>OLQL01000010.1_pt1 | contig 190378 bp, 163 predicted proteins | sample 1672971 | NCBI WGS metagenome assembly OLQL01 (sample SAMEA3136742, study PRJEB25190) | human gut metagenome | biome: human gut; feature: human-associated habitat; material: faeces | place: Austria | collected 2013
CCCGCCGACCCGCGGGCTCTCGTTTCTCTTACAACAATGAAAGTCGATTCGTAAGGCGTGGGGGGCGGAGAAGGGGCTATACTGGCAGCATGACATTTCGAAACAGGAGGTATCTCCCATGACTGACCAGCAGAATCCCTTCAGCACCATGCCCGAGCCGCCCCAGGCTTTCGACAACGCGCAGGGCCAGGGGCAGGCCGCGCAGTCCTACGACACCGACCAAACCGCTCAGCAGGCTTACGACCCCTACCAGGCGCAGCAACCCTACGGCGCCGGCCAGGGCTATGACCCCTATCAGGCCCAGCAAACCTACCAGCAGCCCTATCAGGCCACCTACGAGCAGCCGCAGCCGGCCTACCAGCAGGTGTACGCCCAGCCCGTGGCCCCGGCGGCCCCTGCAGCTCTTTACCCGATGACCGACACCGACCGCAATCTGCGCCTTGTGGCGTTCATCTTCTGCATCCTGTCGCTGGTGGGCTCGTGTTGGCTCATCATCCCGCTGGCGTGGATGATTCCCATGTCGGTCATCTCCTGGGGCATCTACAAGGGCACCAAGGCCAACACCGTCGCCTTCGGCGTGTGCACTCTCATCTTCTGCTCGCTGGTGGCCGGCATCTTGCTGCTGTGCTCGAATAAGGATCGATAGAAGGCAAGGCTCGCGAGCTAGCGAGCTCTGCGAATCCGCGTGCTCGTGAGCCTGCCGCTTTCATGGTCCTGCGAACGGCATGGGCTTGTGATCTCCCAAGCGCGTGCCGCCAGACGCGCAACTCAAAGTCGCGACACCACGAGTTGGTTGAGCGAGACATGCTGCTCGGCAGCTTCGATGGCGAGCTCGCGATGCTTCTCGGGCGGGATGCGCAACGCGAACTTACCCGAATAGGTGCGACTGGCCAGAGGGGTGGGCGCTTCTTCGCCGCTCTCGGCCATGTCCTCTAGAACGGTGCTCACGACCGCAACTATGACGCAGGAAATTCTCGGTTCATTCCTCGCGCAGACCGCAGTTGCGTCGCGTTTGAGGTAATGGGGCCATGCGAAAATGAAAAGCCGCAAGCGCTGGGATGGAACATTCGCGGATTGGGAACCCATCGCGCGTCGTATCGCCGCTGGCCAAAACCGCGCGCGAGCTGTACGGACGGGTCATCGCTGGCCAAAAAAGGCGCGCGAGCTGTATGCGGGGAGGCACGTTTGGCGCTTTCTGGCCAAAAACCCCGCGCCAGCTGTGCCGTGGGGTCGCAATCTCGGGATCGGCGTCATCCTCGAGCTGAGTTTCCCCAGTTCAGAATGCCGCTGCAAAGGGGTGTACGAGCCCGGGACAGCGGACCCCGAGGAGAATCCCTCGAAAATAGCAGTCCGCGCGCGATTTTTGGCCAATTGGCGAGGGCGACGCGAGGCGTGCACGAGCGGCGACTCAATTTGGAAGCCGTGCGGAGTTCTCGGGGATGCAACGAAGGAGACGACGGGGTCGTGCGCGGGTGGGAGGCCCAATCGCGAGAGGCGAGGGCCGCTCTGGTTCCCCTCCCGGGCCTCTAGGCGGCCCTATTGTTCTTCGGAGGCTTGATGAACAGCGAAACGATAAGGGCCGCAATGGCCACGCCGAAGAAGACCCAGAAGGCGCCGAGGTAGCTGCCCGATCCCATTTGCGAGAGGGCGAGAATCTGCGGACCTACGATGGCGGCCGGGATCATCTGGCAGGTGGCGATGGCGTAGTTGATGCCGTAGTACTTCGGCCCAAAGAAGGTGCCCACCATGGCCGACATCGAGCACATATTCCCACCGTACATGAGGCCGAGCAACATGAATCCGGCGACGAGCAGCGGGAAGTTGCTGCCCATCATGGCGAAGGCGCAGCAGAGCATGCCCGCGGCGAAGGCCACGGCGATCCAAGTGAGGCACACGCGGTAGCCGAACTTGTCCCAGATGAATCCGTTGATGAGGCGCCCGAGTCCGTTCATGGCTGACACGCTGCCCATGGCCGCGGTAGCCAGCATAAGCGCCTCGGCCTCGGGCAGCGCGGCGCTGACGCCCGCGCCAGCCGCCGCTGCCCCGCTCGCTCCCGCCCCCGCGCTCGCTGCCCCGCTCGCTGCTGCTCCAGCGCCCATGAGCAACTCCATGGCCGCCGGCACTGCTTGGCTGATGAGCGCCAGACCGCCGCAGGTGACGAGCATCAGATACACCATGAACACCCAGAACGTGGGCGTACGCACCATTTGGCCACCCGTCATGTCGACGGCCGCCACGGTGGCGTTCTGCCGCGCCTTTTCCAGAAGAGGGCGAACATATTCCGGCGTCGGCAGCTTCATGATGAAGGCGCCGGCCCCCACCAGCACGACGAAAATGACTCCCAGCGCTCCGAAGGTCAGACGCCACCCGAGCGCGCCCAGCATCGTGGTGACAACGGGGGACAGCAGCATGGTGCCGCCGCCGAAGCCCATGAGCATGGCGCCGGAGGCCAGGCCCTGCTTGTCAGGGAACCATTTCAGCGTGACGGACATAACCACATCGGTGCCAAGGCCCACGCCGGCTCCCACCAGCACGCCGTAGGTGGTGTAAATGAAAGGCAGCGATTCGGTGAAGGCCGAGGCGATAAGCCCCAGCCCCAGGCAGGCGGCGGTGATGAGCATGACCGTGCGCGGGGATGTGCGCTCTTCCAGCGCGCCCGCTACGAGCATGCCGGCGCAGAAGGTGATGATAGAGAGCGTGAATACCACCGAGGTGGCCGAGCGATCCCAGCCAAATTCCGCCTCCAGTGGGTCGACGAACAGCGACCAGGCATAGATGAGCCCGAAGAACATGAGCAGCACGAAGGCGACGAAGAAGTACAGCAGACGGTGCGGCGTTGCGTGGGACATGGCTCTCCCCTCGAGATCGCGTTCCTTATGAGCTGCCAGCCACCTTCAGTTTAGCGGGCGCAGAAAAAAGGGCAAGAAGAAAGGGAAAGGGCGACCCAAAGGGACGCCCTTGCAGTTCGAGTGGGCTATAGGTTTTGCCGTAGGCTAACCCTCGTACAGTGAGAAGTCGTCCTTGCCGACGCCGCAGACGGGGCATACCCAGTCGTCGGGAATATCCTCGAAGGCCGTGCCCGGCGCGATGCCGCCGTCCGGGTCGCCCACCTCGGGGTCGTAGATGTAGCCGCATACGTCGCAAATGTACTTGTCCATGGGAACCTCCCAGTCGTCGAATGGTTGCAACATGCGTATCCTCCCACAGGCAGCGTTTCCGCGCAGGCGGGCATCCGATCTGAAACCATTCGGTGAATCGACGATCCTGTGTTGCGCTCGCGAAAGGACGCGATGAGGCTCGGGAAAACACCCAGCTAGAACTTAGAAAATCAGCGGAAAACTAATCTATAACGGCGCAGCAACGAAAACCGCCCCCGTCGCCAAAACGCCGGGGAAGAGCGCAGGATATGAAACGAATCCGCGAGTTCGTGCGTTGAAGCTCGCCCGCAGGACGGCTCAAGGGAGCTGTCCGCAAGCCCGCCCGCCCCGGCGCACCCTGGAAAGGAAGACGACAATGGTCACTCAAGAGCAGCAATCGATCATCGATCATGCCCAGCTGCAGAAGATCAACGGCTGGCAGCATATCAAGGTGAAGGGCACCCCCTACGAGTGCGGTTTCCAGGAGGGCTACCTTCTGGCCGACGAGTACCAAGACGCCCTGCGCGTGTACAAGTTCATGACCCTGGAAACCTTCGGTATGACCTACGAGTGGTTCGCCGAGCAGGCGCTGAAGTTGCACCGCGACAAGATTCCCACCCGCTGGCTCGAAGAGCTGCGCGGCATGGCCGAGGGCCTGACGGCTGCCGGCATCCCCACCACCACCGACGACATGATCGCGTGGAACGATTGGATGGAGATCACCGGCTACTGGTGGCCCCAGAACGCCGGCAAGATCATGAGCCGTCCGCTCATGAAGACTCACCGCAAGGAGCATTGCTCTGCCATCGTGGCCACCGGCTCGGCCACGGTGGACGGCAAGCCCTACCTGGGCCATGAGAGCTTCGACGAGTTCTGGAGCGGCCAGTACTTCAATATCTGCAAGCGCGTGGAACCCGACGACGGCTATGCCTTCATCATGCAGGCCTCGGCGCCGTGCATGCTGTCGTCCATGACCGACTTCTACGTGACCGCCGCGGGCCTGAACATCACTGAGACCACTCTGGCCGGCTTCGACCGCTACGACGACGCGGGCATGCCCGAGTGGGTGCGCATCCGCGATGCCGTGCAGTACGCGGCCACCATCGACGAGTTCGTCGAGCGCCTGAACAAAGGCAACAACGGCGGCTACGCCAACGCCTGGCTCATCGCCGACCACAACACCGGCGAGATCGCCCGCTTCGAGCAGGGCCTGGAATTCACGAGCCTCGAGCGCACCTTCGACGGCGCGTACTTCGGCTGCAACGCCGTGTTCGACCCGCGCATCCGCAACCTGGAATGCAAGGACAACGGCTTCAACGATCCGCGCCAGCAGACCGGCGCCCGTCGCCAGCGCTGGATGGAGCTGATCGACCAGTACTACGGCAAGATCGACTTGGAAGTCGTGAAGAAGATGCTCGCCGACACCTACGACGTGTACCTCGGCTACAACTGCCCGTCGAGCCGCGACATCTGCTCGCACTACGACGTGGATCCTCAGTACTACGCCGACGATCCGGACGCCGTGTGGAACATCCCGTTCTATCCGGCTGGCTCCTGCGACGCCAAGGCCGCCGGCCCCGACGACGTGAAGCACCTGAAGATGTGGGGCCGCTACGGCCGCGCCGACGGCGTGGAGTTCAATGCTCGCGACTTCATGGACCAGCACCCGCTGTGGAAGTGGATGGACGGCTACCTGGAAGATCGTCCGACTCAGCCTTGGACGCTCTTCGACTAAAGGGAATTCGAACCGGCGCTTTTCCACGGTGCCGCGTTCCTTCCATAGAGATCATCGCTAACCAATCGAGGATAAGGAGCATAGATTATGGAAATCTCAAAGGAACAAATCGCGAAGATGGCCGAATCCTACAAGAAGGCCGAAACCCAGCACGTGGCCCAGCGCGCGGTGACCAAGAACGGCATTCTGGAGTCGGCGGAAAGCGTGGAGGTGCTCAAGCGCATGAGCCCCAAGAACTTCGCGTTTTCCATCGACGTTGACGACCAGGCCGTGGCCAACCAGAAGATGTCGGGCCGCTGCTGGATGTTCGCCTGCTTAAACGTGCTGCGCTTCCACATTGAGAAGGAACTTGATTTGCCGAAGGGCACCTTCGAGTTGTCCCAGGCCTACCTGGCGTTCTTCAACAAGCTGGAGCGCGCCGCCTGGTTCCTCGAGCACGTGGTGGCCACGGCCGACAAGCCGCTGGACGACCGCGAGGTCGACTGGCTGTTCACGACGCCCATGGCCGACGGCGGCGACTGGGATATGGTGTGCGCCCTGGTGAAGAAGTACGGCGTGGTGCCGCATGAGGCCCAGGCCGAGACCCACTGCACCAACAACACCGCCGAGCTGAACACGGTGCTTTCGCACCTGCTGCGCCAGGATGCCCTGAAGCTGCGCACTATGGCCCAGGAGGACAAGGACACCAAGGCCACCCAGGAGGAAATGCTTTCCGAGGTGTACCGCGTGCTGGCCGTGTGCTTCGGTGAGCCGGTGCAGAAGTTCGACTTCACCTACAACGACGCCAAGGGCCACTACCATGCCGACCTCGGCATCACCCCGTTGGAGTTCCTGAAGAAGTATGTGCCCATCGACTTGGACGACTACATCGGCGTCATCAACGTGCCCGGCGACGACAAGCCCTACGGCCGTATGTACGCCATCCAGGATTCCGACCAGATTCCCGAGCGTCGCAACCTGTATTTGAACGTGCCGATGGAGGAGCTGAAGGGCTATGTCATCGACTCGCTGAAGGACGGCGAGCCCGTTTGGTTCGGCTCCGACGTGCTGCAGCACTGCGACCGCAACGCCGGTGTCATGGACTTCGACCTGTACGACCTGGAGGCGATGTTCGGCGTGAAGTTCACCATGGACAAGGCCGAGCGCTTCGCCACCCACGAGAGCCTGCCGACCCACGCCATGACCATCGCCGGTGTGGATATCAAGGACGGCAAGCCCACGAAGTGGAAGATCGAGAACTCCTGGGGCACCGAGAACCACGGCATGAAGACCGGCAACAACGGCTATTTCGTCTGCAGCGACGAGTGGTTCGACAACTTCGTCTACGAGGTGGCCATCCGCAAGGATCGCCTGAGCCCCGAGATGCAGAAGGCGCTGGACTCCGACCCCATCGTGTGGCCGTTCTGGAACACCTTCAATCCGGTTTCCGCCTAGGCGGCAATCGGGCGCCGGCCTCGGGGGTTCCGCACGGGATGCCCCAAGGCCGGCCCCTGCGGGCGGCTTTTGCGAGTCGCGCGCGGCAACTATCCGCTGTCCGGCGGGGTGCCTTTTCCGGGAATGACGTCCCGGGAAGGGGAGCCCGCCCCGCCGGGCCCTTTCGTGAGGGGTAACTATGAGCTCCCAAACTACAACTCATGCGGCCAAAGCGCCGGCGAAGGGCGCAGCGAAGGCCAGCAGTGGAACCTATATCAGCCTGATGGCTCTGGTCATGATGAACGTGACCATCATCGGCAGCGTCGCCAACGACGTCCAGCAGGCTTATTACGGGCTGTCCTCCGTCACGCTCTTCATCATCGGCGCTCTGGTGTTCTTCCTGCCCACCGGTTTGGTGGCGGCCGAGCTGGCTTCCGGCTGGGGCCAGCGCGGCGGCATCTTCCGCTGGGTCGGCGAGGCTATGGGCCCCGGGCTGGCATTCACGTGCCTGCTCATTCTGTGGTTCCAGACCTCCATCAACTTCGGTATGGGCGTTGCGTCAGCATCGGCCACCATCGGCTTCTACACACCCGATTGGGACTGGGCCGTGCAGTTCATGAACCATCCGGAGAACCAGTTCTTCATCATTTTGGCGTGGCTGGCCTACTACTGGGGCCTGACCTTCCTGTCCACCAAGGGCGTGAAGGCCTTCGCCCGCCTGACCAAGTACGGCGTCATCATCGGCACGTTCATCCCGCTGGCGTTCATCGTCATCTTCACGGTGGTATGGCTCGCCCAGGGCAACGTGTCCAATGTGACTCCCACGCCCGAGGCGTTCAATCCCTTCGCTGATGGCTTCAGCCTCACTAACCTGGCCCTGGCCGCCGGCGTGTTCTTCAGCTTCGCCGGCATCGATATGAACGCCGCCCACATCAAGCAGCTGAAGAAGCCGCAGAAGGAATTCCCGCTGTCCATCTTCATCGCCATGATCCTGACGCTGATCATCTTCATCGCCGGTACCGTGTGCATCGCCATCGTCACGCCGAAGCAGGACATGAACCTGGTCTACGGCCTGTACCAGACCTATAAGATCCTCGGCGCCACCTTCAACTGCCCGTGGATTTACGTGGCCTTCGTGTGGGTCGGCCTCGGCGCTTCCATGGCGTCGCTCGTCACCAACATGGCCGGTCCCTCGTTCATGCTCGGCCAGGCCGGACGCTCCGGCTTTTTGCCGAAGGTGCTGCAGAACTCCAATAAGCACGGCATGCCGAGCCGTCTGATGTACCTGCAGATGACGTTCATGACCCTCATCGCCTTCCTGTGCTTCCTCATCCCGAACATCGAGGGCTTTGTCGTGCTCATCACCCAGGCCATCACCATCCTCTACATGATGTACTACGTGTTGATGTTCGTCTCGTTCTTGAAGCTGCGTCACGACCAGCCGAACCGTCCGCGTCTGTTCAAGGTGCCCGGCGGCAACGTGGGCGCGTGGCTTGTGGCCGGCCTTGGTCTTCTGGCCTGCCTGTTCGGCATCGTGCTGGCCATTATCCCGCCGGCCCAGGTAGCCGAGGAAGTGGGCAGTCCGGTGACCTACGTGGTGGTTATCGTGGCCATCATCGTTGTCACCTTCGCCATCTGCTTCGGCGTGTACCAGGCCTCCAAGCGCCATCATTGGGCCGACCCGAACAATGTGTTTGCGCCGTTCACCTGGCAGATCGAGGGTTTGAAGAAGCCCCAGAAGGTTCTGTCCAACGTGCCGTCCGAGCTGATGAGCGAGGGCCAGAACCCCATGGGCATGCCCATCAAGAAGCTGTGGAACCCCAACGAGCAGATCGTGCTTCCCGACGAGTACGTGCCGGGCAAGCATCATCCGTCCTCTCCGGCTATTGAGGCCGGCGACGATCCTGCGGCCATGAACCACCCGGTGAAGACCAGCGGTACGTCCATCGGCGCGCTGGGTGCCATCCCCCTAAGCCAGCCGGCGATGATTTCGGAGAAGGCCGGTATCGGCACGTCGGCTACGGTGGGTCTGAAGAAGACGACTCCGACGGCCCCGGTGGAAGGCACCGAGCCCGTGCGGCTTGATGCGAAAGTGCCGGCGGCGCCTGCTGATGAGGTGGCTGCCGAACCGGTGCCGCGCGACCCGGCGGCCGATGCCAAGCGAGCGGCTGCGGCTGAGGCGGCAGCCCTGGCGGCCGAGAAGTCCTCGCAGGCCAAGGCCCATGCCGAGGCGGTGGCTGCCGAGGCGCTCGAGCAGCAGGTGGAAGCCGACAGCGATTTGGCGTCCGCTCGCCGCGAGGTGAAGGAGGCCAAGGCCGCGGCTGACCAGGCGCGCAAGGCTGCGCGCGGAGCCGGTGCCGCGGCGACGGCTGCGCCGAAGAAGGCTGCTGGTTCCGCTGCGGATGCTGGTGCGGCCGAGGGCGGCGATGCCGCTGGCGACTCTGCTGGTGCGGCAGGCGCCGACGACGCCGGTGCTGCCAAGGGGTCTTCTAAGTAAGTAGTTTGGAAGGGGGCCGCGCCGCTGAGATTGGCGGGCGGCACGGCCCCCTCGAGGGTAAAAAGAGGTGTTCTCAATGAGTGCAAACGGAAAGACAAAAACGGGCGCGCCGCCGAAGGCTCCCGTAGCCGTAGCCACGGCCGCGTCCGGTGCGGCGAAGGGCGTCTCCGATGACGCTACGACCGCTCGCCTCTCCATGCCGGAAAACAACGGGAAGAAAGTGACGAAGCCGACCGTGGCCACCCAGCAGAACGCCGGCGACGACTTCAAAGCCACCCTTACCGTGAAGGACATGGTGGTATGGGGCCTCATCACCATGGTGCCCATCTCGCCCATGGCCGTTTACGGCGGCGTGTTCGCCGATTCCGGTGGCATGCCCACGCTCGCGTTCCTTATCGGATTTGTGGCCGTGCTGTTCTCGGTGTTCTCCTTCGGCATCATGATTCAGCATTTCCCGTCTTCCGGATCAATCTTCACCTATGTGAGCCACGTGTTCGGCAAGCTGCCCGGCTTCATCGCCGGCTGGCTGATGCTGTTGCAGTACTTGGTGAGCCCGGCCATGGTGTACCTCATCGCCGCTATCGCCATCCACAGTATGCTGCCCGATGTGCCGATTCTGGCTCTGTGCTTCGGGTTCCTCATCATTGTGGCCATCGTGTCGCTTATCGGCATGAAGACCGCCATGGTGGTGAACAAAGTGGCGCTTGTGGCTCAGCTGGCGATTCTCGCGCTGTTCGTTGCGTGCGGTGTGGTCTTCGTCGTGCAGCATCCCGAGAGCGCGAATTTCTCGCCGACCAACCTGTTCAACCCCGCCAAGTTCGAGTTCGGCGGCACCATGTCCGCTGTGTCGCTGGCTGTGATGTCCTACGTGGGCTTCGGCGCCATCGCCACGCTGACCCAAGAGGCGAAGGACCCCAAGCATGGGCCGTCGCGCGCTATGATGGTCATGGCCATTCTGCTGTGCGTGCTGTACGCGCTGCAGTGCTTCATCGCCACCTGCATTGATCCGTCGGGCGCGGCCTTTGCCGGCAATACCGACAATGCGTTCTACGCCGTGGCCAAGATGGCCGCCGGTCCCTGGCTCATGATCGTGTGCGCCGTGGGCGTGGCGCTGGCCCAGGGCGTGTTCACCGCTATCGCGCAGCAGAATTCCATCGCTTTCGTGATGTTCACCATGGCCAACGGCGGTTGCCTGCCGAAGTTCATGGCCAAGATGAACAAGCGCACGAACTCGCCGTTGAACGCCGTCATCTTCATCATCGCCCTGTCCGTGGTGCTGACGCTGCTCTTCCATTTCAGCGGCATCGACATGAACACTGTGGTGAAGATCTCGAACTTCGGCGCGCTGTCCACCTACGTGATGCTGAACGTGTCGGTCATCGTGTTCTGCTGGTTCCAGCTGAAGCAGCGTTCGGGCGCAAAGGCCGTGTTCATGCACCTGGTGTTTCCGGCGCTCGGTGCGCTGGTGTGCTTCGCGATTCTGATGTCTGTGGGCACCGTGGCCCTGGTGACGGGCGTGGTGTTCATCCTTATCGGCATCGCCTACTACCTGGTGCTGACCCGCGTGCTGCATCGCCAGATCAACCTGGGGTAGGGGATTGCCAATCGCGCAATCAGAGGCAAGCTGCTTGTCCGGAAACCTCAAAGGCGGGGCGTTCGCGCGAGATTGCGCGGCCGCCCCGCCTTTTGCTGCCTGGGCGCTTTGTATCCTGCCGACGTCCGCTTGGCTGGTCGCATCCGCTTAGCGAGTCGCACCCGCCTAGCGAGCCGCATCCGTTTAGCGAGCTGCACCCCTTGGCGAGCCTCACCCGCTCGGCTGGCCGCATCCGTTTGGCGAGCTGCGCCCGAAGCTCTGGAGGGGCCGCGTGCAATTTTGGTCTTCTCTTTATGGCAAGTTTTCCGAGGGTTTCGACGTTACAAGGCGATGGCAGATCAAGCTATCCTAGTAAACTGTCGATAAACGATAGCATTAGGCTCTTCCCGGAGCGAGCTTCGGTTTTTCAAGGGAATACGGCCAGCTATAAGGTCGAAATCCTCAAAAAACTTGCCATTTTTCGGGCTGCAGCAAGTATCGATGAGCAGGTATGGCAGCGTGGGCTAATGCGCTGGTGACTATCTCGGGCGGTAGGCGGCGATGCCTTCCGATGGGCCTCTTCGGAAGCTGGTCGGCTGGATTGACGCCGGCGTCTCCCGTTGCGCTGGTGCCGGCGGTGATGGTCGGCGGCGACCCTTCCCGACTGCGTTGGTGTTGGCTGGCGGTGCCCCGTTGGGCTGCCTGGCGGCGCTGTTCCGGAAGCTGGGTCGCCGGCATTCTGTAGAGAGCTGCGTTATTTTGAGGGCACGTTTTAGGCAAGTTTTTCGGGGGTTTCGACATTGCGAACCCATAGAGTAGGCGCAAGAAGGGCGAAACACCAGGATTTGCCTTTGGAAAAGAGTTTCTGAAGCCTGCTTTGCCACGAACGTGTCGCAAACTTTGGAAAACTTGCCAGAAAGCAAGGCGCTTGAATGCAAGGAGCGCCGATCAGCTGAGGTGCTTGGATGATCGGCGCTCCGGTGGCTGAGCCGTCTGAACGGTCGCGAGGCTTTGCGCTTGACAGGGGTGGAAGTGCGGCGCTATTCCGTGTACAGCGAGAAGTCGTCCTTGCCAACGCCGCATACGGGGCAAACCCAGTCTTCGGGGATGTCCTCGAAGGCAGTTCCCGCAGTGATGCCGCCGTCGGGATCGCCCACAGCTGGGTCGTAGATGTAGCCGCATATGTCGCAGATGTACTTGTCCATGAGTTCCTCTATTCTCGCACTGGCCGCACGATGCGTCTTGGCGGCCCGACGAACAATGCGCGACTATGATGCCACGGATCGGGACGGCGCACCCTCGCCCAGCGCAACTCGAAACTGATTCGTGAAGAATGCTTCGAATGCGCCGGCCGCCTGATCTTAAGCGGGCTGCGGGCTTGCCATGGGTGCACGAAGTGGAGACGGCGAGAGCATCGAGGCGGCAAGCAGAGGCGTCGTGAGCTACTGCATCACCTCGTGCAGGGCCGCTTCCAGGGCCGCGAGGTCGTCGGGGGTGGTGGACCAGCTGGTGACGAGGCGGATGACGGTGCGGCCGTCCCCGAGCTTTTCCCACGTGCTGAAGCGGATGCGCTCGGCCAGCGCCTCGACCTGGGCATTTTCCAGAACCACGAACTGTTGATTGGTGGGGCTTTCGCGGAAGAAGGTGCACCCGGCCTCGCGCAGGATGCGGCGCAGCTCGTCGGCGGCCGCAGCGGCCGTACGTCCCACTTCGCCATAGAGGTCGTCGGTGAACAGCGTGTCGAACTGCACGCCGAGCAGACGCCCCTTGGCCAGCAGGGCGCCGTGCTGCTTGGCGTGGGTGAGGAAGTGCCGGGGCATGCCGCCGCGCGGGAACACGACCGCCTCGCCGCAGAGCGCTCCGCATTTGGTGCCGCCGATGTAGAAGGCGTCGGCGAGGCGCGCGATGTCGGCCAGGGTGACATCGGTGTCGGGAGCGGCCAAGCCATAGGCGAGGCGTGCGCCGTCCAGGTACAGAGGAATCTGGTAGCGGCGACAGAGTGCCGAGAGCTCCTCCAATTCGGCCAGGGAGTACAGCGTGCCCAGCTCGGAGGGATGCGCGATGAACACCATGCCCGGGAACACCATGTGAGTGTAGCTGGCATCGGCGTAGAAGGCCTCCAGGTAAGCTTTCACGTCGGCGGCGCGCAGCTTGCCGTCGCATTCGGGCACGGTGAGCACCTTGTGGCCCGTGGCTTCAATGGCGCCTGCTTCATGAACGGCGATGTGCCCCGTATCGGCAGCAATCACGCCCTCGTGCCCGGCCAGCAGCGCCGAAATGACCACGGTGTTGGTCTGGGTGCCTCCCGTGAGGAAGAACACGTCGGCGGTCTCATCATCGCAGGCCGCACGAATATGGGCCACCGCGCTTTCGCAGAAGCGATCGCCGCCATAGCCCGGCGTCGGCTCCAGGTTCGTCGCCGCCAGTGCCTCCAGAATGCGCGGATGGGCGCCGGTGGAATAGTCGTTCTCGAACGAGATCATGAGTCCTCCTCAGGGCTTCCCGGAGATGTGTGCCGTGCTATTATTCCACAACGTCGAAGATGGTGTCGAAAGGCGGTAAGCGAGATGGCGATCGACAAGGTGAAGGCATGCTTTGCGGAATTCGGGCGCGAGGGGGACGTTATGGAATTCCCCACATCCAGCGCAACCGTGGAGCTGGCGGCTCAGGCCGTGGGCTGCGAACCAGCGCGTATTGCCAAGACGCTGTCCTTCGCCGTGGGCGACCGGGTGGCGCTCGTGGTGTGCGCGGGCGATGCTCGCATTGCGAATCCGAAGTTCAAGGCCCAGTTCGGATGCAAGCCCCGTATGCTTCCCGCCGAAGAGGCTGAGGAACGCATCGGTCACGCGGTGGGTGGCGTGTGCCCCTTCGCGGTGAATGAGGGGTGCGACGTGTACCTAGACGAATCGCTGCGCCGCTTTGACGTGGTGTACCCGGCCTGCGGCAGCTCCAACAGCGCCATCGCCCTCACCCTCGACGAGCTGGCTGCGTACACCCCTGGCAGCATTTGGGTCGACGTCTGCAAGCTGCCGGAGTAGGGTCAGGCGGATACGCCTACAATGGCCGCGCAGGTTAGCCAAGCCTTTTCCGCAATGTGAGCGGCGGCGATTCGAGCGGTTTCGCCGATGGGCTTGGCTTGATGCGTCGCTTGCGGAACGAGCTAGAATTCAGTTACCGTCCGAGTCTTCTTGATCAGAGCATTTCATGCGCTACGCCCGTGTGAGTTGGTCGTCTAGGTCGACCAACTCCTGGCGGGAGTGAATGTCGAGTTTCTTGTAGATGCTTTTGGCGTGGCCGCGAGTGGTGTTTTCCGAGATGAACAGCTTGCCGGCGATGGCCGATACGGTGTGGCCCTTCATGAGCAGCTCGGCCACCTCGATCTCGCGCGGGGAGAGGCCGCGCTCTTCAAGGTAGCTGTGGATGCGGCGCTGTTGCTCGGAGGGGCCGTCGCTGGGCGCCGGGCCGGCTTCTGCGTTGGCGGCAGCATCCAAAGAGCGTGGCTCGCTTTCAGTGCGGGCTGTGCCGTTTTCGGTCGAGGAGGCGTCGCGTCGGCCATCGCGTCGGCCCCGTCGCAAAGAAGCGCCGCGGTTCAGCAGTTCCGCGTCGGTCATGGAGGCCAGCGCCTGGCCCTTTCCGCGCGTGACCAGAATGAGCGCGACCGACAGCAGCACCACGCAAAGCAGGATGACGTTCGTCCAATGGGCGAGGTCGTCGGAAAGCGCCGGCCCCAGAAGTTCGGCCAGCCCGCTGCCAACGGCCATGGAAAGCAGGACGGGCCCGATGCACAGGGCGTACAGCGGCGAGGAGGGCAGCCCGTTTCGAATGGTGTACACGGCGCAGGTGATGATGAGCAGCAGGTTCACCACTTCGAAGCCGAACATGAGAAACGCCACGAGCAGCGTCGTGTACTGCTGCCCGAATAGCGACGGCAGCAGGAACACGACGGTGAGCGCGGGGAAGAGCACCTGGCAGATATGCAGGATGTCGAAGCCCTTCGAGAGAAACAGCTCGAGGGCCACCACCAAAAGGGCCGCCGCCGCGAAACCGACAAGCACCGCGGCGCCGCCGGAGCTTTGGGCCGGCTCGATGCCAGCGATGAGCTTCCACGAAAACCCGAGGATACTGACGCAGAGCACGGGCCGCCATAGCTCGCCCACGGCGCGTCTTAGGGCGGGGCGCGTGAGGGGCGCCGTGACGTCGGCCTCAATCTCGGCGAGGCTCTTCTGAAGGCAAAGAAGCGCCAGAAACGGCAGCACGCAGACGGCGGTCAGAGCCACAGCGATTGAGGGTAGAAGGCAAATGAGCAAATAGAGGCCCACCGACATGGCCGCCGAAAGGGGAATGCAGATGAGGGCGCGCTGCTGGCCTTCTGTTACGTAGAACATCTCCCAAAGCAGGAAGAACAAGGCGCAGGAGCCGCCCATGAGAATGCCTGCTGCGGCTGCGATCACGCCGTCGCCTTGGCCGAAATGAAACGCGAGAAAGTAGAGAAGCGCGGCTCCGCTGAGCATGAAGCTCGCCGCCGAGGCCGTCCAATGGGGAAGCTCGCAACGGCGGAAGGCGCACAGGGCGCCCAGGGCTCCTACGGCCAGGGGCATGAGCGTCTGTTCGGTGAGAATGTAGATCTGCCAATAATCGGCGACGGCGCCTGCGCCCTGGAACCCTGCGAGCACGATAAAGGTGACGGTCCAGAAAAAGCCGAAGCCGAGGTGGTGTATTCGCAGACCTTCCAAAAGCCTTTTGGCGCGTTGCATGTGGCATCCTTCCTCCCTGGTGCATTTTAGCAGCCGCAGCCGGTGGCCGGAGGCGGCGCACCCAACAAGTTTGCGATGATACTTGGCTATGACCTGGGATTTTTCAAAAACAACCCAAAATATGTCCCCCTCAAAAGCGTGATGCCGCGCCACGTTTCGGGTTCCCGCTGCTGCGAATTTGCCCAATTTGGTGGCTTACGCGAAAGGGCGGAAGAGGGCATAGTGCTTCTCGCGTTCCGCCAATGAGAGGGCCGGGGCGTCGGTTCCGGCTTCGTGTGGACAGCTTGGGTGAAGGGCCCAGGTAGCTGCCGCGGAAGGTTCGGAACCGTTCAGTCACCGAGACTATGGAGGGAAAACATGACTGGAATTTCTCGTCGCAACTTGCTCAAGGGCGCTGCTTTCAGTGCCGCCGGTGTGGCCGCACTCGGCCTGGCCGGATGCGCGCCGCAGACCGAGGCCACCAAGGCTGAGGCCGGCCTGGCCGAGACGGGTGAGACTGCCAAGCACACCTGGGAAGTGAAGCCCGAGCCCATCGCGGCCGACCAGATCTCCCAGACCGTCGACACCGAGGTGCTCGTCATCGGCGGCGGCTACTCCGGCAGCTGCTGCGCGCTGTCCGCGGCCCAGAACGGCGCCAAGACCATCCTCGTGGAGAAGGACGCCGTGCTCAATGGCCATGGCGTGGGCGGCACCGGCGCTATCGCCTCGCGCGCCCTGGACGACCTGGGCCTGAAGTTCGACAAATCCCTGGAGATGGAGCGCTGGGTCTCCACCTGCGGCAACCGCTGCCGCGAGTCGCTCGTGGGCAAGTGGTTCCGCGAGTCCGAGCGCTGCATGAACTGGTTCCTCGACATGGCCGAGGCCAATGGCGCCAACTGCATGGTCACCGTGGGCTCCAACTCCACGGTGCACCCGGAGATCGCCTGCTACCACTTCATGTCCGGCGGCCCCATCTTCGAAGAGCACACCATGGCCGATTTCGTCGAGTACATGTTCGAGGCCGAGGCCCTGAAGGCCGGCGCCGAGTTCGTCTACGAGATGCCCGCTGTGCAGCTGGTGCAGGACGAGCCTGGGAAGGTGACCGGCGCTATCTGCCAGAACAAGTCCGGCGAGTACGTGCAGTACAACGCTTCCAAGGGCGTCGTTTTGGCCACGGGCGACATCAGCTACAACGACGAGTACATCGATGCGTTCGCGCCGGTGGCCAACCGTGTGTTCACCCGCCTGTGCTCCGACCAGGGCAACGTGGGCGATGGCCACAACATGGCGGCGTGGGCCGGGGGCGCCTTCCAGGAAGGCCCCTGGCCGACCATGATGCATCCCCAGGCTGCGGCCGTGTTCCACGGGCCCTTCCTGTTCGTGAACCCCGACGGCAAGCGCTTCATGAACGAGGCCGCCTGGGTACAGGGCAAGTGCCTCGGCGTGATGTACAACGGCGGTTCCGATCACGCCTGGTCCATCTTCGACGCCAACTGGCAGAACGATCTGAAGAGCTCGCTGGAGCACGGCGGCGGCATGTTCTGGGACACCTTCCGCCCCTACGGCTCCGACTACCAGGTGGCCGTGGACGGTCACACCAAGACCGTTGAGAACGGCATCGCCGAGACCCCGGACTACTACAAGCGCGCCGACACCCTGGAGGAGCTGGCCGAGATGATCGAGGTGGATCCGGCCGAGCTGAAGGCGACCGTGGAGCGCTACAACAAGCTGTGCAAGGAAGGCGAGGACAAGGACTTCTACAAGGAGAACCACTTCCTGTTCCCCGTGGAGGAAGGCCCCTTCACCGCGTGCATGGTGGCGCCGGGTCTGCTCGCCGTCGTGGGCGGCATCCACATCTCCGATAACTTCGAGGTGCTGAACGAGAACGACGAGCCCATCCCCGGTTTGTACGCCATCGGCAACTGCGCCGGCGACATCTACGCGGTGGACTACCCGATCAACATCCAGGGCAACAGCCACGGGCGCTGCCTCGTGCAGGGCAAGTGCCTCGGCGAGCAGCTGGCCGGCGTGTACCAGGAGATCTAGTGTCTGCGAAGACGCTAAAGTCCGAGGTGGCCGCTGCTGCGGTGGCCACCTCCGGCTGTGGGCCGGAAGGCGTGGAGGTCGTGGAAGGCGCAGAGGTTGAGCAGGCGTTCGGGCGCTTGGAGCATCTGTACGCCCAGCTGCCGGCGATGGAAGAGAAAGGCGCGGCCTTGGCGCGCGCCCGCTCTGCCGCCACGGTGGACGGCCTGGCGAAGGCGGCGGCCTATCGGGCGGCCGAGCTTGTCCGGGCCGACGCGTTGGTGACCGAGGCGGAGGCCCGCGTGAGCGCGGCCGAAGCCGAGGGAGAGCAGGCAGCAGGGGAGGCGCGTCTGGCGCTCATGGCCGCAGGCACCCAGCGAGGTCTGCGCGTGGGGCCGGCCCAGAACGCCGAGCAGGCCCTGGCCCGAGCGTTGGAGGCGAGTCCCTTCGACACGGTTGAGGAAGCCCGCGCGGCTATGCTACCAGCGGAATCGCTCGCCGCTCTGGCCGCTGAAGTGGAGGCCTACCAGGCCGCCTACGCCGCAGCGTTGGCCGTATGTCAGCAGCTGGAAGACTGCGAAGAACCGGAAGGTCTCGAGCAGTCGACCGCTTCCTAGCCGTTAGAAGGCCGCGAGGTTCCAAAGACTCCTCGATCTACGAGGGCCTGCGGAGCCTTAGTTCGCCGACCTCCGACCAATTCCGCGCGGGCGCTTCCCTCCCTGCGCCCGCTCCCTTTACGAGCCGCCCGCCTCCCCGGGCGGCTTTTTTGGTCGGCATGACCTCCTCGCCCGCTTCGACATCACCGGCTTCAGCGGCGCCGATGCAGCCGCCTTCTCCGAAGCCCCGAGCCCCCAGCGTCACCCAGCCCGCCCACGCTTTCATGAGGTTAAGGGTTGCGCGAGAATCCTGGCCAAAAAAGGGTCATCAACTGGCATTGCGGGCTCCTTTTTTGGCCACCGCATTGCCTTTCGCGAAAGTTGGTTGCGCCTGTTCTGTATTTCCCCTGATCAGAGGATTGCGATTGGTTGCTCGTCGCGGAGATGCTAGGCGCTGACGCAGCTTGCAGGCGATTTTTGGCCAGAATGTCGTTCCGAGGCTCTGGCAAGAGCAGTTGGTGGCTCTTATTTGCCCATCGGCGTCGACGACTTCTGATGCTTCGGGCGCGACCTGGATCCGACGTTCCCCTGCGCCGAGGCGTGGGACTGCATTTGTTTTTTACCCGAGTCGTCGGGGGCTTTCCTCTTGCGGAGGGATGAGGCCCTTGGAGCGGAACAGCTCGGCGGCGGCCATGTCGCGGTTGCGGTAGGGGAAGGGGCGACCCGCGATGAGGCAGCCTATGAACTCGTTTAAGAACGTCGGATCGGGTTCGACGCCGAGCGGGATGTTGCGGTAGTTGGCCCGCACGAGCGCGTTGCGGAACTGCAGCGACGATCGGTCGAAGGCCTCGCTGCAGTCTTGGGGAAACCCATGGAAGTGCAGCAGCTGCTGGAGGAACACGGCGACGGTGCGCGTGTTCCCTTCGGCGAAGGGGTGAATCTGCCAGACGCGCGCGATGAAGTCGGCCACCGAGGCGATGTAGGCGGTGTAGTCGCCGTCCTGCGCGGGCGCGGGGCTGAACTCCGAGAAGGCGGTTTCCAAATCGTCCTCGAGGGAGGCGTAGTCCCCGTAGGCCACCGACTCCCGTGCGAGGACGAACTCGCGCTTCGAGATGTTGTAGTCGCGGTAGTGCTGCTCGTAGAAGGGCTCTTCCATAAGGCCGCGGAAGAGGCGACCGTGGATGGCGCGCAGGGTGGCGGGGGAGAAGGTGAACCCGTTGGAGTCCAGAGCGTCGCAGATGCGGGCGCTCACGAGGTCGGCCTCCTGGGAGTAGCGGTTGACGCCGCGCTCGACCTTCTGGTCGTAGTAGTCGTCTACGATGTCGCTCAGCTCGCGGGCGCTGATGTCGCCGGCCACGTAGCGCTCGGCCGCCTCGTCGAAGGCGGCGCTGGTGGTGAGCCCGTCGACGGCCTGCAGGCCCCGGGCTCCGCGCACGCGTCGGTCGCGCACCTCGTGGGAGTAGGGCTCTTCGTAGCGCTCGTATTCCGATCCCGTGCCCACGGGCCTCCTTCCTGCTGATGGCTTCGGGCTATTGTAGCATGGGCCGCTGTTCTCTCTCCGCTACCGCACGTCGCCTTGCGTGGATCTCAGCAGATCGGATAGCTCGTTGCGCGAGTGGATATCGAGCTTTCTGTAGATATTGTTCATGTGCGTGTTTACGGTTCGGACGGAGATGATCAGATCGCCAGCGATATCGCTCACGGTACGGTTATGGGCAAGCATGACGATGATCTCGTGCTCGCGTGGGGTGAGTCCATAGGTTGCGGTAATGGCGTCGCAGCATTGGCAAATACGTTCGTCGTGAACAAGCTGTGCTGGTTTTTTGTCGAGGCCCCAAAGAGTATCGACTTTTCGGTCATCGATCATCCAGAAGGCGATCCAGATAATGGAAGTGACAACGATGAGGGCGATTATCGAGAACAAGAGCGGCGATGGGTTGGCCATCATGCAGATGGCTTTCCCTGCGAACGCTCCCAGTGCAAGACCAATGCAATTGCTGGCTATACCCTGGGCGAGAAGCGGGCGAGCAGGTATTTGGACTCGCCGAATGATCTGACAGAGAAGCGTGAAGAACGTCAAGACAAAGTAATCGATGCCAATCCACGTGATCGTGCATGAGATGGCGGGCACCTGGAAACCAATGACGGGGAGGGCGAGGAAGCCCATGGCAAGTGAGGGCGTCACGATGAATTTGAGTCCCCAGCTCAGACTGCCTCTTTTGTGCAGGATGTTTTCTATAGTGATAAAGAGTGCGGCCGAGGCTAGAGGTCCTAAGAGGCGCAGGGACTGAAGAGCAGACGCGCTTTCCGGGATCGACGAGATACACTCAAGGAGCAAGGCGAAATCAAACGCGAATAGAAGCGATCCTGCGAGCAAGATCCAAGGAGTTGCGCCGTGGGGGGCATGCTCTTTCGCAATGGTTTGGGCATAGGGTTTGTTGCCAGAGGAAATTGGCTTCGTTTTTGCAAAGACGACAGCTGAGACAAGGGGTAAGACAAGTTGAAGTACAGCGTATTTCGCAGAAGGTAGGGTGGCGCCGAGCAAGTATGCCAAGCCGTTGACCGCAACATCGACAACGAGGGCGAGAGGAACAATAAGTGATGGTTCGTCCGAGTTGCCGGCGATTTTCGACAGCCACTCGAGGAAGAGCGGCGCGGATGCGAATCCGGCAACGAGTAGCAGAAGAACTCGCCATGATGATTCCTCTGTATAAAGGGGGATGACGCGCGCTATGAAAGGCAGCACGCTCATGCACAGCGCAGATGCCCAGACGATTCCCCTGGGCGCTCTCTCCTTTTGGCGTCTTTGTTTCAGCAGGAGGGCGATGAGAGCCAGGCCGCAGCCTAGAGAGATGAAGCATCTCTCGGAAGGAATCATGGAGGTGGCTGAAGGGCTTGCTCCCGGCGATGCCAAGTAAAACGAATCCGTCCAAGCCCACCAAAGGCCAAAGCCCATGGCGAGCAGCGCAGACGATGCGCTAATAGGCAGTGTTATTCTGGCTTCCTTGTCTTCCGGTTGTTCCGCCATGGCTCCCCCTCTGCTTCAGTTGAACGATTCCGAGTATACGGGTTGTTTTTTTCTTCGCCTACGTAATGGTTGCGTAGATGCGTGAAAAGACCCGTCTGTTTTGCTCAAGACGAATGCGTTAGCCGAGATTAGGGTTGATAGTGCAGCGAAATAGTAAGGAGGTGGTTCCGCAGGAGGCTGTGTCTATGAACAACTTCTATGAGAAGGAGGAGAACTAATGAAAAGAAAACGCATCGTCGGAATAATCGTTCTGATGCTGTCGTTGGCTGTCTTCTGCCTGGCAGCTTGCCAGCCGCAAACGCGCGAGGTGGAAGCTGTCGAGCCTGAGCCAACCACCTTGGCTCAATCGGGATCGACAGAGCGTGACCCGGGTTTTTTCCCCGAGGCCGACTATACGACAAACTTTATCAATGCTGGGAATCGCGGTTGCGGGTCTTGCCACGGCGACGATTTGTACTCGCTCGTTTCAGGGTATCGGCAGCATCTGCCCTACAAAGATCTGGCAACCTATGGGCAGGGGACGAAGGTCACCGACTGCATGACGTGCCATCGGCCGCAAGCTATCGGTGGCGGCCCCATGATTGGGGAAGCGATTCATCAGGCCCATTACAATAACCAGGCATTCACGGGCAACTGCTTCACGTGTCACGCGACCACCAATGATGGGGAGTTGGTTCTCTTCGACGAGTACATCTACACCGGTGAGCTGGGTGGTTTCCCTGAGAACGTCGGTAGTCCCGAATGGCAGGAATGGATTGCCCTGCGCGGAAATGTGTCGGGAGGAGACACCATCGCGGGCATCAACGTGGTCAATGATTGGCAGCTTGACAAAGTTGAGCTAGACCAGCGCACATCTTCTCTCGAGGACTTGTTTTGCAGCGTCAACGGGCAGGTCGAAAATATCGATGTTGCTTCCTACGAGTTGAAAGTAGGCGGTGGCGTGAACAGCCCTCGCACTTTCACGCTTGATGAATTGAAGGCGCTTGGAGAGGTGACCAAGGGAACTTGCGCCATCTGCGCCGGCAATGGATTCGATTGCACCCAGGTAGGTAATATCGAGTACACGGGTGTTCTGCTCGAAGATGTGATTGAGGCGTGCGGTGGCTTGAAGGACGGCATGGTCACGGTGCAGCGCTCGACGGCCGACGGCTTCATGAACGGGTTGTACAGCCAGATTGAAGAGGATCTTGCCGAGGGGGCCATGCTCGCCTGGGCCCAGAATGGAGAGCCTCTTTCCCCGGAAGAGGGCGCACCGTTGCGTTACGTGGTTCCCGGATGGCCCGCCTATTCATGGACGAAGTATCTCACGCAAATTGACTTCATTGGGGAGGAGCGTCCCGACAAGACGGGCTGGAACGATTGGTACACAGGTTTCCCGCCCGAGGGATCCGATATCTACAACCAGATTTGCGATCCGCTGGACAGTGCCTTCTGGACTCCGAGCAAGGACGGCCAGACCTACAAGTTAGGCGATACGGTAATGTTGGAAGGCTATGTGTGGGCGGCGCAGTGCGACGAGCACCACACCTCGGCAGTGCGCTTCAGCGCCGACTACGGCTACAGCTGGACTGATATCGAAGTTCCTGCCGATTTCGATGGAGACCAATGGGTGTATTTCACGGCAAAGTGGACGCCTACGGAGCCCGGCGTGTACATGTTGTCGGTGAAGCCTGGCGATGCGGGCGGCTTCGATACCCAGACTGCCGCGTCGGTGTATGTGGTTGTGGAAGAGTAGGAAGGGGAGATCATGAGCAAGACTGTGAAAAAGGCCACGGCAGTTGTTGGTTGCGCAATGCTTGCGAGTAGTGCCATAGTTGCGCCAGCCATGGCCATTGAGTCGAATGGGACTTGTGACGCGGTCGCGATCCAAGATGTCTCGCAGGAAGCTGTTGCGACGGAGAGCCATGATGCTGTTTCCAAAGTTGTCGGTACGTTCGTCTATACGCAGGATTCGCTAAGTTCGAACGAGTACATTAGCGGCATCTTCTCCAAGGCCGCTGCGACACTTTGTGCGTCTTTGCCCGACTACGCGGTTCGCAGCGTGGCAAGCGATCTGAGAGTGAGCGGCATCGACGGGCTTTCGTGGACGGTTCCCGAGCAGATGCTCGAGGAGGGGGACTCGGCCAAGATCATCGGGTGCTCCTGCGCTTCCAATGCTCCGGGTGGCGGGGCGGTAGCGCAAGCTGAAGTCTCGGGGGTGAGCCTTGAGGCTCTGGTAGCACTTGCCCAATCTCGGTAAATAGCAAGCCTCCCCTCTACTTGCTATTTCATGAATCGGCCCGGTCGGCCCGCGTTGGCGGGAAGGTCGGGCCGATTTAGCTGTCGGCTTTGCTTATCTGAGATGCCTGCGGTTTAGCCCGCAGTTTCGCCGCTGCACTAAGCCCCCAGCGCCGCTTCCCAGGTGGCTTCCTTGAAACCGGGGATGACGGCGTCGGCGGTGACGAGCAGGGGGCGCTTCACGAGCATGCCGTTTGTGGCCAGCAGGGTGTACTGTTCGTCCTCGGGCATGTCGGGCAGCTTCTTCGACAGCTCCATCTCGCGGTAGAGCATGCCGCTCGTGTTGAAGAAGCGCTTCAGGGGCAGCCCGCTCCGCTCGTGCCACGCGCGCAGCTCCTCGGCCGTGGGGGTTGTCCTCCACGATGTGCCGATCGGTGTAGGCCACGTCGTGCGCGTCCAGCCACTTCTTCGCTTTCTGGCAGGTGGAGCACTTCGGGTATTCTAGGAACAGGGTATCGGCGGCCATGGCGCCCTCGCTTTCTCACGCGCAGCCCGATGGGTTGCGTTCGCTCTACTTCGCTTGAGAATTATATTTGCTACACTTCGTCCGAAAAATAGATTTGCTATATTTACTATACTTGGTATATTCCTACGACCTGTCTGTATTCAATAGATTTCGCTACAGTGCGGGTTTTGCAGATCAAGCTCACGCATATTGCAAAACAGTATCTTCCGGATAGGTCTTATTCAGCTGCGAGTTTGGGGCGAGAAAGCGTGCGGGCGCGAATCCGAAGGGGGCCGTTGTGTGTCATCGGTTTGAGATGGTGAGCGGGGAAGAGGCCGACGCGGTGCTCGGTTGGCTGCGGGCTGTGCGGCGGGCGCTGGCGAGCGGCGCGGGGGCGGCGATGGCGGTGCCCCCAGCGTTCGGGCGCCCGGTGGATGTGCCCTTCGATGCCCTCGATTGCTATCCCGGCGCGGAAAGCTCGGTTATTGTGATGGAAGGCGAACGGGCCGAAGGGGATTGGGTTTCCGACGGCGAGGGAGCCTCCTTCGTCGGTGATCGCGGTGGCGATCTGACGAGGGTCGACCTTTTGTGGGGCGTCGATGTTTCCTGGAAGCGCGGGCTCGTGTTCAACGCGCGCATCGAATCGGCGCTGTCGGGGTCGGGTCTGTGGAGTGAGGCGGTCGAGAACGGCCGCTGCATTGTGCCCGTGCGCGCCTTTTACGAGACGCGGAATGTCGATGGCGGAACAGGCGGTCGCAAGCCCCAGTATCGGTTCGCGAGTGCGGGCGGTACGGCACTTCTGTTGGCGGGACTGCGTTTGGGCGACCGCTTCGTGCTGGTCACCTGCGAGCCCGACGCCGTGGTGGGGCGCGTTCACAGCCGCATGCCCCTCTCGCTGACGGCGCCGGAAGCCTTGGCGTGGCTGGATAGCTCCACCGACGCCCGCGACCTGCTCGCCCGTCACGCGCCCGTGCCCCTGGAATCGCAGGAGGAGCCCGCTCCGACCAACCGTCCCGCCGACTCCGACCAAATGTCGCTGTTCTAATCGCTCTCGGGCCGGGGGCTCATGAGGTGCTCGACGCTGTGCAACGTCATGGAGCCGAGAATCTGGGCCGCCTCTTCCATGGGAACGACCTTTCCCGCGCGCACCCATTGGCGGTAGCATTCCAGGGCCATGTTGCGAATAAGCGCGCATATCAGTTCTTCGCTCTCGGACGTGATCCCCTCGCGCCAGAACAGCTCGTCGGCAAAGGCCCGGTAACGGTTCATTTGGGTGGCATAGATGCGCTCTCCGAAATCGTAGAAGCTCGGCGAGCACACCAGCTGCTCAATCATGGGAGGCTGGGCGGCCAGATAGCGAAAGAAACGTCGGGCGTGACCGTCCATATCCCAAGGGTCGTCCGGCGTTTTCTCGTAGTACTCGAAGAACTCGTCCATGATGCCGTTCATAATTTCGTCGTAGAAGGCCTCGATGGTCTCGTAGTGCAAGTAGAAGGTTTTGCGGTTGATGCCGGCCCGGTCGGTGAGGGCTTTCACGGTGATCTTGTCGAGGGTCGTCTCGGCGATAAGCTCCTCGAAGGCCGCGCGCAGGGCATTGCGCGTGCGCACGACGCGCAGATCGCTCTTCTTGTCCGCCATCGTCCCTCCTCGTCGTTTCATTGGCTGGTTAGCATCTTAGCGGTTTTGCGCTTGCTCGGAGGCCTACGTTAATGCCCACTTTCCGGAAAGTGGGGCTTAAGCCACGGGGTCGGGGGAGTGGGCAGTGCTTTTCCTGTTGACGCTTCGTAGACTGCACCCAGAAACCGATTCCGACGAGGGGTCGGAACGGAATCGAGGGCATCGGCTGCAGGCGGGCGACTATGCGGCGCCGGCCGAGGACGCCGATTGCGCACGAGAGAGCAGGAGGATAGTATGGAGCAGAAACCGAGGGGCGCCGTGCTCAGCCGTCGCGGCTTTCTGAAGGCCGCTGCGGCCACGGGAGCGGCTGGCTTTGCGGGGGCGAGCCTGACGGGCATCGCTGCCAGCGCGGCTCAGGCCGAGCCCGTGGCCAGTGAAACGCTGGGCTTTACGTACCACAACGAGCACTGCCTGTGCAACTGCATGCTGCAGTGCACGGTGCGCGACGGACGTTTGGCAATGATCCAGCCGCGCGAGAACGAGGACAAGCGCTTCCAGAACGTGTGCCTGAAGGGCATCTCCGAAGTGCAGAACATCTACGGCGACGCCCGCATCCAGCGTCCCATGAAGCGCGTGGGCGAGCGCGGAAGCGGCGAGTTCGAGGCCATCAGCTGGGACGAGGCCTTCCAGATGATCGCCGAGAACTTCAAGGCCATTCAGGACAAGTATGGCAAGGAGGCGCTGTGGATCCAGTTCTCCACGGAGGCCTCCCAGCGCTTCCCACCACTTTTGGCCAGCGTGCTCGGCGCTCAGGCCGGTGGCTTGAACGGTTACGACATGGGTCAGGGCAATGGCCAGATCATGGCGTTCTCGCCCTGGATCGGCATGTTCGCGCAGAATACTATGTGGGAGTGGCCCGAGGCCAACGTGGTCATTTTAGCCAACACCAATCTGGTGGAAACGAGTCTCACCTGGTCGCGCGGCATGCTTGACGCCCAGGAAGCGGGCACGAAGTTCATCTGCCTCGACCCGCGCTTCAGCCCCACGGCGGGCAAGGCCGATCAGTGGGTGAACCTGCGTGCCGGCACCGACCCGGCGTTCTTCCTTGGCATGACGAAGTACATCCTGGACGAGGAGTTGTTCGATCGCGAGCATGTGCTGGCCCACACCGCGCTGCCGTTTTTGATCGACGCCGAGACGGGCGCTTGTTTGGCCGACGTGACGGCGGATACGGATCCGGAAACCGGCGAGCCGGTGGAGCTGAAGACCTTCTATATGTGGGACGAGGCCACGAATGCGGCGGTGCCCCAGGACACCCCGGGCGCGGTCCCGGCGCTGGAAGGCGAGTTCACCGTAAACGGCAAGCGCTACGTGACCCAGTTCACGCGCCTTCGCAAGGACATGGAGCCCTATACCCTGGAATGGACCGCTGAGACCTGCGACATTCCCGCCGAGATGGTGGCCGATGTGGCCGAGCAGTATGCGGCCGGCCCCTCCATCATAGACAACGGCGTGGGCGGCATCGACAAGTTCGGCAACAACGACGTGGCCGGTCACTGCTACGCGCTCATCGCTTCGCTGACGGGCAACTATGGCAAGCGCGGCACTGGTTGCGGCATCTACGGCTACCACGTGACTCCCTACGAGGCGGCGCTTGGCGCATGGCCGCTGCCCGAGGGCATGGCGCCGGCGCCGAGCCCCCAGGGCTTCTACGACGTGGTGAAGGGCGACGCTATCCACGGCGCGATGTTCTTCGGCGATATCCCCACCCAGAAGGCCGCGAACTGGAACAAGACGCTGGAGTGGCTCGACTCGCTGGATTTTGTGTGCCTGGCCGATATCTACCACAGCTCGGTGACCGACTTCGTCGACCTGGTTCTGCCCGTGTGCAGCAAGTTCGAATGCGCCGATTCCGTGGGCGGCATCAAGTGTGCCAATGCCCACATCTTGGCCAATTTGAAGGTGCTCGATCCGCTGTTCGAAAGCAAGTCGGACTTCTACATCGAGAAGGGCATCGCCGAGGCCATGGGGCTGGGCGACCTGTTCCCGGCCGATGGCGAGGAGTACGCCCGGGCGCTTCTGACCACCGATGATCCGCAGATGGCTGGCTTCACCTTGGAGAAACTGCAGGAAGCCGGCGGCGCGCTGCGCCTCATCGGCTCGGAGGATCTCATCGCCCCGGAGGTGGGCTTCACCTACGGCACGGCTTCGGGTCGCCAGGAGCCCTATTACGAGGCGCTGCTGGAGTTCGGCCAGGCCTTCCCCGCTTGGGAGGCGCCTTGCGAGGCCTATCCGGAGAACCCGCTGCGCGAGAAGTACCCGCTGCAGTTCAACCAGGCGCGCTCTCGCTTCCGCGTGCACTCGGCCTACTCGGGCGCGAAGTGGGTTCAGGAAGTGGCCGAGCCCCATATCGAGCTGAACCCGGCCGACGCCGCCACCCGCGGGTTGGAGGACGGCGATGCGGTAGAGGTCTTCAACGACCGCGGCTCTTTCCGCACGGTGTTGCGCGTGAACGAGGCCGTGCGGCCGGAGAGCGCCTTTATGGTGGAGAGCACCTACCGCCAGTACCTGGACGGCACCATCATGCAGAGCGTTTCCAACGACACGTTGAATCCGCGCGGCTATGCCCTGCCCTTCGGCCCCATGATTCCCTACAACGACACGCTCATCGAGATCAAAAAGGTTGGTGAATAGCCATGACGAAGCTCGCTATTGGCATTGATTTGCATCGCTGCATCGGCTGCAACACCTGCGCGCTGGCCTGCAAGATGCAGAACAACGTGCCCGATGGCATGCTGTGGAACCGCGTGCTCACCGAGGGGTGCGAGCGCTTCGATAGCGCCGAGGGCACGTATCCGAACCTTTCGCGCACCTATCTGCCGCTGGCGTGCCAGCATTGCGAGAACCCGGCGTGCGAGCGTGTGTGCCCCACGGGCGCCACTTATAAAGACGACAAGGGCCGCGTGGAAATCGACTACGACAAGTGCATCGGCTGCCGCATGTGCATGGCCGCCTGCCCCTACAACGCCCGCACGTTCAACTGGAACGAGCCGGTGCGCGCGACCGGCGCCTCCTACGGCGATGCCCGGGTGCCCGAGCGCGGCCGCGGCGTGATGGAGAAGTGCACCTTGTGCAAGGAGCGCACCGACGAGGGCGACGAGCCCATGTGCGTGCGTTGCTGTCCGGCCGACGCTCGCGTGTTCGGCGATCTGGACGACCCGGATTCCGCCGTGTCGCGCCTGCGCCGCAAGCAGAGCGCCGAGGTGCTGTTGGAAGAGAAGGGCACGCGCCCGCAGGTCTTTTACGTTCGCTAGGGGAGGCGAGTCATGACTTCTTTGATGAAAAACCCGCTCGTGGTGGGTTCGGGCGCCATCGCTCTTGTGGGCATCGGCGTGTACGTGTACCAGCTGATGTTCGGCCTCGGCATTACGGGCATGAACAACTCCACGAGCTGGGGTTTGTATCTCACGTGCTTCATGTTCTTCGTGGGCCTGTCCGCCGGCGGCCTTATCGTGGCCTCCTCGGCTTCCATCTTCGGCATTAAGAAGTACAAGGCCGTGGCGCTGCCCGCCGTCATCTTGTCGCTCGTGTGCATCTGCTGCGCCGGCATCTGCGTGCTGGTGGACCTCGGCGGCATCCAGCGCATCTGGCGCATGTTCACAGGGCTGAATTTCCTGTCGCCTCTGGCTTGGGACATGATCGTGATCACGTGCTATCTGGTGATCAACCTGGTGTATCTGTACTTCATGACCTCGAGCAAGGCCGACCCTTCCAAGGTGGCCGTGGTGTCGCGCTTCGCTCTGCCGGTGGCCATCCTCGTGCACTCCGTGACAGCGTGGATCTTCGGCCTGGAAGCGGCCCGCGAGGCGTGGCATACCGCCATTCTGGCGCCGATCTTCGTGGCATCGGCGCTTGATTCCGGCCTGGCGCTTCTGGTGCTGGCCCTGCTCGGCCTGCGCTCGCGCGGTGTGTTCGAAACGAAGGACGAGCTCCTCACGAGCTTGGCCGGACTATTGTGCACCTGCATCGCCGTGGATGCGTACTTCATCGGCTGCGAGATCCTGACGACGGCCTACAATGGCACCGAGGGCGGCATGGCCGTGATCAACACCCTGCTGTTCGGCGGCACGGCCCCGTTCTTCTGGTTCGAGGTGATCTGCGGCTTGATCATTCCCTTCTGCCTGCTGGTGTTCGCGAAGAACCGCCGCAACATGAAGGTGGTCGGTGTGGCTTCCGCGCTGGTGGTGGCCGGCGTGTTCTGCAAGCGCTGCTGGCTCATGTTCACCGGCTTCGCCGTGCCCAACATCGTGGGCGGCAACGGCATCACCTTGGGTACCACGGCCGCGCAAGCGGGCGGCGCGGCCGACATGTGGACGCTGATGGGCACCTACGCGCCGACGGTTCCCGAGATCGTGCTCACCGTGGGCATCTTCGCTTTGGGCATCTGCGCCTTCACCGTGCTCTGCCAGAAGTTGCTGAAGAAGTAGCGCTGCGCCGAAGTAGCGCTGAGCTGTGGCGCAAGAGGAGCGCTGGGGAATTTTAAGCCCCGAATCGACGGTTTTTACGGAAGAACCGTCGATTCGGGGCTATCTTTTTGCCCGTTTGCGAGAAGATGGGCCTTTTTTAGCCTCAAAATCACGGTTGTTCCGTAAAAACCGTTGATTTGCGGCTACAAAATCTTCTGAAAGCCCTTGACCCTTACGGAACGTGAGGGTTTATGCTGGTCTTGGCAAGGCGAGATGAGCGATCTCGCGAAGAAGCGGAAGCGAAGGCGCTGGGAGCAAAAACGCTGGAAACGAAGGCGCCGAAAGCGAAGGCGCTGGAAACGGAAGCGCTGGAAGCGAAGGAAGACGAAAGGGAGGCGGAGGTGGGAGCGGCCAAAATGCCACGTGTGCAAAAGAAGCGAAGGACGCAAGCGGAAGGGATCTCGTATACCGTGGGTTCGCTGGCGAAGCTGGCCGGCGTGACCGTGCGGGCGCTGCACCATTACGAGGACGAGGGGCTGCTGCATCCCGAGCGCACGGCCAGCGGCTATCGCCATTACGGTGCGGCGGATGTGGAGCGGCTGCAGCAGATTCTGCTGCTGCGGTCCTGTGGGCTCTCTCTCGGCGCCATTCGCGACGCCTTCGCTGATGACCGTTTCGACTTCCGTGCGGTGCTCACCGACCACCTTGCCACGTTGCGCGCGCGGCAAAAAGAATTGGAAACTCTGATGGGAACGGTGGAGAAGACCATCGCGTCCCTGGAAGGAAGATGCACTATGACCGATAAGGAACGATTCAAAGGCATGAAGGCCCGGGCCATTGCCGAGAACGAAGAGCACTACGGCGCCGAGGTACGCCGACGTCACGGAGATGCGGCCATGGACGCGGCCAACGAGCGCATGGCCGGCATGACCGAGGCGGAGTGGAACGACGCCAAGGCCTTGGAGGCGGCCATCCTCGAGCAGCTGGTGCAGGCGAAGGCGACGGGCGACCCGACAGGCGAAGCGGCTCGGGAGTTGTGCGCCATGCACGCTCGCTGGCTGCAAATGCACTGGGGCGAGGGGACCTATTCTCCAGCGGCCCATGCCGCCCTGGCCGAGGGCTACGTGGCCGACCCGCGCTTCACGGCCTACTACGACGGCTCGGCAGGCGAAGGCGCGACGGCCTTCCTGCGCGACGCACTTGTGGCTTGGTGCGCCGAGCAATAACCCTTTGAGCGATGCGCGGTTTGCCTGGGGTTCCCTGGTGAGCTTGCCGCAAGGTACGATGGCGTCGGTCCCGGGTAGCCATGTGCGCCCGGGGCCTTTCAGCTAATTAGGGGTTGACGTCGGCATCTCTGCCGGCTCCCCCAGCTCCGCTGTGTAGAGCGGCTTGTATTCGGCGCCGTCGCGGGAAAGCGTGCTCTTGAACAGTGTGACGGTGCGGGCGTGCGCCGGCAGCGGGAAGGCCAGTGGTGGTAGGGGCTTTTTCGGAATGCGCACCCGGCGCCCCAAGGTGATGTGAGGGCGGAAAGGCTTCGGGTCGAAGGGAACGTCGCGGGCGGTGAGTTCTTCGCGAACGCGTTCGGCCAGGGCCTGAAGGGCCGGGTCGGGCGCCACGCCCAGCCAGAGCGTCGCGTCGGCGGGGCGGCCGAACTTTCCCAGGCCGTCGGGCGCAAGCGAAACAGGAGCCGAGCCAGCGCAAGCCACATCGAGGGCGTCCATGGCCCGACTTGCTTCGGCATCATCGATGTCGCCGAGGAAGGCCAGCGTCAGATGGTAGGTGCTGCGGTCGAGAAAACGTCCCTCCAAAGACGCGCTTAGTCGGCGCGCTGCAGCCGCCGTGTCATCCGCGAAGTCGGCGGGTAGTTCCAGGGCGATGAATGCGCGCATGGCGATCCTCCGTTTCTCGATGCTGGTGCGCTGGTGTGGCGGTGTGGCAGGATGACGGGCGAGCTGCTCCGCTTCGCTCCCCCTCTCGTCCCGTACTTTCTAAGCGCTCGGCGTTTCGGTCATGAACAGGATGCCGAGGGTGCCCGGTCCGCAGTGACTCGAAATGGTGCAGCTGGCCGTGGTGGTGTAGATGGTACGGAACCCGCGCTCTTCCAGCAGCTTCCGCACGGCGGCGGCAACCTCGTCGCTCACGCCGGAATGAGTGATGAAGATCTCGTCCTTCACGATGTCGGTGTAGCGCGCCAGCGTGTCGCTTACGTAGCGCTCAAGCACCTTTTCCTGCTTGCCGCGGTAGAGCTTGCCCACCTTCATGGCGCCGCTCTGGTTGTCCACCAGGATGCCCGGCCGACAGCTGAGTTTGCCGCCCAGGTAGGCCACCAGCGTGGGGCAACGGCCGCCGGCGGCAAGGAACTCCATGGTGTCCAGTACAAACGACGCATGGGATCGGTTGCGCAGCTCGGAGGCCTCGCGGGCGATGTCGGCGGCGCTCATGCCCGCATCGCGCATGCGGCACGCCGCGAGCACCTGTAGGCCGATGCCGGTCGAGAGACTCTTGCCGTCGATGACGTAGACGCCCTCCATGTCGGCCGCCGCTGCGCTTGCGTTTTCGTAGGCGGAGGAAAGAGCGCTGCCCAGGTTGAAGTGGACGACCTTCGAGCCGTCGGCTGTCAGCTCGGCGAAGTGCTGCCGATAGGCCTCCGGCGAGCAGGCGCCCGTTTGGGGCAGCGACTTGTCCTCGTAGAAGCCGTCGAAGAGCACCTGGGGCGTGATGTCGATGTTGTCCAAGTGGTCGCGCCCGCGGAATTCGATGTGAAACGGAAAGCTGCGAACCTGGTAGTGCTCCCGCTGTTCCGGCGAGAGGTCGCACGTGCTGTCCGCGCTGATGACGACGTTAGGCATGGCCATTCCCTTCAAAGGGGTTAAAAGCTGGAATGCATTGTAGCGCTATTGCAGGCAGTGGGCGTTATAAAAGCATTTCCGGCCATCTTGTTTTGCCGTATCGCATCTTTAGGATCACCGTCGTGGGCCATGCTACAATGGCTGAACCGTTTTGCGCGAATTGAAGGAGGTCGTTTCATGGTGGAGATCGCTGATCTGCGCGATTGCGCTCCGAGCGGCCTTTTCTACGGAGGGCGCGCGGGGCAGAAGGAGGGCATTCTCATTGATGGGGAGCCCTGGATTGCCAAGTATCCGCGCACGACGCGGGATTTGATGGGCAAGCATCTACCCTCGTACACCTCAAGTCCTGTTTCCGAATATCTGGGATCGCACATCTACGAGCTTTTGGGCATTCCCGTGCACGAGACAATGCTGGGATACCGTGCCGGGAAGATCGTCTGTGCCTGCCGCGACTTCACGTTCCCGAACGCGCGGCTCTTCGAGTTCAAGGAGATCAAGAACGCCCTTTCCGATGACGATGCCGGGTTCAGTTCCGCTCCGTCCGATGGCGAGGTCATCCTGCTCGGCGACGTGCTGGCCGCTATCGAAACGTCCGATTTACTGCGCAGGGTGCCGGGCGTACGTGAGCGGTTTTGGGACATGTTCGTGGCAGACGCCTTCATCAAGAACCCCGATCGCAACAACGGGAATTGGGGCGTTCTCATGACGGCGCCGATGACCTACGAGCTGGCGCCGGTCTACGACATGGGCAGTTCTCTCTTCAGCAAGCGCAGTCCGAGTGTGGCGGCGCGTCGCCTGGGCGACGAAGAGGCCGAGCGCGAGGACGCCTTCGGAACGAACGTCTCGTGCTATCGGCTGCCGGATGGCGAAGGCGGCAGCGTCGCGATTCATCCTTTCGAGTACATGGCGAAAACGACCAACTCCGACCTGACGGCCGCCATCAAGCGCTTTGCGGCGGCAGTGGACATGGAGGCCATCGACGCGCTCATCGACAGCGTGCCCGAAGAGGCTTACGGCATCGTGCTTCTATCGGATTCAATGCGCGCGGAGCACAAGCGGCTGCTGAGAAAACGTCTCGAAGAGGGTATTCTTCCGCTTTCGTAGATTGAGGGGGGCCGATGCTGTTTCCGGGATGGTTCCGAGCTTCGGCGGTTTCTTCGTTCTGTATTAGCTAGAACATCTTTAGCGATGATCAATTATACCTATTTGAGCGATAACCGGATGCGCAGAAGGAGTTATCTTGGCTATGGACGAGCTTGAATCCGAAGGGCGGTTGTACCGCAAGACAAAGTGCGGATGGGTTGATAGCGGTTCCTGCAGGGTTAATGATGCGATAGCGCGCAGATTAGACAAAGTCTTTTACGGGAAAGAATCGTCTTCTGCGAGTATCAAGGAGCTTTTTACCCGGGCAAAACAGGCAAATCAAATGCAGGATTACCCGAATGCTGAAAGGATTTGCCTGGAAATACTCAAGCAAAAAGGCTTGCCCCAGGAAGAAGCGCAGGGGGCGATCGCGATGCTGTTCTCTGCATTACGAGCGCAGTCGTCTTCTGCCGGCACATCTCTTCAAATAATTAAGTTAGCGGAGGGCTTTGCCTTGCAATTTGGAAGTTGCGTATTGGTGGGGCCGGCGGGAATTTCCTTGGCGGCCGCATATTTGGATAGAGCTGACGCCCTAAAAAGCCAAGAAGCTTTTGAGGGGGCCAGAGAAAATGCGATTCTAGGTCGCGATTGTTTCTGGCGCGCAATGAGTGGTCGCTCCTTTAACCCCTATTCTTCCAACCTATTTCATAGGATGAAGGCTCTCTGCGATGAATTAGGCATAGAAATAAGCAAGAAGGCAGAGAATAGATGGAACGATCAGTCTTTTAGCGAATAAGGTAGAATAGTCAAAACCCCTTGTCAGCGTGAGGAGAACGCGGTGGGACAGTTTCGGTACGGAGTGGTTAAGATCAATGAAGGATTCTTCGAAGACGTCGTTGTTGAGCATTTGGTAGAGGAGCTCGGGTATGAGCATCTTTACGGCCCCGATGTTGAGCGCACCGATGACCGCTATAGAGACGTTTTTCTGCCAAGGGTTTTGCCCGATGCATTGCGGCGCATCAATCCGGCCCTTCCGAGAGTTGCCGTCGAGGAAGCCGTTAGGAAGCTGAACGACATCGATGCTGGTTCGCTTGAACAACGCAACGAAATCTTCAATGGCTATTTGCAAAATGGTGTGGAAGTGCATTTTTTCGACGGCAAGGAAGATCGCGACGACATAGTTTACCTGATCGACTACTCTAATCCCGACAACAACGACTTCCATGTTGTTAACCAATGGACTTTTGTGGAGCACTCCGAGAAGCGTCCCGATGTGATTGTTTTCGTGAACGGTATGCCGCTTGTACTGTTCGAGCTGAAGAGCCCTTCACGAGAGGAAACAGATGCGTCCGAGGCGTACCTTCAATTGCGAAATTACATGAAGCACGTCCCTTCGTTGTTTGTCCCCAATGTTTTCTGCGTCATGAGCGACATGAGCGAGACCCGGGTTGGAACGATTACCGCTGACGAGGACCGCTATGTGGCATGGAAGTCCGTGGATGGCGATTACTCCCAAACTCGCGCTGCGGGCTGGAGCACCATGCTTGATGGGATGCTACGCAAAGATCGGCTTCTCGACTTAGTTAAGAACTTCGTTTGCTTTAACAACAATGCAGGCGGTTCGGTCAAAATTCTCGCCGCCTATCATCAATACTTCGCCGTGAAGAAGGCGGTCATCCGTGCTAGAGAAGCAATCGAAGGCGACGGCAAGATCGGCGTTTTCTGGCATACCCAAGGATCGGGAAAATCCCTCTCAATGGTATTCTTTGCCCATTTGTTGCAAGACGCTCTTGATAGTCCCACCATTGTTGTGATTACTGATCGGAATGATTTAGACGATCAGCTCTTCGGCCAATTCTCGCGTTGCGCGCCATTCCTTCGCCAAACTGCCGTGCAGGCAGAAAGCCGTAAACATCTCAAAGAGCTGCTGGTCGGGCGAGAAGCGAATGGCATTATCTTCACCACCATGCAAAAGTTCATGGACGGAGATGAGCCCCTGTGTGACCGAAGCAACGTCGTCGTGATGGTGGACGAGGCTCATCGTGGGCAGTATGGACTGACTGAAAGAATAGATGCCGAGGGCAACATATCCATCGGGGCCGCGCGCATTGTCCGAAAGGCGCTTCCGAACGCATCCTATATTGGCTTTACGGGTACGCCCATTTCTACGCAAGATAGAAGTACGCGGGAGATTTTCGGTGACTATATCGATGTATACGACATGACGCAGGCGGTTGAAGATAACGCGACGCGTCCCGTGTACTACGAGAGTCGCGTTGTGGCCCTCAAGCTCGATCCCGAAACGCTCGGTACCTTGGATGCCGTTTACAGCGAATTCGCCGATGAGGCCGATGAGGCGACGCTCGTGAAAAGCAAGCGTGACTTGGGTGGCATGGACGCCATCTTTGGCGCTCCGGAGACCATTGATGCTCTTTGTAAAGACATCATTGACCACTATGAAAACAATCGCGCTGATGTTCTTGCTGGAAAAGCATTAGTGGTCGCTTATAGCAGGGCGATTGCCATGAAGATCTACGAGCGCATGATGGAATTGCGCCCCAATTGGACGGACAAGCTTGGTGTAGTCATGACCATGGGGAACCAAGACCCCGAAGAGTGGTTCAGCGTATGCGGAGGAGCCACGCATAAAAAAGAGATGGAGCGTAAGTTCAAGGACGAAAACGACCCGTTAAAGATCGCCATTGTTGTTGATATGTGGCTCACTGGCTTCGATGTGCCCAGTCTCGCCACGATGTATGTTTTCAAGCCGATGAAGGGCCACAATCTCATGCAGGCCATCGCGCGTGTGAATCGTGTTTGCCGGGGCAAAGAGGGCGGTCTGGTCGTTGATTATATCGGCATCGCCCGTGCGCTCAAGCAAGCCATGAGGGATTACACCAATCGAGACCAGCGCAACTATGGCGACATGGATGTGTCGGTCACAGCTTATCCCCGCTTTTTGGAAAAGCTCGACGTGTGCCGTGATTTGCTCTACGGGTTTAATTACGAGGAGATGGTTTTCTCCGGTAGCAAGGCGCAGCTGGCTGAAGCAATTTCCGAAGGGACCGACTGGCTGCTTGAGCCTGATCGACATGAGGATAGGGAAGAATTCTTAAAGCAGTGTCAGCTCATGAATCAAGCGCTCTCGCTTTGCAAAAGTCTTGTAAGCGAAAAGGATCAGCATGAAGCAGCGTACATGAGCGTGCTCCGCGTGCAAGTGCTAAGGCTAACGGGGCGCAAGTCATCAAGTGGCAGAGGGATGACCTATAAAGAGTTCAACCAAAAAGTTAGTGCCATTCTTGAGCAAACGGTGCATGCTGAAGGGGTCATTGACCTTTTCGAAGAGGACAGCGTTGAGATCTCGCTTTTTGATGAGGCCTTTCTGGAAGAGCTCTCCCGCATGAAGCAAAGAAACATCGCTGTGGAGAGCTTGAAGCGGCTTATCAAAGAGCAGGTGAAGGCCTACCAAAAAACCAGCGTGGTAAAGGCGGCAAAATTCAGTGAGATGCTGCAAGGCACCCTAAACGCTTACCTGAACGGGATGCTCACCAATGCCCAGGTCATCGAAGAGCTTGTGAAGATGGCCAAAGAAATGATGCGGGATCGCTCGGAGGCTGAGGCGTTGGGGCTGACCGACGAAGAGATGGCTTTCTACGATGCCATCACCAAGCCGCAAGCGGTAAAGGACTTCTACGACAATGACCAGCTCGTGGCCATTACGCGGGAGCTTACTGAGGCCATGCGGCGCAGCGCCACTATCGATTGGCAGCGCAAAGAGAATGCTCGCGCGGGAATGCGCCGAGCCATTAAGCGGTTGCTCCGAAAATACAAGTATCCTCCTGAGGGAGTGGACGACGCCATGGAGACGGTTATGGCACAATGTGAGTTGTGGGCCGATACGAAGATCTACGAATAGGAATGCGAATGGCTAAGAAAGAGAACACGCAGGAAATCGGTTTCGAGCAACAGATTTGGAAAGCTGCCGACAAGCTGCGCGGCAATCTAGACGCGTCGGAATACAAAAGCGTCGTGCTGGGACTCATCTTTCTGAAGTACATCTCTGATAAATTCGAAGAGCGCTATTCGGAGCTGCTCGAAGAAGGTGACGGGTTCGAAGAAGACCGTGACGAGTATACCTATCAAAGCATCTTTTTCGTGCCTCCTCAGGCACGCTGGTCGACGATTGCGGCACAGGCTCATACGCCGGAGATTGGCAAGGTGATCGACGAGGCGATGCGTCAGATCGAATACGAGAACCCGAAATTGAAAGGTGTGTTGCCTAAGAATTTCGCACGACAGGAATTGGACAAGCGACGTTTGGGCGATGTGGTTGATCTATTCACGAATGTGAAAATGGCCGAGAAGGGCGACACCCGAGACATTCTCGGGCGCACCTACGAGTACTGTCTTTCGAAGTTTGCCGAGCAGGAAGGGAAGAACGCCGGAGAGTTCTATACCCCAACCTGTATTGTTCGAACGCTGGTTGAGGTTATCCAGCCCTATCATGGCCGTGTGTACGACCCGTGCTGCGGATCCGGTGGCATGTTCGTGCAGTCGACCGATTTCGTGAAGCACCATGCTGGCAAGATCAACGATCTGTCTATCTATGGCCAGGAGAGCAATCCCACTACCTGGAAGATGGCCACGATGAACCTTGCCATACGAGGTATCGAGGCCGATTTGGGACAGTTCAATGCAGATACATTTTTCAAGGACTGCCACAAGGACAAGCGCTTCGATTTCATTCTGGCAAACCCGCCCTTTAACATGAAGGAGTGGGGCGGAGACCAATTGAAGGATGATCGTCGCTGGAAGTATGGCGTACCGCCTGAGGGTAATGCCAACTTCGCGTGGCTACAGCATATGATTTACCATCTGTACGAAGATCATGGCCGAATAGGCATGGTACTTGCTAATGGCTCTCTTTCCTCTCAGACCAACAACGAAGGAGATATTCGCCGCGCTATAGTCGAAGATGATCTCGTGGAAGGCATCATTGCTATGCCGACGCAGCTGTTTTATCGTACGCAAATTCCGGTATCGCTGTGGATTCTTGACAGACAGAAAAAGCGCCCCAGGAAAACGCTATTTATTGACGCCCGCAACATGGGGACGATGGTAACCAGAAGTCTCCGTGAGTTTACGGCTGACGATATCGCCAAGGTTGCCGATGCATTTAATGCTTTCCGCGATGGCACTTTAGAGAACGAGAAGGGCTTTTGTGCGGCTGTTTCAACTGATGACATTGCCAAGCAAGACTACGTGCTTACACCAGGTCGCTATGTCGGAATTGCCGAAGTTGAAGACGATGGGGAGCCCTTCGAAGAGAAAATGACCCGACTCACCAAGGAGCTCGGTGAAGTGTTCGAAGAGTCCAATCGCTTACAAGAGCAAATTAAAAAGAACCTGGAGGCGATTGGCTTTGGAATGTAAAACGCTGAGTGATATCTGTTTGAGAATCTGTTCGGGCGGAACGCCCAAACGTAGTTGTCGAGAGTATTACGATGGCGGCACTATCCCTTGGCTGAATACCGCTGAGGTAAACTTCAATCGAATTAGATCAACCGCATCCCATATCACAGAGCAAGGGCTAGACAATTCGTCTACGAGATGGGTGCCTAAGGATACTGTCATTGTGGCGATGTATGGCGCAACAGCTGGACGGGTGGCTATTGCGGGAATACCTCTTACCACGAATCAGGCATGTTGCAATCTTGTGATTGACTGCGCGCTTGCGGATCCGAAATATGTGTACTACTGGTTGAAAAATAGGCATTGTGAGATTGCTGGGCTTGCCAACGGTGGCGCCCAGCAGAATTTGAGCGTAAGAGTCCTAAAGGAAGTGGAGATTGTCCTTCCGGCGCTATCTGTGCAGCATGCTGTTGCGGACTACTTAGCAGTGCTAGACGAAAAGATCGAGCTCAACTCTCGGATAAATGACCATTTAGCTGCTTGAGGTCGATCCACGAAACGTCAATCTCGCCGGACATGAGCTTGGGAAGAAGGGCGTCGCGCAGCTTTGCAAGCTGCTTGCATTCCTGCCTATTTGAGTCTATCGCACCAAAAATGTCCTTTAGAGCAGGCTGCAGTTCGGCTGCCTCCTTTGAGGACGGGAGAGGGAACTGGAGCGCACCGAGATCGTCGGCTTTAATCGACGGATAAGTCGAAACACTTTGCTCCGCAATTTGCTGAAGGGTTTTCGTCACGCTGTCTTGCGTAAGAAATAGGTACAGCAACTCCGGACAAACGAGTCGGTCGTTGGCACGTATTACGGTGAAGCCCGTTGACACCAGTACATTTTTGGCAGGGCTGAGAATAAGCCCGTAGTGCTTTTGAATTGGACGAACAGATGAATAAATGATGTCGCCCGACGTGACTTTGCGTCGCGCCCTGCTAGGCAACCTCTCGCTTTGGGGATCTATCGCCTGATAGCTCTCAACGATTCCACGGGTGATATTCCCTGTGTCAAGGTATTGCACGAGTGGCCATTGCTCTCTGGGAGAGTAATTATCTGGATTGAATTCAGCTATGTCAGCAACAGGCACATAGTTGATATGAGTGCTAGCGAGCCATTTCTCAAAAATCGTTCTCGCGTATTCGAGTAAATGGTCATTTAGCTGCCTATCCAATATGGCCAGAGCGCAAGCCGCACCCCCAGCAGCTACTGTCGGAACAGTTCGTCATGGGAGCCAGTGCGTTGAAGGTAGGCTGTATCGCCATCTACGCACCAGATGAGAAGCCAATCGCCGGCATTGGCAACATGGCATTCATTGCTTCCTTCCCATCTGCCCGAAAGCCTATGCATATTGTGTCTGTGTTTGAGGATCTCGATGGATTCGGTGCTGTTTTCCAAGATAAGACCAATGACTGCTTCTAGCTCAGCAAGATCCCACTCTCGCTTACGAGCTTTCCTTTTTAAATCTCGGCTAAATGCTGGGGCAAACTTCGCTTCAAGTCGCGCGCTCATGCCAAAGCCGCCTGAATCAGATCGTGAGCGTTGCTGTAGCTCTCGCCCGATCCGTTAGTAATCATCTCCTTCGTCTCGCGTATGGCAATCAGACTCTCCTCATTCGGCTGTTCGTAATCAAGCGAGAGAGGAATTGCATTGGTATTCACAATCTGCGTCAAGAATGCTCGCATAGCCGTAGAAATATCAAGGCCGTAGTGCTCGACAACCCTGGAAGCCTCGTCCTTCAAGTTGCTATCAAGGCGAATCGTCAAAGTGCTGGCAGCCATCATTGCCTCCTCATTCAAATTTCAGCAAGCATATGATAACGTTTGTAAGTGCAAACGTCAATTCATTGAAGCAAACCGTAACAGAAACGAGGAACCCATGCATGCGACCACTATTGACGCGATCTCTATCCAAATGCAGCCTTTCCTTAATTGCGATCAAATGAAAAAGTTGCGCGAAGTGCTTAAATGCACGTTCTCTCAATCCAGGCCAATGGAAACGAAGCGCGATGAAGACCTCGTTGCCGCCTTCATCGAAGCAAAGCAAGTTGAGGGATGCTCTCCCAAGACCCTAGACTACTACCGCAACACCCTGGAAAAACTTCAGGCATCTCTTAAAATGTCATTCACTCAAGTAGAGACAGCAGATCTACGCAGCTATCTAACCAAATACGAGCGTGAGCGCGGATCAAGCAAGGTTACTATCGACAACATAAGACGCATCATGTCCAGCTTCTTTTCATGGCTTGAAGAGGAGGACTATATCGTCAAAAGTCCCGTAAGACGCATTCATCGCGTAAAGGTGGCCCTAGTCATTAAAGAAACTTTTTCTGACGAAGATCTCGAAATCATCCGCGAAAGTTGCCTTAATCGCCGCGACCTGGCTCTCGTCGACCTTCTCGTCTCAACGGGAATGCGCGTCGGAGAGCTCGTTAAGCTCAATCGAGAGGATATTGATCTAAACGAAAGAGAGTGCATTGTTCTTGGGAAAGGAAACAAGCAGCGCATGGTCTACTTTGACGCGCGGGCAAAATTGCACCTCGAAGATTACCTGCATCATCGAACGGACTGCAATCCGGCTCTTTTCGTGACGCTCTCAAAGCCTCATGATCGTCTAACTATAGGCGCCATAGAGCTACGACTTCGCAAAATTGGACAGCGCCTCGATATGCATCGCGTCCACCCCCATAAGTTCCGGCGCACCCTGGCCACTTATGCCATTGGCAAAGGGATGCCCATTGAGCAAGTGCAAAAACTCCTCGGTCATGCGAAAATAGACACCACCATGCACTATGCTATGGTGAGTCAGAACAACGTAAAGGCATCGCACAGAAGGTATCTGGATTGATAAAACTTCACCAAAACACTTCGCACGTCCTGACGCCAGCCTGTTAGTAACCGAGGATTTCCATGCTAAGCATTTCTGACTGGGTGACTATCGGATGCGCAATCCCGCCCCTGATGCTATCTGCTTTCATCTACTGGCGCCAATGCAGGCAGGACAGGGCAATCAACGCACTTGATCAAGAAATGCGCGATAGGGAGGCGCAACGCCAGCGCGAGCAAATCGAGAGCAATGCCGCAGCTTTTATCTCTCGGTATTACGCTGACCGAGGGCTTATACCGCTCTGCGCCATCGCGGCCATGCACGATTGCACTTTTCCGTATCGCCGGGAAATGTATCGCGAGTTCTGCAGTTGTTCTCGAGAAATGCAACGCGCAATCATCGACTTGAGCGATTGGTCACTCAATCCAGTCAAACACGAAGACCTATATCGGAACTGCCTCGAGAAATTTCGGCAGATATTAAAGGTGGGGTTTCCTGCTGACGCTAACCTTTTTTATATGTTTGACCAGTACATGGAACGTACTCTAAATCAATATGGGGCACTGAAGGTGCCGGAAAGCTCCTTTGAGACCACGAGTAGGATTACGGACATGCTTAGCAATCACACAAAGATTGCAAGAGGCATCCCAGTTCTGAATGCGCTGGCAGATGAGCTGAACCTCAGAACATGCTCTGAGGTTTTTTGCTGCTGGGCTTTATCCGTCGAAGCGCAATACATAGTGGTCTACGCGGCTCCATCAAGCACTGATATTTACGGATGCCCGGGATGCTGGGCAGGAGAAGAGATCTCTCATTTGGAGGATCAGTTCCTGCTGACTCTTTTTTCGATATACACAAACTGCATCTTGGCGGATGAGCCATCTTTAACACCCGAAGCGACCAGCCACAAACTTTCTCGAAAGGCACCACTATGATGACCACACTCAAAACAATATGCTCATACAGAAAAGAAAAAATAGACCCTCAGAGCTTACAAAGTAATTCTTATGTGTCGACCGATGGTATGGCTTCGAACAAAAAAGGCATCTTTCGTTTCTCGATACCTCCTGCGCATGGCAAAGTTACTCGCTATCTTAAAGACGACATCCTTGTTTCCAACATTCGCCCCTATTTTAAAAAGATTTGGCTTGCAGATAGAGACGGCGGTTGCTCGAACGACATCTTGGTTTTTACGTCAAACGAACATTGCTCAAGCGAGTATTTATACTGGCTATTATGCAATGATAAATTTTTCGATTATGCTTCCGCAACAGCAAAAGGGACGAAGATGCCTCGCGGTGACAAGAATGCACTGCTAGACTACCCCATCCAAAAACATAACCGTCAGCTCCAGGAAGCGATTGTCCGGATTTTGAGGCCCTTCCAACAACAGCTAGCCATCAACTCTCGGATAAATGACCATTTAGCTGCCTGAGACCGATCCGCGAAACGTCAATCTCGCCGGACATGAGCTTCGGGAGAAGGGCGTCGCGAAGGCACTCCAAGCTCTGGTTTTCTCTAACATTGCTTTGGATGGCCTCGAATAGCGGTTTAGTTTTTCCAGAGAAGTCGTTCAAGGAGGCCGCATCAGGGAAGCCGATCTCGAGCTCAGCAAGCTCGGTGCGTGGCAGTTCTGTTTGCCCGGTACTTCCCTTGGCCATTGACTCAAACTGGTCTTCCGACGATAGCGCCCAGCAGCCTAAGTATTCCACCAGCGCCTCATACGCAGGCCGCACTATTGTTACGTGTGAGTCAACGGTCACCCGCTCATCGTGACACAATACCTGCGCTGACCTCCCTAATGTTCCGGTGCCTGTTGAGCAGATAAGAATGTCTCCATAACGCAAAAGCTTCTCTCTAGATCTAGGATTTTCGATTCTTCTGGCGTTCGCATCATCAATCTTATGGTTGCGAATACAACGTTGATTCAGTGCGTGGAATTTTCCTTTTTCGCAATACTTGGGCGCACCCCCGCGACACAGCAGAGAAGTGCAGTCCTGCAATGTGCGTTTGCTGCTACTTTGCCGTGACAGCTCCTTGTATTCAGAGAGTGCCATTTCGAGTAAATGGTCATTTAGTTCGGTTGCATACCCTGGTGATCGTATCTAGGAGCACAGTGTATTGCATGCGGGCACCTTTCGTTGGGTGATGGCGCTTGGGTTGCGCTATGAGTAAGTAATGCGATAAAAGAGGAATCAGGTACAATAAGCGAAGAATAGACAGTTTGTAGGGTAGGAGCGAGTGGTGGCGGTTCCGAGGTACGATGAGATGATGGTTCCGGTTCTGCGGCGTATTGCGGAGACGCCTGGAGACACTGTGACGAGCAAGCAGCTTCGGCGGTTTGTTATCGACTACTGGGGTTTGAGCGACAACGAAGTGGCTGAAACGATTTCGAGTGGGTTCGAACGCTATGCCAACAATATGCTGTGGGCCTGCACTTATCTTAAGCAGGCAAAATGTATCGAGTCGCCAAAGAGGGGGACCTACCTGGTCACCCAGCGTGGGGTAGACTTGCTCAACAGTGGCGTTGAAAAGCTCGATCGTCAGGCGCTTATGCAGTTTCCTGAGTTCTGCGACTTTCTAAACCGAAGCCGCAAAGGAAAGGGCGTCTCCGCAAAAGAGGCCAAGGAGGCGGCCGTCCAACCTGTGATTGTCGAAGAGAACGAGTCTCCAGAAGACACGATAGACGAGGCATTTCGCAGTATTGAGACGGCGTTGGTGTCGGATATCCTTGAAGCCATTATGCAGCAATCGCCGGCGTTCTTCGAGCGTCTCGTTGTTCAGCTTTTGCTCGCCATGGGATATGGTGACTCGCTCGACGATTCGGGCTCGGTCACCCCTCTCTCGAACGACGGAGGCATTGACGGGGTGATCCGCGAAGATAAGTTGGGGTTCGACAACATTTATATCCAAGCAAAACGATGGGATTTAAATGCAAGCGTCGGGCGTCCCGATCTTCAGGCGTTTGTGGGCGCGCTAACGGGTACAGGGGCAACGAAAGGCCTCTTCATCACAACAGCGCGGTTTTCGAAAGGTGCGCTTGAATATGCGGGCATGCAGCATGCGGTAAAGCTTGTCCTTGTCGACGGCGACCAGCTTGCGCGTCTTATGATTGCGCACAATGTCGGTGTGTCGGTGCGGCATACCTATGAGATCAAAGGAATTGACAGGGATTACTTCGATATCGATAGTTGAGCTGGTAAGAGCGAGTTCGGCCTCTGAGGTTCTTGCAAGCATTTGGCCGCATTGGAAGTGCCGCAAGTTACTGCCTCTCGAAGTAGTCGCGGTCGGTTAGGTAGTAGGTGCGGAGGTAGCCGGCGGGGGATACGACGACGAATTCGCCGGTGGATTCCAGGAAGTAGAGGTCGTCGCCGTCCTCGGCTTGCAGCTTGTGGAGGGCGGCCGGATTGGCAACGACGGCGTTGGCGGCGGCGAGGTATTCCTCGGCCGTGGCGCAGCCGGTTTCCTGCCCGTGCTTCTCGAAGTGCTGCTGCAGCTTGTCTTCGGTGCGGAAGGTGAGGTGCGAAGCGGCTTCGGGGGCGCTCGCGTCGCGGGTCGGCTCATTGCCGGCTTCAGGGGCGGGCGCGCCATGGGAAGGGGCAGCGGACTTGTCGGGGGCAGCCCCGCAACCCGACAGGCCTAGGAGCGCCGCCAGTGCGAGGGCGAGAATCCTCCGCATGGCTTTCTTCCGCATGGCTAATATCCCAGCACTTCGCCGACGTTGGTGGCGATGCAGAGGTCGGCGTGGGCGTCGCGCGGAGTGGGGGTGCGGTTGATGATGGCCAAGTGATCGCCACTGAAGTAGTCGATGAGGCCCGCGGCCGGGTACACCGCCAGGCTCGTGCCGGCGATCACCAGCAGGTCGGCGCTAGCGATGGCGCGCACGGCCGCGGTCACGGTGCCGTCGTCCAACGGCTCCTCGTATAGCACCACGTCCGGCTTCACGATGGCTCCGCACTTCGAGCAGTGCGGTACGCCGTCGGGGCTCTGTTCGCGCAGGGCCAGCAGCTCTTCCACGGTGTAGGGTGCGCCGCAGTCCATGCAGAAGTTGCGCCACACGCTGCCGTGCAGCTCCAGCACGTTTCGGCTGCCGGCCTTCTGGTGCAGCCCGTCGATGTTCTGGGTCACGACGGCTGAAAGCGTTCCCTCCCGCTCCAGTTCGGCCAGCTTTCGGTGCGCGGCGTTGGGCTCGGCGTCCAGGGCCAGCATGCGGTCGCAGTAGAAGTCGAAGAACTCACGCGGATGGGCATCGAAGAAGCTGCGGGATACCATGGTCTCGGGCGGATAGGGGTAGCGCTGGGCGTAGAGCCCGTCGGCACTGCGGAAGTCGGGGATGCCGCTTTCCGTGGACACGCCGGCACCCCCGAAGAACACCATACGGCCCGGCGCGCACTCGTCAATCCACTGGCGCAGCTGCTCAATGTCGCGCTCGGTTTGGTCGCAGATCATGGCTCGTCCTTTCCACATCCCGTTGTTCGGGGCCTCGAGGCTTTCCAAGAATTGTACCCGACTCTAGGCCTCGACGAGATCGAAGTGGGTGTTGGAGAAGACGTTCAGATTCAGGCTCTTCATCAGGTGCTTGAGCGCCGCCTGGGCCTTCACGGAATTGCCCGCGTCATCCAGCGGCGGCGCGAAGGCGCACACGCCGAAAAGCCCGGGCATGACGCCGATGACGGCGCCGCCCACGCCGGTCTTCGCGGGCAGTCCCGTGGCATACAGCCAGTCGCCCGAGTGCTCGTAGAAACCGACGGCGCTCATAAGCGCGACCACCTTGGGAGTGAGTTCCGCGCCGAACACGCGCCGCTTCGTGATGGGGTTCGCGCCGTCGTCGGCGATGGTGGCCGCCGAGATGGCCAGCTGCTCGGCCGTCACGCCCAGCGAGCATTGGCGCGTGTACAAATCAAGCGACATCTCGGGGTCGTCGTAGATGCGGCCGTATTCTTGCAGCAGCCAGGTGATGGAGCGGTTGTCGAAGTTCGTGGCGGATTCAGAATGGTACAACTCGTCGATGAGCACCGGCTCGCTTCCCAGAAGCGCGGTCATGTTGTCGAAGATGGCCTTCCATTTCCCATCGGCATCGCCGTGGGGCTTGACGAGCGAACAGGCCGCGATGGCGCCGGCGTTCACGAGCGGCGTGGAGGGCCGGTCGTTTTCCAGCAGGATGGCGAAGATGGAGTTGAACGGCAGCCCTGTGGCATCGGCGCCGATGTTGTCGAGGATCGCCTGCGCGCCGTGCTGTTCCAGTGCCAGAATAGCCGTGTGCACCTTCGAGACCGACTCGATGCCGAAGCGGTAGTCGGTGTCGCCCACAGAGATGAGCCGGCCGTCCGGCAGGCACAGACTGATGCCGAACAGGTCGGAATTCACGTTGGCGAGATAGGGAATGTAGTGGGCGTTCTGGCCGCCCTTGATGTCCTTGCAGGCTTCGTAGGCGTCGTGTACTGCAGTGCTGATCTGATCGAAGGTGAGACGGGTGATCATGGCGCGCTCCTCGCTCCTTGGTGAGAGTTTTCCTCATGGTACGCCGCTACTTGCACCCTTTGCCTCCATTTGTCCTACAATGGCGATAACCTGTTTACCGATTTTTCCAGAAAGGTCTCCATGAACGATATCCGGGGCGTGCTGTTCGATGCGGATGGCACGCTGATCGACACCTATGACATCATTCTCACTTCGATGCGCTATGCCGTGAACGACGTGTTGGGCTGCTCGCTTGACGACGCCGAGCTGATGGCGGGGGTTGGCACGCCGCTTTACGACCAGATGCTGCACTTTACCGGCGGCGACGAGACGCGGGCTACGGAGATCACGCAGATCTATCGTGATCACAACGACGGCGTCCACGACGCGCGCATTCGCGCCTTCGGCGACACGAAGGCGGCGCTCGAGCGGTTTCAGGCGGCGGGCATCCCGATGGGCGTAGTCACGTCGAAGCGTCACGCCATGGCCCAGCGCGGGCTTGAAATGAGCGGCATCGCCGGCTACTTCCAATTTCTCATCGGCCACGACGATTGGCCCGAGCACAAGCCGGCGCCTGGCCCCATCCTGCGAGGCTGTGAGCTTTTGGGCACAGCGCCGGAGCGCAGTCTCTATGTGGGCGACAGCCCCTTCGACATCCAGGCGGGCAACGCTGCTGGCTGCGCTACCGTCGCCGCCCTCTGGGGCATGTTCCCGCGCGAGGCCCTGGCGGCCGAGCGTCCCACATTCATGTGCGATTCGCTAACAGAACTCGCGGATCGGCTGGGCATCTAGGCCAGCTTACAGCTGCACAACCATATCGCGCTTTCAGCAAGTAGCGCCGATGTTCTCTCGTACTATGGCTTCTTGGTACGAAGCGCAGCGCGCTCTTTGAGCCCTGCGACGCAAAATAGGAGTTGCTGATATGGCTGTTCAAAACAAGCAGACCGCAAAACACCGCCAGGCGATGATCGTGGTGCTGTTCGCGTGCAACCTGCTTGCCTCTTTGATGCAGTCGCTCATGAACGTCGCGCTCGACTATGTTTCGGCAGAGTACCACGTGAGTCTGTCCGAGGCGAACCTTCTGGTGCTCGGCTATTCCATCGTGGCGGGTATTGTCATTGTGCTTGCAGCCCTCTCGCTCCACCGCTTCGGTTTGAGGAAGGTCATGCTCTTCGGGCTGATCGTGTCGTTCGTCGGCTCCATGCTTGGCGTGGTGGCCTGGGATTTTCCCTCCTTGGTGGCGGCGCGACTCATTCAGGCCGTTGCCACGGGCCTCTATTTCCCCGTCGTGAACGAGGCCCTGCTCAATCTTTCGCCTAAAAATGGGGCTGGTCGTCTGCTTGCCATCAATAGCGGTATTATCGGAATAGGGCTTGCGGTGGCTCCCATCGTTGCGGGCCTTGTCATTACCTATTGGGGGTTGCGGGTGCTGTTCGCCATTCCCGCAGTGACGGCATTCGTCCTCTTTTTCATTGCGCGTCGCACGATCGTCGATATTATGCCGCGTCAGAAGCTGCCCGTCGACGGGCTGAGCGTCGTGCTCATTGCCGTGGGGCTTTCCGCCTTCATGATCGGTTTAAACGAGGTTACGCGCAACCCGCTGCCGATGGCGGCGCTCATGATCGCGGGAATTGCCGTGTGTGCGTGGTTCATCCGCCGTCAAGGACGCCTCGCCCATCCGCTTTTGGACATGCGTCCGCTTCGCAACAAGACTTATGCTCTGGGGGAGACCCTCATCGTTCTCAGCTATATGAGCTCAATTTACCTCAGTCTGCTCATTCCGCTTTATTTGGAAGGGGTGGCGGGTTTCACGCCGTTCATTGCTGGTTGCTTGCTGGCTCCGGCGACGCTGTGCTATGCGGGTCTGTGCTTTGTCAGCGGCCGGACGCTCGGGAAGGCGGGGGTGTGGCCGCTTGTGCCCGTCGGATTCGGCGTGTGCCTTGTCGGGTTCGTGGCGCTTGCGGTGTTCACGCGGTTCGATCTTGCGCTGGCCATCGTGGGCTGCATGGCGCTTGCGTGCGCGGGGATCGGCACTGAGTATCCTGCGATTAAGAGCGTCGATCTGGAGGTGCTCTTGCCTGAGCTGTCCGCGAGCGGCTCGTCGATCCATTCCACTTTGGTGCAGATCGCGGGATCTATTTCGTCGGCGCTCTTCGTCGGTCTCATGTCGGGGCAGGTTCACCGCCTGATGGCCGATGGTATGGCGAAAGCGCAGGCCTATAGCGCAGGTTTCTCGATCACCGTGTACCTGGCGGTCGCCTTTGTAGTGGTAGCGGCCATCTTATCGGTGGTTTATGCACGCCATGTGGTCAAGCTGACCCGCGGGAAATAGGGCACAGGCGCTCATGCCACGAGCGGTAATCGCTAATCCTGCGCGTTAGCGCCGCTGGCTGTTCGCGCCAGTCAGTCAAGGTGCTCCATTTTGCAGCAAATCGCGAGCTATAAGCGTCTGGGGGGTGCGGTTGAGTCGGCGACTTCGAAAGAATCTGAAGAAATGCCTGGTCACAATCTTGCCTCTATCGAGAGGTTCGCAAGGCTTTCGTCGGGAGCGCCCCCGAGACGCTCATAACTGGCGATCTCATGCAAAAATCGGGGGTTCGTCGACGGAAGGTCGCCGAAGGGCTATTCCCTGCTGGGTTGCTTTACAGCAACAGGGGCAGTATGGCCGAGAAAATGCCGACGACTCCTAAGGGAAGCGCTCCGGCTATGAAGGACGGCGTGGCGGCCAGGCGGTAATACAGAACGTAGCAGGTAAGTGACAGGGCGAACACGCAGAAGATGATCGCAACGAGACACCATGTGGCGGTAAGGCCAAGGGTACCGCCCGCTTCCAGAGCACAGGTGGCATAAAGCTCCAAAGCGCCCCACGCCACGAATAGCAGCAGCTCGGTGGTGATGGGGCGATTCCAGAAATGCGCGGTTGCCCAGGCCAAAAGTATGTAGGCGGCGATGGCGCCCAGCGCGAACCACCAGCCGTTCGGTCCTGTTCCGGCTGCGAGACCGCTTGCGCCCAGAGCGATGAAGACCGCGCCGGTGATGCCCGCAATGGCGGCCACAACGAGACATCCGGCGCCGATCCAGTACAACGGCCCCTGCACCTTCCCGGCATCAGGGCGGAAGAACACGACCCACCAGGCCAGGTAGAGCACCGCGCATAGGGCCATGAGCCCGTGGCCTCCTTGAAGTTGCCCCAGTGCGCTTTGCGCCGTCTCTTGTATCATGTCTTTGCCGCCTTTCCGCGGTCATCCGGCAGAAACATAGCACAGCGACGAAGGAGACTGCGGCCCAGCGTCAATCCGTAGCGATTTCGTGCTGTCGCGGCAAGTGCATGTGTAGGATGGGGAAGGGGTCGCCCATGGCGTCGGTTGCCGAGCGGTCGAACACCTCGAAGCCGCAGTGCTCATAGAAGCCGACGGCTTGCTCGTTCTGCTCGTTCACATCCACGAGGGTGACGCCGTGCTCGCTTATGGCATGGTCGAGCAGGAGTGGTCCCAGCCCGCAGCCGCGAAGGGACGGGTGGATGAACAGCATCTCGATCATAGCGCCATCGACACCGATAAAGCCTGCGACCTGATCGCTTTCATCCCTGCAAACGGTGAGGTGCGCGACGGACGCAATTGCACCCGGCACATACCCTGCGATGCGCTCGATATCGTCCGGCGTGAGAAACGTGTGCGTTGCTTCAACGGAGGCCCGCCAGCAGGCGACCAGCTCGGCTAGCAGGCTCGTGTCGTCGCCAAGCTCAATGTCTTCGACGCAGAATGCCATAGCGCCCCTTCCATTCACTTGCGAAACTGTGGGGATAGCATACCGTGCGACAGGGGCTGATGGCGCGACGGCGAACCAGCCCTCCCCGGTGCGCTACTTCTGCCAGTGCTTCAGGTGAGGGACGAGGACGCCCATGAAGGAGACGGCCTCTTCCTGCGACATGCCGGTGGCCTCCATGAGGAAGGGTGCTGTCTTCTCGATGAGCTCGTCCTCGCTTTGGTATGCGAACTGGCCGTCGTCGTAGCACCATTTGCAGTACGAGTCGTTCTCCGTGCCGTCGGCGTCGGTGCCGTGGGGCATGTTGGGAACGGTGAAGGGGGTGCCACAGCATTGGCACAGCTGGCTCACGTCGATGTCGAAGAGCTGGATGACCGGTACGTCAAGCACAGCCGCGATGAGCTTGCGCATGTCCACGGACGGCTCGGTCTCGCCGTTTTCCCAGCGCGACACCGCCTGGCGCGTAACGTAAAGCTTCTCGGCCAGCGCCTGCTGGGTCATGCCTCGCTGCTCCCGCGCCGCGGCAAGGGTTTCCTTGAACGCCATGTTCGTCCTTTCTTGCAGGGCCCCCGGGTGGTTGCCCGCGTTCCGCAGGGCGTCCGAGCGGTTGCGCTCATTTTTTGCATGAGCCCATTTTGCTTGGTCGTGCTTTCCCTTTCAAGCAACGTTTTGTTGCGTGCGGGCGCTCATGACTGCTCTGCAATGAGCGCGGGCTCTCGCCGGACGAGTGCTCGGTCGGCGAACACCCCGATTTTTGCATGAGATCTCGAGTTATAAGCGTCTCGGGGGTGCCTGAAGGACAAGCTTGGCAAACCTTTCGGAAAAGGCGAGGCTGCAACCAGGCGTTTCTTCGCAGCTCTTCAAAGTCAATGGCTCGAACGGGAGAGCTAGGGGCTTATAACTCGCGATTTGCTGCAGAAAAGTGCCTCTTCGCCAACCGACGCGTGCGCGGAGGGGCGTCTGGTGATGCTCGTCGCAGACGACTAGTGCTTAAGTCCGGCGGCGAACTCTTCTACGTCGCCGAACAGGAAGTCGATGCGGTCGATGTGCTTGTTGATGGGCCAGTGGCCGCAGTACCAGCGCTGATAGGTCAGCCGATCCTCGATGGTGTCCAGCCAGTTCTCGGTGGACTTGTCCACTTTACTCTGGTCGATTCCGGGGAAGTAGGTTTCGGTGGGCGTGTACTTCGCCGGGCACGTGTGGGAGAGCACCACATCCACCTTCCAGCTGCGCTCGGAGAGGACCCGCTCGGCGCGCTGCTTGGTTTGCGCGCTTGGTTGCTCGTCGGGAAACCACGGAATGCCGTTCTCGCGTCGCCATTGGGCGTCGATGCTGTAGGCTCCTCCGATAGCGATGGTGGAGAACCCTTCGATGTCGTAGATCTCGCCATCCACTGCGAAGAGGATGTTTGGGAAGGCGTCTTCCGTCATGACGGCGCCACCGAAGCGCTGCTCTTCATGGTAGAGCTCGGGAAGCGACTGCGGCCGAGCCTCGTGGTTGCCGTGGATGCATAGCAGCGTAGCGGGAATGCGCGCCGCCAGCTTCTTCGCCTTGCGGTCGCGCCCGTGCAGGTAGAAGTTGAAGCCCGTGTCGCCGAGGATGATGATGGTGTCGTCGGCCGTGAGTGAATGGGCCTCGCTAAAGCGAAGCAAATCGCGCGGATCGCCGTGTATGTCACCTGTGATGTAAACCATGTCCGCGCATTCTACCACCAGGTATCTGGCGATAGCGACTCAAAAGGCAGTTAGTTTGTGCTTTCGTAATCCGTCCCAGAATCCAAAGCAGCCTACCGGCGCCGGGCGCCGTGGGCGGCTTTCGGCTTGGTGGCTTCCGGGTGCTCGGCCAGACAGAGGTCGAGGAGCGTTTTCAAGCTCCTCGGCGATGTCCGTATCCGCGTCGCTGGGGTCGAGACGCTGCAGCACGCCGAACTCGAAGGCGTCTTCGCCGCGCTGATCCCAGAGGGCTTGCAGCCGCTTGTCCGGGTAAAGCCCCGACGACAGCTGGAAGCGCATTCGGTTGAACGCCGCCGGAGAGTCTACGACGTCCGCGAGGAACATCTCGCCGGTCGCGCCGCACGTGACGAAGACGACGCCCGCTTCCCGTGGGCGTTCCTTGTAGGCGGCGCGCAACTCCTTCTTCTTATCAGTATCCATAGTTGGGTCCTTTCGGTTGAGGGTCTATTTTAGTCGAGAGAGGGAGGGATTCTTTGCGGGGCGAAATAGTGCTCGGTGGCGTAGAGGTAGTGCTCTTCGAAATGCCGCACGGCTTCCTTCGACTTCTTCGCGAAGGGGAGCAGCATGTCGTAGGCATGGAACCAGTGGGGGTATACGTCTACGGAAGCCTCTGTGCCTGCGCGTTTGAGGTTCGCGACGTACTCAAGCGTCTCGCAATAGAACGGCTCTTCAGTGCCGACATAGGCGTAGGCAGGGGGCAGGCCCGCATAATTGGCCTCGCGGGCGGGGGCGGCGTAGCACGGGGGCGTTACGCCGCCCAAACCGCGGAGATAGTACTTCCAGGCGAACCGGTTGGTGCGCGTGTTCCACACCGGCGCATGGTTGTCTCGCGACGAGGCGGTTTCCCGGTCGTCCAGCATGGGGTAGAGAGGCATCTGGAAGGCGATGTTGACCTCGCCGATATCTCGCGCCAAAAGGCAGGTGGCCACCGTGAGGCCGCCCCCGGCGCTTTCCCCACCCACCATGATCTGCGCATCGTTGATCCCCAGCTCGTCGGCGTGGACCTTCAGGAAAAGCAGGGCGGCGTAGCAGTCTTCCAAGTCGGCGGGAAACGGCTTCTCGAATGCGGTGCGGTATTCCGGAGCCACCACCACGGCGCCGTACTTTTCCACTAGAAGGCGGGCATGGGGCAGCAGGATCTTTGGGTGCATGCCGTGAAGGTGACCCCCCTCCGTGGAGCCACAGGATGCCCGGAGTGCTTTCACGCGGTCGCGCGTTTTTCGTGGGCCGCATGATGAGAATCCGTATATCCCGATCCGAGGATGGAATCATCCTTTTCTCGATAGTATGCAATTTCCGCGTGGCCATGTTCGCCCTCCGGTGTTCCGGGGTTTTCTGTCCAGCGCAGTATACCGTCGAAGAGCAGAGGGCCCAGACGAGAAAGCCTGGGCGCGTATTCGGGCGATGCAATGTGTCCTAGGGCGGGGGGTCTGCTTTTGCCGGCCTTCCAGTCGACGAACCGCCCGGTTTTTGCAGCAAATCTCGAGTTATAAGCGTCTGCTTCCGCTTGCGGTAGAAGATGCGCTGAGAGGTCCGAGGAAAATGCCTGATCAGCGTATTGCGGATGAAGCCGATTTTGGCGGACTGCTGAAGATGGCCTCTTTCGTGTTGCAGAAGGCGAGGCCGCCTTCATCACAATCATGTGAGTGCTTTAGCAATGCAGTTGGCGAAGGCTTTCGGGTCGTCGACGCTCAGGCCGAGGGCGAGGGTCTGTTCATATATCCGCCAGCGTTGTGGTACGAAAAGGCCCTCATCGCCGGGGAACGTGTAGGGTTTTGCCGCCAGCGAAGTAACATGCGGCGCCTAAGCAGAGTGAGACCTATTCGCATGATGTCTTGTGGCCGAGTTCGCTGAGTGCTTGCAGGGTGAGGTTCACGTTTTCGGCGTGCCAGTTCTTGAAGCCACCGGCATATTGGATATGCCGGACAGGCGAATGTCGCTCAGCTCCTTTTGCTGGGTGGTGAGGCGCACGGCACCGCCACGTGTCTCGATGTCGATGATCACGTTGAGCAGGTCATCGACGAGTTTCACGGATTCGATGTCCTCATAGGGAACCACGAGCGTGACATCCCGTTCCAGCGTCGCCCAAAGGGGGCTGAACGGAAGCAGGATGAGCTCGTTCTCGCACATCTGAAGGACGGCCACATCGCACGTCTCGAAGAAGCGGACGATCTTCTCGCTCAGATCCCCCGCCGCGCCCTTGACGATGATGCACCGATCCTCCAGTGGCGTGAAGCCAGTATCCACCGCATATTCCCAAACCCTCTCTTCGCGGGCCATACTTACTGCTCCTTTCGTTGTCAGGGTTGCGTCTACTCGTTTTTCCCGACAGGGGTAACAATGGGGTTGCCGCATGAATCGACGAGGATGGTCATGCCGGTGCAGTTGACGCCGGAAGAGGCGAGAAAGCCTGCCAGAAGGTAATTCACTCCCGTCTCGCGGTCGACAAGGACGTAGGTGCGGTTCGCGAGGCCGTCCTGCTGCGCGTGAGTCTGAATGAAGCGCTTGCCGTTTTCCTTCATGGGCGTATTCCTTTCACTCGGGTTTGCGTTGGCGGGCATTATTCTGCCGATTCGTCCCTGTATCCGCAAATGGGTCGCTCTGGCAAAATCCCTGCTCAAAGGGCCTGTAAAAGACTTTTGACAGGTGCGTCTGCATCATTTTGCAAGGCTTGTGGGGCATCATTTCGGTGCGCACAAGCGGCGTGGCGCGCCAACGCGCAATCGAAAGGAAGGGATCGATGGAACTGGCTCGGCAGCTGAAGGCTAAGCGGGAGGAACGGGGGCTTTCCCAGGACGAGGTCTCGAAGGCGATCTTCGTGTCGCGCCAGACCATCTCGAATTGGGAGAACGACAAGACCTATCCGGACGTGCAGAGCCTCCTGCTTCTCAGCCAGCTGTTCGAGATCTCCATCGACGAGCTCGTAAGGGGAGACGTGGTCGCCATGCAGCAGGCCATCGCGGAGGACGCGCTCAGGATGAAGCTGCTGTCAATCGGGATGCTGGCCTTCTCGGGGCTGGCCTTCCTCTTTCTGCTTGTCTTCTCGCTTGCATGGCCGGAGCCATCGGGGTTCGCGCGCATGAGCAAGGGGAATCTCGCGGGTGCGGCAACGTTTATCGTGCTCTATGCCATCGGGTTCGCCATGGCCATCGCGGTGGACCGCCTGAAGAAGAAGCACGACGTCGTCACCTATCGGGAAATCGACCGGTTCCTCAAGAGCGGAGTCGTTGGCGAGCCCGATGCGGAAGGTCTCGCCCGCAAGCACCCAGCGCTCGGCGTCGTGGTGAAACTTTTTGCCGGCGCCGCAATCGGCCTGCTACTCGCGGGCCTTTTGCTCACCCTGGAAGGGTAGGCCGCCAATTACACTGATGTATCGGCATAGATTCAGTGTGATTGCTTAATTCTGCAGATGCCGCTTTGCGCTACCTAATCAAGGGCTTCTGCAACCTTGGGCGGAAGCGAATCTTCTGAGATTTCCGACCACCTGACGACCCCGCGAATCGGTTGAAGATCCAGCTTCAAGAAGGCGTTCTGGTGCAGTTCCCGAGAGGCGCCGAATTCAATCTCGGTCTTATCACCCGCCGCGTTGACCGCCTCAAGCTTATATAGGTACGGCTCGCTCGATCCGAGGTTGATGACCCCGCCGCTCGACTCGTTCTCGGAAATATGGGCATTGTCGATCTTTACGTAATAGTCGCCAGCTAAGAATAGATTCGTCATTGAAGCAGCAAGAATAAGGGCTGCCGCCAAACCGCACGTGGCAACTGCAGTGATCGCCATCGTTTTTCCCTTGCCCATGGGTCGCTCCTTTCTGATCTATGGGACGATGATGCCACCTCGACGCTGCAGTCGCCATCGATTCGCCTTACGGCTCTCTAACATCTTCGAAAGATACGGCGATGCGTCTCCTGCGACAATCAGCAAATCCGCTCCGTCGACGTCCTCGCTAAACTTCAAGTGCCGGTGATGCATTCGCCACAGTAAACCCGCCGGCCTCTCGTGGGGATCTGCTGGTGGGTCTTCTTTTGCCTAGAAGACTATGAGACCCTCGGGATGCAAGAAGCGCTCCCTGGCAGGTGCCGAGGAGCGCTTCGGGTTTTGCTGGTCTAATCGTGCGCTGGCGCGGAGTTTTACTCCCACTCGACCGTGCCCACGGGTTTGGGCGTGAGGTCGTAGCAGACGCGGCAGATGCCGGGGACTTCGTGGGTGATGCGGTCGGTCATGCGCTTCAAGAGCGCCCAATCCAGCTCGGGTACCTCGGCGGTCATGACGTCCACGGTGTTGATAGCGCGGATGATGGCCGGCCACTCGTAGGCGCGCACTCCGTCGCGCACGCCGGTGGCGCGCATGTCGGGCACCACGGCGAAGTACTGCCAGGCGCCCACGTTCGCCGCTTCCATTTCCTCGCGGACGATGGCGTCGGCCTCGCGCAGGGCTTCCAGGCGATCGCGGGTGATGGCGCCCAGGCAGCGCACGCCCAAGCCCGGGCCCGGGAAGGGCTGGCGCTCGACCATGTTCTCGGGCAGTCCCAGCTCGCGGCCGACGACGCGCACCTCGTCCTTGTACAGCAGCTTCACGGGCTCCACCAGGTCGAATTGCAAATCCTCCGGCAGGCCGCCGACGTTGTGGTGGGCCTTCACGCCGTCCTTCGATTCCAGAATGTCGGGGTAGATGGTGCCCTGGGCGAGGAAATCAACCTCGTCGCCCACCTTGCGGGCCTCCTCTTCGAACACGCGGATGAACTCGCCGCCGATGATCTTGCGCTTGGCCTCGGGCTCGTCCACTCCGGCCAGCAGATCCAGGAAGCGGTCCGTGGCGTCCACATACACCAAGTTCGCGTCCATCTGGTTCTGGAACACGTCGATGACCTGCTCGGACTCGCCCTTGCGCATGAGCCCGTGGTTCACGTGCACGCACACGAGGTTCTTCCCGATGGCGCGGATGAGCAGTGCAGCGACCACCGAGGAGTCCACGCCGCCGGACAGCGCCAGCAGCACCTTTTTGTCGCCCACCTGCTCGCGAATGGCAGCGACCTGCTCGTTGATGAACGCCTGGGCCAGCTCGGGGGTGGTGATGCGATCCATGTCGTCGGGGCGAACGTTTTCGTCCATTGAGACCTCCTCGGTTTCAGTGCGGCTTTTCCGATGGCGAAATTATAGCGCACGAAAAGCAGCTAGGCGCTTCTTCCCGAATGGCGCGTCCGGACTCTTCCCCAAGGGCAGATTTGACGGGGCCGTGACGGGGCCGTGACGGGTGCGACGTGACGGTGGGGCAGCGCGTCTCTGCTCGGCATAATGGAGGGCGTCAAGCGTCAATAAGGAAAACGCGAGCAAGCGGGAGAGCAACGCATCGCCCGCATCGGCGAGGGGAAGGAGGCGCGCGTGGCGGTTTTGGAATTGGCGCTCATCGTGCTGGCCTGCGTGATCGGGTCGGCGGTGCTGTGCCAGATCGTGTCGCGGCTGTCGCTGCCGCTTGTGCAAATTGCCGTCGGCGCGGTGGTGGCCCTGGTCGTTCCAGCCGTCCACGACGTGAGCATCTCCTCCGAGTTGTTCCTCGTGCTGTTCATCGCCCCGCTTCTGTTCAACGAGGCTCGCGAGACGAACCCTCGCGACCTGTGGGAGAACAAGGGCTCCATTCTGTCGCTGGCCGTGGGGCTTGTGCTGCTCACGGTGCTTGTGGTGGGCTTCGTGTTGAACTGGTTCGTGCCCTCTATCCCGTTGGCTGCCGCCTTCGCCTGCGCCGCCGCCCTGGCCCCCACCGATGCCGCCGCTGTGGGCGCGCTCGCGTCGTCGGTCAGCCTGAAGAGGCGTCAGTGGACACTGCTCTCCGGCGAGTCGCTCATCAACGACGCATCCGGTGTGGTGGCCTTCCAGTTCGCCAGCGCCGCCGCCCTCACCGGCGCCTTCTCGGCTCTCGACGCCGCCGAGGAGTTTGGCCGCCTGTTCCTCGGTGGCATTGCGGCCGGCGTGGTCGTGGGCGTCGTGGGGCTGTACTCCATGCGTGCGCTGCGGCGCGGCGGCTACGAGAGCACCACCATCAATGTGCTCTACGAGGTGTTCTCGCCGTTTTTCGTGTATCTGTTCGCCGAATGGCTCGGCACCTCCGGCATTCTGGCCGTGGTGGCCGCCGGCCTCATCATGGCCGACCGCTCCCAGCGCCTCACCTCCGCTTCCATCGCCCAGCGCCAGCTGGTGTCCCGCAGCTTCTGGCGCATCATCGTGTTCCTCGTCAACTCGGTGGTATTCGTTCTTCTGGGCATGCAGCTGCCCCAGGCCTTCACGCCAGCCATCGCCGACCACTTCTCGCTGCCGTTCCTTTTGGGCGTGGTGGCCCTGGTCACAGCGCTCATCGTGGGGTGCCGCTTCGGGTGGGTGCTCGTCATGGAGGAGGTCTATCGCGTCGGCCGTCGTCGCAGCCGCAGGCGCACGTTGCGGAAGAAGGCGTCGAAGGTGGAAACGGTGGAGACGAACCAGCCTTCGCCCACGCCGCATCTGCGCCATCGCCGTCCCCATTGGCGCGAGCGCATCGGAAGCCTGTTGAAGAACGCGCTGGTGCTTACCGTGGGCGGTCCGAAGGGCGCCGTCACCCTTTCCATCATCTTCACCCTGCCGCTCACGATGCCCGACGGCACGACGCCCTTTCCCGAGCGCGATCTTATCGTGTTCCTCACGGCGAGCGTCATTCTGTGCACGTTGCTTCTAGCCGATGGGCTGCTGCCGCTGCTCTCGCCGCGTGCGGCGGAAGCTTCCAACGAACAGGAGCTGTCTCGCGCTGCCATCCGGGTGCTGGAAGGTACCTTGCGCGAGCTGCAGGCCATGCTGGCCTCCGACGAAAACGCCCAGTACGACCCGGCTTTGCGCCTGACCATCGCTCACTACCGTGTGCGCCTGGCCCGCGCGCGCGAGTCGGTGGACGATACGTGCAGCCAGCAGATCGGCGCTCTGGCGACCCAGGTGCGCGAGGTGCAGGAGAAAGCCGCCGATGCCATTCATGAGAAAGGTGGCTACGACAACGGCACGCAGGCTCCTTACTACGCCATGCTGCGCGAGGTGCGTCGCTCGCTGGGCTACGATGGTGCCGACGTGAAGGTGGGCTCGCGGTTTTCCACTCTGCGCGGCCGAGCGCGACTTCTGTGGCAGCGCACGAAGCCGCCGGCGGTGGAAAGCGACCAGGACGAGCGCGTCTACTACGACACCTGTCTGTTTGCCATCGAACTTGAGCATGCGGCCATCGATTATCTGCAGGATGTTGTCGACCAGCATGACGGCCGCCAGGGTGCCGCGCAGCTGCTTTTGGAGGAGCATCGCATGGTGCTGAACTCCCTGTGGAACCGCATCAACCACGGCCAGGACGTGAAACAGCAGGATCGCCCCGACATCACGCTGACCCACCACCAGGCCCTTCCCGACGGCATGCAGCCCCTGTTCGGCGGCCAGTTCGCCGAGGCCGCCCGCTACGCCGACGAGGTGGACGCCGACGCCCTTTCCATCGAGCTCGACCAAATCCGGCACTTGCAGGATCACGGGGAAATCTCCCTGCCCGTCGCCAACGAGCTGCGCCAACGCGTCTACGTCCTGCAGATGAGCCTGGGGGAGTAGCGTGTTCGGAGGCCGGAAATGCACTCAATGAGTGCAGTATTGGGTCAGAATGCGCACTCAGTGAGTGCAACAATTGCGCGGATTTCGGAAATCCTTCGACAAATGCCAGTTCGACCCCGTAATGGCCGATGGGCGCTGAGGCTCTCTGCCATTACGGGCCTCAAGTGGCAGAAAAATGCCAGTTGAGGGCAGTTATGGCAGAGGGGAAAATCCGGGGGCTTGCCATTTCGGGGTCGAAGTGGCATCCCCCTCTCGCTTCCGCGAAAAAGCAAGGTAGGAGTCTCGCCTCGTCGCTATCCTTCATCCAATGCGCGCACGGATTTGGGGAGGTACAGCGCGAGGCCGAGGGCCAGGCAGGCGAGGCCGTCTACGATGAAGAAGGGAGCGACGCCCATGGCCTCGGCGGCCACGCCGCCGATCGCGATGCCGATCGGAGTGGCCAGCCCCATGGCGGCGGTGAGCAGGCCCATGGCGCGGCCCATCTTATCGTCGGGCACGTTGCGCTGGGTGAGCGTCATGGTGGGGCCGTTGAACCAGGCGCAGGCTACGGCCATGACGGCGACGAGAACGATGAAGGCTGGGAAGGCGTCGGGCGGCAAAAACCCGCAGGCTGCCGTGGCCGCGCCCACGATGACGGCCGCCACGGCGATGAGCCCCGCCAGGCGTTTGCCGCCGCCCCAGGCGATGAGGATGCCCGAGCCCACGAGCATGCCGACGCCGAAGGCCGCCTCGGCGATGGAAGCCGCATAGCCGTCGCCGCCGAAGTGCTGATAGGTCATGAGCGGGAACACCGCCGACAGCGGCCCGAAGATCATCATGCCGACGGTGACGCCGCCGATCAACAGCACGAGCCCGCGCGTCTTCGCAATGGCGCGCCAGCCATCGCGCAGGTTCGCCAGTACGTGCTGACCTTCGGCCGTCGCATCCACCACCGTGGGAATCTTCGCCAGGGCCAGGCCGAGGATGGCCACGCAGGCTCCGGCGAAATCGAGGAACATCACCGAGGAGAAGCCGAGGGTGGTGTACAAGAAGATGCCGAAGGCCGGCGCTCCGATGGAGGCCACCGAGCCCAAAAGCTGATCCAAGGTGTTGATGCGCAACAGATGCTTGTCGGGCACGAGCATGGGCATGGCCGCCATCATGGCCGGACTGTGGAAGGCCTGGCCCACGGCGCGCGCGATGCACACGGCGAGCAGCAAGGGGATGGACACGTCGCCGGCCAAAATGAACACGCCCGCCACCAGCGAGATAACGCCCACAGCGCCGTCGGCCGCAATCATGATGAGCTTGCGGTTGTGCTTGTCGGCCACGATGCCGCCGAAGGGCGAGATGAGCCCCACGGGCAGCATGACGGCGATGTTCATGGCCGCCAGCATAAGCGCGCTGCCGGTGCTCTCGGTGACATACCACACCACCGCATAGCCGGCAGCGTAGCTCGTTATCATAGAGGCGGCCTGCCCGGCCCAAATGAACGCGATGATGGCGAGCCAATTCTTCGGCAGCGGCAGCCCGGCGGCACTCAAAGACGTGGCGTCGTGCAGTTCCGCCATCGAAACACCCAACCTAGGTCGATTCCAATGTCGCCCAGTGTAAGAGAGCATTTTATGCTTGTCAATCCGACTACGATGCGCGAAGGATCCGAGCGATGGAGTTCTCGCTCGCTATACTGGGCTCAGTGCAAAGCGGGGAAGGAGCGCGGCATGGTGGAACTGACGAAAGAGAATTTCGATGCGCAGGTGACCAATGCGGAAGGGATGGTGCTCGTTGATTTCTGGAGTCCGGGCTGCGGTCCGTGCCGAGCCATGGAGTCGGTGCTGGAAGCAGCGGCCGCGCGGCATCCTGAGGTGCGCTTTGCGAAGTTGAACGCGGCGGACTATCCCGACATAGCCTGGGCCTTCAAGGTGGTGAGCGTGCCCACCCTCGTGCTCTTTCGCGGCGGCGTGCCCGTGGACGACATCGTCGGCGCGGTGCCCGCCCAGCGCATCGAGGAGCTATTGGTTGAGAGCGGGCGCGAAGGGAGAGGAGCCTGATGGGCAAAAAGGCAGAGGCGCTCCACAAATCGCTAACCGGGCAAGGGCTGGCGAGCCGCGCGACGGGCTCCTCGCTCGTGCACAAGGTGGCGAGCCGCCAGGTGAAGACCCGGGAAGCGCCCGTTCGAGGGCCTGAATACGAGGCGTCCCAGCAAAAGGGGCAGGCCTGTCGACAAAAGCTGCCTCGCAGCGATCTGGGAAAATGGGAGGTACGTCCAGGCCGCAGCGAGGCGGTCGACCTCATCTTCCAGCAGGATGCCGATCGCCTGTCCTTCCTGGTGCCTGAGCGGCACCGCCGCATGGCGGCCTCGCCGTTCGCCTTCTTTCGCGGCGCGGCCCTTCCCATGGCCGCTGATTTGTCCACGCTGCCCACCACGGGGCTTTTGGTGCAGGCGTGTGGCGACGCGCACATCGCGAACTTCGGCGGCTACCGCTCCCCGGAATCGCACCTCGTGTTCGACTTGAACGATTTCGACGAAACCGCCCGCGGCCATTGGGAATGGGACGTGGAGCGCTTGGTGGCCAGCGTCGCCATTTGCGGGCGCACGCGCGGCTTCGGTGACAAATGGTGCCGCGAGGCCGTGCGTCTGGCGGCCCAGAGCTACCGGGAGTCCCTGGCGTTCTTCGCCACGCAGGGATCCTTCGATGTGTGGCGGGCCTACCTCGATGTGGCCGAGGTACTTCAGGGACTTGCCGACAAGGTGTCCAAGGCCGATCGGCGCCAGGTGGCCGACGATTTGGAGCGGGCATTCTCCAAGACCAACGAGCGAGCCTTCGAGAAACTGGTGCACATGGAAGACGGCGAGCCGCAGATGGTCTACGACCCGCCGGACATCGTGCCCCTCAGCCATTTTCTCTCCCTGGACAACCAGCGGCGCGTCCGACGCAGCCTGGTGCGTATGCTCGATGACTATCGCGCGACGGTGAGGCCGCCCTACCAGGAGCTGCTGAAGAACTACCGGTTCATCGGTGCGGCGCAGAAGGTGGTGGGTGTGGGCAGCGTGGGCACCCGCTGCTGGGTAGCGGCGTTCTCGGGCAATCAGATGGCCGACCCGCTGGTGCTCCAGATAAAGGAGGCGAACGCATCGGTGCTCGAGCGGTTCTGCGGCCGAAGCCCCTGCCTTTCCCATGGCGAGCGCGTCGTGGCGGGGCAGCGCCTCATGCAGACAACCAGCGGAGTGCTGCTCGGTTGGACCCATGCCCGGGACGAGCATGGCCGCCGGCGCGACTACTACGTGCGTCAGTTGTGGAATTGGAAGATGTCAGTCGACTTGGACCATGTCAGCGCCGATGAGCTGGAGATTTACGGCCAGTTGTGCGCCTGGACGCTCGCCCGCGCCCACGCCCGCACGGGCGAGCGTGTGGCCATGGCCTCCTACCTGGGAACGTCGGACAAGTTCGATGCGTCCATGGTGTCGTTCGCGCAGAGCTACGCCGATCAGAACGAAGCCGACTACGAGCAGTTCCTGAAGCGCATAACAGTAAGCTGAGCTCCTGTTTCAAAGCGATAAAGCATATTCCGTGGTGGATGGCCGTTTTGCTTCGGCCGTTCAGTCTGGAAAATTGTTGACAAAACTGCATATCTTCCATCCGATTTTGCAGGAGCGGCGAAAGGGCAGAGTGCTATCATAGGAACTTACCTCGCGAGGATGGCAGCGTGTCTCGTTGCCGCTTCGGGCCTATGAGAGGTTGAGGAAAAGGAAGGTTTCATGGTGTCTTTGAGCCGCCTCTTTCACAAGACGGACGAACGTGAAAAACCCGCGACCGCTGCGACGGCTCCGGCGGAGCCGGCCTGCGCGCCGACGGCCAAGGCGACGGTGGCTCCCGTAGAGCTTCCGCAAGAATTTCTCGACAAGTTCCCTGGCGGCATGCTCCGTTACAAGGCCGAGGAGGCCGGCGCGATCGACCGGGTGAGCTCGGGGCTCGTGCGCCTGTTCGGGTGCTCGGATGCCGAGCAGTTCCGCGCGCTTACGGGCAATACGTTCAAGGGCATCGTGCATCCCGACGATTGGGAATGGGTCAGCGCGTCCATCAGCGAGCAGATGGAGCGCAGCGACAGCGACTACGTGCGCTACCGCATCATCCGCGCCGATGGCGAGGTGCGCTGGGTGGACGACTGGGGGCATTTGGTGGAAGACGCCTCCGGCACCCGCTGGTTCTACGCAACGATCATGGACGCCACCGAGCGCGTGCGCGAGAAGGAAGAGCTGCGTCGGGCGAACGAGCGGCTGGAAATTCTCACGGCGCTCTCCAACGACGTGCTCTTCGATATCGAGTGCGGCACGGGCAAAGCCCACGTGTACGGCGATTTCGAGGGTCGCTTCGGTCGCGCGCCCCAGCAAGAGGATTTCGTGGTGAACCGCCGCTGCCAAAAGCCGTGCGAGCTGGCTATTACTTCCCACGACCTGACGCCGCTCATGACACAGATCGGCGAGAACTCACTCGTCGATTTTGAAACCTCGGCGCCCGGTGCCGACGGGGAGCCGGTGTGGTACCGCTACCAATCGGTGGTCCTCTACGACGAGGAAGGCGGTCCGGTGCGCCATGTCGGCCGGCTGCTGGACACGAGCGAGGCGGCCATGCGCGAGAGCCAGTTCCGACGCAAGGCCGAGCGCGACAGCCTCACGGGGCTCTACAACCGCGCCGCCGCCCTCGACCGTATCGAGACCGCGCTGCGTACCGAGAACCGCCCTTGCACGCTCATCGTCGTCGACGTGGACGACTTTAAGGCCGTGAACGACACTTACGGGCATCCCGAGGGCGATTACGTCCTGAAAAAGCTGGCGATCTTCTTGTCCCAGGTCATGCGCAAGGAGGACATCGTGGCCCGCATTGGGGGCGACGAGTTCCTCATTTTTGCCCCGGGCTTGGCGACCGGTCCTGCCGCCGAGCGCGTGCTCGAGCATTTGGCTCGCGGGCCCTTCGCCGGCCAGCGGGCCACCGACGAGGTCGTCGACCCGACCTATCACGCGGCGCCCACCATCAGCGTGGGGCGGCCTGCTGCTTGACGCCGCCGATGCCCTTCGAGGTGCTCTACGCGGCGGCCGACAGCACGCTGTACCAGGTGAAAGAAGCGGGGAAGGCCCAGTACCAGTTAACGGTCATCGGCTAGCAAGCTTCTACCCTGCTTTCTGCAGCAGGGGGCCGTCGCAGCGGACGATGCGGCGCGTGCCTGCGGTGGCCAAAAGGCGCTCCAGCTCCTCCACCGAGCGCGGGAAGTGGCAGCGGTCGAGGTCGCACTGGTCGAAAAACCGGCGTTCGACCATCGACTGCAGGAACAAGCGAAGCGGGTCGTAGAACCCGTCGATGTTCAGCAGGAAGCACTCGTGGGGGCCCATATCGAGGCGCACGCGGGTAAAGATTTCCGAGATCTCCTCCAAGGTGCCCACGCCGCCCGGCAGCGCTACGAATGCATCGCCCAGCTCGATCATCTTCGATTTGCGCTCGCCCATGGTCTCCACGACGATGAGCTCGGTCAGGTCGTGCTGGGCCACGCCGGCCTCAATGAAGAACTCCGGCTCTACGCCGATGACCGGCGCGCCGCCCTCGATGGCAGCACGGGAGACGGCGCCCATGAGTCCGACGGAGCTGCCGCCGTAAACGAGGGTGTGGCCGGCGCGGGCGATCCAGGCGCCCAAGTCGTGGGCGGCCTCTTCGAAATGCGGGTTGTCGCCGAAGTTCGACCCGCAGTACACGGTGATGTTCATGGTTCTCTCCTCTGCGGTGGGTTTGATCTGTTCGGAGAAAGTCCTCAGCATAGCACCACCGCCGCCTTAGGGCAAATGAACCAGAACGTGAGTCAGGAGAACCGCCCCCTGGCTCATGATTCATGCCGGGCCGGTACCGGAGGAGGGAGGTGCTCCTTACGAGCTGCTATCGCTTCACTTACCTTGTTGTCACCTTTGCTGCGCTCCTTCGGCGCGTTCGCTATGCTGGCTTTGCGAGAGACAGAGAGGCACGAACATAAGCAAGGAGGGCGGCCGTGGGCGCAGTCAAGCATTTTTTAGGGAACTACAGCGAGAATTTCGCTGCGGCACTGGTGCTCTGGCCGGCGCTTTCGTTCCTGCTCACGCTGCCGATTCTGGCCTACCTCTACCATCGCGACGGCCGGTTGCGCTTCGGCACGTTCGTGGGGGCCTACCTCACGGTGCTCTACGTCTGCGGCCTCGGCTGCTTCACGCTGTACCCGTTGCCCCAAGGAGACGCGGGTCTCGGCATCGCCTACGGCGTCGCCCCCAACTTCAACCCGATGAACTTCATGAACGATATCGCGAAGGACGGCCTGAAAGCGGTGTTCCAGCTGGCCTTCAACGTAGTGTTCTTCATGCCGCTGGGCTTTATCGCCGGGCGGCTTTTGCGCCTGCGCTTCCTTCCGTCGGTGCTGCTGGGCCTGGCGGCATCCCTGCTCATCGAGGTGTCCCAGCTCACGGGCCTGTTCGGCATCTACCCCTACGCCTACCGCTGCTGCGATGTGGACGACGTGATCACCAACACCCTGGGTGCTGCCCTCGGCTGGGTGTGCGCATGGCTGCTCGGCCGCGTAGTACCTCCAGGGCAGTTGGCCGATGCAGAGCCGACGGAGCATCCCGGCTTCGTGCGTCGCTGCGTGGCCCTGTGGATCGACCTCGTCATCGTGTGGCTGGTGGCGGTCGTGCCCTACGGCGCGGTGGCCGTAGGCTTTGAGGTGGCCGGTCTAACCCCGCCGACGTTTCCGGATATGACGGCGAATCAGACGGCCGCCCTTATCATCAACGGTTTGGCGCTCATCACGCTTGTCGTGGTGGAAGTGGTCATCCCCTGGTTCCACGATGGATCCACCCCGGGCGGCTCGTTCGTGCGCATGACCTTCGAGACCCATCCCCGCACGACGGGCTACCGCGTAGCGTTCTACGCGGCGCGCTCGGCCACCCTGGTGCTCGCCTACCTTTGGGTGCCGTGGATGGTGATCATCTTGCTTGTCTTTTACCTGGTGAAACGGGAAATGCCCTACGACCTCATTCCGTAGGGGAGCGTCTTACGCCGTGTGTCAGCCTTCTTGTGGCGGCTAGGCAGCTAGGCGCTTCGCCAGAAATCCTGGATGAGGGCCTGGCGGTTCTCGCATTCCGTTTTCTGCAGAAGGCGGTGCACGTACACCTTCACGGTGCTCGGCGCAATGGTGAGCGTCGAGGCGATGTTCTGATTGTCCTTCCCCTGCAAAATGAGGCGCAGCACTTCGCTCTCGCGGTCGGTCAGGCCGTGGCGCCGTGCGTAAATGAACAGGTTGTCGCCGATGCGCGCGGCGCGCTCGTCGCTTTCGTCGGCCGGCGGCTTCTCGAAGCGCAGGGCCAGCGAGCGAACGGCGTAGCCGATGGCCAGAAGGGCGCCGGCGAGGAAAAGCAGGTTCTCCGCGTAGTTGCGCTCGGAGGAGATGAGGATGGGTCCCAGCATGAACCCGTCGGTGCGCAGCACGAGGAACAGCAGCGCGTCCTCGGCCACGACAAGAGCCGCCAGGACGGCCACCACGACGAAGGCCATGCGGCCTCGGGCCATGCGCGTTCGCTCCGTCTCGTCGCGGCAGGTCAGATAGCGGAACAGGCCGAAGCCGAGCATCCAGAACACGTAGATCATGCGCAGCGAGTAGAACCAGAAGCGTCCCTCCGGCGTGTCGGCGCCCATGAGCAGCCCCAGGCTCAGAAGGAGGAACGCGATGGGGGGCACCGCCATAAGGCTGCGGCGCCGCTCGCCCACGAAGTCGCAGACGAGCAGCCAGAAGAAGGTCAGACAAGCGTCGCCGATGAGAATGGTGGCCACCGAGCGCATGAGCAGGTAGCCCGCGTCGGCCCCTGCGCTGGTGCCGAGCACGACGGCGGCGATGCTGTCCTGCAGCATGAAGGCGACGTCGATGAAGTAGCAGAGAAAGCCCCCGAACGCGAGGATCATCGCGCGCGACCGCGACACCAAATAAGCCGAGAAGCACGTGGCGGCGGCCAGAACCGAGGCGAGCATAACCAGAAGCGTGAAGTAGTAGGTGGCGAATTCCACGGGCGTCTCCTCGGCTCTCATCAGGCATTTATCGAAGGTGTATCGGTCTTGGCGCTCCGATTACGCCCCGTTGCTTACCTCTGATACACCCATTTTACCGCTTTTCTGTTTAGTTGACCTCTTTCATAGTGGTTCGCGCGGGCGATAAGCTCGATCGCTCATAGGTCATTCGCACGGTACGGGTGCCGCCACCGTGGGACGACAGGGCGTTCGTTTTCGCCAGGCGGCTCGTTAAGGGAGAGAGCCGTCTCAAGCGCAGGGCCGCGTCGCCATGGGGCGGCCCTTATTTGGGGACACCGAGCGCACAGGGCGCTCGTGGGTACAAAACCGGCAAGAGAAGGGATTGAAGTATGGAAGAGAAAAAGAAAGGCATTGGGCTCATCGGGCTCATCGGTATGGTGATCAGCTCGTGCATCGGCTCGGGTGTGTTCGCCATCACCGGCCAGCTGGCCGGCGTCGCCTCCCCGGGAGCGGTGCTGATCGCATGGCTCATCGTGGGCGTCGGCTTCTTGGCGCTGGCTTTCTCGTTGAACAACCTAACCGAGAAGCGCAGCGATCTGCACGGCATCTTCTCCTACGCGGATGCCGGTTGGGGCCCGCTCGCCGGCTTCATCTCCGGCTGGGGCTACTGGCTGTCGGCGTGGCTCGGCAACGTGGCCTTCGCCACGATGATGATGTCCACCATCGGGTACTTCTACCCCGCGTTTCTGCCGGGCAATACCATTCCCTGCATCATCATTGCTTCCATCGTGATGTGGGCGCTCACCTATCTGGTCATTCGCGGCGTCGAGAGCGCTGCCTTCCTGAACGCCATCGTGATGGTGTGCAAGGTGGCCGCCATCGCCGTCACCCTCATCTTCGGCATCTTCCTGTTCAACGCCGGCGTCTTCACGGCCGACTTCTGGGGCAACGTGTACGACAACGCCGTGGCCGCCGGGCAGTACGGCCCCGACGCGGCGCCGCTCGGGGGCGTCGGCACCCAGATCTTCAACTGCATGATCATCATGATGTGGTGCTTCGTGGGCATCGAGGGCGCCTCGGTCGTGTCCTCCCGTGCCGCTCGCAAGACCGACGTGGGCAAGGCCACGCTCATCGGCTTCATCTGCTTGATGCTCATCTACGTGGGCGCTTCCGTGCTGCCCTACGGCTACATGTCCTCCACCGAGGTGGCCGCGCTCGATTACCCCGCGCTCGTCTACGTGTTCTCCTCCATGGCTCCCGGCTGGGGCGGCCCGTTCATCTCCATCGCCATCATTATCTCCATCCTGGGCTCCTGGCTGTCGTTCACCATTTTGCCCGCCGAGACGACCTCCGAGATGGCCGACTACAAGCTGCTGCCGGCCTCGTGGGGCAAGCTGAACAGCCATAACGCTCCTTCCATGAGTCTGCTCATCGTGGGCGCGTGCACCCAGGCCTTCCTGATCGTGCTTCTGTTCTCGGCCGATGCCTACGACTTCGCGTTCTCCATGTGCACCGTGGCCATCGTCATCACCTGGGCCTTCGCGGCCGCCTACCAGGCCAAGTGGGGCGTGCAGAACAAGAACATGGTGCAGGCCGCCATCGGTTTCGTGGCCGTGGCCTTCCAGGTGATCGGCGTGCTGTTCAACGGCTGGTCCTTCCTGTTGCTGACCTGCGTGGGCTACATTCCCGGCTTCTTCATCTACGTGAAGGCGCGCAAGGACTACGGCAACGCCATCACCATGGGCGAGAAGGTGTGCATGGGCGTCGTGTCCGCCCTCGGCGTGCTGTCTCTCGTGCTGCTCGCCATGGGCGTCATCTCGATCTAGTCGATAAAAGGAGCAAGTTCCATGGACATCAAGACTATCGGTGTTGAAGACTGGCTGAACGTGTGGGAGAAGAGCGCGACCTACGATATCGCGCAGTCCACGATCGCCTCTATGACGATGGGGGAGATCCTGCAGCTGGACGGTCAGGCGGGTGCCACCTTCTACGATCGCCTGAACCAGGAGAAGATGAACTACGGCTGGATCGAGGGTTCGCCGGAGTTCAAGGCCGAGGTGGCCAAGCTCTACCGCACCCAGATCGATCCGGACTGCATCCTGCAGACCAACGGCACCACGGGCGCGAACCTGATGGCGCTCATGCAGCTGGTGGAGCCGGGCGACCACGTGATTGCGGAGTACCCCACCTACCAGCCGCTTTACGAGATTCCCCGCACCCTGGGCGCCGAGGTGGAGTACTGGCACTTGCGCGAGGAGAACGGCTGGAACCCCTCTATCGACGAGCTGAAGGAACTGGTGCGCCCCGACACGAAGCTCATCTGCATTAACAACGCTTCGAACCCGCTCGGCGCGGTGCTCGATCGCGAGACACTGGAGCAGATCGTGGAAATCGCCCAGTCGGTGGGCGCCTACGTGCTCTCCGACGAGGTGTACCTGCCGCTGGAGAACACGGAGAACTTCTGGTCCATGGCCGACCTGTACGACAAGGCCGTGGTCACCAACTCCATCTCGAAGACGTACTCGGTGCCCGGCGCGCGTATTGGCTGGACGGTGTCGAACCGCGAGCTGGCCGACAAGTTCCGCGTGTACCGCGACTACACGATGATCTGCTGCGGCGAGTTCAACGACGCGCTGGCCACCTACATTCTGCAGAATCGCGAGGCCGTGCTCGAGCGCAACCGCGAGATCGTGTTCCGCAATATGGCCATCGCTCAGGAGTGGATCGACAACGAGCCCCGCGTCACCTGGCAGGCGCCCAAGGGCGTGTCGGTGGCCTACATCAAGTGGGATATCCCCATGGACGACGAGGAGTTCTGCATCAAGCTGCTGAAGGAAGAGGGCGTGCTGCTCGTGCCCGGCAACCGCTTCGAGCTCCCCGGCGGCGCGCGTCTGGGCTACTGCGCGCCCGAACCGGTGCTGCGCGAGGGCCTCGCGCGTCTCGGCCGAGCCCTGCGCCAGTTCGACTAACCGCTTTTGCGCTCGTCGCGGCTGGTCGGATCGATGCGGCCAGCGGGCGACACCCGCCATTTCACTTCCTCCGAAACGTCTGCCTTAACCTTCGTTTCCGGAGCTGACGATTGGGGCCGCCCCTTCTATCTCGGGGCGGCCCTTTGTGCAAAATAGGGTACTTCTCGTAGTCTTTCGAGCGAAAAGCCGAGAAATGCGCAGATGTCACCTGGGGAGACGCTCGGGAAGCGACGAGAAGACCCGCGAGAAATTACGAGAAGTGCCCGGTTTTGCCCATTTCAGCGAAAGAGGGGGCTCTTAACATGAGAGCGCCGGGCGGTTTGCGGGGCGCTCGGCCCCTTTGCGGGCGCGAAACCCGGCGGCAACGGAAGCCGTGCCATAATGGGCGGCGACCGATTCCCGCGAAGATTCGAGGTTTCCGTGAGCGATTCCAAAACCGTGCCCACCATGGGCGCCCCCGACGCATCCGATGCCGTCTACGATGCCCGCACGTTAGGTGCTCCGAAGATGACCGTCTTCGGCATCCAGCACATGTTCGCCATGTTCGGCGCAACCATTCTGGTGCCTACGCTCACGGGGCTCTCGGTTTCGGCCACGCTGCTGTTCGCCGGTCTGGGCACGCTGCTGTTCCATTTCCTCGCGAAGGGGAAAGTGCCGGCGTTCCTCGGGTCGTCGTTCGCGTTCATTGCGGGGTACGCGGCCATAGCGCCCAACGGCGAGGCACATCTTCTGCCCTATGCCTGCTTGGGTGTGGCTTGCGCGGGTCTTCTGTACTTGGTGGTATCGGCGCTGTTCAAGGCGTTCGGGCCCCAGCGCATCATGCGGTTCTTTCCGCCGGTGGTCACGGGCCCCATCGTCATCTGCATCGGGCTGATTCTGGCAAGCTCGGCCATTGCCAACTGCGAGACGAACTGGCCTATCGCGCTCGTGGCCATTATCATTATCGTCATCAGCAACATCTGGGGACGCGGCATGATCCGCATCATTCCCATCCTGCTCGGCGTCGTTGGCTCCTATCTGGCCGCGGCCATCGGGGGCATCGTCGATTTTACGCCGGTGGTCGAGGCGCCTTGGATCGGTCTGCCGGTGCTGTGGGACAACACGGTGTTCGCGCTGTTCGGCCCCAACTTCGACGCAGGGCTTGCCATCACGGCCATCATCACCATCATGCCTTTGGCCTTCGCCACCATCATCGAGCACATTGGCGACATGTCGGCCATCAGCTCCACGTGCAACCGCAACTTCATCGCCGAGCCGGGATTGCATCGCACGCTGCTCGGCGACGGTCTGGCCACCATCGTGGCGTCGCTGTTCGGCGCGCCGGCCAACACCACCTACGGCGAGAACACCGGCGTGCTCGCCCTTACCCGCGTTTTCGATCCGCGCGTTGTGCGCATTGCCGCCGGATTCGCTATCCTGCTGTCGTTCTGCCCGAAGTTCGCGGCGGTCATCTCCTGCATGCCGGCCTGCGTCATCGGCGGCGTGTCGCTGGTGCTGTACGGCATGATCTCGGCGGTGGGCATCCGCAACCTCGTGGAGAACCATGTGGACTTCATGTTGAGCCGCAACGTGCTGATCACGGCGCTCATCTTGGTGTTCTCGCTCGGCATCGCCTACAGCGCGGCCGGCGCCGTCACCTTCGAAGTGGGCGGCGTGACCGTGGCGCTGTCGGGTTTGGCCGTAGGCTCGGTGGTGGGCATCGTGCTGAACATCATCCTGCCGGGCAAGGCCGACTTCGACGCTTGGGATGGAGGCCTCGCCGCCGAGGCCGAAGCCGACGACGTGCCGCTGCCCCTGGAAGCGGAAGTGACCAACCTGCCCATCCGGGAGCAGAGGAGAGGATAGGGAAGATCAGGGCGGTCAATCGGCTGCCCGGTCGATCTGCTGTCCGCTCAATCGGCTGCCCGGTCGATCTGCATCCTACTTTCGGGCGAAAAATTCGAGTTGTTAGAGTTTTGCTTCACGTATTTCTGCGGAGGTTGGGGCTTCGAAGAGGTTTTCCCTGCATAGGCGTAGCGCCATGGCTGCGATTTGCGATTTTTGCGACGCTCTTTTCTGCTGCAAAGTCTAACAACTCAAAATTCTGAGCTAAAAATGTCGCTGATATTGCCTGGGAGTGTCCGAAAATCGCTTTCGCTTTTTCTTATTCGTGCGCGGGGAGCCACTTCTGAAGGACGACGGCCTCGTTCTCTTTTTCGTCGCGGGCGGCGTATATCAGGGTGACACGCGGGTATTTGGCCATTTCGGGGCTGGACAGCTTCTTCGCGAAGGCCAGCGCCTCGGGGTTCGCGTCCAGCTCCGCCACATACTTTTCTTGGAAAGTGGCCCAATGGGATGGGTCGTGGCCGAAGGCCTTCCGCAATTCGGTTGAGGGCGCAAGGAACTTCGCCCATTCATCGTAGTGCACCCGGGCCTTGGTGAGGCCGCGGGGCCACAGCCGGTCGACGAGCACCCGGTACCCGTCGCTTTCCTCGTAAGGTTCGTACACGCGCTTAATGGCGATTTTCATGAGAATGCCTCCTTGGGCATAGTAGGTTCATCGGTAATTATCGCGCCCTTCGCCCGTCGTCAGCGTCTGGCCCACTTCCTGTAAGCAAAGCGCCCCTGCCCTGTTACAAAAAACTTGCCAGATCTTCCGATTGCTTTCTGCGCGGGCGCCCCGCGAACGCCTTCTGAGGCATCCGAACGAGCGCATCTGGTGCTACAGACGTCGATTCGTGGCTGAAGATGGCGCGGGGTGGGTGACGGCTCGCGGTACAATGGCGTTGTTCAAAGGGAAAAGGAGGAACGTCATGACCGTGTTGTTTGTGAACGCCTGCTTGCGCGGGGATGAGTCGCGCACGCTCAAGCTATGCCGCGAGTATTTGGAAGGGGTCGAGGGCGTGAAGGAAGTGAACTTGTCCGAGCTGCACCTTGAGCCCTACTACGGCGACTCGGCGGCCTATCGCGCCCAGCTGGAGGCCAAAGGGCTGTTCGATGATCCCATGTTCGACATCGGCAAGGACTTCGCCGAGGCTGACGAAATCGTCATCGGCGCACCCTACTGGGATCTGTCGTTCCCGGCGGCGCTGAAGATCTACATCGAGCACGCGGCGGTCATGGGCGTTACCTTCCATTACACGGAAGAGGGCGCCTGCGAGGGGCTTTGCCGTGCGAAGCACCTTACGTACATCACCACGGGCGGCGGTCGGGTGAGCGCCATGAACTACGGTTACGAGTATCTCTGCGGCATCGCTGGCATGTTCGGCATCCCCGAGACCCGCTTCGCGGCCGCCGAGAATCTGGACGTGGTGGGCGCCGACATCGAGGCGAACCTGAACGAGGCCCGCGCCACCCTCGCCAAGCTGAAGGCTGCGCGCTAGCCTTCCAGCTCGCAGGTGAGGTAGCGGCCGGTGATGCTCATCGGGCAGGCGGCCACCTGGGCGGGCGTGCCCTCCGCGACGATGCGGCCGCCCTGCTCGCCGCCGCCCGGGCCCATATCGATGAGATAGTCGGCGTTGGCGATCATGTCCAGGTCGTGTTCGATGACCACAACGGTGGCGCCGTGCTCGATGAGATTCTGCAGCACGCCGATGAGGGTCTCCACGTCGAGCGGGTGCAGCCCGATGGTGGGCTCGTCGAAGACGAAGAGGGTGTCGTCCTGGTTGCGGCGCATCTCGCTGGCGAGCTTCAGGCGCTGGGCCTCGCCGCCGGAAAGGGCAGGGGTGGCCTCGCCCAGCGTGAGGTAGCCGAGCCCCAGGTTGTGCAGGATCTCCAGCTTGCCGTGGACCTTCTTCAGGGGCGCGAGGGCCGCAAGCGCCTGATCCACCGTGAGCGAGAGGATCTCCGGCAGCGAGAGGGTACGCACGCCGTGGAAGTCGGCGGCGTGGTCGCTCGCGCGGCGCGCGACGGTCTCGGCGAGCTCCACGCCTTGCGTGGCATCGGGCGCGCCGGGGTAGTCATCCACCTCCATCTGGATGGCCTCGGCCTCGTGCCTGTAGCGCGAGCCGCGGCAATCGGGGCAGGGAATGTCCACGTCGGGCAGGAACTGCACGTCGAGCGACACCTGGCCGGTGCCGTCGCAGGTGGGGCAGCGCAGCGACCCGGTGTTGTAGGAGAAGTCGCCGGCCTTGAGCCCCGCCGCCTTCGCCTCGGGCAGCTTCGCGAAGGCGCGGCGCAGCTCGTCGAGCACGCCGGAGTAGGTGGCCACGGTGGAGCGCACGTTCACGCCGATGGGCGTGGCATCCACCAGGTCCACCCGCGCGATGCCCGGCGCATCTGCCTCTACCACATGTCCGGGGAGCGACCGCCCCGCCAGCTGCGCCTTCAGCCCGTCCACGAGGCTTTCCAGCACGAGCGTGGTCTTCCCCGAGCCGGACACGCCGGTCACGCAGGTGAGGCGCCCCTTGGGAATGCGCACCTCGAGCGGGTGCACCGTGTGGATGGTCGCCGTTTGCAGACGGATGGCGCCTTCGTCGAAGAGGTGCTCGGGTGCGACGGGCACACGCACGCGCACCTTCGCGGTGCCGGCCAGGAACGGCCCGATGCGGCTTTCCGGATTTGCTTCGATGGCGGCCACCGAGCCTTGGGCAATCACGCGGCCGCCGTCGGCGCCCGAGCCGGGGCCGATCTCGATGAGGTGGTTCGCGTGGCGCAGCACGGCCACGTCGTGGTCCACCATCACCACCGAGTTGCCGTCGGACAAAAGGTCGTCCATCACGCCGAGCAGCCCTTCCACGTTGGCCGGGTGCAGCCCGATGGAGGGCTCGTCCAGCACGTAGAGCACGCCGGTGGTGCGGCTGCGTACGGCGCGCGTGAGGGCCACGCGCTGGCGCTCGCCGTTGGAGAGCGTCTCGCTCGCGCGGTCGAGGGCCAGATACCCCAGCCCCAGCTGCTCCAAGCGCTCGATGGGCTCGCGCATTTCGGCGATGATAGCCTCGGCCATCGGTCGCATATCGGCGGGCAGCCAGGGGGCCACCGTGGGCAGCCAGTCGCGCAGCTCGTCCAAGGTGAATGCCGTGAGCTGCGCCAGGTTCAGCCCGTTTATCTCGCTGCCGCGGGCCTTCTCCGACAGGCGCGTGCCGTGGCAGGCGGGGCAAACCGACTCGCAGAGGAACTTCGCCACACGGGCCATGCCCTTCTCGTCCTTCACCTTTGCGAGGGCGTTCTTCACGGTGTTCACGGCGCTGTAGTAGGTGAAGTCCAGCTCGGTGGCGTGGTCTTTGCCCTTGGGCACGTACAGGATGTGCTTCTTCTCCATGGGGCCGTGCAGCACGATGTCCTGCTCCTCGGGGGTGAGGTCCTGGTAGGGGACGTCGGTGCGCACGCCCATCTCGCCGGCCACCTGGCTCATGAGCGACCACATGAGCTGTCGCCACGGGGCCACTGCGCCCTCGTCCAGGGAAAGGGTGGGGTCGGGAACAAGCGTGGACTCGTCAATGGTGCGCACCACGCCCGTGCCGCCGCATTCGGGGCACGCGCCGCCGGAGTTGAAGGCCAAGTCCTCGGCGCCGGGGCCGTAGAACTCCTCGCCGCACACGCAGCAGGTGATGGGCTGCTCGGCGGCCACGGCCAAGGTCGGCGGGTTCAGATGGCCGTGCGGGCAGCGGTGGCTGCCGAGGCGCGACATCATGAGGCGCAGGTAGTTCAACAGCTCGGTGGAGGTGCCGAAGGTGGAGTGCACGCCCGGCACGCTCGGGCGCTGGCGCAGGGCGAGGGCCGCGGGCACGTGCAGCACCTCGTCCACGTCGGCGCGGCCGGTCTGCGAGATGCGCCGGCGGGTGTAGGTGGAAAGCGCCTCCAGGTAGCGGCGGCTGCCTTCGGCGTACAGCACGCCCAGCGCGAGCGAGCTCTTCCCCGAGCCCGACACCCCGGCAATGCCCACGAGCTGGCGCAACGGCACCTTTAGCGAGAGGTTCTTCAAGTTGTGCACCCGCGCCCCGCGCACCTCGATGGCAGTGGGCTCGGTGAAGGCGAGAGGTGTGGGGGTTGCGGCGACGGTGGCGGTGACGGGTTCGGTCATAGGGGGCTCCTGGGAAGAGGCAAGTCGGTTTCCCTCCAGTGTAACCCTTCCTGCGAAGCGCGATCGGATAGGTTTTCGAATCGCAACGGACGCGGAGTTTCTGGAAAGTCGGCATGGTCGGGTTTCCGGCTGTCCAGCGTTTTTTTTGGAAATAGATGGGAGTTTCGGGCGCCACATCGGAAATAGATGGGAGTTTCGAGCACGAAAGGGCCCCTCTTGTGCCTAATTCATTTCCCAGGGTGCTCGAAACTCCCATCTAGTTCTCTTCTCTCGATGGCTACTGCTCGAAACTCCCATCTATTTCCAAAACGAGGCCACGGAGCAGCAAATTTGAGCACCTGACTATTGGGCATTCGCAGACAGTTTGCAGATTGCAGAACGCATCTCGGGCGATCGGGGTCGTTGAAAAAGAACAGGCCAGCAAGTTTTTTCCTTGCTGACCTGCGGAAGTTCTGGAGCCAACGAGCGGATTCGAACCGCTGACCTACGCATTACGAGTGCGTTGCTCTACCAGCTGAGCCACGTTGGCAAGGGCGCTTCTTGTGAGGCGGCTGTTTAGTATAGCGAACTGGGCGATGCTGCGCAAGCATTTGAAGCTGCGAATTCCTCTTTCACGCACAACGTCGGAGGTGAATTGTGCCGAATTGTGCCGCCTTCGGGAGTGGCGACCTTCAATGGCCTTTCGGCACTTCAACATTTCGGCTGAATCTGGAAAGGCCGTGGGTTGAGGCGGGGGAGGGCGCTCCAACGCTATACTGGTCGCCATCGAAAAAACGGGGAGTGTGGCTTGAAACCCGCGGTGTGGTAGCACAGTCAAGCCGCTTAGGGTGACCTTGAGCGCGGCCGCCTCCTCTTAAGAGCAACGAGGTGCATTCATGAGCTTGAGGTTTTCGCTTGCGAAGGCGGCCGGTGCCGTTTCAACCTGGGGTCTGCGCCATGTGGCGCATCGGCCTGCGGCCAACCTGCCGGGGAAGATCGCGCTCGCCATCGATCCCGCCCTGCTCGACGAGCTGCGCGGCAAGTGCACGCAGGGTTCGGTCATCACTGTGGGCACCAACGGGAAGACCTCGACGAACAACCTGCTTGCCGACGCCTTCGAAGCTGCCGGGTGCACTATCATCTGCAATCGCACAGGGGCGAATCTGGCTGCGGGCATCACCTCGGCGCTTCTGCAGCAGCCGGCTGCCCAGTGGGGCGTTTTCGAATGCGACGAGCTGTGGCTCGCCCACGTGCTGCCCCGCCTGCGCTCGAACTATGTGCTGCTGCTGAATCTGTTCCGCGACCAGCTCGACCGCTGCGGCGAAATCGACCGCATCCAAACGTCCATTGCGGGGGCGTTGGCCGCCTCGCCGGACACCGTGCTCGTGTACAATGCCGACGACCCGCTGTGCGCCCGCATTGCCGACGAGGTGCCCAACCGCACGGTCGCCTATGGCCTGGACGAGTCCATGGGCCTGGCCCAGAACACCGTGACCGACGCCCAGATGTGCCAGAAATGCGACGGCATGGTGCGCTACCATTACCGCCAGTACGGCCAGCTCGGCGACTACTTCTGCGACCAATGCGACTTCGCGCGCCCGACATTGGACTTTGCCGGCCGCGACATCGCCATCGGCCCCGCTGGCGTGACCATGGAGGTCTGCGGGCCGGCCGGCTGCGAATCGGTGCACACGCCGCAGCCGACGCCCTACGCCGCCTACAATCTCGTGGCCTCTTATGCCCTTTGCCGCGAGGTGGGCATTCCCACGGCCGATTTCCAGCGGGCCCAGGATGCTTTCAACCCGCGCAACGGGCGCCTGCAGCGTTACCGCCTCGGCGGTCGCGACGTGCTGCTGAATCTGGCGAAGAACCCCACGGGCTTCAATCAGAATTTGAAGATCGTAGAAGCCGACCGGGGCCCCAAGATGGTGGCCTTCTTCATCAACGACCAGGTGGCCGACGGCCGTGACATCTCCTGGATCTGGGACATCGACTTCGAGGAGCTGGCCGGACAATCGAACACCGTGGTCTTCGCCGGCGGCTCCCGTGCCCACGATTTGGCCGTGCGCCTGAAGTACGCCGGCATCGTGGCGGCGGTGATCGAGAACATCGAGGACGCCTTCTCCCGCCTGGGGGCGCTTGTGGCCGCGGGCACCCTGCCGGCCGACGCCGCCGTCTACGCCATCGCGAACTACACGGCCCTCCCCCCGGTGCACGCCGCCCTGAACGCCATGGAAGCCGCCGAACCCGCTGCCGCCCCCGCCCCGACGCCGGCCCCGATCGCCGAGGCCGCCGGCGCGAGTGCCGCTCCCACCTCGTGTCATCCTGAGCGCAGCGCCGAAGGCGCGGAGCCGAAGGATCCCGCAACCTCCGAGCCTTCCGCAACTCCCGCCTCTCTCGCATCTGAGGAATCCCCTGAGCCCCCCGTCATCATCGCCCATATGCTGCCCGACCTGCTGAACCTCTACGGCGACGGCGGCAACGTGCGCATCCTGGAACAGCGCCTGCGCTGGCGCGGCATTCCCGTGGAAGTGCGCCGCATCCAGCACGGCGACGCGGTGGACCTCTCCCAGGTCGACCTCGTCTTCATGGGCGGCGGCCCCGACCGCGAGCAGAAGCTCGCCAGCGAGCAGCTGCTGGCCCTGCGCGATGACCTGTCCGCCTACGTGGAAGCGGACGGTCCGCTGCTCGCTATTTGCGGCGGCTACCAGATCTTGGGCCGCCAGTGGCTCTGGGGCGACGAGCTCGTGCCCGGCCTCGGCCTCATCGACATGGAGACCCGCCGGCCCGGCACATCTGCCGACCGTCTCATCGACAACATGGTGCTGGAATCTCCCCTGGCCACGCACCCCGTCGTGGGCTATGAGAACCACGCCGGCCGCACCTACTTGGGCGAGGGCGTCGAGGGCTTCGGCCGCGTCGTGTCCTCCTGCGGCCACGGCAACAACGATGACGATCGCATGGAAGGCGCCCGCTACAAGAACATCGTGGGCACTTACTCCCATGGGCCGCTGCTTTCCAAGAACCCGGAGGTGGCCGACTGGCTGCTCGCCCGCGCCCTCGAGCGCCGTGCGACGCGCACCGGCGTCCCTGCCCCCGCTCTTGCCGCCCTTGACGACACCGCCGAGCTCGCCGCCAACGCCTCCATGGTCAAGCGCCTGTCGTAGGAGACGCTTCAATGCTGACGCTCCTGCTCGGCGCATCCGTGGCGAAGTTGTGGGCAATCTGCCGTTCTCCTATGGCTTTTCACTGGTAATGGGGCCCATTTTGTTGCGCCGTTCGGCAATTCTTTGCCAAAATGTTACTTCGAATTGAGCAATTCTTGGTTTTGCGGTGCTGCACGGCTTGCGGTTCTGCTCGCCAAGGAACACGAACCACGAAAGCGAGACCTTCCAGGATGGCCGAAACTCCAGGCAAGAACAATCCCCGCGCCCAGCACGCGTCCCAGCCGGTGGGGAAGTCGAACAATCCGAGGCATTCGCAGCCTGTCGGCGCCAACAACCCCCGGAACTCCCAGCCCCTTGGGAAGGCGACCAACAATCCGCGCCATTCCCAGCCGGTAGGGTCGAACAACCCCCGCCATTCGCAGCCCGTCGGCTCGAACAACCCGCGGCACTCCCAGCCGCTGCCCAAGCAGCCCGCCCTTGAAGGCATGGCGGCCAATGCCGTGCCGGCGCTACCGCCCATGGCCGAGCCCAACCCCTATTCCCGCGGAGCCACCGGCGACGACTACGCCAAGGACCGTCGCCGCAAGAAACGCCGCCGCATTCTGCTGGGCGTGCTGGCCTTCGTGCTCGTGGGCGTGCTCGGCGCCACCGGGGCCGCTTGGGCCTACATCTCCGGTATCGAGCAGGAGATGAACGAGGACATCACCCCCGAGGTCGTGGAAGCCTTGGAGGCGCCGGCCGAGTACGACGGCGGCACCTTCTACATGCTGCTCATGGGCACGGACAAATCGGCCTACCGCGAGCAGTCGGCCCAGTACGCCGGCGACACGTTCCGCTCCGACTCCATGATCCTCACCCGGGTCGATCCACAGAACAAGAAGGTCACCATGGTGTCGATGCACCGCGACACTGAGATCGAGATCGAGGGCTACGGCCTGCAGAAGCTGAACGCCTCCTACGCCATCGGCGGCCCGGCGCTCGCCATCAAGACGGTCTCCCAGATGGCCGGCGTGCCCATCTCCCACTACGCCGAGATCAACTTCGACGGCTTCGAGGATGTCGTCGATGCCCTGGGCGGCGTGGAAGTGGACGTGCCCATGGAGATCAACGACGACGAGGCCGGCGGACATGTGGATGCGGGCGAGCAGACGCTTTCCGGCGAAGAGGCGCTCATCCTGTGCCGTTCGCGCCACTCCTATGACGAGTACGGCGACGGCGACCGCTACCGCGCGGCCAATCAGCGCCTGGTGCTGGGCGCCATTGCCAAGAAGATCCTCTCGGCCGACCCCGCCACCATGGCCAACACCATTAGCGCGCTTTCCCAGTACATCACCACCGACTTCAAGGTGGGCGACATCGTGGCGCTGGCCACCTCCATGCAGGGCATCGACCCGTCTAAGGACATTTATTCGGCCATGGAGCCCACCATCAGCGAGTACAAGAACGACACCTGGTACGAGCAGCTGGACGTGGCCGCGTGGAACACCATGATGGGCCGCGTGCGCGAGGGCCTGCCCCCCACCGAGGTCGATGAGGTGGACGAGCTGAACGGCACCGTGCTCGCCAGCGTTGGCGACGGGGCCGGGGCCGCCAGCGACCGCGAGGGCGTGCAGGGCGCGAATGGCACGCAGCGCCAGACCTTCGGCGAGACGCGCACCGGCATCGTCACTATCAAGAACGGCAACGGCATCAACGGCGTGGGCGCCGAGGCCCTGGAGCGCATCAAGCCGCTCGGCTACACCGCCGACGCCTCGAACGCCAACAGCTTCAGCTATGAGGAGACGGTGGTCGTCTTCGACACGCCCGACCAGCGCGTTTACGCCGAGGAGCTCATCGATGCCCTCGGTTGCGGGCGCGCCGTGCAGAACACCGACGGCGAGTACGTTTACGACGGCGACTTCCTCATCCTGATCGGTTCCGACTGGCAGTAGTGGGGGTTCCGTCCGCCCTCATCGAGTATTATGGAAGGCCCCGGATAGTCCGGGGCCTTTGCAGTAAAGGAGTCCCATGCGATTTGTTTCGTGGAATGTGAACGGCATTCGCGCCGTGCTGAAGAAGAATTTCCTGGAGGTGTTCGACGCCTTTAACGCGGACATCTTCGCCATTCAGGAGACGAAGTGCCAAGTGGGCCAGGTGGAGTTGGATCTGCCAGGCTACCACCAATACTGGAGCGCCGCCGAGAAGAAGGGCTACTCGGGCACGGCGGTGTTCACCCGCGAGGAGCCGCTGCGGGTGTTGCACGGTTTGGGCAACGAGTACCTGGATGCCGAGGGACGCATCGTGGCCTGCGAGTTCCCCCAGTTCTGGTTCGTGAACGTGTACACGCCGAACTCCCAGATGGAGCTCGCGCGCATCGATCACCGTATGGAATGGGACGATGCCTTCCGCGATTTCTGCAAGGGACTCGAGGCCGGCGTGCTGCCCGACGGCGCCTCCAGCGACCCGAAGCCGGTGGTGATGTGCGGCGACTTCAACGTGGCCCATGAGGAGATCGACCTGAAGAACCCGGGCCCCAACCGAGGTGCGTCGGGTTTCTCCGACGAGGAGCGCGGGAAGTTCACCGAGCTTGTGGACGCCGGTTTCACCGACACCTTCCGCCTGCTGCATCCGGACGAGACGGGCCGCTATAGTTGGTGGAGCTACCGGTTCCGCGCCCGGTCGACGAATGCGGGATGGCGCATCGACTACTTCCTCGTGAGCGATGCGCTGCGCGATCATGTGGTGGCCGCCAGCATCTACGACGACGTGGAAGGCTCCGACCACTGCCCGGTCGGCCTGGAGCTGGATATATAAATGCTGAAGATAACCGTCGTTGCCGTGGGCAAGCTAAAGGAGAAGTTCTGGGTGGCGGCCTGCGACGAATACTTGAAGCGGCTGCGCCCCTACGCGAAGGTGACCGTGGCGGAGATTCCCGATGTCGACCCGGCCCGCGCCGGCGGCGTGGAGACGGCCCTCGAGCGCGAGGGCGCAGGCATTCTGGCGGCGGTGCCGGAGGGGGCGCACGTCATCCTCATGGCCATCGAAGGGAAGCAGCGCTCAAGTGTCGACTTCTCCCGCCACCTGGACGATTTGGCCCTGCGCGGCGCAAGCGAGCTTGCCTTCGTCATCGGCGGTTCCGACGGCGTGAGCGATGCGGTGCGGGCACGCGCCGACGAGACGTTCTCTTTCGGCCCCATCACCCTGCCCCACAACTTGGCCCGCGTCGTGCTGCTCGAGCAGCTCTACCGCGCCTTCAAAATCTCCCGCGGCGAGCCCTATCACAAGTAATAGAAAGCGCGCCGAAAGCCATCGTTCAAGACGGCTTTCGGCGCGCGTGAAGCGACTTTCGCCTACGATCTATTTCTTCACGATCTCGATGGTCACTTCGGCCGGGGCGGGCAGCTCGGCGGTGCAGTGGGGGCAGCGGGTGGCGCCCACGTTGATCTCCTCCAAGCAGAAGGGGCAGGTGGGGGCATGCTCGATGACTTCCTCGCCCTTGGCGTTTTTCAAGAAGGGCAGCTTCGCCGTGCCGTCCTTCATCTTGTTGAAGGCCTTCACGATCATGAACACGACCCACGCCACAATGAGGAAGTTGATGATGGCGCTGATGAACGCGCCGAAATCGATACCGTTCTCGGTGCCGGCGACGGGGATGGTGAGGCCCGCGACATCGGTGCCGTTGCCCCCGGTGATGAGTTTGATGAGCGGGTTGATGATGTCGTCGGTCAGCGACGTGACGATGGCGGTGAACGCCGCGCCGATGATGATGCCGACGGCCATGTCGATCACGTTGCCGCGGTTGATGAACTCTTTGAACTCGGCCAGGAGGCTTTTCATGGTCGATCCCTTCTTGCGTGAAACCTTCTGCCAAGGTATTATGCCGCTCTTTTGCCGTGTGTCCATAGCGTCGTGATAACATGGCGCCAACCGTTTACAAGGAGTTACGACAACCGTGGATACAGCGAAAATCGAAGCAGGCGTCCGTCTGATTTTGGAAGGCGTCGGGGAAGATCCCGAGCGCGAGGGGCTGCGGGAGACGCCGGCGCGCGTGGCCCGTATGTACGAGGAAGTGCTGGGCGGCCTGGAAGAGGATCCGTCGCGGCATTTCGACGTGACCTTCGACGAGGGCCACGAGGAAATCGTGCTCGTGGGCGACATTCCCTTCTTCAGCATGTGTGAGCATCATTTGGCGCCGTTTTTCGGGAAGGCGCACGTGGCCTACATTCCTGGCGAGGACGGCCGCATCTGCGGCATCTCGAAGCTGGCGCGGCTCGTGGACGGGTTCGCCAAACGCCCCCAGGTGCAGGAACGGCTTACGGGGCAAATCGCCGACACGCTGGTGGAGGCGCTCTCGCCCGCTGGCGTCATCGTGGTGCTGGAGGCCGAGCATATGTGCATGTCCATGCGCGGCGTGAAGAAGCCCGGCTCGAAGACGACCACCCGTGCGGTGCGCGGCCTGTTCGAAACCGACGCCGCCGCCCGCGCCGAGGCGCTGTCCCTTATTTTCCGCAAGTAGACCGACCGCGGCGCCCCGGCGCCTGACACGGGCGGCCTGCGCGCCGCCAACGAGAAGGAGTTCCTTATGAAGTGCGTTATCTCCGTTCTGGGCAAGGACCGCTCCGGCGTGGTGGCCGCCATTGCCACCGTGCTGGCCGACTGCGGCGCCAACATCGACGACATCTCCCAGACCATCCTGGGCGAGGGCCGCATGTTCTCCATGACCATGATGGTCACGCTCGCGCCCGAAGTGGCCGACTTCAACACAGTGCAGGAGCGCCTCACCGCCACCGGCGAAGAGCTGGGCATGCAGGTAATCATCCAGCGTGAAGACGTCTTCCAGGCGATGTACCAGATTTAGAAAAGTGCTTCCTCGAGTTGCGAGCATGCTGTTGCTGCCCGATCTGAAGCTTCGCATGCAGTTCGATGACGGGCGGGAGCTGTCCCCGGCGACCGCCTAAAGGAAGGGGCGTGGGGTTCGTGCAAGAAGCACAAAAGAGACTGAACGAAACGGCTGCCGACGTGGCCGAGGGGCAGGTGCCCGCGGCGCCTGAGGGGTGCAACACTGTTACGTTTACGGCTACTGACGGCACCGTGGTGGCGTTTCCGCTCGACTTCCTTATTGAGCGCGGGGCCATCATCGCCGACAAGATCAACGGCGAGAACATCGCGGATGTGATGGGCTGCTCCAACCAGCTGTGGATCCCGGGCTTTCCGGCGAAGTACTTCATTCGCGACATCGCGAAAATCGACTTCACCCGCGAGGACGAGGTGCCGCCGCTGCCCGATTTCACCGACGACGGGCACGACTACACCAACCGCCCCAACGTCTCCTGCAAGGCCGAGTACGTCGGCCGCGTCGGCGAGCCCATGGTCTTCGAAGGCTGGGCCGACGACTACGACAAGCGCATCGTGGCCGTGGAGTTCTCCCTCGACGGCGGCACCAGCTGGACGCGCCACAACACCTCCGGCACCGATGCCGTGCGCTGGGTCTGGTGGACCTTCGAGTGGACGCCCACGGAAGAGGGCATGTTCCAGATGATGGTCCGCGCCATCAACGAGGACGAAAAGCACAGCCCCATAGCCGCCGTCCACAACTTCCAGGTGCTGGAGTAGGCGGTCGACCATGGGGCAGGAGGCGCAGAGGGGGTCGCATCGGTTCAACCGGCTTGTGATGTACGTGGGGACGACCTGCTGGATCGCGTGGAATATGTACATGCTCGTCCTCTGTCCGGCATCGTCGGTGGCCATGCCCCACCCCCAGGCGCCGTGGGATCAAGCGGCCCTGGTCGCGGGGTATGTGGTGGGCGCGCTCGTGCTGCTGGGAGGGTCGAGGCTGCTATCTGAGCGGGTGTCGCTGTCCCGCGCCGTTATCGTGCTCTCGCTGGCCTGCGCCATGGTCGCCGTGCTCTTTTACGCTGCATCGCCCCTGGCTTCCTGGGCCCACACGCTGCTTCTTGTCGTGCTGGGATGCTTCACGCTGGTGATCACTGTATTGTGGATGTGCGTCGTATGCGTGCGCAGCAGCGCCACCATCTACCGGTCGATGGGAGGCACCACGGCATGCGGGGCACTGCTGGCTCTGGCGGTGTCGCTGCTCGAGGGCACGGGCTTGGAAATGGGCCTGCTTATCGCCGTCATGCTCGCCTCGTTCGCCTGCTTTATCTTCGCCACCGATTCGACGCTGGGCGCCGATGCGAATCTGACGCCGCAGGGGGAGGGGCGGAGCCGGCAGAAGCGCCCCTTGGTTCCGCGGGAGGCCCTGGCGGCCGGTGCCGTTATTTGGGGCGTCGCGGGATGCGGCGTGGCGCTCTTCGGGCCGGTGACGTCCGGCACGGCCGACACCGGGTTCTTGGTTGCGGCCGTGGTCGGCGCCGGTGTGGCGGCTCTGGCGTTCATGCTCGTGGGCCATCGCTTCCGCAAGGCCGACAAGCTGGGCTGCGTGGTGCTGGCGCTTATGCTGGTTGCCCTGGGATCGGGGCTCTACATGTTGCAGGCCATTCCGCCGTTTTCCGTTGAAGTGGCGGTGGCGTGCGTGGCGGCGGGGTGCATGTTGTTCCACCTGTATTGCAAGGTGCTGTACCTCGATATTGCCTACGTGGCTGAGGAATCGCCCCTGCTTGTTTTCGCCCAGGGATCTCTGGCCAACTACGTGGGGGCGCTTGCGGGCGCGACCGTAGGATCGCTGGTGGCTACGGTCGCCGATGGTCCCGGGCTGTCTGCTCCGGTGCTCGTGCTGCTCGTGGTGCTGCTGACGGCCAACGCGCTGTTCTTCTCGCGCAAGAGCATGGGAACGCGATGGGGCTTGGCGGCCCGGCAGCTGGCAACGCTTCGCCCTGCGCAGACGACCGACCTGGAGCAGTTCGCGGCCCAGGCCGCCCGGGTGGCGCAGCGCGCCGGGCTCACGCCGCGTGAGGTTGAAGTCTTCCAGCTGCTGATGGAGGGGTACCGCGCCAAGCAGATTGAGGAGAAGCTCGGCATTTCGCTGGGAACCGTGCGCAACCACCTCAACCGCGGCTACGCGAAGCTGGGCGTGCACTCCTACGACGAGGCTCGCGCGTTGGTGCGTGCCGAAGGGGACGCTTCCTAGACGCTGCAAAACCCCAGATCAACAGCCCTGTGTAAATATGTCACAGGGCAAATTTGCCTCTGGTGCCCCCAATTTGTGCACTTTACTTAGATGCGCCCGGCTGGCTCGCCCCCTATGCTCGAAACGAGCTCTGGCGAGCGGGCAGGCGTTGGGCCGACCCTCTTCGCTGAGGAGGATCGGCTGGTTCCGAAGTGTCGAGTGGCGTTATCGCCCTCCCCCCGACTCCCCCCGAGGCAAACAACTCCTCTCGCTTATGCCAGAGCTCCCGTTTCGAGTAAGAAGAGAGAGGAGATGCGACATGAAGGCAGAAAAGGAGTTGCGCCAGCCCTCCCCGAGGAAGGGGTGGCGGCGTCGGGCGCTCGCGGCGGTGTTTGCCGGGTGCCTGGCTGTGGGTCTGTTCGCGGTGGCGGGCTGTCAGCCGACGGCCACGGAGCCGACTGACGCGGAAACGGAGTTGGCCGACACGGGTACCGATCCGTTGGCGGTCACCGATTTCTACGCCATGAACGCTGGCGATTTCACCAATACTGATGGCTTCAATGGGCGCAATATGAACGACGGCAATCGCGGATGCACGTCGTGCCATTCCGATTTGTGGTCGACGATCAGCGGCGATGTGGCGCCTATCCAGCATGTGTTAGCCAGCGCTCCGGGTTATGGAAAGTCCTACGGCTGGACCGACTGCACCACGTGCCATACGTTCAATGCGGCTTTGGGCGCCCCGCGTCTGGACGACCGCATTCACAATACTCACTACGCGAGCGCTACGTTCGTGGAGTCGGAGCACGGCAACTGCTTCAGCTGCCACGACACCGATGCCGAGGGCAAGTGGGTCATGTACGACGAGTTCAAGTACACGGCCCAGGCGAGCGGCTATGTCGATGCGGCCGATGCCAAGCTCGACAACTGGCTGCGCCTGCGCGGCCGTTCGGCCCACAGTGCCAACGAGGTGGTTATCGAGTCGGAGCCGAAGATCGACGTCGAGCTGTCTCAGCCGGTGACCGACGAGGCCGATATGTACGTGGCCAACAACTACGTCGTGCCGGAGCTTTCCGCCGACACCTACACGCTTTCCGTGACGGGTGTGAACAACGAGCGCACGTTCACGTTGGATGACCTGAAGGCGCTGCCCCAGACCGAGATGACCGTGACCCAGGATTGCTTCACCAACGCGAACAACAGCGTGCTCATCGGCAACATTCCGGTCAAGGGCGTGCTGCTGAAGGACCTCATCGATGCCTGCGGCGGCCTGAAGGACGGCATGACCACGCTTTCCAACCATGGCGCCGACGAGTGGGGCCATCGCAACGACGTGAACTTCCTCATCGAGCAGAACGCCATCATCGCGCTGGAGTACTGGGGCCACGAGCTGACGGTGAACCAGGGCTACCCGGTGACCTTCGTGCTGCCGGGTGTGAGCGGCCTTATGTGGGACAAGTGGGTGGTCTCTATGGAGTTCACCGACGAAGACCCCGACAACAATCCGTGGATCCTCTATGACGTGGTGGGTATGAAGCGTCAGTTCCAGGGCACTATTTGCGCTGGTTGGCTGACGCCGGTGAAGGACGGCACCGAGGTAAAGGTGGGCGACGCGGTTCCGGTGAACGGCTATGCGTACCTCGATAACTACATGGGCCACAGCCTCTCCGAGATTGCCTTCAGCGCCGACTATGGCAACACCTGGACAACCGTTGCCGTTCCCGAGAACTTCGACCAGAAGCAGTGGACCTACTTCGAGGGTACCTGGACGCCCGAGGAGGCCGGCACCTACATCTTGCAGGTGAAGGCCATCGATGCGGCTGGTTCCGAGCAGTATGTGCCCGCGTCGGTCATCGTGAAGGTGACCGAGTAGCCCCGCGTGTCGCGGAGACTGGAAAGGAGTTATGGAAATGGATGCGAAGAAAACGTTGAAGACGGCGGGCTCGGTTGCCGGAGCCGCCGTGATGATGGGTGGCACGCTGATGCTGACCCCCATGGCGGCCCTTGCCTTGGGCGCCGATGCGCCGACGGTTCCCGCTCAGGAGGCGACGGCCGAGCAGGACGCGGCCATTGCCGAGCAGGGCGTTGCTGCGGCGCGCGTTGAGGGCACGTTTGCCTTCAGCCAAGATGCCCTTACGTCCAACGGGGACATCGCGAGCCTCTTCCGCAAGGCGGCTGCCACGCTGTGCGAGGGGCTTCCGGTGTACGATGCGGGGCTATCGTGCGATGCCGTGCAGGTGACCAACTTGGATGCCAACACGGTATGCGAGGCCACCATCGAGGAGCTGACCGAGCAGACCGATGTGGAGAACCTGGTTATCGGCTGCGCATGCTCGTCGAACATGCCCGGCGGCGGCGCCATTGCCAACGCCGAGGTGTCGGGCATTCCCGTAGCCGCCGTGGCAGCCCTGGTGGCAGCGTTCTAAAGGGAGAGTCGCTGGTTATATATGCCTGAAGGAGCGCGTCCGCCGGTTGCGGGCGCGCTCCTTGTGTTCAGGCCGGATTGGCTGCGGCGATTGGCCGTAAATGATCGCAAGCGTCTTCTTGGTGCGGTATCGGGCCTAGCTGCCGAAGGCTGACAGGATGGTGCGGAGCTTGAGGTTGATCTCCTCGTATTCGGCATCCGCATCGCTTTCGGCCACGATGCCGCAGCCGCCGTACACGTAGCCCATCTCGCCGTCGAACACGCCGGTGCGCAGGGCCACGGAGAACTCGCCGTCGCCGGCGCCGTCCACAAAGCCGCAGGCCCCGGCGTAGAAGCCGCGGTTGTAGGGCTCGATGGCGCGCAGGAGCATCTTCGCCTCGCCGACGGGCGTGCCGGCCACGGCGGGGGTGGGGTGCAAATCTTCCATGAGGTTGACCAGGGTCACGCCCTCAAGCGCCCGGGCGCGGGCCGGGGTGAACAGGTGCTGCACGTGGGCGAGCCGCATGATTTCGGGCGTGGCGGGCACATCGACGTCGTAGCACACGCGCTCGAGCACGCTGCGGATGAGCCGCACCACGTAGTCGTGCTCGGCGCGGTTCTTCTCGTCGGCCATGAGCGCCGCCGCCAGGGCCTCGGACTCGGCCGGGGTCGCGCCCGCGGGGCAGGTGCCGGCCAGGCACATCGATTCCACGTTCTCGCCGCGCTTGCGCACGAGCAGCTCGGGCGTGCAGCCGCAGAAGAACACGTCGGCGTAGCGGTACAAAAGCACGGTGCCTCGCGCGTCGCCGTCGATGAGGTTCACCAGCAGGTCTTTCGACGAGAAGGGATGCTCCGCCTGCGCGCGCAGCCGTCGCGAGAGCACCACCTTGCTCACGCGCCCGGCCGCGATGGCCGCAAGCGCCGCGTCCATTTCCCTGTTCCACGCCTCGCGGGAATCGGGCTCGAGGGTGTAGGGGATGGCCACGGCCTCGCGCGCCGGGGCCTCGGCAATCATGCGGGTGAAGCGCTCCACGCGGCCGGGGTACACCGGCCCCAGCGAATTCACCTGCAGAAAGCGCCCGCGGTCGTTCTCGATGAGCACAATTTCCGGCAGCATGAAGCGCAGCTGCGGGAAGGACGCCATCAGCTCGTCGGCTGGGGCGGGGTTGGTGGCGTCGAAGCGATTGAACGAGAAGAACACCGGCGGCTGATCGGCGCCCGCTTCCCCGACGAAGTGCGCGCCGCTGGCGGCCTCCCATTCCACGTCGCGCAAGCTCGGCAGGGCGATGCAGCGGCCGAGGCCCATATAGCGGCAGGGGCGCGCCTTGTCGTAGTAGACGAACTGGTCGGTGAAGCCCTTCTGCAGCCAGCAGAAGGCATCGACGATATCGCCCTCGATGGGCACGTTGCAGGTGTAAATTCGCGTCATGGGCTGGCCTCGCTCACCGGCCGCTCGGGCCGTCGTCGTTCGTTGGCGAAATTCTACCATCCTGCCCTGGAGTTAGGATGCTCTGTTCGCGCGATGGTGCCGACACGGGGTGCTTCGCGGTATGATGGGGGCAGCATTTTCGCGAAAGGAAGCATTCGTGGCAACAACTACTTCCCAACAGGATACGGCGCTGTTCGTAGCGGCGTTTTTCGACGAGCTTACGCGCTGGGGCGTGCGCGATGTGGTGGTGAGCCCCGGGTCGCGTTCGACGGCCCTGGCCATGGCGGCTTTCGAGCTGTCCTGCCGCCGCCCCGACGCGCTGCGGGTGTTCGTGGACATCGACGAGCGCGGCGCGTCGTTTCTGGGGCTGGGCATGGCGAAGGCGTCTGGGCGCCCGGTGGCGCTTGTGTGCACGTCGGGCACGGCGCTGGCGAACTACTATCCGGCGGTCATTGAGGCGGAAACGTCGCGGGTGCCGCTTATCGTGCTTTCCGGCGACAGGCCCCCGCAGCTGCAGGGCCTGGGCGCGCCGCAGACCACCGACCAGCTGAAGGCCTACAGCAGCCACGTGCGGGCCTTCCGCGCCATGCCGCTGCCCGGCGGCCGCGATAGCGACATCGCCTTCGCCCGTCAGGCGGCCCGCGAGGCCTGTCTGGCGGCTTTGGGGCCGGCGGCCACGCTGGTTCCGGGCGCATCCGACGAGCCGGCGCCGGTCACGGGCAACCCGGAGGCCGATGCGTACCTGGCCTCGCTGGATGCGGTGGCTTTGAACTACGACCCGAACCTGCAGGTGGCCTCGCGCGCGTCGTCTCACGCGGCCGGCCCCGTGCACCTGAACTTCCCCTTCGAGGCGCCGTTGAAGCCCGATTTCGAAGGGGCCGATGTGCAGGCGGCCCTGCGCGGCGCCCGCGACTGCTTCGAAGTGGGCGCGCGCATTCTGCCGGCGCCGCGGCGCAAGGGGGCCGAGGCGCCCGATGCCGATGCCGCCCCCACGCTGCCGACGGTCGGTCCGCTGCTGGGGCCCGCGGGCCAGCTGGCGCCGGCCACCGTGGCCTCCCTTGAGGATGTGTGGCACAAGCGCCCGACGCTGGTGCTGGTGGGCGAGGGCGCCTGCGCCACCTTGGCCGAGGCCGAGGAGATCGTCGCCTGGGCGCGCCGCCGCAACTTCCCCCTTCTGGCCGACCCGCTCTCCGGCCTGCGCACGGTGGACGACCCGCTGGTCATCGACAACTACGACAACCTCTGCCGCCACGGCGCCTGCCCCCGCCCCGAAGTGGTCATCCGCTTCGGCCGCTACCCCGTGTCGAAGAGCGCCACGGCCTTCTTGGAAAAGGTGCGCCCCGTTTCCATCGTGGTGGACGTGGCCGAGACCCGCGACTTCAACCTGTCCACGGACTTGTTCGTGGGCACCACGCCCCTCGGCTTCGTGCGCAGCCCCTGGCACACCGAGGGCCGCAAGGTGCAGCGCGCCTTCGCCGAAGAATGGGTGGCCGCCAACGACGAGGCGCGCCGCCGCATTCTCGCCGTCGTGCCCGAGACGGCCGAGCACCCGGTGGAAGGCGCCTTCGTGCGCACGCTGCTGGAGCTTATTCCCGAGGGGTCGTGCCTGTTCTCGGCCAATTCCATGGCCATCCGCGCGCTGGACACGTTCTACCTGAAGGACGGCAAGCCCATCGCCGTTTTGGCCAACCGCGGGCAGAACGGCATCGACGGCGTGGTGTCCACGGCCATCGGCGCGGCCCAGCATTTCGCGCAGACCACGTTCCTCACTGGCGACTTCACCATGCTGCACGACCTGAACGCGCTTGCGCTCCAGCGCGAGATTCTGAAGGAGCATGGGCCGGCGAAGAAGGGGCGCCACGGCGCCGACGATGGCTCGCCGGATGCGCCGGGGCCCTCCATCGTCATTGTGCTGCTGAACAACAACGGCGGCGCCATCTTCGACATGCTGCCCCAGGCATCCGACGACCCCTATTTCGAGCGTTTGTTCCTGGCGCCGCAGGATGTCGATTTCCAGGCTGCCGCCGATGCGTTCATGGTGCCCTCGGCCCGCGTGAGCACGCTTTCCGCCTTCCGCGAGGCCTATGCCGGGCTGCTTGGCAACCCGGGCCTGAACCTCATCGAGGTGCAGCTGCCCCTGCGCGGCGTCCGCGACCGCTACGCTCCGTATCAGGCATAAGATGGCGCCGGTTATTCTGCTGCACGGCTTCGCCCAGACGCCTGCGTCGTGGAACGAGGTGGCAGCGGTTTTGCAAAAGAGGGGCCATCGCGTTTGCGCTGTGGATTTGCTGGGAAGTGTAAGGCCAGGCTTTGGGGGAACACCTTGCGAGCGGGCTTCCATGGCGGGCATCTGCGCGCATCTGGCCAGCTTGGTACGGCATATCGCGGCGGGGGAGGGCGCGCCGGTGCTCGTCGGCTATTCCATGGGCGGGCGCTTGGCGGCGGAAACCCTCGTGCGGCACCCCGGCCTTCCGCTAACGGCCCTCGTTCTGGAAAGCGCCGGGCTGGGCCCTGCCGACGAAGAGGCTCGGGCGACTCTCGCGCAGCGCAACGGGGAATGGGCCGCGCGCCTGCGCACCGAGGGCGTGGAGGCCTTCATGGACTGGTGGGAGACGCTGCCCCTGTTCGCCACCCAGCGCGACTTGCCCGCTGCGGTGCGCGCCGCCATCCGCGCCGAGCGCACGGCCAGCGACGCCGAAACCCTCGCCCGCGTTCTCGAGGCCTGGGGCGCCCAGCACCAAGCTGCGGAATCCGACACCCTGGCGGCCCTGGTACGCGCCCGCGATGCTGGCACTCCGGTGCTCTACGTCGCCGGCGAGCGCGACGCGAAATACTGCGCCGTCGCCGACCGAGCCCGCGCCGCCGGCCTCCCTACGGCCGTCATTCCCAACGCCGGCCACAACGTGCACTTGGAGCGCCCCGACGCATTCTGTGCCGCCCTGGCGTAAATTATGACTTGCACCCTCTCTTTATTGTGCTAAAGTGTCGGCCATGGTTAACGCGATGGGACATAACGTCAACAACGGCGAGGCGGCCTGTGCCGTCATGAGCGCCCGCTGGGCCGAGCAGTGCTGCGGCGGCGCGGCCGAGCGTGCCCTCATGAGCGCGCACAAGGCGGCGCAGTGTATAGCCGAGGCCGCTCGCGCCGTGGCCAGCCAGCACCTGGCCCAGCAGTCCCAGCGCGCTACCTCCCCACAATTCGAGTTCCGATACCAATAGCACACGGGTTTTCGCCCGTGGCTATTTTTTTGTAGCCGCCGGCGAAAAGTCGTGTGCGCCAGAGGTGTCGGCTCTAAGGGGCCGAAGGTGGCAGGCACCCGTCTGCCGCGCCGCATGCCCGCCCGCCATCGGGCGGCCATGCGGGTTAGTATCCGCACGACGAAGAAGGAAACGAACATGATCGCGAAAATTCTCCTAGTAATCGCCTTTGTGGCGGTGGCCGTGGCGGTGGGCCTGTACTGCCGCAAGCACACGGGCACCGTCGACGGCTTCATTCTGGGCGGCCGCAACGTCGGCCCGTGGATGAGCGCCTTCGCCTACGGCACGAGCTACTTCTCGGCTGTGGTATTCGTGGGCTACGCCGGCCAGTTCGGCTTCAAGTACGGCATCTCGGCTACCTGGGCTGGCATCGGCAACGCCATTCTGGGCTCGCTGCTCGCCTGGTGGGTGCTCGGCCCCCGCACCCGCGAGATCACCCACCGCCTGAAGGCCTCCACTATGCCGGAGTTCTTCGGCAAGCGCTACGATTCCCGCGCCCTGCGCATTGCGGCGGCGGCCATCATCTTCGTGTTCCTCATTCCCTACACGGCGTCGGTGTACAATGGCCTGTCGCGCCTGTTCGGCATGGCCTTCGCGCTGCCCTACGACGTATGCGTCATCGGCATGGCGGTGGTCACCTGCATCTACGTGGTGCTCGGCGGCTACATGGCCACGGTGATGAACGATTTCATCCAGGGCATCGTCATGCTGCTCGGCATCATCGCCGTCATAGTGGCGGTCATCATCAACAACGGCGGCTTCTCCGAGGCCATCATCTCGCTGTCGCAGATTCCCGCCGAGGGCTCGGCCATGCAGGGCCCCTTCGTCAGCTTCTTCGGCCCCGACCTGTTCAACCTGCTTGGCGTCGTCATCCTCACGTCGCTGGGTACCTGGGGCCTGCCGCAGATGGTGCAGAAGTTCTACGCCATTAAAACCGGCCCCGCCATCAAGCAGGGCGCTATCATCTCCACGGTGTTCGCCTTCGTGGTGGCCGGTGGCTCCTACTTCCTCGGCGGCTTCGGGCGCCTGTACGAGGGCCAGATCGAGTACGCCGCCAACGGCACGCCCATCTACGACTCCATCATCCCGACGATGCTGTCCACTCTGCCCGACGTGCTTATCGGCCTGGTGATCGTGCTGGTGCTGTCGGCCTCTATGTCGACGCTCAGCTCGCTTGTGCTCACGTCGTCCTCCACGCTGACCATCGACCTTATCAAGGGCAACTTCGTGAAGGACATGTCCGAGAAGAAGCAGCTGCTGTGGATGCGCGGCCTGCTGGTGGTGTTCATTGCCATCTCGGCGGTTATCGCGCTGTTCCAGTACCACTCCAGCGTCGTGTTCATCGCCCAGCTCATGGGCTACTCGTGGGGCGCGCTGGCCGGCTCGTTCCTCGGCCCCTTCCTGTGGGGCCTGTATTCCGGGCGCATTTCGAAGGCGAGCGTGTGGTGCTCGTTCGCCGTGGGCGTGGGCCTGACGGCTGTGAACATGGGCTTGGCGCTGTCCGGCGGCGTGCCGCTCATCGCGAGCCCCATCAACTGCGGTGCGCTGTGCATGATCATCTCGCTGGTCATCGTGCCGGTAGTAAGCTTGTTCACACCGGCGGTGCCCTTCCAAATTAAGCCGCCGACCACTGAAGGCGCCATCGACCGCGAGTACGACCGCGAGCTCGCCCAGGAGGAGCTGGAAAGCGCCACGGTAAGCGCCGCCGCCGACGTGTAAGTGCGGAAAGTCACAACCGTCACAACTGAAGATGAGAAACCTGGAAAGTCCCGTGTGATCGCGGGACTTTTCTCTGACTAACTCGGATATACTTATGCTGTTCTGTCACCAGAAGGCCGGGGGCAGGGCACCGGCGACGGCCGCGTTTCGTTGTCACGTGCAGAGCGCTCGCAGCGTTCGCATTGCGCATTCGCGCGCTGAGCGCTCGCATCGCGCTCCGGGGTCGCGCGTTCGCGGGTGTCATGCCCTCGGCCTCTTGAGGAAGGAAGGTCATGGAAGGGTTCGAACTCATTGCCACGGGCCTGTGGTCCATCGTGCCGCCGATTCTGGCACTGGTCCTGGCGCTCATCACCAAGGAGGTGTATTCGTCGCTGACCATCGGTGTGTTCACGGGCATGATCATCTACCAGTTCACGCTGAACGGCGCCGGTGGCGAGCAGCTCGTCGCCTCGTTCACCATGGTGCCCCAAATGATGGCCGAGCAGATAGCCGGCAACGGGGCGCTGCTTTTGTTCCTTGCGCTTCTGGGAGCGCTTACCGTGGTCATCGCCACGGCGGGCGGCTCCCGCGCCTATGCGGAGTGGGTCACCACCCATGTGAAGAACGCCCGCGCGGCCTCGATTCTCACGGCGCTGCTCGGCATCATCATCTTCGTGGACGACTACTTCAACTGCCTCACCGTGGGCGCCGTCATGCGCCCGGTGACGGACAAGTTCCGCGTCAGCCACGAGAAGCTCGCCTGGATCATCGACTCCACGGCGGCCCCGGTCTGCATCATCGCACCGGTGTCCTCGTGGGCCGTGGCTGTGGGCGGCTATATGGGCGAGGACGGCTTCAACACTTTCGTGGCCTCCATCCCCTACAACTTCTACGCGCTGCTGACCATCTTCTTCGTGTTCTTCATGCTGTTCCTGCAGAAGGACTTCGGCCCTATGGCCGCGGCTCAGGCCGATGCCGAGGGGCGCATTCCCCCCGAGGGTTCGGCGCTTGAGGCGGTCTCGCTCGCCCGCATCGCCGACAAGGCCCAGGTCGATTTGGAAGGCGCGCCGAACATCCCCACGGTGGTGACCGAGGAGGGCGACATCGACGACGCCGCCGCCGGGGCCATTGAGGAGTACAAGGGCCTGAACATCTCCGAGCGCGGTACCATCTGGGATCTTATCGTGCCCATTTTGGTGCTCATCGTGTTCTCCATTCTGGGCATGATGTACATGGGCGGCTTCTTCAGCGGCGTCGACTTCGCCACGGCGGTCGGCGAGAATCCGGTCATGGGCCTGTGCATCGGCGCCTGCGTGGCGCTCGTGGTGGCCGCTTGCATGTTCCTGCCGCGCAAGCTCATGAACCTGGGCGGTTTCGTGGAGGCCATGTCGGAAGGCGTGCGCTCCATGATCGGCGCTATCATGATCCTCGTGCTGGCCTGGTCGCTCGGCGGCTGCTGCCGCTACCTCTTGGGCACCGGCGAGTTCGTGTCCGGCTTCTTGAATGGCCTGGGCGTGGGTCTCGACCTTCTGCCGGCCGTCATTTTCGTGGTGGCGGCCTTCATCGGTTTCGCCATGGGTACGAGCTGGGGTACCATCGCCCTTATTCTGCCCATCATTATCGGCGTGTTCGCAGCCGACGATCCGCTGTTCCTCGTGGCTGTGGGCGCGGCGCTGGCCGGCGCAGTGTACGGCGACCACATCTCGCCCATCTCCGATACGACCATCCTGTCCTCGGCCGGCGCAAAGTGCAACCACTTGCGCCATGTGGCCACGCAGATTCCCTACGCCACGCTGGTCATGATCGTGTGCTCCGTGGGCTACATCATCGCCGGCTTCACGAAGAACCCCTGGATCTCGCTGGCGCTCGGCGTGGTGCTCATCGTGATCGCCGTGCTGGTGCTCGTGCGCATGGAGGCGTCGAAGAAGGCGAAGGCGTAAGATCGATCCCGCTGGCTGAATCCGTAGGGAGCGACCTTGGTCGCCCCTCTCAACGGGGATGATCTCTCTTGTCGGGAGGGCAGACCAAGGTCTGCCCCTACAAAGCGAGCCAACAACGGATTGATGACCTGGCGCAACGACGCAGAAAGAAGGCCCCAATCTGGGGCCTTCTTCGTTGGTCGGCTATGGAATGCGGCAGACCGTCCGCCGTTCGGTCGCTTACGCCGCGGCAGCAGCTTCGGCGAGCAGGCGCTGGCTCTCGGCGATGAGGCGCCCGGCCAGAAGTTCCTTGCCCATGGACTCATCCTGGGACGCGTCCAGCAGCATCTGAAGCGTGATGCTGTCGAAGTAGGCGTCGTAGCCGGTGAGAATCAGATCGTACGCTTGCTTGATGCCTTGCACCATGGACGCATCGGCGCGATCCTTGCGACGGGTGCGCGTCGTGTCCTTGGCGTCGTCGTCCAGCGCGTTCACCACTTGCAGTAGGGTGATCTTCGAGGGGTCGTTGGCCAAACGATAGCCGCCGTGCTTGCCGGGCCTCGCCTCGATGATGCCGGCATTGCGCAAAAGCTGCGCGAGCTGAATGAGGTAGTCACGGGGGATCGACATGTCCTGGGCGATATCCTTCGACGAGCAGGTGTGCCCCTGCGCGGCCAGGTACAAGACGGCGCGCAGTCCATAATCTGTTGATGCTTTGAATTGCACTGCAGCCTCCTAACGTGTGAACGCCTACGGGTCTGCAGCTTGCGCTCCATCGACGCGAACGAACGGCCCGTGCCGACGTTGCGTCACCCGCAGGTGTGTCGGGAGCGGTCCTTTTTGTTCCCGGCACTTAGCAGTATGCGAGCCGCAAAACGCAAATACAAGGGATGTACCAAACGATGAGCGCACCGATTCGCTTACGTAAACACCCTGTTGAATTCAGTAATCGATGAGCGTTTAAGTGGGGAAGGGGAGCGCAAGGAAGCTTTGAGTGTGAAAGGGGCGCAGAGGGAGATGACAAGAGAGGCACAGCGGCCGAGTGGCTATGCGAGTCCCAGCACCTGCATCACGAGCAACGCCACGGTGAGCGCCGCCACCACACCGACGGTGGCCCACAGAAGCACCTTCGACACGCGCCCGCTTCGGTAGTCGCCCATGATGTACTTGTCCGCCGAGATGATGGCCATGAGTGCCAGCAGGATGGGCAGAATCACGCCGTTGACGAACTGGGCCGTCAGCATCATGCCCAAAAGGTTCACGTCGGGAATGAGCACCACGATGGCCGAGAACGCGATCACGAAGGTGAAGATGGACTTGAACGTGGGGGCCTCGCGCCATTTGAAGGACACGCCCGCTTCCCAGCCGAAGGCCTCGCAGATGACAAATGCGGTCGTCAGCGGCAGCACGCAGGCGGCCAGAAACGACGCCGCGATGAGCCCCACGGCGAAGAGCGCCTCGGCGTAGGGGCCGGCGAAGGGGGCGAGCGCCGCAGCGGCATCGGCCGCCGAGTCAATGGTGATGCCGGCGGGGAAGAGCACCGCACCTGTGGTCACGATGATGAACCAGGCCACCACGCAGGCGGCGATGGTGCCGGAGACGGCGTCGGCTTTCTGCGAGAAGAGGTCTTTAGGGGTGAGGCCCTTCTCTACCACGTTGCTCTGTGAGAAGAACATCATCCAAGGCGCGATGGTGGTGCCGATCATGGCGATGACGAGCGAGATGAAGCTCACGTCGCCGACAAAGGTGGGCACCACGGTGTCATGCAGCGCCTCGCCCCAGTTCGGTTGCGCGAGGAACGCCGCCACCACATAGGTGAGAAACACCAGCGACAGCCCGAGGAACACCCGCTGCACGCGCTTGTAGGAGCCGCCCACCACGAGCAGCCACACGCCCAAGGCCGCCACGGGTACCGAGATGTACTTCGACACGCCGAACATCTCCATGCCCGAGGCGATGCCGGCGAATTCGGAGAACGTCGTGGCCACGTTGCCCACCAGAAGCGCCAGCATGGCGAAGGCGGCGATGCGGATGCCGAAGCGCTCGCGGATGAGCGCGGCGAAGCCCTTGCCCGTGACGGCGCCCATGCGGCCGGCCGTGGTCTCCACGACGGCGAGCAGCACGCACATGATGGGGATGACCCACAGGGTGCCGAAGCCGAAGTTCGCGCCGGCCGTGGAATAGGTGGAGATGCCGCCGGCGTCGTTGCCGGCCATGGCGGTCACGACGCCGGGGCCCATGGCCGCCAGCACCAGCAGTAGCTTCGACGGCTTTTTCGTCGCGGCGGGGCCGATCTGCTCGCCGGCGGGAATGCCCGTATCGGCGATCTCCTCGGCTGCCTGGTGCCGCGCGCTCTCTTCGGCGCCCAGGCGCCCGGCGGCCGTTGTGCGCATGTCCTTCGCGTTCATGGCAGCCTCCTAGTAGTGCAGGCCGCCGAGATGCAGCGAGCCCGCCAGTTGCAGCAAAATCAGCGAGTAAAGGAACAGGCCCATGAGAGACGCGACGGTAATGCCGGCAATCGACAGCACATTCATCTTCGTCTTGTCGCCCGCCACATCGTCCTCGATGGCGTCCCAGGCGTCGTCGGTGGTGACGATGCCGAGCAGGGTGCCGTGCTCGTCCACCACGGGCATGGCCGGGATGTCGTACTTGAAGATGTCGGCGGCCACGTCCTCCTCTTCCTCGGAGGGAAGGCAGCTGATGATGTCGTCGTACATGATGTCGCCCATGAGGCGGTCGGCGTTGTACAGAACGAGCGTGCGCAGGGAGTTCACGCCGAGCAGCTTGCCGTACTCGTCGGTGATGTACACGTAGTGCACCGTCGGATGATCCTCGGGCAGCGCGCGCAGCACTTCGATGGTGTCAGCCACGGTGGCCGTCTTCGGCACGGAGACGAACTGGGTGGTCATCATGCCGCCGGCGGTGCCGTCCTTGTAACCGAGCAGGCGGCGGATTTCCGCGGCGTCTTCCACGCCCATGAGGCGCAAAAGGGTCTCGGCCTTCTCGTAGGGAAGGTCGCGCACGATGTCGGCGGCGTCGTCCGGATCCATGTTGCCGATGAGCTCGGCGGCCCGCGCGTCGGGCAAGTCGTCGATGAACTCGGCCTGGTACTCGTCTTCCATCTCGGAGATGGCCTCGGTGGCGCGGCTGTCGTCCAAATGGGCGAACACACTGGCGCGCTGCTGGGGGTCCAGCTGCTCCAGGATGTCGGCTACGTCGGCGGGGTGCAGCTCGTCCAAGCGGCGGTGGGTCACCGACAGCTGCACTTCGGACAGGTCGCGGTCGAGCAGATCCATGTAGTTCCAGGCGATGAGCTGCTCGTCCACCTTCTTGTGGAAGAGCTTCGCCACGTTCACGACGGCCTTTTCCAGCAGCGGATGCAGCCCGCGCAGGATGCCACGCACGCCCACCTCGGCACCGAGCAGGCGCAACTGCGTGCCGGATTGCGAGAGCTTAAGGTCGTTCACGCGCACGACCTTAAGGCCCTGGGTGTCGACGATCTGGCGGTCCATAAGGTCGCGGGCCAGCAGCACCTCGTCTGGCTGCAGGTAGCTGAAGCGGATGTCGTGGGCGTCCACCGACAGCGTGATGCCGTCGTCGTCGAAGGTGTCGACGTACTTGCGCCACGAGATCATGAACGGCACGCGCCCGGGCCCCTGGAAGGCCAGGCTCGTGATGCGCGGAAAGACCTCGCCCGTGGAAATGGCCAGGTCGGATATGGTGCCGAGTCGCTCGCCTTGGGCGTCGACCACGGGCTCGCCGATCATTTGAGAAAGATAGAGCATGTGCGTTCCTCCGTGCGGTGGGCATCAGTGCATCGGGGCGGGGCAGCGTGCGCGGGTCGCTGACGGTGCGAACGTAAGCGCAGTGGCGCCCAAGGCGATGGTTGATGCTCGGCAGTCGTCCCTTCCGACGACCGCGCGGAGGCGAGAAGCCGGAAGTCTACATACTGTGAGGTTTCGATTTTCGAACCTTCAAGTACGTTCCTTTCCTTGGCCTGACAAAAAAAGAACCGCTCGAGGCGGCTTCTATTCTGTTCTGAACGATCTAAAATGGTGCGCCGTGAGGGATTCGAACCCCCGACGTACTGATTCGTAGTCAGTCCCTCTATCCAGCTGAGGTAACGGCGCACTTCCGAACAGCAACGACTATTTAACCATGGCCCCAAAGCCTTGTCAACGAGAATTTTCAACTTTTTTGAAAATGCGCCGTTCGCCGCGCGGGGCGGCGGCGGAGCGTACCCCCGCCTGTAGGGGGCGCGGCAGGCGTTAGAATAGTCCGATACCCGTGTAGCGACCATTTTCCGGGAGGGTGCCCCATGGCCATGGAAATAGATGAAGCCGTCATCCGCGTGGACAACCATGCCGAAATCGACGAGGTCGAGCCCATCGAGATCAGCGACGACGAGGCTCGCCGCGTGCGCCTGTACGAGAACTTCTACCAGGTGAACGCCATCGATCCGGCGTTGTATGCCGCCCACGATGTGAAGCGCGGCCTGCGCAACGCCGACGGCACGGGCGTGCTCGCGGGCATGACCAACATCTCTAATGTTCACGGTTACGTGATGTCCGACGGCGAGAAGATGCCGGCCGAGGGCTCTCTGCGCTTGCGCGGCTACGACCTTTACGACCTTCTGGGCGATTTGGATCCGACGCGCCGCTTCGCTTTCGAAGAGGTGGCCTATCTGCTGCTCATGGGAGAGCTGCCGACGCAGGAGCGTCTCAACCGGTTCGTGGAAGTGATCGATTCCCAGCGCGAGCTGCCCGACGGATTCACGGCCAGCACGCTTATGGTGGATACCTCGCCCGATCTCATGAACATGATGGCTCGTTCCATCCTGCGCCTGTACGCGGCCGACGAGTCCGCCGAGGACCGCTCTCCCGAGCACGAGATTCACACGGCGCTCTCGCTCATCAGCCGCCTGCCGCGCATCATGGTGCTGGCCTACTACGCCAAGCAGGCCGCCTTCAACCACGAATCCATGATCATGCACCGCTTCGTGCCCGGACAGTCCACGGCCGAGACCATCCTTTCCATGCTGCGCCCCGACCGCTCGTTCGCACCGGAAGAGGCCCGCATGCTCGACATCATGCTGTGCCTGCACGCCGAGCACGGCGGCGGCAACAACTCGTCGTTCACGACCCATGTGCTGTCCTCGGCGGACACTGACCCCTATTCCACCTACGCGGCGGCTTTCGGTTCGCTGAAGGGGCATCGCCACGGCGGCGCGAACCATCAGGTGCGCGCCATGCAGGCGGAAATCAAGGAGAACGTGAAGAATTGGGAAGATGACGACGAGGTGGCCGCCTACCTGGCGAAGATCGTGAACAAGCAGGCCTACGACGGCACGGGACTCGTCTACGGCATGGGGCACGCGGTGTACACTTTGAGCGACCCGCGCGCCGTCATCGGAAAGCGTTTCGCCGAACAGCTGGCCGCTGGCACGGAATATGAGGCCGAGCTGAACCTGCTGAAGTCCATCGAGCGTTTGACGCCTGAGGTGTTCGCCCGCGAGAAGGGCTCAACCAAGGAGCTGTGTGCGAATGTGGACATGTACTCCGGCTTCATCTATTCGATGATGGGCATCCCTGAGGACCTGTTCACCCCCCTGTTCGCCTGTGCCCGCATGGCCGGCTGGGCCGCCCACCGCTTCGAGGAGATTGCCGCCGGCAAGCGCATCATCCGCCCCGCCTACAAAAACACCATCCGCGGCACCAAGCCCTACGTCCCGATCGAGCGGCGGTAGGGATCGGAGCCGGCAAGGCTGGTATACCCGGTGACAGAACGCCCGGTTTTGCGCCGGTCGAGCGGCGATGGGGGTCGGACACGGCAGCACTGCTAGCCTGGTGACAAAACATCCCTGTTTCGTGCGCGTTTTTGGATTTATATAGGCATCGGTCTTCCGTTTCGTAGCGCGCGCCAACTCGTCACGCAAAGCATGATGGGTCTGACCAGGCAAAATGCAAATGTGGCATTCCCGCATCTCCTGACTAGGATCTTAGCAGCTTTCTGAATGTCTATATAAGTCCATAAATGTGCACAGGAGGGTCTTGCTTTGTCACCGACAAGGGTCGAGATTTGAAAAAGGCCCGAGCGAGTCGGGCCTTGGAGGTTCTGGCGGAGGCGGTAGGATTTGAACCCACGGTACCTTTCGGCACGACAGTTTTCAAGACTGCTTCCTTAAGCCACTCGGACACGCCTCCGCATCATCGGGCTGTCGCCGCTGTGCGGCGAACGCGACGCACAGGATACCACATTCCGCTGCGATTATGGGGAATCGCCTGCTTTGCCGCGTTGCGCGGCGGTTGTTTGCGCGGCACCGCTTATAATTCCCTCCATGAACGAACATCGCACACCCGAAGAGCAACAGGCGCTGGACGCCCAGTATATGGCGCTGGCCTTGGAAGAGGCCCGGACTGCCGGAGCGGCGGGGGAGGTGCCCATCGGGGCTGTCGTGGTGTACGAGCCCATCGACCGCGGCACGCGACGACCGTTGGCCGAACCGCGCGTCATCGCTCGGGGCCGCAATCGCCGCGAGGCCGACCGCGACCCGGCGGGGCATGCGGAGTTCCTCGCCATGAAGGAGGCGGCCCGCGTGCTGGACGCCTGGCGTCTAACCGATTGCACCGTCTATGTCACGCTGGAACCCTGCATCATGTGCGCCGGTCTCATGCACCAGGCGCGCATTGCCCGCTGCGTGTACGGTGCGCCCGACCAGAAGGCGGGTGCGGTGGGCACGCTGTACGACATTCACGCCGATGGGCGCCTGAACCACCAGTTCGAAGTGACCGGTGGCGTGCGGGAGGAAGAGTGCGTGGCCCTGCTGCGCGACTTCTTCCGCGCCCGGCGCAAGAAGCCGATGTCAAATCTTGGATGAGGTGTGGCCGGTCTTTCTCGCCTACGAGTCAACCCATTTATCTCTCCGTCGCAAATGTATCTAAAATTTGAGCGCAAATCTCTCCAACAGAATATCGCAAATCAGTGTAAAATACGATGTAGATAATGAAATCGGATAAGCTCTGAGAAGGGAGTAAGCGACAGTGCAGTATCGCAATCGCATTGCCGATCGAGAGCTTGAGTTTCGTCTGGAATCTTTCGGTGCAACGCTTATTGTGGGCCCTAAGGGCTGCGGTAAAACTACCACAGCGAAGCAGAAAGCCGCCAGTGTCGTGGAGCTGCAAGATGAGGATAAGCGCGACAATTACCTTGCTGTAGCGGCAACGCAGCCTTCGCGGCTGCTGGAGGGCCCGAAGCCGAGGCTCTTCGACGAGTGGCAAGATGCGCCGAAACTATGGGGCGCTGTTCGCAAGTCGGTGGATGATGAGCAAAAGAACGGGCTCTATATTCTTACTGGATCGACGTCGCAAGAGGTGGACACCCCGCATACGGGTACTTTACGCATCTCAACGTTGAAGATGCAGCCGATGAGCCTTTTCGAGAGCGGCGAGTCAGAGGGCTCCGTATCTCTTAAAGCGCTCTTTGATGATTCGACGAGTTATGACGGCTGCACCTCGAAGCTTTCCATCGATGAGTTGATCGTGGCGATATGCCGAGGAGGATGGCCGCACGCCATCAACAACACCTCCTTGCGTTCGCAGCTAGCAGTGGCCAAGGATCTCTTTCGCCAAACATGCTTTGTTGATATGTCTAACATAGATGGACAAAAGAGAAATCCGCGCTGGGCTGAAGCGATTCTGCGCTCCTACGCACGCAATCTATGCACTTTAGCAGAGACGAAGACGATCTACCGCGACGTGCGAGCAACGACGGAGCTGTCTGAGTCGACGTTCTACGATTATCTTGAAGCGCTCGAAAAACTCTACATTGTTGAGGACGTTCTTGCCTGGTGCCCGGCCATTAGATCCAAAACGGCAATACGGGCTTCGAGAAAGCGAAACATGGTAGACCCGTCAGTTGCCGTCGCCGCGCTTGGACTGAGTCCAGCGTATTTCAACGAGGATTTCAAAACGTTAGGCTTCCTCTTTGAGTCGCTCTGCATGAGGGATCTGAAGGCATATTCCTCGGCGCTCGGGGGCGAGTTGTCGTACTATCGCGACCGGTACGGATTGGAGGCCGATGCGGTGCTCCATCTTGACGATGGGCGGTATGCGCTTGTTGAATTCAAGCTGGGCGAAAGTGAAATTGATGAAGGCGCAAAGCATCTTCTTGAAATTGAGCGGCTTGTTTCCGAGCGCAACAAAAAGGAGGAGCAAGTTCCATTACGTCTTCCCGACGTGAAGCTCGTTATCACCGCCACCGAGTACGGCTATCGTCGTGAAGATGGTGTCTGCGTGGTGCCCATTGGATGCTTGAGACCATAGGTTTCCAGTTTTGGTCAACTGGATTTCTGACCTGTCTCTATTCCTGGCGGAGATTTGAAAGAGCGCTGGTGACTCTCTCAGGCGTCGCTTTCCCATTCGCTATAATTTTTCCCACGAACGAATGACGAACGCCTAGGGAGCGGCAAGCGGCCGACTACGGAAAGGAACGCGAATGACCGAGAACGCCCAGCGCAATCGCGAGGCGGAAGTGAACCTGCTGGCGGCGGCCCGGGAGGCCCAGTGGTCGGCGGCCGCTTTCATGGGGCCGAACACGATGAAGCTGGTCTCGCCGGCGAAGGTGAACCTGCTGCTCGCCATCGGGGCGCGCCGCGAGGACGGCTACCACGATGCCGACACCATCATGCATGCGCTCGCGCTGCATGATACGTTGTACCTGTGCGCAGAAGATATCTCGGCCGATGAGCTGGCTAAGCGCGTTGCCGAAGGGGGCGCTCGAACAGACGTCGCCGTGGGCGGCCCGGCGGACAACCTTGTCATGACCATCGACCTGGCCGCCCGCACGGGCCAGGATCTTGCGGTGCCGGCGGCCGACAATCTCGCCTTCAAAGCTGCTGATCGCCTGTCCCGGGCGGCGGGTCGCGACCTTCCCGAGGCCATCCAGCTGCGCATTGAGAAGCACATCCCGGCCCAGGGCGGCTTGGGCGGCGGCTCGTCGAACGCGGCGGCGGTGCTCGTGGGCCTTGCGAAGGCGTGGGGCCTTGCGGCCGATGACGAGCGCGTGGCCGACGTTGCCCGGTCGCTTGGGGCTGACGTGGCGTTTTTCCTCCACGGGGGTTGTGCCTTGCTCGGCGGTGTGGGCGAGGTTTTGCAACGCCGTCTGGAAACGTCGCGGCGCTCCGTGGTGCTGGTGAAACCAGCAGAGGGCGTCTCCACCGCCGAGGCCTATAAGCGCTTTGACGCTGCGCCGCGTCCGGTGCCCGAAGAAGCGCTCGCCCGCGACCTCACCGCCGCGCGCGCCGACGATGTGGTGCTCGCCAACAACCTCGCCCTCGCGGCCGAGGACTTGCTGCCCGAGCTGGCCGACATCCGCGCATGGCTCGCCGATCAGGTGGGGGAGGCCAATGTGCTCCTCTCGGGCAGCGGTTCGGCCACTTTCGCGCTGGTGGACACCTTCGCCGAGGCCAGCCGCATCGCCACGGCTGCCACGGCCCACGGCTGGTGGGCGCGCCCGACGAGCCTCTCCGGCCTGCGCGCCGCCGTCGTTCCGGGGCGGTAATCATGGGTTTTCTCGCTCGCCTTTCCCGCGTCGTCCCTTTGCTCATCATCATGGCGGTGGCGGCGGGGCTCATCTACGTGGTGGTTACCTACCGCCATTCTCCGGCTCGCGCCAAAGAGGTGCTCATCAAAATCTTCACCTGGTTTAACGGCATCGTCGTCGGCTTTTTCGCCCTGGTGTCGGTGTACGCCTTTTTCGACGATGCTCCGGCGGTGCTCGACCTCTCGCTCAGCTTCATGATCGTGGGTCTTGTCGGCCTCCTCATCACCTGCATCGCCAACTGGCGCTTTCTCAAGCACAACCCCAACTACCGCAAAAAGCGCCTCGCCGCTACCACCCGCCGTCGCTGGCCATGGGGGAAATAAAAAACTCCCTGTAGGGAGTTCGAGAAAAGGCAAAGTGGCGGAGGAGTAGGGATTCGAACCCTAGATGCCCTTGTGGGGCATACTCACTTAGCAGGCGAGCACCTTCGGCCTCTCGGTCACTCCTCCGCGTAATGTTGTATCTTACCTGACCTTTGAACGTTTCGCAACGAATAAATCGGCGACTTTGGTAATCTACGCAATAAGGAACCGCACATTGCCAGGGAAAGGAAACGCGCATGATCGGTCGCTACACTCGTCCGGAAATGGGTCGCATCTGGGAACTTGAGAACAAATTCGCCATTTGGAAGGAGATCGAGGTTCTGGCCTGCGAGGCCCAGGCCGAGCTCGGCCAGGCGGGCATCACGCGCGAGGAGGCCCAGTGGATCCGCGACCATGCCGACTTCACGGTGGAGGAGATCGACGAGATCGAAAAAGTGACGAACCATGACGTCATCGCGTTCACCACCTGTATGGCGGGCTACATCGACACCGACATCCCCGAGGGCGAAGACAAGCCTTCCCGCTGGGTGCACTACGGCATGACCTCCTCCGACCTGGGCGACACGGCCCTGTCCTACCAGGTCACCCAGGCTTGCGACATCATCATCGACGACATCAAGCGTCTCGGCGAGACCTGCAAGCGCCGCGCTTTCGAGTTTCAGAACACCCTGTGCGTCGGTCGCACCCACGGCATTCACGCCGAGCCCATGACCTTCGGCATGAAATTCGGCAGCTGGGCCTGGGCCTTGAAGCGCGCCCTCACCCGCATGGAGGAGGCCCGCGCTGTGGCCGCCACCGGCGCTATTTCCGGCGCGGTGGGCACCTACTCTTCCATCGATCCCTTTGTGGAAACCTACGTGTGCGAGAAGCTGGGCCTCACGCCCGATCCGCTGTCCACCCAGGTGCTTGCCCGCGACCGCCACGCCCAGGTGATGGCGGCGCTGGCCGTGACGGCTTCCACGCTGGAGTCCATCGCCATGCAGGTGCGCCTGCTGCAACAGTCCGACGTCATCGAGGCGGAAGAGCCGTTCACCAAGGGGCAGAAGGGCTCCTCGGCCATGCCCCACAAGCGCAATCCCATCACGGCCGAGCGCGTTTGCGGCCTCGCCCGCGTGGTGAAGGCGAACGCCCAGGTGGCCTTCGACAATGTGGCCCTGTGGTTCGAGCGCGACATCTCGCACTCCGGCGCCGAGCGCGTGGTGCTGGCCGACAGTTTCACGGCGCTCGATTACATGTTCGGGAAGATGCAGTGGATGCTCGACGGCCTGCAGACCTACCCGGCCAAGATGGAGCACAACCTGTGGCGCACGAAGGGCCTCATCTTCTCCAGCAAGGTGCTGCTGGCGCTCGTGGACGCGGGCATCTCCCGCGAGGACGCCTACGTTATCGTGCAGCGCAACGCCATGAAGGTGTGGGAGGACATCCAGAACGCCGTGGACGGCCCCACCTACCGCGAGCGCTTGGAAGCTGACGACGAGGCCATAGCCCTGCTTAGCCAGGAGAAGCTGGACGAGATCTTCGACCCCTGGGACTTCCTCACCCGCAAGGACGTGGTCTTCGACCGCCTGCAGGAGCTGGAGTTCTAGTCGGGTATCGGCATACCTATATGGAAGGCCCCTGGCGCTGATTGTGCTAGGGGCCTTCTTTGTACGAACAAATGCTGAAAGAGGCGTCTACTGCGCAGCGGGGGCAGCGGTGTTGCCGGTGAGCATGTCGATGCCCTGGGCGATTACTGAGGCATCCGTGGCGCCCATGTAGGCGCCGATGATGTTGCCCTCGGCGTTGATCAGGTAGGTCTGCGGGATAGAGCTCACTCCGAAGGCCGTGGCCGCCGAGTTGTTGGCGTCGAAGTAGCACGGGAACGTGTAGTTGTTCTCGGCGAGGAAGGCCTTGGCGGACTGCTCGGTCTCGCCGTTCATGTCGGTCATGTTCACGATGACGAACTCGACGTCGTTGCCGTGTTCTTCCCAGGCAGACTGGATGTCGGGCATCTCGCTGGCGCAGGGGCCGCACCAGCTAGCCCAGAAGTTCAGCAGCACCGGCTTGCCCTTGAAGTCGGCCAGGGTGAGGGTCGCTCCATCCGCGTCGGTCATGGTGAAGTCCGGGGCCGGGGTGGTGGCTGCGTTGGCGCCGTTGCCGTCACCGGTATCGTCGGAAACGTCGGCGTCGGCGGTGGCATCTACCTCGGTTTCTTGGACGGCATCGGTGCCGGTAACTTCTATCTGCTTGTCATCGACCGTCGGCGCCAGGACGCTGTAGGCCACGCCCGCGCCGATGAGCAGCACGGCAAAGACGACCGCGGCTACGATGACGCCCACGTGCTTCTTGCGGTCGGCCTTCTCTCCTTCGGGGGTGGCAGCGTTGGCTTTCTCCTCTGCTTCCAAAGCCGCCAAGCGCTCGCCGATGACCTCGCCTCGCTGCTCGGCTGCCGAAGATTCAGATGCCGCGGGGGTCGCGCTTGCCGTTGCCGGAGCGCCCTTCGTCGTTGCTTGTCCGCCAGCATCGGGAGTCTGCTCGTCGGCCGCGATCTCCGTCTCAACCGGAGTTCCGGCGTCGGCCGGCGTCTTCTCGTTCTCGCTCATGTTCGAACCTTTCTCCTTCGGGCCGGGTTCCACCGGCTAGCTCAGCAGGCGCAAGAAGCCGCCGAGCAGCCCCGTCGCCATGAGCACGCCCACGGCGACCAGAAACCAGCCGCATACCTTGTTAATGATATCGTAATGTTGCTTGATGACGGCAAAAGCGCCCTTCAGCTTGTCGATGAGCACGGCAGCCGCCACGAACGGAATACCGAGGCCGGCCGAGTAGCACAGAAGCAGGATAACGCCCTGCGCCACCGATGCCTGCTGCGAGGCCAGCATGAGCGCCGAGCCGAGGAACGCCCCCACGCACGGCGTCCATCCGATGGAGAAGATGACGCCGAACAGCACCGAGGAGAAGAATCCCAGCTGCCGTCCCGCCAGCGGGTTCTTCGCGCCGTGGAAGAGGTTGATCTTGATGATGCCGAGAAAGTACAGTCCGAAGGCGATGACCACCAGGCCGCACACCACGTTGACGGCACTTTGATACTCGATGAAGAACGCGCCCACCGACGAAGCCAAAGCTCCCATAGCGATGAACACGCACGTGAAGCCGAGCACAAAGCCGAGGGCGTTGCGCAGCACCACCGAAGTGCGCACCTCCTCGCCGGCGGCGAAGTAGGTGACGTAGATGGGAATCATGGGAAGCAGGCACGGCGACACGAAGGTGATGATGCCCTCCAGAAAGGTGATGAGATAGGTCACAAATCCTCCTCCTGCTTCGATCGCCGTTTTGCGATGTCTCGCATTATTCCCTATTTGCGAGCGGCGTGCCTCCGTCTTCACAGAAAGTGAAGTGACCGTTACGTGCTTCGGCATCGTGCGGTAGCCCGTTGCCGCAAGGCGTTTCTGGCGCTATGCTGGTGGGCGTAAGTGAAATTGCGAGTGCGTGCGCGATTGGCTCGAAGGGACTGCGTCGTTCGAGGGGATTGCGTTGTTCGAAGGGAAGTAGTGTGACTGCTCTGGTTGATTCCATCACCCGCCGCCGTTTTGTCTGGCTGGCGGCTTTGACTGGCGGAAGCCTGGCGTTGAGCGGCTGCGCGGGCGACGGATCGAACGGGACGGGCGGATCGACCGAGGTGGACGGTTCGGGCGGCGAAGGCGCTGGTGACGGTCAGAATCCCGAAGACGCCGCAGCCGCCGCGCGTGCTGCTGTGGACGAGCGCATCGGCGCCATGACGCTCGAGCAGAAGGTGGCCCAGCTGTTTATCGTGACGCCGGAAGCGCTGGTGGAAGGCGTGTCGCAAGTCACTCAGGCCGGCGACATGACTCGCGAGGGAGTAACGGCCCATCCCGTGGGCGGCATCGTCTACTTCGCTCAGAACTTGCTCGACCCCGAGCAGACGACGACCATGCTCGCGAACGTCAAGCAGTTCTACGCCGACGCCGGAAACGTGGCACCCTTCATTGCTGTCGATGAAGAGGGCGGCACGGTGGTGCGCATTGCCGACAATGAGGCCTTCGGGGCTCAAGATGTGGGCGACGCCTCGGCCCTCGGCAGCGCCGGCGACACCGAGGCGGCCAAGCGCGCCGCCGAGCAGATCGCCGACTACCTGATGCCCCTTGGATTCAACCTGGATTTCGCTCCCGTGGCCGATGTGGTGGATCCCCTGCGCAGTGACACCATGGGCCTGCGTTCGTTCTCGAGCGACGCCGCCGTGGCCGCCGACATGGTGCGGGCCGAGGTGGAGGGCTTCCGCGACAAGAAGATGCTCTGCTGTGCCAAGCACTTCCCGGGCATTGGCGCGGCGGCCGGTGATTCCCACGAGGGCGCTATCACCATCGAGGCGACCAACGAGGAGTTGGAAACGGTGGACCTCGTGCCCTTCCGCGCGGCCATCGAAGCGGGGGTGCCCATGATCATGGTGGGACACGTGAGTCTGCCGAACATCGTCGGCGACAGCACGCCGGCCCCGCTCAGCTCGGCCGTCGTTCAGGGCATGCTGCGCGATTCTCTCGGGTACACGGGCATCATCGTCACCGACTCGCTTTCCATGGGCGCCATCACCGACTACTACACCCCGGCGGAAGCGGCGGTCGCGGCACTTAAGGCCGGCTGCGACATCCCGCTCATGCCTGAGCGCCTCGACGAGGCCTACCAGGGGGTGTTGAGCGCGGTGCAAGTGGGCGAGCTGACTGAAGAGCGCCTCGACGAGTCCCTCACCCGCATCCTTACCGCCAAACAGGAGTACTTCGGGTTGTAACAGCGATCGGGACGGGAGGGCCCCCGTGAAGCCCGCTGCGCGCTTTGTCCTCCTGCGAACGCGGCAAAAGAAACAGCGGAAGGAACGCACATAGGCCGGTACTATCCCGGCATCGTTGCTGCTGAAGTGGAAGCTGTTTCTTAACGGCCGCGTTCTTCGGAGGGCGCGCAGAGGTCTTCACGGGAGCCCTCCCGTCCCGATCGCGGACAAGCTAGAGCGCCCTTACGCCGCCGGTTCCCAAATGCGGACGAGGCAGTGCTTCTGCTGCTCGCCGCCGATGGGGGTGTAGTCCACGTTGCAATAAGTGACGGCCCGCGTGCCTACGTGCGTCGAGGCGAGGAAATCGTTGTAGTCGCCCGACCCCTCCTCGAGGGGCAGTTGCGCATAGCGCCGTCCCGCCAAATCGACGGCCACCACGAAGCTGCCGCCGCGCACCATGAGCCAGTCGCCGCACCAGCACGGTGCGGAAAGCGGGTTCGCCGCGAAATGGAACCAAGGTACCGCGCTGTAGGCCTCGGTGCCGGGATTGGCGCAGGCGACGGGAAGGTACGGTGCGGCATCGTCCGCCTCATCCGTCTCCGCAGCCGTCTCTTCCGCGTTGGCCGCCGTGAGCGAGACCGCCTCGGGAGCTTCCATAGGCAGGTAGGTGCCCAAATTCGCGATGCCCTCTCCGTAGTTGTAGATGCCGTCGAAGGCGAAGCTGAAGCCGGTCTTACCCCAGCTGCACTCCATGGGTCGCATGGATGAGGGCAAAACGCAGGCGTCGGTGACCTCGCCGGTGGCGGCGTCCAGGTGGGTGAGCTGGTAGTAGGTGCCGCTTGTGCGGGCGCGGGGCGCCAGCGTGAGACTGTCGCCACAGGAGGTGGGCGCGCAGGCCATGCGTCCCTGGGAGGCGTACACTACCTGGGAATCGGCCGTGCCGAAGGCGGCGCGCAAAAGCCGCGAATCTTCCACGCGGGCGTTGCCGTCGAGCTGTGGAAGCCGCTGCCAGAAAGCGTACCCGTCGGCGACGGCCAAGGTGGGCATCTCCCAGTTCACGTCGCCCTCGTCGAGCAGCTGCGGCTCGCCCAGCGTGGTGCCGGAAAGCGATGCCGCGTACACGCGCCAGAGGTTGTCCAAGATGTCGGCCTCGGTCCAGACGACGCCGGCGGCATTGGCGCGCACGTCGTAAATCTCGAAGCCCTCGGCCTCGCCCACGGCGTGCTCGATGATGGTGGTGCACTCGGCGGAGGCCAGGTCGAGGAGCCCCACCTCGGCCAGGGGCTTGGCGGTTTCCGTGGGAAGCAGGCAGGCGGCTACGGCGTCGTCGCTGCACCAGACGAGCGTGCCGAAGGGCAGTTTCGCCGAGCCGGCCAGCGTGACGGCGTCCTCATAGTTTTCCATCTCTTCCAAGGCGGTCTGCGCGGTGACGGCGCTTTCGGGCACCTTAAGGGTCTTCAGGGCGTCGTCGTCGCTAGAGCGGCCGGCGGCCCAAGCGGCCCCGCCGCCCACGGCGGCCAATGCGGCCACGCCAGCTGCGCCGTACAGGAAATGACGGCGCGTCAGCAAGACCTCGTGGCCTCCGGGCAAGGAGAGGGATGTGGGTTGTTTTGTCGCAACGCGCCGCGTGGGCGCGGATCTTCTCTGTGGCATGGGGCTATTGTGTCATTTCGCATACGCCTCGGCGACCGTATGGGGCCAAACGCTACAATAAACGCAAACACGACTGCCGGGCTGATATATGGGCCAACTGCCGATGAAATCGCAGGTCAGCACAGATTTCAGCTTTGGCATCTTAGAAACTGCAAGCGAGTATGCAAGGAGCACATTCCATGAGCAACGAGACGCGACGCATTCTTCTGGTTGAAGACGAGAAGGCCATCCGCGATGCGGTGACGGCCTATTTGGAGCGCGAGAACTACTGGGTGACCGCCGTCGGCGACGGCCAGGACGCCCTGGAAGAGTTCCAGAAGCATCACTTCGATCTGGTCATCCTCGACCTCATGCTGCCCCGGGTGCCGGGCGAGCGCGTCTGCCGCGTCATCCGCGACACCTCCGATGTGCCGATCATCATGCTGACGGCGAAGGGCGAGGTGGAAGATCGCATCATCGGCCTGGAGCTGGGCGCCGACGACTACTTGGTGAAGCCCTTCAGCCCCCGCGAGCTGGTGGCCCGCTCCCGCGCGCTGCTGCGCCGCGTGCACGCCGATTCCGAGCCCCAGCGCGAGGTGCTCGAGTTCGGCGAGCTCACCATCGACGTGTCGGGCCACAAGGTGCTCGTCTCCGGCGAGGAGATCGATCTTACCGCCAGCGAGTTCAAGCTGCTCACCACGCTGTCCCGCTACCCCGGTCGCGTGTACAGCCGCATGGAGCTCGTGGAGAAGGTGCTCGGCTACGACTTCGAGGGCTACGAGCGCACCATCGACTCCCATGTGAAGAACCTGCGCGCCAAGATCGGCGACAACCCGCGCAACCCGAAGTGGCTCCACACCGTGCACGGCGTGGGCTACCGCTTCGAGGATCCCACCAAGAACGGCCAGTAATCGCCCGTTCATTTCGCGTACTTGCCGCCGGAGCCGCTCGGCTTTGGTGTCCGCCGTCTGCTTCGAAGGAGTTCCATGACCGAGACGGAAGCAAAACCGCGCATTCTGGAAACCGCTGAAGAGGTCGCCCCGCCGGCGGCCTCTTCGCCTTCTCCGGAACGCAAGAAGGAAAAGAAGCACCTGCGTTGGTCGAACCTGTCCTATACGACCCGCGTGACCTTGGCCTTCGCCCTCATCGCCGCCATGACCGCCCTTGTGGCCATCGGCGTGGTCTCCTTTGTGTGGGAACAGCATTTCCGCACCTACACGGCCGACAACATGCAGACGCTCTGCGAGACCACGGCGAACCGCATCGCGGCCATTTACGAGGAGACCGGCGATTTGTGGAATCCCGAGACCACCTGCCCGGCCGCCCAGGCCACCGAGCTCACGAGCGGTGTGGGCGTGCGGGTGATCGACTTGAAGGGGAGCACCGTTTTCGACTCCTCCGTCATCATCGACGAGCAGCAGGGCGACGTGTTCACGTCCTTCGCACCTCAGGACCGCTCGCAGGCGGCCACGGCTTCCATCGTGCTTCCCGATGGCGAGAAAGTGGGCACCGTGCGCCTGTGGGTCTACGGCTCCGAGGCCCTTATGCGCCAGCCCGACCAGGAGTTCCGCGATAACTCCTACCAGGCTATGTTCATCGCCGGCGGCGTGGCCATCGTGCTCGCCTCCTGCATCGGCTTCCTCTTCGCGCGCAACTTGGTGTCGCCGATCAACCGCATTATGAAGACGGCCCGGGCCATCGGCGACGGCGATCTGTCGGCCCGCACGAAGCTGACCGGCGAGGACGAGGTGGCCCGCCTCGGCGAGACCTTCGACGCCATGGCCGAGTCGGTGGAGAAGGACCGCGATTTGGAGCGGCGCCTCACCACCGACGTCGCCCACGAGCTGCGCACCCCGCTCATGGCCATCCAGGCCACGGTGGAGGCCATGATCGACGGCGTCTACGAGGCCGACGAGGAGCGCCTGGTCACCGTGAATTCCGAGATCCAGCGCCTGTCGCGGCTGGTGAACGCCCTTCTGAAGCTGTCGCGCTTGGAAAACCGCGCCGAGCCCATGAAGGAAGAGGTTGTCAACGTCGGCGATCTCATCGCCGGCATCATTGCCACCCATGAGATGTTCGTGTCCGATTCCGGCCTCACCCTGGAGTACGACGCTCAGCCCGACGTCATGGTGGTGGGCGACGCCGACATGATCCGCCAGGCCACGGCGAACCTGATTTCCAACGCCGTGCGCTACACCCCGGAGGGCGGCCACATCACGGTGTCGGTGAAGAAGGGCGACATCATGGCCTCCATTGCTGTGCGCGACACCGGTATCGGCCTTTCCAAAGAGGAGGCCCGCATGGTGTTCTCGCGCTTCTGGCGCGCCGACGCCGGCCGCAACCGCGAGAGCGGTGGTTTGGGCGTGGGCCTGGCCGTGGTGAAGGAGATCGTCGACCGCCACGGCGGCTGGGTGCAGGTGGAAGGCGAGAAGGGCAAGGGCGCCTGCTTCACCATCCATATCCCGTTGTACGACGAAGACGCCTCCAAGCACCGCCGCAACTCCAAGAAGCGCACCGGCCACAAAAAGCCCGCGAAAGCAAGCCGATAGGAGAAGGTGCCCTTCGGCGTTCTGCAAGTTTTGCGGCCTCGAAGCAACGTCGCGGCGATCCGGATGGCGCGATTTACGGCATTGCTGGGCGCCTGACGATCGAGATGGACAAAAACGGGTAGCTAGCTGCGAGCTAGCCCCTGGGATGGTAACGTTTTGGCCGAAAAGGGGTCGTTAACTGCGAGCTAGCCCTGCGGTGGACACGTATTGGACAAAAACGGGTAGCTAGCTGCGAGTTGCCCCCTGTGCTGGCCCCGTTTTGGCCAAAAAAGGACCGCTAGCTGCATTTGGTGCGCGCGCGTCCATGTTCTCGTCGATTGCCGCGTCTTCTGACCAGGCGAAACGCGAAACGGATGGAGGGCTTTTTGCTGGCCGGACAATCAATGGCCAGAAATGGTGCGCCGACTGACAGTTAATGGGTACTTTTTGGCCATTTCGAACAGAAGGGGTATCGTGCCGTTCTCTGTGAAGCGACGGTTCGAGGGCCGTATTTGTGCCATAATGTCCGATACGCGAAAAGCGCTTGGGTACCTGCGCTCGAACGGCGTCCGTTGGGCGGTGTTCGAGCGGAGCGGCAGCCGGGCCATCAAGGAGAAAGGGCGTTCCATGGCGGGAATCGACATCACCCCCGACGCGCAGGGCAAGGTGCGCGATCTGTACGATTTGGGCGACAGGCTGCTGCTCGTGGCCACCGACCGCATCTCGGCCTTCGACTACATTCTGGAAGACGAGATCCCCTACAAGGGCCAGGTGCTCACCCAGCTCTCCAAGTTCTGGTTCGATCTGCTCGACGGCGTCGTGGAGAACCACCTCATCTCCACCGACGTGGCCGACCTGCCCGAGGAGTTCCAGCCCTACGCCGACTATCTGCGCGGTCGCTTCATGCTAGTGAAGAAGGCCGACATGTTCCCCGCCGAGTGCATCGTGCGCGGGTATCTGGCTGGTAGCGGCCTGAAGGAGTACAACCGCGAGGGCACCGTCTGCGGCATAGAGCTGCCCCAAGGCCTCGTGAACTCCTCGAAGCTGCCCGAGCCCATCTTCACCCCCTCCACCAAGGCCGAGATTGGCGACCACGACGAGAACATCTCCTTCGAGCGCCTTACGGAAATCCTCGGGGAAGAGGATGCCACGGCCCTGCGCGACTTGGCGTTGAAGGTATACACCACCGCCGCCGACCACGCGGCCGAGCGCGGTGTTATCATCGCCGACACGAAGTTCGAGTTCGGCCGTCTCGGTGACACCATCATCTTGGCCGACGAGGTACTCACCCCCGACTCCTCGCGCTTCTGGCCCGGCGATACCTACGAGGAGGGCAAGGACCAGCCCAGCTTCGACAAGCAGTTCGTCCGCGATTGGCTGACGGCCCATTGGGACAAGACCGGGAACCCGCCGCGCCTTCCCCAGGAGATCATCGACGCCACGTCCGCGAAGTACATTCAGGCTTACGAGACCATCACCGGCAAGAAGTTCGATCCCGCGACGTTCTAGCGCCGCCCGCCCGCAAAACCCGCCGTCATTCTGAGCGAGCGGAGCGAGTCGAAAAATCTCGCGAGATCTTTCGACTTCGGCCTTTCGGCCTGCGCTCAAGATGACGTGAACTGAAGGAGAGAGATGTCCCAACGCAACCCCATGAACGAACGCTACACCTCCGAGGAGCGCACCGGCACAACGCGCAAGTCGGCCGCCTCGGCCAAGCCCAAGGCCAAGGCCGCCGCCTCGGTCACCGTGAAATCGGCGAAGAAGACGCCCGAGCAGCGCAAGGCCGAGGAGAAGGCCGCCCGCAAGGCCGCCGCCGCCAAGCAGCGCGAGGTGGAGCGCAAGTACTACAAGCCCGACACGCCGCGCTACAAGCGTCTGCGCCTCATCTGGTGGATCCTGCTCATCGCGGCCATCGGCTGCACGACCTTGAGCTTCGTCGGCCAGCAGTCGCTGCCGCCTCAGGTGGCGGTTGTGACGCTCATCTTGGCCTATGTGTTCATCATCGCCGCCTTCGTGCTGGATTTTTGGAAGATCAAGAAGGAGCGCGTGGCCTACCAGGAGCGCATGCTGGCGCTTGAGGAGAAGAACGCCAAGGCCGAGAAGCAGGCGCGCCGCGTGCAGCAGGCCAAGCAGGTGAAGGCGAAGGGGTCGGGGAAGAACCAGAACCGCCATGCGGCCCAGAAGAAGGCTGGCGAGGCCGATGGGGATGCCGATGCCGCCGATGCCGGCGAGTCCGACGAGCCTCCGGTGAAGCCGGCCCGCCGCGGCCTGTTCGGCAGCGGCTTCCGTCTGTCGAACCGTGAGAAGATGCAAGCCGAGAAGAAGGCCGCCAAAGAGGCCGAAAAAGCTCAAAAAACCGAGTAGCACCTACCGTAGGGGGCGACCTCGGTCGCCCCTTCTCAAGTGAGGTGACTCCACTTGGTGAGGAGCGACCGAGGTCGCCCCGTACGAGGGGTCAGTTGAACTAAGGTCCACCCCTATGGAAAAGTTCGAGCGCTCATTCCTTGAAGAGAGAGGCACATCCATGGTATCTCGCGTCTATGTTGAGAAGAAGCCCGGGTTCGACGGCGAGGCCCGCGCCTTGGCCGCCGAGCTGCGCGACATCGTCGGCATTTCGGGGCTGACCGGCGTGCGTCTGGTGAACCGCTACGACGTGGAAGGCGCGACGGACGAGTTATTCGCCGCCTGCGTGCCCACGGTGTTCTCCGAGCCGCAATCCGACACCGCTACCTTCGAGCTGCCCGAGGCCAACGGTGCGGCCGTGTTCGCCGTGGAGTTTCTGCCCGGCCAGTTCGACCAGCGCGCCGATTCGGCGAGCGAGTGCATCCAGCTCATCAGCCAGGGCGAGCGCCCCGCTGTGCGTTCGGCGGTGGTGTACTACTTGGAAGGCGATCTCGCCGACGATGACGTGGAGGCCGTGAAGCGCTACGTCATCAACCCGGTGGAGGCCCGCGAAGCCTCGCTTGAGCCTCGCGACACCCTGGCCATGGCCTTCGAGCGCCCGGCCGACGTGGAGGTCATCGAGGGCTTCACCGCCTTTTCCGATGACGAGCTGGCCCGCTTCATCGACGAGCGCGGCCTGGCCATGGATCTGGCCGACATCCAGTTCTGCCGCGCCTACTTCGCTGAAGAGGGCCGCGATCCGTCCATCACCGAGATCAAGATGATCGACACCTACTGGTCCGACCACTGCCGCCACACCACCTTCGGCACCGTGCTCGATGACGTGGAAATCGCCGACGCCAACGTGCAGGCCGCCTTCGACCGCTATCTGGAGCTGCGCCACGAGCTCGGCCGCGATGAGAAGCCGGTCTGCCTCATGGACATGGGCACCATCGGCGCGAAGTGGCTGAAGAAAGAGGGCATTCTCACCGGCCTCGACGAGTCCGAGGAGATCAACGCCTGCACCATCAAGTGCAAGGTGGATGTCGATGGCGAGGAGCAGGACTGGCTGTACCTCTTCAAGAACGAGACCCACAACCATCCCACCGAGATTGAGCCCTTCGGCGGTGCGGCCACCTGCGTGGGCGGCGCCATCCGCGATCCTTTGTCGGGCCGCTCCTACGTGTACCAGGCCATGCGCGTCACGGGCGCGGCCGACCCCACGGTGCCCGTGGCCGACACCATTCCCGGCAAGCTGCCCCAGCGCAAGCTGGTGACAACGGCGGCGGCCGGCTATTCCTCCTATGGCAATCAGATCGGCCTGGCCACGGGCCAGGTGCACGAGCTGTACCACCCCGGTTATGCCGCCAAGCGCATGGAAATCGGCGCGGTGGTGGGCGCCACGCCGGCCGACCACGTGCGCCGCGAGACCCCGGCGCCGGGGGATGTGGTAGTGCTGCTCGGCGGCCGCACGGGCCGCGACGGCATCGGCGGCGCCACAGGCTCTTCCAAGGCCCATTCCGTGGAATCTTTGGAAAGCTGCGGGGCCGAGGTGCAGAAGGGCAACGCGCCAGTGGAGCGCAAGATCCAGCGCCTGTTCCGCCGCGGGGATGCTTGCCGCATGATCAAGCGCTGCAACGACTTCGGCGCCGGCGGCGTGTCGGTGGCCATTGGCGAGTTGGCCGACGGCCTGGACATCAACCTGGATGCCGTACCTAAAAAGTACGACGGTCTGGATGGCACGGAGCTGGCCATCTCCGAATCTCAGGAGCGCATGGCCGTGGCCTTGGCCCCCGAGGACGTGGACGCCTTCATCGCGCTCGCCCACGAGGAGAACCTGGAGGCCACGCCGGTGGCGCAGGTCACGGAAGAACCGCGCGTGCGCATGCATTGGCGCGGCGACACCATCGTGGACGTGAGCCGCGAGTTTCTCGCGAGCAACGGCGCGCCGAAGCATGCGGCGGTGGCCGTGCCCGCGCCGGCCGACGAGAGCTTCGCCGAAAGCGCCTGCGACCGCGCTTTCGAGGCGACAAGCGAGCTGACCGACCCCGTGGTGGACGCCGTGTGCGACGCCGACTCGCTGGAAGTGTCCCTCGCGGCGCTCATGGGCGACATCAACCGCGCCTCGAACAAGGGCCTTGTGGAGCGCTTCGACTCCACCATCGGCGCGGCCACGGTGCTCATGCCCTTCGGCGGCGCGCGCCAGCTCACCCCGGCGCTCGCCATGGTGGCGAAGCTGCCGGTGCTCGGCGGCAAGACCACGACGGTCTCGGGCCTGTCCTGGGGCTTCAACCCGTATCTTTCGTCCTACGACCCCTATGCCGGCGCCTACATGGCCGTGCTCGATTCCGTGGCGAAGCTCGTGGCCACTGGCTTCGAGCGGGCGAACATGTACCTCACCTTCCAAGAGTACTTCGAGAAGCTGCGCCAGGATCCCGAGCGCTGGGGCAAGCCCATGGCGGCGGTGCTCGGCGCGCTCATGGCCCAGATCGATTTCGGGGTGGGCGCCATCGGCGGCAAGGACTCCATGTCCGGCTCTTTCGAGGACTTGGACGTGCCGCCCACGCTCGTGTCCTTCGCGACGGCCATCGGTGACATCGACCGCGTCACCTCGCCGGAGCTGAAGGAAGCGGGCGACAACCTCATCTGGGTTTCCTTCGAGGACGCGCTGGCGTCGAGCATCTGCGCCGTCTTCGACGCGGTGGAGTACCTCATCGGTGCGGGTGTCGTGCGGGCCTGCGCGAGCGGCGCCTACGGCGGCTTGGCCGAGACGCTGGTGAAGGCGGCCGTGGGCAATGGCCTGGGTATCACCGTGGACGAGGACATCGACATGGGCCAGCTGTTCGAGCCGGCCTACGGCACGTTCGTGATCGAGCTGGCTGCCGGCGAGGATGCCCAGTCCGTCGTCACGCGTTTGGAAGACGCTGGACTCGACGCCAACGTGGATGTGGTGGCACTCGGTCAGGTGACCAGCGCTTACGAGCTGGCGTGTGACGGCCAAGTGGCCGATCTCGCCGTGGTTCAGGAGGCGTGGGAACGCGGCAGCGGGATTGAAAGCGTGTTCCCGTACCGCACCTCGCCGGAAGAGCGCGCAGCGGCCGAGACGGTGCCCGCCATCAGCTTCGAAGGGGAGGCAGCTCCGGCTTACCACGGCCCGGCGCTGCTCGGCGACACCTCCGGCGCCCCGCGCGTGGTCATCCCGGTGTTCCCCGGCAACAACTGCGAGTACGACTCCGCCGCCGCCTTCGAGCGCGCGGGTGCCGTGCCCACCGTGTATGTGGTGAACAACCTGACGCCCGAGGCCGTGGCTGAATCCACCGCCGAGTTGGCGCGTCTTATCCGCGCGTCCCAGATCGTCATGATTCCCGGCGGCTTCTCCGGCGGCGACGAGCCCGACGGCTCCGCGAAGTTCATCACGGCTTTCTTCCGCGCGCCGGAGGTCACCGAGGCGGTGCGCGATTTGCTGCAGGCGCGCGACGGCCTCATGCTCGGCATCTGCAACGGTTTCCAGGCGCTCGTGAAGCTGGGCCTGGTGCCCTTCGGCGACATCCGTCCCATGGACGCCGATTGCGCCACCCTCACCTTCAACAACATCGGCCGCCACCAGAGCACGCTCGTGCGTACGCGCGTGGCCAGCACGATGTCTCCCTGGATGAGCCGCATGGAAGTGGGCGAGATGCACACGGTGGCCATCAGCCACGGCGAGGGGCGCTTCGTGGCGCCGCAGCCTCTGCTGGATTCCATGATTGCGAACGGACAAGTTGCCACTCAGTACGTGGACGCCGCGGGGCAGCCTTCCATGGATTTGGCGGTGAACCCCAACGGGTCGGTGCTCGCCATCGAGGGCATCACGAGCCCCGACGGCCGCGTGCTCGGCAAGATGGGTCACACGGAACGCGCCGGCGCGGGCCTGTACAAGAACACCTTCGGCAACACCTACCAGCCCCTCTTCGAAGGCGGTGTCGACTACTTCCGCACGAAGTAGTTACTGCCACGCGAGGTAGTTGCCGCTGCATGAGGTGGCTGCTCGGGAGGGTGGCGTGCGACCGCCCGTCGGTGGGACCGGGGGTTTGATGCCCGAAAACAACAAGGGCGACGTCAGGAACGGAAGTTTGGTACCTGGTGTCGCCCTTTTTGCGGCCAACTTGCGGAGTTTGGCATCGAATGGTGCCAAGTTTGGCAGTTTGGTACCCTGCCTTGGTCAAATTGCGAAGTTTGGTACCTGAAAACTTGCACGTACGAATTTCTGACCTGGTATTTCTTCGGAGTCGAGGTACCAAACTGCGGTTTTTGGCCGAATTCGGGGTACCAAACTTCCGATCTTGGAAGAGGGCAGGTGCCATATCGCGGATCTTGTCCGAGAAAGATGGATACCGGTTCATCGGGCGGTAGGGCTGTGGTTGTGGTCTCCTTGTCGATGGCGCCAGATGAATCGTCGAGGTCGTCGCGCGGCACTGCCCCGGGGTCGAGTGCGCTGTGGATCCGCTCTATGTGGTGCAGTGGGTGATCGACGTGCTCGACGAGACCCGCAGGGAGGCGTGGCGCGGCTGCGAAGGCTGAGGGTTCTCGCCTGGGCCTACCTTCTGCACCGCCGCTGCCGCAAAGCCGCCGCCGAAGACCGCAGCCAGACCTTCGAAAATGTCAACGAGTGACGACGCCCCTGGCAAAAAGTCGCCCCGGGCTACGGTGTTGTATTCAGCAAACTTTGTAGTATAGAGCAAAAAAGCAGGTCATTGCTTAGCATCTATTTGTCAACATGAGCTAACACCGTAGCCCGACCCGCAAAAATGACGAAGGCGCGCAGTTGCCCTGACAAAAAAGCGCCTCGGGCTGCGAGTTGTACTCGGGTGTGTGGCGAAAAGGCACCTCGGGCTACGGGCTGTGCTTGAAAAACGGCAAAAGAGCGCGTTGTTCTGTGGATACTCTCGGGCCCCCTGCGAATTGCTGCCAGGCTACTGCCACAGCCTCACTTCGGGCTCCAGTTCCACGCCGGTGGTCTGGCGAATGCGGCGCTGCACTTCGGCGATGAGTGCTAGCACGTCGGCGGCGGTGGCGTCGCCGGTGTTCACGACGAAGCCGGCGTGCTTCTCGGACACCTGCGCGCCGCCCACGCGCAGGCCTTGGCAGCCGGCCTCTTGGATGAGCGCCCCCGCGAAGTGGCCCTCGGGGCGCTTGAAGGTGCTGCCGGCGCTCGGCATCTCCAGCGGTTGCTTGCTCTCGCGGCGCTCGCGCAGCTCTTCTATGCGCGAGGCAATGGCGGCAGGGGAGTCGGCGCGCAGCTGCAGCGTGGCCCCGAGCACCACCCAGCCCTCGCGCATCATGCGGCTGGTGCGATAGCCCCAGTTGGCTTCCGCTGCCGGCACGTTCACGATGCTCCACGAATTCCCGTCGGGCACCAGGCAGCGTACTTCCACGGCTACGTCCGAGAACTGGCCCTCGTAGGCGCCGGCGTTCATGATGGCCGCGCCTCCGACGGTGCCGGGAATGCCGCTGGCGAACTCGTAGCCTGCAAGCCCGGTATCCCGCGCCACGGCGGCCACGGCGGCGTTCGTGGCCCCGCCCGCTGCCCGCACGAGGCCGCCGGGCAGCACCTCGACGTCCGCGAAATTATCCGCCAGCAGAAGCGTCACGCCGTCAAGTCCCTCGTCGGGCGCGAGCACGTTGGAGCCGAGTCCCAGCACACGCCAGGGAACCCCGTCCGCCTCGCAAGTCGACACGACGGCCGCCACCTCGTCTTCGGAGCGCGGTGCCACGAGCCATTGCGCCGGCCCCCCAATGCGAAATGTCGTATGCTCGGCCAGGGGCTCGTCAGGACGCACATTCTGCGAACCGACGATATCCCGAAGGCTCTTCTCGAAGTCCTGGGCGTTCACGGCTTGCTCCTCCTCAGCTGGATTACGGATGCAGAGGAGGTGCGGGATGCCCTGACCGAGCAAGTTCCGCAGCGAACAGAACAGGACTGAATGTCCTGTTCTGCAGAGCGAGGACTGTCTGAGCGAATCAGGGCGTCCCGCACCTCCGGTCGGCAAAGAGTTTCAAGCCCGCGTGTTCTGGGCCGGTATCCTCCGTTTATCATGCCGTGCGGGTTACCGTTGGTGACCCGCATGGCTCATTGTACTAGAATACGCCCATGACGAAATCGCTGACATATCCGCGCGATCGCCAAAGCGCCTCCGCCCATCGTTGCTCGCGCTTCGCACCCGCTTGCGGGCTCGCATCCGCACCCGCTTTTGGGCTCGCATCCGCACCCGCCCCAGTGGCCGCCCTCGCGGATGCTTCCGCACGCACGAAAGCGGGGCGCTAGCCTATGGCACGCAGGACTCCCGAGGTGAAGCCCGCCTCGCCGGCGGCGGCCATTGTGCTCGTGCTGCTGTTCATCGTTTGCTTCATTATCGCCCTGTGGGTGCTCATGGCGCTCACGCGCATCGTGCTGGGTTAGAGGCAGAGGCTATGTGGCAGCGATTCACCCTCTACGACTTGCGCGTCATCGGGCATTACTTGGGCACGCTTTTGCTGTTCTTCGCCGTGCTCATGGCGCTTCCCTTGGCGACGGCGCTGGTCTTTCAGGAATGGGAGCCGGCGGCGCGTTACCTCGCGGCCATCGGCATCACCATGGTCGCGGGCTGCAGCCTGCGCTTTCTGCGCATCGAGCCCGGGCGTCTCGATCGCCGTCAGGCGCTGGCGGTTACGGGTTTCGCCTGGGTTGTCCTCGCGTTGTTCGCCTCGATGCCCCTCTACTTCTCGGGGCATTACATGACCTACCTCGATGCCATCTTCGACGGCGTCTCCGGCCTGACCACCACGGGCGCCTCGCTCATCGTCGATTTGGATCACCTCTCCTACGCCGATAATATGTTCCGCTTCGCTATGCACGCTCTGGGCGGTCTCGGCCTTATCGTGGTGGCGTTGTCCTTCGGGCTTTTCGGCCGCGGCGGCGGCGCATCGCTGTTTTCGTCGGAGGGCCGCAGCGAGCACGTGGTGCCCAACGTGGTGCAGACCACCCAGTTCATTGCTCGCATCACCCTGGTCATCGTCTCCGTCGCCACGGTGATCATCACGGCGTTATGCCTGTTCATGGGCATGGAGCCCACTCGCGCCTTCCTGAACGCGCTGTGGGTGTCTACCTCCGGGTTCGTGACCGGCGGTTTCACGCCCATGCAGCTTTCCATCATGTACTACCATTCCTTCCCCCTTGAGGCGATTCTCATGGTGCTCATGATTTTGGGCTCCATCAGCTTTGTCATTCACGCCGAGGTGTGGAAGGGGCGTCCACTCCCGTTTTTCCGCGACATCGAGACGAAGACGATGGTGCTTTGGATCGGGGTCATGGCCTTCGTCTTCACGGCCACCCTTGCCCTGTCGCCCTTCGATGACATGCTCGCCCTCTTGCGCCGCGGCCTGTTCATGATCATCTCGGCGTTCACCACGACGGGCTTTCAGGTGGTCACCACCAACCAGATCACCACCGCTTTCAGCAATGGCGCTTTCCTCACCCTGGCGTTCATCATGGCCGTTGGCGGTGCTTCCGGCTCCACGGCCGGCGGCATCAAGTTCTCGCGCATGGGCATCATCTTCAAGTCCATCGTGTCGAACGTGAAAGAGGCGCTTGCTCCCGACTCGGCCCGCGTCGTCGTCTCCTACAGCCACGTGGGCAAGCGCGTGCTGACCCCCGAGATCGTCAAAGAGGCCATGACGGTGTTCATCCTGTACGTGATCACCTACGTCATCGGTGCTTTGGCTGGTATCGCGCACGGCGCCGAGGCCATTCCCGCGATTTTCGAGTCGGTGGCCATGACGTCCAACAGCGGCATTATCACTTCAGTGGCAGGTCCGGGCATGCCGGGCACCCTCGAGCTGCTCTACATCTTCCAAATGTGGGCCGGGCGTCTCGAGTTCGTGACGCTGCTCGCCCTTATTGTGGAAGTGGCCGCCACATTGGTGCCGCGGCCCCGGGCGAGGAGGCGCTCATGAGCCGGTGGCGGCCGATGGGGCTTGCGGCGGTCGCGCTTCTCGTCGCGCTGGCGTCTCCGGGCTATGCGGCCTGGGCTGCGGGTGGCGGGACAGGTGCGTCCGGCGGGAACATGACGAACGAGGACGTGCCCACCGACGAGGCCGGCGTCGTTGAGGCGGTGACTGCCGGCGACGACGCGTCTGCGGGCGGCGGCTCTGCGGGGAGCGCGGGCGATGCGGGCGTATCCGACGCGGGCGCGGACGCCGGCGCCCCCGATGCGGATGCCACCATCAACGAGGATGTGCCCACCGACGAGGCGGGCGTTGTGGAAGCCGATGGGCAAGAGGACGCCGACGAGGGGGGCGACGCCGATAAGACCGCCCCGAAGCCCGCCCGCCCGGCGCTTCCCGATCCGGTGTTCGGCGAAGGGGTGAACGAGGACAACCTGGTAAATCCTCAGCAGAAGCCCGACAGTTCCTTTATTTACGACACGGCCATTTCCGATCTGCAGGATGCCGATTCCTACCTGAACGACCAGACGGTGCAGGTTACGGGCGAGGTGGTAGGCGATCGCATTCGCGCCGAGTTCGATTCCGGCTACTGCTGGATTGTGCTGCAGGGATCCGACAAGGGCCATTCCGAGATTCCCGTTTTCATGTCGCTTGATGCCACGGCGGTCATCGATACCTACGGCGCCTACGGGCGCAAGGGCACGACGCTGCAGGTGCGCGGCACCTTCCATCTGATCTGCCCGGAGCACGAGGGGCTGACCGACCTGCACGCCGACGCGGTCACCTTCGTGGAAAAGGGGTCGGTCACCGAGCAGCCTTTTGACATCGGCGCGTTTCTGCCGGGGCTTATGCTGGTCGCCATCGGTTTCATCATGCTCATCGTGTTCCACCAGATGAGGGAGGGGCAGCGCTGATGGCTGAGGCGCGCTATCGCGGCGAAGTGGTGAAGCTCGATCGGGGGTACCCGCTCGTGCGCTTGGAAGACGGCGAGCTTCTGCGCTGCGAGCACGCGACGGCCCTGGTGAAGGGGGAGCGCCGACGGGCCGTTATCGGGGACGTCGTGGAAGTGGCGGTGCCCCCGGCGCACGATAAGGGCGTCATCGAGGCCATAGCGCCGCGCACCCGCGAGTTCGTGCGCAAGGATCCCACCGAGCGCGCCGTGCCCCAGGTGCTCGCCGCCAACTTCGAGCGGGTCATCGTGGCCCAGCCCGTGGGCGAGGTGAACCTGCGGCGCCTCGAGCGCGAGCTGGTACTGGCCTTCGAGACGGGGGCCGAGGTGACTGTCGTGCTCACCAAGGCCGATCTGGCCGACGACGCGGCCACCCGGGCCACCGTGGAGGCCGTGCAGGCCCTGGCTGCTCCCGCGGCCGATGTGCTCGTCGTGTCCGAGGACGACCCGGCATCGGTGGAGGCCGTGCGCGCGCTTCTGGCGCCGGGCACCACCACGGTGCTCATCGGGCGCTCGGGGGTGGGGAAGTCCAGCCTGGTGAACATGCTGGTGGGCGCCGAGGTCTTAAGCGTCGGCGCAGTTCGCGAGGGGGATGGCAAGGGCCGCCACACCACGGTGAGCCGCGAGATTGTGGAGGTGCCCGGCGCCGGCCGCATCGTGGATATGCCGGGCGTGCGGGGCCTCGGGCTTTGGGACGCCGAGGCGGGCATCGGTGCCGCCTTCCCCGACGTGGAGGCCCTGGCCGAAGCGTGCCGCTTCCGCGACTGCACCCACCACGAGGAGCCGGGCTGCGCCGTGCGCGCGGCTGTGGAATCCGGTGAGCTGACACCGGAGCGCTACGCGTCCTACCAGGCCCTTCAACAGGAGATGGCCGCCATGCGCGATCGTCGCGAGGAGGCGCGCCGCATGAACAAGGAGAAAGTGAGCGATACCAAGCGCCGCCGCGCCGGTGCGCCCAAGGGCGGACGGCGCCGGCGATAACAGGGCGCGACTGCGACAATACCCCGTGTATGGGCGGGGTGGTCTTCGCCGTGCCGGCTCGTTCCGTTCATGACATTTTGCCTACCGAGATTGCCGCTGGATGCGAACGCGCTAAAATGATGTAACACTCTTCGACTGAACTCGAAAGGACCTCCATGAACCCCGTCGTCGTCATTCCCACGTTCATCTACCCCCGCCGCCACCGCGGAGGGGCCGATGTGGTGAGCACCTACGACCACCCCACCGCCCCCAACCAGGAGGGTGAGCTCGGCCGCTGCCTGGAATCGCTGGCGAAGGTGGAGGGCCTGGGACTCGTGGTCATCCTCGTGTCCGCCGATGTGTCTTTGGAAGTGCAGGCGGCCGAGAAGGTGCAGGCCATCGCCAACCGCCATCCGGATGTGACCACGCTCGTCATCGGCGCGGCGGAGCTGGCGCTTATCGAGCAGCGCATGGCCCAGCAGAACATCGAGCGCCTCTCCAAAGAGATCGGCCTTCAAGGCTACGGCGCCATCCGCAATTTGGGCCTGCTCGTGGCCAACGTGCTCGGCTTCGATGCCGTGGTGTTTTTGGATGACGACGAGGTGATCGACGATCCGAAATTCCTAGAGAAGGCCATGTACGGCCTCGGGAAGCTCACGCGTCAGGGCGTGCCCATCGTGGCGAAGACGGGGTACTATTTGAACGACCAAGACTCCTACCTCTCGAAATGGGAGGACAAGTGGTACAACCGCTTCTGGCAGCAGGGCCGCGCCTTCAACGAGTGGATCACCAAGGCCATGCGCGGCCCGCGCTTGTCGCGCTCGAACCATGTGTGCGGCGGCTGCTTGGCCGTCCACAAGGAGGCGTTCCGGCGCCTCGCCTTTGACCCGTGGATCACCCGCGGCGAGGATTTGGACTACATGCTCGACCTGCGCATGTACGGCTCGGATATCTGGTTCGACAACCAGTGGGTGCTGCGTCACCTGCCCCCGCGCACCGCAAGCGAGGGCACGCGTTTCCGCCAGGACATCTTCCGGTGGCTCTACGAGTACCGCAAGCTGGAATACTCCCGAGCGCTCATCGACCTTCAGCAGGTGAAGCCGGCCTCGCTCGAGCCCTACCCGGGGCCGTTTTTGGAGCCGGGTCTTCTGCGCCGCATTCGACTCACGGCATGGATGCGCAGCTTCGGACGCCCCGACAAGAAGGCCTACCGCCTGGCCGCCAAGGCCGCCACGGGCGCCGCTTCCGCCTACGCCGAGGCCAACTGCGCGAAGTACTTCGAGTTCCAGTACGTCTGGCCCGAGGCCATGAACCGGTTGGAAAGCGATCAGCTGCTTTCCGAGGCGCTGGTGCGCTCGGCCATGCTGCGCGCCCAGGATGTGGCTGCCGCGAGCGTCCCGGCTCCAGTCGCTGCTGCGCCCGCCACCGTCGCCTCGAGCGCCCCTGCAGGCGGCGCTACCCCCATGTGTCACCCTGAGCGCAGCGCCGCAGGCGCGGAGCCGAAGGATATCCCCGCCCCGCCCGTTCCGTTGCCCCATGCCGACATCGATCCCGGCATGACCACCCAGATTCGTTTGGACATGGAGGACTAGCGTCGTGGAAGCCATGATTCCGCTGTTTCTCGTGTCGCTCGTCGTCGGCCTGGTGGTCGGCGTTTTGGCGGGGCTGCTCGGCATCGGCGGCGGCATGCTGCTCGTGCCGGCGTTCAAGCTCGGCTACGCCATGGACTCCCTCATGTGCACCGCCACCTCGCTGTTCACCATCATCCCGACATCTATCTCAGGAGCGGTTTCCCATATTCGGAACAAGACCTGCCTGCCAAAGCTCGGCGTGGCCGCGGGCCTCGGGGGCGCCTGCATGTCGCCTTTGGGGGTGTGGCTTGCCGCCCTCTCGCCGGACTGGGCCGTCATGGGAGCCGCCGCGCTCATCATCGCCTACTCTTCCGTCACCATGTTCCGCAAGGCGTTGAAGGCCCCGAAGGCTACCAAGCCCGTCGCCTCTTCGTCCCAGCCGGATGCGAGCGCCCTTTCCTCGTGTCATCCTGAGCGCAGCGCTGCAGGCGCGAAGTCGAAGGATCTCGCCGCTGTCGAGGATCGCGCCGCCGCCATCGAGCGGGCGCACTTGGAGGCCCCCGCTATTGGCTGGCGTGAGGCCGCCATCGGTGCTGCCATCGGCCTGTTCGCTGGGCTCGCTTCCGGGTATGTGGGTGTGGGCGGCGGCTTCATCATGGTGCCGCTCATGATGTCCGTCCTGCATGTTCCCATGAAGCTCACCTCGGGCACGTCCCTTATCGCCGTCATGATCCTCGCCGTGCCCGGCACCATCACCCAGGCGGTTCTCGGCAACATCAACTGGGTTGCCGGTATCGCTGTGGCTTGCGGTTCCATCCCCGGCGCGGCCTTGGGCGCCAAGCTCATCCCGAAGGTGCCCGAGCGCCAGCTGCGCTTTCTGTTCGCCGGCTTCCTCGTGGTGGCCGCCGTTCTGCTCGTCGTCAACCAGCTGGGGGTTTGGGGCTAGGTCGTTTCCGCGGCATTCTCGAGTTTGTTATACTGGCGTCAATAGCTGATGCAATCAGGGGGTACGATTATGGCGAAGCGCGAATCGGGCACGGTTTCCACGCGGGGCATCGGGGTGCCCAAGTTCAACCAGGAAATGCTCGCGGCCACCATTGCCGCCCTGGCGGGCATCACGCTCGTGTGGACGTTCTCGCAGCCGGCGTTCCCCGTGCCCGTGCTCATCGCGGCCGGCGCCGTGTTCACGGTTTCCATCGTCATGGTCATCCGGCTCATGATGGATCCGGATTCCGTGCGCGCCCTGCAATCCGATGCCATGCTGCAGCTGGCCTCTTCCATGATCGACGCCATGGGCGACGGGCTCACCGAGGAGGCGTCCCAGGAGGTGTGCGAGCTTTTGCTGCCGAACACCTCGGCCATCGCGGTCGCCCTCACCAACTGCGAGAACGTGCTCGGCTACGCGGGCTACCAGGAGGCCCACAACCCGGCGGGCATCGCCATCCGCACGAGCGCCACCCACGAGTGCATTCGCCAAGGGAAAACACTTGTGCTGCTGGCGCCCGAGGAGATCGGCCTGCCTATTCCCGTTGAGCAGAGCCGCATCAAGGCCGCCATCGTGGAGCCGCTGTTCGTCGGCGGCCGAGTGGAGGGAACGCTCAAGTTCTACTACCGCGATCCACGCAAAATCACCGAAACCCAGCGCTCCATCGCCCACGGCTTCGCCCAGTTGCTCGCCACCCAAATGGCCGCCGTGGAAATGGAGACCCAGCGCAAGTTGGCCACCTCCATGGAGTTGAAGATGCTGCAGACGCAGATCAACCCCCATTTTTTGTTCAACACCATCAACACCATTGCCTCGTTCATCCGCACCGACCCCATGAAGGCCCGCACGCTTCTGCGGGAGTTCGCCGTGTTCTACCGGCGCACTTTGGAGGACTCCACCGAGCGCATCTCGCTCGCCCGTGAGCTCGACCAGGTGCAGCGCTACTTCAACTTCGAGCTGGCCCGTTTTGGCGACGCGCGCCTCGCCTTCGAAGTGGACACGAGCCCCGCGCTGCTGGACATGATGGTGCCGCCGTTTCTGGTGCAGCCGCTCGTGGAGAACGCCATCAAGCACGCGATGCCCTCGGAAGGAAAACTGACCATCACGGTGAAGGCCGATGCCGACGGCGACGACGTGGTCATCGTGGTGAGCGACGACGGCGTGGGCATGTCCGAGGAGACCTGCGCGAACATCACCCAGGTGGAGTCGTCCACCGGCCTCGGCATTGCCGTGAAGAACGTGCATGACCGCATGATCGGCTTCTTCGGCCCCGATGCGCAGATGGTGTACACGAGCGTGCTGGGGGAGGGCACCCAGGTAACCCTGCGCTGCCCCGGCTGCGCCAAGGCGCCGACGTCCTCGGCTGCATCGGCGTCGGCGGGGGCGCCCGCGGCGGCCGAGGGGGCGGCGCAAAGCGCGGAGAAGACGGCGCGCAACAACGCCACGGTGGCCGAGCTGGCCGAGCTTGTGGCCCAGGTGTCGGAATAAAGGCCGCTCCCAGCAGGTAAATCGCCTATTTTCGTATCGACAATAGGGGCGCAGTCGTATATCATCCCATTCATTGGTTGTTATCTTTTATGGGGAAGGGCGCGCCCGTGTTTGAGTTTCTATCTTCGCCGTTTGGCCTGGTGGCTGTAGGCCTCGGTGTGTTGGCGGTGGCCGTGCTCGCCCTGTGTCTGTGGATCACGACCCTCGACCGCCGCATGCGCGGCATGGCCGATGGCTTGGAAACTGAGCGCCGCAAGGTGGCCGAGCTGCAAATGGTCATCGGGCGCCGCGCCAACGCGGCCCGCAGCTACGGTAACCGGGGGAGGGCGGCAGCGCCGGCTCCTGCTCCGGCCTCGGCTCCAGCGTCGGCCGTCGCTGCCGCTTCGGCTGGTGCGCCCATGCCGCCGCGAGGGGCGGCGGCTCCGATGCCAATGGGCGTCCCCGCTGGCGCTTCCGTGCCTCCGCGAAACGCCGTTCCGGCCTCCGCGGCCGTTCCTTCGGGCGCAGCGCCTCGAGGCCGTGCGCCCCGGCCCGCCCCGGCCGGCAGCGGCTGGACGCCCAGCAGCATCCCGATGCCGGCGCAGTCGGAGGTGGATGCCTGGGTGCAGGGCGGCCCGGCCGTGCAGCAACCCATTGTGGTGCCCGATCGCAAGATGTCACGCAAGGCTCGCCGCGAGGCGGAGCGCGCCTTCGCGGCCCGCGCGGCTGCCGAACTGGAGGCTCGCCAGGCCCGTCGCGCCCAGGAGGCCGCCGCGGCCCAGCGCTCTTTCGGGTCGACCCCGGCCCGCGCGGCAGCAGCTTCTGCGCACCTCGCCGCAGCCGGCCGTCCTGCTGCGGGCGTTCCCGCCCAGGCCCAGGGCTTCGCGCCGGTGCAGCCGGCTTACGGTGCGCCTTCCGGCGCTCGCGCCCGCCACGCGCGCTAGCGGTCTTCCCGCTGCGCCACTTTCCCAAACTCAAAAGGCCAGCGCCGAGGATGCTTTCGGCGCTGGCCTTTTCGTGATGCAACTGACGTGCTGGGCTTCTACCCCTTGTAGGCCTCCTGGAATCGAGCGACGTCGCGCTCGTAGATGACGAGCGTTGAATCGGGCTCTTCCAGATAGAACGGCACGCCGGCCAGCTTGGGATGGTTCACGAGGGCCGCTAGGGCGTCGAAGCCGATCTTGCCTTCGCCGATGCGCGCGTGGCGATCGACGTGGCTGCCGCGCTCATGGGTGGCGTCGTTCAGGTGCACGGCCTTCAGCTTGTTCAGGCCGATGGTACGGTCGAACTCTTCCAGCACGCCATCGAGGTCGCCTACGATGTCGTAGCCTTCGGCCCACACGCCGGCGCAATCGAAGCACACGCCCACGTGCTCTGGGTGCTCCACCTTGGCAATGATCGCGGCCAGCTGCTCGAAGCTCGTACCCACTTGGGTGCCCTCGCCGGCCATGGTGTCCAGCAGCACGCAAGTCTTCATGGATGGCGTGATGATCTTGTTCAGGGCGTCGGCCACGTCGGCCAGCCCCTCTTCCACGCTGATGTTCAGACGGCTGCCCGGGCGGATGAGGTACAGCGAGCCGTCCACCTCAGCCAGGCGCGCCAGATCCTCTGAGTACACCATGAGGGCGAAGTCACGCTCGTTCATCTTGTCCGTGGCCGGGTCGGCATCGTAGGGGGCGTAGGCCAGCGCGTCGTGGATGCCATGCTCCTTCGCGAAGGCAAGATAGGCGGCGACGTCCTTCTCGTCGAGGGCCGCCTGCTCGCTGCCGCGCGGGCTGCGGGTGAAGTACTGGAAGGTGTTCGCGTTGATGGACGCCGCTTCTTTGGCCATCTCCAGATAGCCGCGGCGCTTCGAGAGATGGCAGCCAATGGTCAGCATGATGGGTCCTTTCGACAAAGATTTCTAAAAACTTGGTCAAAAAATCGAGTTATGAGTCTTGTCCTGGCCAAAAATCATAGTTCAGATGCCCTTGAGTCGGTGCAGTGCGGGCATTTGTTCAAGATTCCGTTGAATTAAGAGCGATTTGGAGCGCTTCAAAAACTCACAACTCGACTTTTTGACCAAAAATGGAAAAAAGTTTGTCGTGCTTGGGGCTCCTGGCGGTGACAAGGCTTCCCAGTTGCCAGGTTGGAGCTCTGGCGCGCCCGTCCCCTGCGGTGCGCTTCCCGCGAAACCGCCATCGCATGGGCGATGTCTCAATGGTAGAATGGCCACACCTCGAAAACACTCCTGAAACGTACCCAAGAGAGGTTTTGCCCCTATGGCACGATCCCCCCTCATACTCGATCGCTATCGCGTCATCGACCAGGCCGGCTCCGGCGGTTACGGCACGGTGGTGCACGCTTTCGACACGCATCTCAAGCGCGATGTGGCTATCAAGTGCATCGAGCTTTCCGAAGACGAGCTGGCCGCTGCTCGCCTCGAGGCTCTCGAGGCGCGCATGGCGGCGGATTTGGAAGAGGTAGAAGCAGGGGCATCGGGCGCCGAGACGGGGGTCGCTGGTCGGAATGCGGGCCCGGGTGCAGTCTCGGCCGCCGGTGCAGGCATGGGTGCCACCGCGGGCGATCCTGCTGGCAGCTCGTCGGCGGCCGCCTTCCCCGCCGACCCCGATTTCCTGGCGGCCCGCGACGAGCGCCGTCGGCGCCGATCCGCGACGGCGGCTGCTTCACGGCGTGTCGCCTCCGAGGAGGTGCCGCCCTGGGAAGAGTGGGACGATGCCGCCGCCGAAGAAGACGTGGAAGGCGAAGGGGAGTGGGAGGACTCCCTCATTCCCTGGAACGCCTCCACGACCGACTTCGCCGGTCGGCGGCGCGGGCCGGCGCGCCTCACGGGTCGGGTGAGCCGCAAGACGCGCCACGCCCCCGAGGTGCTCTATGAGCCGCAGACTGTGGTGGAAGAGGCGCCCGATGCTACCGGGGCCACCCCCGATGCCGAATCGGTGGACGTGCGCCATCTGCGCGGCGTGCGCGCCTCGCGGGTCATCGTCGAAGAGCCCGAACCCGACGCCGAAGACGAGCTGGATCTGTTCGAGCACATCCCCGGCTTGGAGGAGGCTCGCTCCGTCGCGAAGCTGTCCGATACGAATATCGTCACCGTGTACGACTGCGCCGTGGAGGGCAGCAGTGCCTACGTGATCATGGAATACGTCGAGGGCAAGACGCTCGCGCAAATCATCGACGAGGTGGACGACGATATCACGCTGGATGTGGTGGCCGCCGTGTTTTCAGCCGTCTCCCATGCCCTGGAGGTGGCCCACGGCGAGCACACCCTGCATCTGGATATCAAGCCGGAAAACGTCATCGTGAACGGCAAGGGCCAGGCCAAAGTGGCCGATTTCGGCCTGGCCGCCCTCATGGACGCCACGGGATCGGGCACCACGGGCGGCGGCACCATCGGCTACATGCCCTTGGAGCAGATGCGCCAGGAGCCGCTCGATGTGCGCACCGACGAGTGGGCCCTGGCGAGCCTCACCTACGAGATGCTCACCGGCTCGAACCCGTTTTTCGCCGATGATCTGGACGCGGCGGAGGAGGCCATCGAAGAGGCGGAGCTCGTGCTGCCGTCGCTGTGCTGGGACGAGCTGGACGCTGAGGCCGACGAGGTCATGTTCGCCGCTCTCGATCCCGACATGGACGAGCGCTACGAGGATGTGGCCGCCTTTGCGGCCGCGCTTTCGCCCTATCTGGGCAATGCCAAGAAGGGCAAGCGGGTGCTCGCCGACATCGTGAATGGGAAGATGGAAGAGCCGGCTGCCGAGGAGCCGGAGCGTGCTTGGGAGCCCCTGCCCCCGCTCGTCGACCGCCTGGGGCTGCGCGGCGCCGCCATTGCGGGCCGTATCGTGACCGCTGCGGCCGTGGCGTTGCTGGCGGCGGCGGGCATGGCGAACCTGCACCTCACTCCGGGTTCTGCCATGGGGCTCGCCACCGATGCCCCCATTGCCTACGGGGTGGTGATCGCCGTATGTGCTTTAGTGGCTGCCATCAGGCCTTCCATCGGCGTCCTGTTCGGCTACGGAGCCTTTGTGGTGGGGCTTGCCGGCGCGGGCGCCTGGGTGCCGGCGGTGCTGCTCACCGCGGCTACGGGCGCGTGGTGGTATTTCGTGGGCCGCCGCGGCACCGCCCAGGCGGTCTCGGCGCTCATGCAGCCGCTGCTCGGCTCCGTGGGTTTCGCGGCGGCCTCGCCGGTGACGTGCGGCGTGCTGCTGCCGGTGCTGCAATCGGTCATTACGGCGGCCTTCGCCTTCGCGAGTGCCCTCATCATGGCCGGCTGCGGCTCGGTCGACATCATGAACTGGGACGCGGTCATGCACCTCGGCTTCTCGAGCAACCCGGCGGCAGGGTGCCTGGCGGTGGCGTCGCGGCCGGCCACCTGGGTCGTGGGCGCAAGCTGGATCGCCGCTGCGGGCCTTTACAGCCTCTTGTGCGTGCGCGGCACCCGTGCCTTCGACATCGCCGGTTCGGTGGTGGCTGCCGTGGTGCTCATGTTCGGTGCGTGCGCGGCGGCCCATCTCGCTTCCTTCGGCGGCTCGTGGCTACCCGCTCCGGCGGCACTGCTCGGAGCGCTGGTGCCCGGCGTTCTCGGCATCCTGGCTGCGGTCATGAGCATCCCCGATCGCGCCCGCTGGGCCGAAGAAGAATGGTATGTGGAAGAAGAGAAGTAGGCCACTTCCCTGCAGGTCATAGTATACTGACAGCACCAATGACGAACCCACCTGCCGCGGCGCGAGCGGCGTAGGCGAAGAAGGCGAGATAGCGACCTATGAACATCGAAGAGCTGTACCATTTTCTGTTCGAGACCATGCCCGGCATCGGCATTCTGGTCGGTGGCGGTCTTGTGATCAGCATCATCGTGTGTTTCATTCTGGAGCGCAAGACGCGCAAGCAGTTCAAGAACCACGAGAAGACCGAGGACGACTGGTCGCTGTTCGATGACGACGAGGACGAAAGCGAATAGCTTCGCCCCGGCCGCGCGAAAACCCTCAGCCTGACTTCTGCCCGCCTGCGCCCGCCGCACCCGAAGACTTCCCGCCCGCGCCAGCGGGCGGTGCTATACTGGGCCGCATTGAAAACCGCCGGATCGTCGGCGTCCCAGGCAACCGATCATTGTGAAAGAGAGCCGCCCCATGCTGGACATCAAGTACGTACGCGAGCACCTCGACGAGGTCGCCGAAACGATGAAGAACCGCCACGCCTCCTTCTCGCCGGAGCAGTTCACCGCCCTTGATGTGCAGCGCCGCGAGGTCATCGCCGAGGAAGAGGCCCTGCAGGCCGAGCGCAACAAGCTGTCGAAAGAGATCGGCGCGCTCATGGGCCAGGGCAAGACCGACGAAGCCAACGCCACCAAGGAGACGGTGCGCCAGATCAACGAGAAGCTTACCGCCCTGGGCGATGCCCGCGCCGAGGCCGAGGCCGCCATGGACGCGCTCATGCTCTCCATTCCGAACATGGTGGACGCCACCACGCCGGTGGGCGAGGACGAGAACGACAACCCCGAGGTGCGCCGCTGGGGCACGCCCCGCGATTTCGCCGCCGAGGGCTTCGAGCCGCAGGCCCACTGGGATTTGGGCCCGGCCCTGAACATCATCGATTTCGAGCGTGGCGTGAAGCTGGCTGAGAGCCGCTTCTACGTGCTCGGTGGTGCCGGCGCCCGCCTCGAGCGCGCGCTCATCGCCTTCATGCTGGATCAGCACACCTCCCGCGGCTACAAGGAGTGGTGGGTGCCGGCGCTTGCCAACGCCGCCACGCTCACGGGCACGGGCCAGCTGCCGAAGTTCGAGGAGGATCTCTTCCATACCACCGAGGGCCTCTACCTCATTCCCACGGCCGAGGTGCAGCTGACGAACCTGCATGCCGGGGAAGTGCTCGACGCCGATTCGTTGCCGCTGCACTACTGCGCCTTCACCCCGTGCTTCCGCGAGGAGGCGGGCAGTGCCGGTCGCGACACTCGCGGCATCATTCGCGTGCACCAGTTCTCCAAGGTGGAGATGGTGAAGTTCGCCACGCCCGAGACCGGTTTCGACGAGCTGGAATCCATGGTGGAAGACGCCGAGAACATCCTGCAGCAGCTGAAGCTGCCCTATCGCGTCATCAGCCTGTGCACCGGTGACATCGGGTTCTCCTCCGCGAAGACCTACGACGTGGAAGTGTGGCTGCCCAGCTACGGCGCCTACAAGGAGATCTCCTCCTGCAGCTGCTGCACCGACTTCCAGGCCCGTCGCGCCAACATCAAGTACCGCGACCCGGCCAACTTCAAGGGCAGCCGCTTCGTGTACACCCTGAACGGGTCGGGTCTGGCTGTGGGCCGCACCATGGCTGCCGTCATCGAGAACTACCAGAATCCCGACGGCACCATCACGGTGCCCGAGGTGCTCGTTCCCTATATGGGCGGCAAGACGGTGATCGGGCCGGAAGAGGTCTAAAGAGCCATGGAAGAGCAGTCGCCGGCGGCGGGCGCGCCGACCGGTTCCGGCGGCCGGCCGCCTGCCGAGGGTCGTTTCCGCTCCGCTGCGACGACAGCCGCCACGGCGCAGAAGCCGTCGTCTCGTCGCGCGGCGCCGTCCGGCGAAGGCGACGCCGGTCGCGAGGTGCGGAAGGGGAGAGAAGGCCGCTCCAGCGCTCCTTCTCGCAAGCGCCGCCATCCGGTGCGGGTGGCGGTGGTGTCCGTAGTTATCGTTGTCGTGCTGCTTGTCGGTGCGGCGGCGGGCGGATTCGCGTGGCTCCGCTGGTTCTCCGAGGACGATGCGGCCGATTTCACCGGCACCTGGTACTTGGCCGGCACGACCGCGCCCATTGCCATCACCGAGGATCGCATCCAACTGACCGATGACGTGTCCTACCGCTACGCGCTGAACGACCAGGACAAGACCTTCGAGCTGTCCTTCGGCAACTTGAAAGGCGGCGGTCGCTACCGGTTCTCGCTCGATCGCAATCAGCTGGCTCTGGTGGATGGCGACTTCTCGGCGGCCGACACCTTGGGCGACGATATCACCTGGACGCTGCGCGCGCTGACCGAGTCCGCTCAGGGGCACGTGCTGGCTCCGGAGGAGGAGGCCCGGGGCGTCACGCTGCTGAGCCGCACGCCCACGGGAACGCCGTCGCTTCCCGAGGCGACTGACGTGCCCGAGGCCCCGGCTGGCGAAGAAGCCAAGACCGACCCCAAGGTCGATACCGGCGATGGCTCGAAGTCTGGCAACGCCGACGGCGGCACAGAGTCCGATGCGGCCGGCGACAAGCCCGGCGCAACGGCGGCTTCTACCGATACCACCGATGACGATGCGAAGTCCGACGACCGTGCCTAGGCTCGCCGTCGAGCGCGTCACCTTCGAGCGCGACCGTATGGCCCTGCTCGTGCGCGTGCCGGAGGGCGTGGACGCCTCCTTGGGCGTGCGCGGCGCCGATCGGCTGCTTGCCGCGCGCCCCTCCCTCGCCTTCCATACTTGCTTGAATGACGAGGACGCCCCCTTCGCCGAGGTGCTCGCCCGCACCTCGCTGCCCCATGCGCTGGAGCATCTCGTCATCGACCTGCAGGCCGCGAACCCCGCTTGCGCCGCCGATGCCACGTTTGTAGGTACGACGGAATGGCTCTCGAGGCGGGACGGTTTGGCCCGTGTTACAGTAAACTTTATCGATGACCTCATCGCTCTGGGCGCCCTGAAGGACGCTCTGGCGCTTCTGGAAGGAACGGGTGAATAAGATGTCGTCAGCTCACATCACCTTTGACACCACCGGCGACAAGATCGCCCGACGCGTGCGCAAGATGCGTCCGTCGGCCGTGCGCAACCTGTTCGCCGCTGCTACGCGCGACGATGTTATCTCGCTGTCGGGTGGCATGCCCGCTGTGTCGCTTCTGCCCGAGGAGGACATCCGCCGCGCCACGCTGGCCGCCATCGAAAGCCCCGAGGCGCGCGCGGTGTCGCTGCAGTACGGCCCCACCGACGGGCTCGCCGGTCTGCGCGCGGTGCTCGCCGACATGATGCGCGACTTAGGCATTCGCGTGAAGGCCGACCAGGTGCTCGTCACCACGGGCGCCCAGCAGGCCTTAACGCTCATCGCCGAGGCCTTTATCGATCCCGACGACATCATCATCACCGAGGGTCCCACCTATCTGGGGGCGTTGCAGGCCTTCTCCGCCTTTGAGCCCGATGTGCGCGCGATTCCCTTCGACGAGGACGGCATGCGCATGGACCTTCTGGAAGAGGAACTTGCGCGCATCGGCAAAGGCAACCCGCGTCTGAAGTTCTGCTACACCATCCCGAATTTCCAGAACCCCGGCGGCGTCACCATGACGGCCGAGCGCCGGCGCCGCCTGCTCGAGCTGGCCCGCGAGTACAACTTCATGGTGGTGGAGGACGACCCCTACGGCCGTCTCCGCTACGACGGCGGCCACCAGGTGCCCCTGAAGGCCATGGACGATTCGGTCATCTATCTGGGCACGATTTCCAAGATGCTGGGACCGGGGCTGCGCACAGGCTGGATCGCCGCGCCCGAGGCGGTGCTCGCCCGCATCAACCTGGTGAAGCAGGGCGCCGATCTGTGCGGCAGCGCCTTCGACCAGCTGGTCGTGCAGCACTACTTCGCCGATGTCGCCTGGCAGCGCACGCTGCAGAAGTTCATCGCGCTGTACAAGGAGCGCCGCGACGCCATGCTGGCGGCCCTCGATGAGTTCTTCCCACCCGAGGCCACCTGGACGCATCCGGCCGGCGGCATGTTTCTCTGGATTACGTTGCCGGACTATATGGATACCGATTCGATGCTTGCCGAAGCGCTGGAGTCGGGCGTAACCTATGTGCCGGGGAATTCGTTTTTCCCCGATGGAAAAACCGGGCGCAACTCCATGCGCGTGAACTTCAGCTTCGAGACGCCCGAGTCCATCACCGAGGCCATCCGACGCCTGGCAAAGGTGATCGAAGAGCGCCTCGAGCTTTACCGCGTGTTCATCGAGGCCGGCGCGCTGCCCGGCTACGACAGAAAGGATGCAGCCATGGACGAGAATGCCACTTCTTGGAAGGACGTCATTGTCGATTCCGAGCAGAACGAGGAGGCGGTCATGCAGGCCCGCGAAGGCGATGCCGAGCAGATCGAGATCGCCGAGGAGAAGGTGACCGAGGCGCAGGAAGCCGCGGCAGAATAAAGGCCGCCCCCGGGGAGTTCCAATAACAAAGGAGACGTGTATGAAAGTAGCAGTGCTCATGGGAGGCAAGTCCTTCGAGCGCGAGGTGTCGCTGGCCTCCGGCAAGGTGGTGTGCGAGGCGCTGGAAGAGGCCGGCCACAAAGTGGTGCCCCTCGACACCAACGCCGACCTGGTTCCCACGTTGCGCAGCGAGCGCCCCGATGTGGTGTACAACGCCCTGCACGGCAAGCACGGCGAGGACGGCACCATCCAGAGCCTGCTAGAGTTCCTCGGCATTCCGTTCGTGGGCTCGCCGGCGAGCGTCTGCCATCGCGCCTGGAACAAGGACGCCCTGCACTCGTCGCTGGCGAAGTATCGTGACCTTACCGGCGAGGAGGGCTGCGCGTCTTGGCCCCAGGGCGTCTACTTGGCGCGCGATGCTTTCAAGGGCATGGGCGCGGCCACGGCGCTCGACATGGTGGCCGACCGTGTGATCGGCGGGTATCCGGTCTGCGTGAAGCCGGCCCACGGCGGCAGCGCCCTGGGTATTCACAAGGTGGAAAGCCAGGAGGAGCTGGGCGAGGCGGTGCTCGATGCGCTGTCCTACGACGAGGCCGTGAACATCGAGCAGTGGGTCGATGGCGTGGAGCTTTCCGTGTCCATCCTCGGCACCGGCTGGGACGCCCATGCGCTGCCGCCGGTAGAGATTGTGGCCCGCGAGGGCTTTTACGACGCGACGGCCCGCATGGCCGACGACGCCGTGGAGTTCTTCTGCCCCGTGCGCGACGAGTCGCTTTCTCCCAATGCGGCCGATGCCCAGGCCATCCGCGCGGAAATCGAGCGGGCGGCGCTGGAAGTCTACCGCGCCTACAGCGTGCGCGATCTCGGGCGCGTCGACCTCATCTGGGACGGCGGCGCGGCCCGCTGCTTCGAGGTGGACGTGTCCCCGGGTATGACCGAGCGCTCGCTGTTCCCCATGGCCTGCGCGGCGGCGGCGCTGTCGCTGCCCGCGGTGCTGGACTCGCTCGTGAACGAGGCCTACGCCCGCGGTGCCTGTTTCTAGGTTCGCACGGACTGAGGTTTTCTCTGAGAGATTTCCTCATCTATGACGAATTACAACTTGTTTACCGTAAGGTGAGCAATGAGCAGCGAGAGCCCCCGCGCGGGGCTCTCCGCCTATAATGGGCGAACCTGATACTCTGTCGATAAAGGAGGCAGTTATGGCCAACAAATTTGGAATGTTCCTCATCGGTGGCGTCGTTGGCGCCGTTGCAGCTCTGCTGGCCGCGCCCCGTTCTGGCGCTGAGACGCGCGCCATGGTGGCTGACAAGGCCGGCGAGTTCGCGGGCAACGCCCAGCAGTGGGGCGATTCCGCCGCCGCCGGAGCCCAGCACATCTACCAGGAAGCGGCCACCAAGGGTGCCGAGGTCGTGAACAACGTGACGGCCCGTGGCCAGGAGATCGCTTCCGAGGCCGCCGCCCGCGGGGCCGATGTGGCCGCCACTATCCAGGAGGCCGCCAGCAATATCAGCCCTACCATCAACGAGAAGGGCGACGAGCTGCGCGACAAGATCGAGGCCGCCCGCCAGCGCATCGCCGATCAGGTAGCCAAGAACGCCGACGCCGACGCCGATGCCGCCGAGACTGTCAAGGACGTCGCCGAGACGGCCAAGGAAGCCGCCAAGGATGCCGCCGCCACCGCCGAGGAAGGCGCCAAGGAGACGGCCGCCGAGGTGAAGGAAGCCGCCGGCGAGGTGGCGAAGGCCGCCGAGGGCAAGAAGGACGAGAAGTAAACCATGGCCAAGCGATACGGCACCATCAATGAAATCGTAGGGAAGCGCGTGCTCCTCGATAAGAGCACGCCGAAGAAGCCTGAGGCAGTGAAACGGCTTGGGAAGGTGCGCCACTGCGTGTTCCATCCCACCCAGCGCCGCTTCGTCGGCTTCATTGTGAAGCGTCCCGACTTGCTGTGGATGTTCCGCCGTAAGGACGTGTTCGTGGCCTACAACGGCTACGACGTGGTGGACGGCCGTATCGTGGTATCCCAGGCCCCCGAGGCTACGGGCAAAGGCGCCTGCAAGGCCATGGGCGTGAACTACGACGACTGCGTGCTGTGGGCGGGGCTGCCCGTCATGGGCGAGGACGGCACCGTGTACGGCACCGTGGGCGACGTGTCCTTCGACCCGAAGACCGGCGAGGTTCGCTCGCTCACGGTGACCCAGGGGGCCACGGCCAACGCACTGCTCGGCGTTCGCGAGATCCCCGGGCACCTCATCCGCGGCTTCAAGCGCGGCATTGGCACGGCGCTTTCCGTGAACGGTCAGGACGAGGGGGAGGAGCCGATTTTAGGCGCTATCCTCGTGTCCGACGAGGTGGCCGAGCTTTCTGTCGAGGGCGGTCTGGCCGCGAAGGCCGGCGAGGCCACGGCCGTGGTGGCCGATCGCGCCCGCGAGACCGTGGAGGCCGTGAAGCCGGCCGTGTCCACTGCCACCAAGGCTGCGGGCAAAGCCGTGAACAAGGGGGCCTACGCCACGGGCCGCCAGATCAAGCGCGCGAGTGGCATGTTCTCCGCCTTCAAGGAGGAGTACGACAAGGCTCGCAAGGAAGAAGACTAGGCCGCGCGCCGCGGGCGGGTGCTGGGCGCCGACGTTTTGGGCGCCGAGGCGCCGACCTGCGCGCTGCGGGGCTGCGCTTACGATTTCGTCACTAAGGTAAAGAGTTCCTGAAAGCCGCCCCCGTCGTGGGGCGGCTGCATTAGACTGGAAGCCATGGAAAAGCACCCGAACAACCACCACCATTCCGAGCGCCTCGAGAAACTTGAGGCGCAGGCCCACGAGGAGAAGTCGGTCGCCGGGCATCCGATGCCCGCGGCGGACATCTTCAAATTCGTGGGGCTCATCGCATTCTTCGTCATCATGATCGTGGTGGTCGTGCTCATCTCGCCCATGATCCACGAGCTGTTCGAGCCCGGCGGCGTCGATCGCGTTACCTCCGATATTCGTAACGCGGGCCCTTGGGGCTTCCTCATTCTGCTGGCCATCCAATTTTTGCAGATCGTCGTGGCCTTCATCCCCGGCGAGGTAGTGCAGGTGGCCGCCGGCATGATCTACGGGCCCTGGCTGGGCGCGCTCATCATCTGGCTCGGTTGCGTTATCTCCAGCTCATTTATCTTCGCGCTCGTGCACAAGCTGGGCGCTCCGTTCGTGCAGGCCATGGTGCCCGAGAAGTACATGGGGAAGTTCCGCGAGTGGGAGACCTCCGAGAAGTTCAACGTCATCGTGTTCATCTTGTTCCTCATTCCGGGGCTGCCCAAGGACGTGTTTACCTACATCACGCCGCTCACACACATGTCCATGAAGAACTTTGTGCTCATCTCGAACTTCGCCCGTATTCCCGGCATCGTGCTTTCCACCTACGCGGCAGCGGGGCTTGTGTCGGGCAATATCGTGGAATCGGTCATCATCTTCGCCGTGACCGCCATCGTGGCCGTGGTGGCGCTGCTCGTCTACAGCCGCATGACCAAGAAATAGCCCCCTACTTTCTTTGTGAAAGAAGGCGCGGTCAGGCTTTGTTTCTGTACAATAAGCGCGTTATTGCAACGACTCTAACGACTCTCTAGGAGGAAACCCATGCCGAAGATCACCCGGGAAGAGGTGCGCGTTCCCGCCGACGTCATGCCCGAGGCCCGTGACGAGTACATCACCAACTACCTGAAGGCCACGCGCGAGACCGGCCGTCTCATGCTGTTCGCCTGCGATCAGAAGATCGAGCACCTGAACAAGGACTTCTACGGCGAGGGCATCGACATCGCCGATCTCGATCCGGAGCATCTGTTCAAGATCGGCTCCGAGGGCGTGTGCGGCGTGCTCGCCGGCCAGCGCGGGCTGGTGGCCCAGTACGCGGCCGACTACCCGGAGATCAACTACCTCATCAAGATGAACTCCAAGACCAACCTCGTCGGCACCAAGCAGGAGGATCCCTACTCCCCGCAGCTGTACGATTTGGACGCCGTGCTGGCCATGAAGGAGGCCGGCGTGAACATCGTGGGCCTCGGCTACACGATCTACCTCGGCTCCGAGTACGAGGCCACCATGATGGCCGAGGCGGGCGAGCTCATCGCCCAGGCCCATGCCAACGGCCTCATCGTCGTGCTGTGGATCTACCCTCGCGGCAAGGCCGTGACCGCCGAGAAGGATCCCGACCTCATCGCCGGTGCCGCCGGCGTGGCTCTCTGCCTTGGCGCCGACTTCGTGAAGGTGAACCCGCCGAAGCCCGAGGACGGCCGCACTCCGGCCGAGGCCCTGAAGGTGGCCTCCACCGCCGCCGGCCGCACGGGCCTCGTGTGCGCGGGTGGCTCCACCGTGGATGCCGAGACCTTCCTCACCCAGCTGTATGACCAGATTCACGTGGGCGGTGCCGACGGTAACGCCACGGGTCGCAACATTCACCAGCGCTCGCTGGATGAGGCGGTGCGCCTGACCAAGGCCATCTCCGCCATCACCCTGGCCGACTGGGCCGTGGCCGACGCCCTGGCCGTGTTCAATGGCGAGAAGGACTTCACCTTGGCCGACATCTAGTCTGGCCTCGGAGCTTGTTGGCGGCTTCGCGCCCAGAGCGTCCGCCAACCTTGCGTTCGATCCCGTAGGGGGCGACCTCGGTCGCCCCTTTTTGTCGCGCGGCATTGTGCCGCTTGCGGAGGGCTGACCAAGGTCAGCCCCTACAGAAATTGCCCCCTGCGAATATCGATTCTTCTGAATATCATGGAAAGAAAGCCACTATGAGCACACTGGACACATTCGCCTTGAAGGTCACTCGTCCCTACCGGGAGGAAGACTTGCCGGCGATGGCGGAGATCTGGAACGAGGTCGTGGAGGCGGGCAACGCCTTTCCACAGACCAAGTCGCTGACGCTGGAGGAGGCGCGAGCCTTCTTCGCCGAGCAGTCCCATGCGGCGGTGGCTACTGTGGGTGGGCGCATCTGCGGGTTGTACATCCTGCATCCCAACAACATCGGGCGGTGCGGCCACGTTGCCAACGCGAGCTTCGCCGTGGCGGGGGCCAGCCGCGGCGAGGGCATCGGGCGCTTGCTTGTGGAAGACTGTCTGCGCCAGGCAGCCGCCTGTGGGTTTCGCGGTCTGCAGTTCAACGCCGTAGTGGCGAGCAACGAGCGGGCCCGGTCGCTTTACGAGAGCCTCGGCTTCACCCGTATCGGCATGATTCCCGGAGGCTTCTTCAACAAAGACGACGTCTACGAGGATATGTACATCTACTATCACCCGACGGTTTAGCCTCCTCCTTGAACTTCGTTCTTGATCCAAGCTCTCCGCCGCAGCCTCCTTTTTTGGCGGTTAGCTAGAAGATACGCAAGGCGGCATAAGCCTCTCTTCGTAAACAAAGGGCCCTATGGGGGCATTGCAGGTTGGAGTACGGCTATTGAGGCGTTGGGATCGCATTCGCAAGAGCGCCCAGCCATGGGTATCGTATTAGCCCTGTAGTCCTGCTGCGTTTCCGGGCGGTTTCATCTCGAGGCGGCCTAGGGTGACCGGCGATATGTCCCGGTTTCCAAGCAGACTGTTTTTTTGCACCAAACTCCGTTAGGTAGATTGCCGGTTTCGAAAGCTCGCGCTAAAGCAGCCCAAACAACTCGAACGTAAGGCTAGGTTTGTCAGAAAAAGGCTTCCGAAACCGGCTCCTGTCTTTCCGGCAGGACTCATGAATCTGCATAACGGAGTTTGATGCAGAATTTTTGGCTTGCGAGAAGCTCGGAGAGTCGCTATTGGCGGCATAGCGCCTTTTGCCCAAGGGTTTTGGTGGCACTGAGGATCGCTTTCCTGGGGATGCCCTTGAAATCGCGATGTCTGCGCGTAAAAGGCAAGCGATAACGCGCGACAGTATGAGTCGAATTATGTGCGATGGCCTCAGGAATGGAGGCTAGATCGATTCTTCGATATTGCTCGTACGTACAATCTGCGGATCGGTTATGCTAGCGGAATGAATATCTATCCTAGTCATACACTCGCTTTGGGTCTTTGGCGTGCGTGGTCGTTGGCGCATCCTGTATCGCTGTCGGCTTTTCATGCATCGAGCAAGCGGAACGGCCTGCCCCTTCCCGTCCATGCGCTGCCGTCCTCATCAGTTGTAAAAGCCGCTGCCTCGAAGTGGGCCGATGTGGTTGCGGCCTTGTCCGCGTTGCCGTCAGCGCTGCTCGCGGAAACTATCGAAGATGCGCAGAATGAGAGAAGGCCTCTTGAGATTCTTGTTGGGACAAAACGCGGCGCGCGCAGCACGAACTGCATTCAACGCCACCAGTGTCAGTTGCGCTTTCCCCGTAATGCGTTTCTTGAGATGGTGCGCGAAGTGTGGGTGTCTGCGCCAGAGCTTGTCTTCGTGCAGATGGCCTCGCGACTTGAATACGGGGCTTTGCTTGCATTGGGCTATGAGCTGTGCGGCTGCTATCCTCTTGGAGAGGGTTCAGGGTTTCAGGTGCGCGGTCCTCTGACGACCCCTGAGCGTCTCGTGGCGTTCTCCGGGCAGCTGGGCGGTGCGCGGTCGGCGAAGCTGGCGCGTTCTGCGGCGCTGCAAGTACGAAGGAAGTCCGCTTCAATTATGGAGACCGAAGTGGCTATAGCTGCTCTGACGTCTCGGAGGCGCGGCGGCTTGGGCTTGCCTCCCGCGCGGCTTAACGAGCCTTTCGCTTTGGGAGAGAAGGGCCAGCGCATCGCCCATCAGAAGAGCGTGGTGGGCGACATTTGCTGGTGGGACAAAGGTGCTGTGGTGGAGTACGACGGACGTGAGAGCCACGGGAGCCGTGAGGCTCAAATCAGAGATTCGCGTCGGCGCGACGCCCTCTTGGCCGAGGGGATCGATGTCACGACGATAACCTCCTCGCAATTCGCGAATGTCTGTGAGTTCTCAACGCTTATGGGTGAGGTGTCGCAAAAAGCAGGGAAGGTGTTTCGGGGATGGCGGCCAGGCCAGATTGAAAAGCATATGAAGCTGCGGCAGGACGTTCGCTCTTTTCATCGGGATTATCCTTCGCGACGTTGATGAAGCGACTTCGGTGTGCTTCTTCGCTGCTTGTCGATTCAGGGGGGCGATACCCATCATGGCGAGGGTGGCAGATCGGCTTCACGCTGAAGAGCATGTCGAAAGGTGGCGTAGCGGGGAGGGCGAAGAAAGGTGGTTTATGGGCGAGGGACGGCGCGGGCGTGACGCGTGAACGTGACGCGCGAGGGCAAGCGCGCGAGAGGGCGCTGCGAGGGCTCATAAGGTGAAAGAGCGGTGCGGGTATGTCGTGTGCGAGAGCTATGACGGAAAATGCTGGTTTATAGAAAATCGTTGTCTGCGGAATGCCGGAAAATGGAACGAGCGCTTGAAAGCTCGGGTATGGTTTCTGAAAGAGGCTATTTGATGCACCAAACTCCGTTTTGCAGACACTGCAGCGCGGGAAAACCGCTGCTCGTCTGACTGAGCGATTTTGACTGGATCAGCGACCTGCGAAAATGCACTGCATTAGCGTGTAGGGCGTCAGATTAGTTTAGATGAGTGTTCTGCGAAATCTACAAAATGGAGTTTAGTGCGGTGGCGTTGGTTGTAGAGGAGCGCGAAACAGTTTCGGACGGATCGCGCAGCTGGTCATAGGAAGCGCGGACGATTTCGCGCGAGCAGGACTATCGGCCACAGGGGAGCGCAAAACGGCCCCGAGGGGACGGGGCCGTTGATTTTCGATGGTGCCCGAGGCGGGATTTGAACCCGCACACCTTTCGGCAACGGTTTTTGAGACCGTCGTGTCTGCCGTTCCACCACTCGGGCTCAGGGGCACCAGTGCAGTATAGCGGAAGGGTTCGCCAACGTCGAGGTGAAATCGGCGATGCTTAGGGAATTCCCCGAACTACGCCAAACCGCTGCGCCAAACCACTACGCCAAGCTGCTATGCCAAACCCGCCCACATCATGATCTTCGGCACGTAGCCCATGACGAAGATGAGGATAATGAGTGCGGGCAGCCCGAACGTGAGCCAGCCGCGACTCCAGCGCGGGAATTTCACGCCGTTGCCGGCGTCGGCCTCGGCGAGGAAGTTGTCCCAGCCCCAGCCCCTGCGCGACACGCAGAACACCACGTACAGGAGGCTACCCAGCGGCAGGAGGTTGTTCGACACGATGAAGTCCTCGATGGATTGAATGTCGCCGATGCCCGGAATGGTGATGCCGGCAAGCACGTTGAAGCCCAGGGCGCAGGGCAGGCTCAGCACGGTGACGAGCACGGCGGTGCGCGCGAGGGCGCGCTTGCGGTCGAGACCCCATTTCTCCATGGTGAAGGTGATGAGGTTCTCGAAGACGGCGATGATGGTGGAGAGCGCCGCGAAGCTCATGAACACGAAAAACAGCGTGCCCCACAGCTGCCCCAAAGGCATCTGGTTGAACACGTTGGGCAGCGTGACGAACACGAGCGAGGGGCCCTGATCGGGGGCGACGGAGAAGGCGAAGCATGCGGGGAAGATGATGAGGCCCGCGAGGATGGCCACGGCGGTGTCCAGGCCGCAGATGCGCAGGGCCTCGCCCGTGAGCGAATTCTGCTTGCCGATGCGGCTGCCGAAGACCTCCATGGCCGAGATGCCCAGCGACAGCGTGAAGAACGCCTGGCCCATGGCCGCATACACCGCGTCCCCGAAACCGGCCAGGCCGCCGGCGAACATCTTGCCGAAGTCGGGTACCAGGTAGAACTCCAGGCCCGCGTCGGCGCCGGGCAGCGTGACGGCGCGCACTACGAGCAGCGCCATGACGCCGAGCAGGGCGATCATCATCACCTTGGTGATGCGTTCGACGCCCTTCTGCAGGCCCAGGCTGCAGACGAAAAAGCCGATGACCACCACGGCGAGCATCCAGCCCACCATCTCGGAGGGGTTGGCGAGCATGGTGCCGAAGACGCCAGCGACGCCATCGGGATCGAGTCCGACGAAGGTGCCCGTGGCCATTTTCGCCATGTAAGCGAGCATCCAGCCGCAGACGGTGGTGTAGAACATCATGAGTAGCATGCAGCCGATGTAAGCCCACCAGGAGAACCAGTGCCAGCGCCGCGAGGGCTGCAGGATGTCGAAGGCCTGGGCGGCCGAACGCTGGGAGGCGCGGCCGACGGCGAACTCCATGACCATGACGGGCAGTCCCAAGATGACGAGGAAGATGAGGTAAAGCACAATGAAGGCCGCCCCGCCGTACTCGCCGGCGATGTAGGGGAAGCGCCACACGTTGCCCAGGCCGATGGCGCAGCCGGCCGAAATGAGGATGAAGCCGAGGCGGCTCGCGAAGTGCTCGCGGGGCGCGGTGGCCGACGCGGGGGCGTTGGCGTTGCTGTCCGAGGCGCAAGCCGGGGAAGTGGAGGTGGTATCGGTGGCCATGGGAACCTTCCTGATGCGGGATTTCCAAGCGTTTTGAACGAAATTGCAGCGTCATTGTAGCGGAAGATAAGCGGGAGGGTCATGGTGATGCGAGGCAGCTTTGGCAACGGCTCTGTGTCTGGTGGGGGAGGCGACCGTACGGCTGGGGGCGGTGCCCCATAATGCAGCTATGAACGATGTGCTCGCATACTTGCAAACTCAACTTGCCCCTTTCGACGAGGTGCCCTTCAACGCCGTGGACTCGGCGCTGCTCGCGCAGTTCTGTATGGTGCGCGGCGAGGGGATTATGCCGCAGGTGTACAGCGGGGAGGCTTCGGAAACTGCGTCTTCGAAGGCACGTGAGGGCTGCGGGCCTTTAAGCGAGCTGCGCGGTCTGCTCGGGCGGCTGCGCAGGCATGCGAGCGAGCGTGCTGCGGAGCCTTCTGCGGCAGCCGAGCGCGATCGGGCGGAAGTGGCGCAGGATGCGAAGGCCCCCGTGGATCCCGTGCGGTTCGCCGACCTTATGCGGGCCGAGCTGTTCCCTACGATGTTCTCCGGCATGCACGCGGCGCAGATGAAGCAGCAACTGTTCTGGATGGCTGCCAGCCCGCGTTTCCGCGATCTGCTCATCTACGATCACGCAGCTGCGTTCGATGAGGCGCGCGACTTGCAGTTCGCCGCCACGACCTACGTGTGCCCCGGGCACTTCGCTTACGTGGGCTTTCGCGGCACCGACACGACGCTCACCGGGTGGCGCGAGGACTTCAACATGGCCTATCGGGCGCCGGTCGAGGCCCAGGCGCTGGCGGCCCGCTATCTGGCGGCAGCGGGCGCCGATTCGCGTCTTCCCGAGACGCTCCTGGTGGGCGGCCATTCCAAGGGCGGCAACCTGGCCGAGTACGCGGCGCTCACGGCGGCGCCGGAGGTGCAGCAGCGCATCGCGCGCCTGTACAACCACGATGGTCCCGGGTTCAAAGCCGGTTTGTTCACGGCGGCTGACTACGAGCCGCTTGCGGGCCGCATGACCAAGCAGGTGCCGGCCGATTCCATGGTGGGCATCCTCATGGAATCCTTCATGCCCGTGGAGGTGGTGCAGGCCACCGGGCGCGGCTTCGAGCAGCATTCGGTGTTTCGGTGGGTTGTAGAAGGCGCGGACGGCGAGGCGGGTCGAAGCAATGCGGAAGGTGCGCGCGATACGGGCGAGGTGCGGGATGCAGAGACTGCGCGAAACGTGAGCGGAGCGTTGAAGGCCTTTGCCACGCTCCCCGAGCTTCCCGAGCGCACGCAGCGTCGCGCTGAGGCGCTGGCTCGCTGGCTCGCCTCCCTGGACGGCAGCGAGTGCGAGGCTATGGTGAACGCGCTGTTCGCCGCTTTGAAGGCGGCCGGCATCACCGATGCCTCCCAACTCTTCGAGGGCGGCCGCGAGTGGGCGATTTTGCGCGACGGCGTGATGGGAGCGCCTGCGGAGGACCGCACGATCATGTTGAATGCCCTGCGCGGCCTCACCCGCGCCTTCAGCGACGTCACCGCCGAGCGCAACAGCGCCCGTCGCGATGCCCAGCGTAAGGCCAAGGCCGAGTGATGCTAAATCCAGTGCACGCGCGTCTCGTCGTAGCGCGTGGGGCCTTTGGGCTCCGGTTTGTGCTCGGGATGGCCCACGGCGATGAGCGCGAAGGGCGTAACGCCGCGCGGGCTTCCCAGGGCCACATCAACGGCGGCCATGCGATCCTTCTCCGGCGCGATGCCGAGCCACACGGCGCCTAGGCCCAGGTTGGCGGCCTCGATGAGGATGTTCTCCACGGAAGCGCTCATGTCGTAGGAGGCGTCTTGCGGCGCGCGCAGGCCCTCGGTGCGCTGGCACGCCACAATGACGCAGGGGGCGAGTTTGGCCGGCGTGCCGTAGGGGCTTGAAGCGGCCAGAGCCAGACGCGTGGTCTCGTCCCGCGCGATGTAGAATTCCCAGGGCTGCTGGTTCACGGCGGAGGGGGCGGCCATGGCGGCACGCATCAGCTTCTCGATATCTCGGATGTCCACCGGCTCGTCGGTGTACTGACGGACGCTGCTGCGCAGGTAAATGGCATTCATAGGGCTTGGCCTCGATCCTGAACGTGCGGCGCAAGGCCTCGCGCCAACGGCGAGCCCCAGAGCCTCAAGGGACGAGCGGAAATGGGCATGAGGGTGGGTGCCGCTTCCCGCGATTGCCTTCACCTTAGCAAGCTGGTTTCGTTGCCAGGGTGTGAACCGTTCCTTATTACGGTTCCGCCAACCCGCCGCAATAAAACCGACAAGAAGCCGGTGCCCTACAGGTCGCGCTGGTAGAGGTCCTCGTAGGTCTCGCGGCGAGTGACCACGCGCGATGCGCCGTCGCGCACGAACACCACGGCCGGGCGGGGCTGTCCGTTGTAGTTGCTGGCCATGGTCATGTTGTAGGCGCCGGTGCCGAACACGCACACGATGTCGCCGAGGTCGGCCTTCTGCAGGGGCATGTCGATGACCACGGCGTCGCCGCTCTCGCAGTGCTTGCCGCACAGCGTGACGATTTCCTCGCGGGGTTGCCCGGCTTTGTTGGCGATGGTGGGCTCGTAGTCGGCGTGGTAGAGCGCCGTGCGGATATTGTCGGACATACCGCCGTCGATGGCCACGTACTTGCGGATGCCCGGCAGCGTCTTCAAGATGCCCACGGTGTACAGCGTGACGCCGGCCGGAGCCACAAGCGAGCGGCCCGGCTCCACCAAAAGGCGCGGCAGCGGCAGGTCGTGCAGCGCGCACAAATCGCGCACCGCCGAGCAGGTGACCTCGGCGAAGTCGTCGATGGAAGAGGGCTGATGCTCGGCCAAATACGCGATGCCCAAGCCGCCGCCCAAGTCGAGCTCGGTGATTCCGTGCCCGTAGGTGTCGCGGATGCGGGCCATGAACTCCACCATGACCGCCGCCGCCTCGCGGAAGGAGTGCAGCGCGAAGATCTGCGAGCCGATGTGGCAGTGCAGGCCCACCAGGCGCACGTTCTCGGCGGCCAGCACGTCGCCGACGCACTTGAAGGCGAAGTCCTCGCGCATGGTGAAGCCGAACTTCGAGTCCTCGCAACCGGTGCGAATGTACTCGTGGGTGTCGGCCTCCACGCCGGGGGTGATGCGCATGTACACGTCCTGCACCACGCCGAGGCGCCCGGCGATCTCGTTCACGCGGGCCAGCTCGATGCGGGAATCAAGCACGATGCGCCCCACGCCGGCGGAGATGGCCTCTTCCAGCTCGCGGGGCGTCTTGTTGTTGCCATGGACGAACACGCGCTCCATGGGGAAGTCCACCGCCCGCGCGCAGGCCAGCTCGCCGCCGCCGGACACATCCAGGCACAGCCCCTCGGCCTCGGCGATGCGCACCACCTCCTTGTTCAGGAACGCCTTCGACGCGTAAATGATGTCGGAGTTCTCGTAGCGGCTGCGGAAGGCCTCGCGATAAGCCTCCATGCGGTGGCGCAGGTCGGCCTCGTCGAACACGTAGAGCGCGGTGCCCTCCTTGCGAGCCAGCTCCACCATGTCGACGCCGCCGATGAACAGGTGGTCGTCGCGCACCTCGGCGGTCTCGGGCAGCACGGCGCCCAGCTCCATGGTGGTGCGCATATCGGGCTTCTTCGTCAGGTCTGAGGCGGGCAAGCTCATGGCCGTGTCCTTTCTCGGCGTGTTGCAGCGCCGCGTTGCCGCAGCGCAGGTCTCTCATGGTCTGGCGCCTATGGTAACAAGGCTCTGTTTCAAGCGCTTAAAATCGGCGGCCTTCCGTGTGATAATTGGGAGGGAATGGCGGCGTGCGGCCGAGGTTCCAGCTCCTGTGGTATATTCTCGGCGACAGATAATGTCGAGCGAAATGCTCTACTTTGGAAAGCTCCGAACGAAAGGACGCGAGATGGCGAAGACTGAACCTTCCGTTGATCAGTGGCTGCGCGAGGCTAAGGCCGATCCGGCGGCGGCCCAGTGCGGCATGTTTCTCACCCACAACGGCGTGGTGCGTATCACCCCGAAGGCCCAGGTGCGCGAAGGCGTGGAAGGCTTGGGCGAGGTGGTGGCCGTCGAGTTCTCCTATGATGCGGAGGGTCTGGCCGCCGCCGAGGCCGAGGCGCTCACCTGGCCCGGCGTCTACTATGTGCGCACCTGGCTGAACGAGGGGCGCTGTAGCGTGGGCGATTCGCTCATGTACGTGCTCATCGGTGCCGACATCCGACCCAACTGCATCGACGCACTGCAAAAGCTCGTGGGCCACATTAAGAACGAGCTCGTGGTGGAGAAGGAGATTTTCGAATAGAAGCCTTTGGCAGAGCGGGGAGAGGGCGGTTTCCCAGCCCGCTGCGCGCTTTATCCCCCTGCGAACGCGGCAAAAGAAACAGCGAAAGGAACGCACATGAGTCGGTACCATCCCGACACCACTGCTGCTGAAGTGGAAGCTGTTTCTTAACGGCCGCGTTCTCCGGGGGCGCGCAGAGGTCTGGGAAACCGCCCTCTCCCCGCTCTGATGTACGACTTCCGTAGCTGTCCCTGTATAATCGTTCGATCACAGAGAACTTTCGCGCTCGGGAGAGGACGTAACATGGCAGTGAAAATCGGCTTGGTGGGCACCGGCACCGTCGGCGGCGGGTGCATCGACATCATCCAGAAGCACAAGGACGACTTCCTGCGTCACTTCGGTGTGGATATCGAGCTGGCGCGCGTGTGCTCGCTGTCGTCGGCCGAGGCCGAGGCCCACGGGGTCGGCCACCTGTTCACCGACAACTTCAACAACATCATCAACGATCCCGAGATCGATATCGTGGTGGAGCTCATCGGCGGCACCACCATCGCGCGCACGGTCGTATTGAACGCGCTCGCTGCCGGTAAGAATGTGGTCACAGCCAACAAGGCGCTCATGGCCACCCATGGCAAGGAGGTCATGGAAGCTGCCGAGGCCGCCGGCAAGGAACTGGCCTTCGAGGCGTCCGTGGGCGGCGGCATTCCCATCATCGATCCGCTGAAGCACTCGCTCATCGCCAACGAGATCACCTCGGTCATGGGCATTGTGAACGGCACCACCAACTACATGCTCACCCGCATGGCCGACAACGGCCTGTCCTACGAGGATGCCCTGCATGAGGCGCAGCAGAAGGGCTTCGCCGAGGCCGACCCCACGGCGGACGTGGGCGGGTTCGACGCGGCGGCGAAGATCGCCATCTTGGCTTCCATCGCCTTCAACTCGCGCGTGACCTTGGACGATGTCTTTACCGACGGCATCACGAATATCTCGCCGGTGGATATCGAGGCTGCTCGCGACATGGGCTACGTCATCAAGCTTCTGGCCATCGCCCATCGCCGCGAGGATGGGGTCGATGTACGCGTGCATCCCACCATGATCCCGACGAACCACCAGCTGGCCACCGTGAACGGCGTGTTCAACGCCATTTACGTGGTGGGCGACTTTGTGGGCGAGACCATGTTCTTCGGCGAGGGCGCCGGCGCGGGTGCCGCGGCTAGTGCCGTCATGGGCGACGTGCTGGAAGTGGCGCGCCACATTCAGCAGGGCGTGGCTCCCATTGTGGGCTGCACCTGCACCGACGACCTGCCCATCCTGCCCATGGACGAGCTGGTCATGCGCTATTACCTGCGTTTCTCGGTGACCGACCGTCCGGGCGTTCTGGAAACCATGGCCGGCGTGTTCGCGCGCCACAACATCTCGGTGAAGTCTATCGTGCAGCGCGGCCGTTCCGGTGCCGAGCGCGTCGACCAGGTAGTGGTCACCCACCGCTGCCGCGAGCGCGACATCCGCGAGGCTCTGGAAGAGGCCCTGGCCCTGGACAACGTGGTGCTGGACACGCCTTCCGTCATCCGCGTAGAAGAGTAATCTGTTCCGTGCGGCCTGACAGCCGCACGGACCACTCGACGCTGCGAGGCTCTGGCGCATTTCATATTCACCCTTGTTTTGGGCTCGGCGTTGGCGAAGCCAACTTGGCCCAAAGGCGGGCGAATCTGAAACGCGTCAGAGCCTCTCGCTGACTTTGCCTAGAATGTGAGGTTGTGAAATGAATGACATCGGAGTTATTTTCGATTGCGATGGGACGCTGGTGGATTCCATGGGAGCGTGGCATGAGGTGGATCGCACGCTGGCGGCCGAGGCCGGCATCACGCTGACCGAGGCCGACGCCGAAGCCATCACCACCATGTCGCTGCCCGAGGCCAGCGCCTATTTACATGAGCAATGCGGTCTCGGCGAGAGCAACGAGGCGGTACTCGAGATGATCTTCGACCGCATGCGCGCCTTCTACGCCAACGAGGTGGAGGCGCGTCCGGGTGCCTTGGAGTTCGTGCGGGCCCTGCACGAGCGCGGCGTGCCCATGGCGGTAGCCTCGTCCACGCCGGCCGACATGCTGGCCACGTGCGTGGAACGCTGTGGGCTCGCCCCCTACATGAAGACCGTCGTGTCTGTGGACGACCTGCAGACGAGCAAACGCGAACCGGCTGTTTACGACCACGCCCGCAGCTTCCTCGGCACTGATCGCGCCCACACCTGGGCTTTCGAAGATGCCGCCTACGCCCTGGACACCCTGCGCGCGGCCGGCTACCGCACTGGCGCCATCTACGACAACGACATCTCCGGCACCCGCGACCAGCTCTTCGAGCGCGCCGACTTCCTCATCGCCTCATGGGAGGATCTCGACCCCGACATCTTTCTCGCCAAGGCCGGCGCTTAAACGACAAAACCGTAAGATACGCGCAACGGCAGCGTAAGTGGATGCTGCCATGATGGAACCATCGAAATTGGGGGATGCGGAACCGCCGAAAGACTCAATTGGGAACACATCGCCCAGCCCGTGTCCCGCCCGAGCGAAAGGAGCCTATCATGATCACCGCGCTCTGCGCCATCGCCCTGCTCGCCGTCGCCGTCTTCGTCCTCGCCGGCTGCATTGCCACCGCGGCCCTATAAAACGGTTCACCTTTCGGCCCACGGCGAACCTCGCGCGTCGGAGGATGGTCCCTCTGACGCGCGAGTCCGTCTTACGTGGAGCGGAGACGTGAGCGTGAGAAAGCTCTTTCTAGAGGCCGAATTCCTCGAATCGCGCACGGCGAGCGGCGGCATCGGTTGCAACGAGTGCTACCTCTTCCGAGCGACCCGATTCGATCAGCGCCGTCACCAACGCGCCAAGACGCGCTTCTCCCTCTTCAAGACCTTCAGCCCGTCCCTCGCTTTCCGTTGTCTCGACGGCGATGTGCTCTAGTTTCTCGAGATCTTCCTGAAGCATGCGCCTTTGCTCCTCAAGCACGCGCTGTTGCTCCTCAAGCGTGCGCCTTTGCTCCTCGACCATGCGCCTTCGGGCCTCGAGGTCTTCCCGGTCTTCCTCGAGCATGCGTCTTAGAGTCTCGAGGTCTTCCCGGTCTTCCTCGAGCATGCGTCTCTGGATCTCCATGTCTTCCTCGAATGTCAGCAAGGCCATCTTCTCCTTTCTCCACGCTTCGTCGCCGTTCGCTGCCCTTACGGCGGCGGCTAGTTTCGTGGCGAACCGATCGTCGCCCGCTTCTCCGGTAGAAATATAGTGTAGCAGGTTTCGCAGGCGTCCCGGAGGGAGCCTGTCCCAGGCAGAGGCAGCCAAGACGACCCAGGTGAACCCATGGTCCGTTTCCACGCTCGTATTCTCCTGGCACTTTACGTTTAGCGTGTATACCGGCAGCCCCGCATTGAAGGGATCGTGCAGGCAGATGAAAACGATGTAGCAGGGAGGGAGGTTTCCGTAGTGCTCACCACGGCGTAGTGCCAAGGTGTCCATGGCGCCCTGATAGAAGCGCAAACGGCGACCGAGTTTAGTCCGCTTGACTGTTTGCATCTCGATATTGTAAACCTCGTTCTCGGTTTTTACGTAGGCGTCGAGACGCACGCCGTGGTTGGTGAGCGTCGGACGGATATCGTTCTCGGCGATGATGTACTCAATGTTCGACACTGGTGCATTGAGGACTACTTCAAGCAGCTCGCGGCAAAGCTCCTCGTTCGTCATCAGAAGATCGAACATGGGCCAATCGCTGAACTCGAGTTCGTTTTCCTTCATGGGCTTCTCCTCAAATCGATGGAAGGGGGAGGGCCACTTTATTCGATCACGACCGCATAAATGACGCGGGAATGTCTCGTTTTGCTCCTCGCGCCGACCGCACTTGCGTCGCAAGGCCAGCTCAGCGCCCCTTTGTTAAGCATCGTTGCTTGCGCATGCGGAGCTTTCTTGTTACGGTGAAGCGGTGAGAACGTTTCCGAGAAGGGCTGACGCCATGCTGAAGGACACCATCAAGAAGCTGCGCACTGAGCAGGGATTGAGCCAGGATGAGTTGGCCGAGCGCGTCCACGTAGTGCGCCAGACCGTCTCGAAGTGGGAGCGTGGCACCTCGGTTCCCGACGCCGATTCGCTCGTGGCCCTGGCCCGTGCCCTCGGAGTGAGCGCCGCTGAACTGCTGGGGGAGAGTGCGATGGTGGAGAAAAAGCCGGACGACCTTGCGTGGGAGACCTCTCTTCTTGATGAGCGCATTGCCAGTGAGTCGCAACGGCTCGATCGCCTGGTGCGCGCCCTCAAATGGGCGCTCGTCGGCGCGGCGGTTATGGTGCTTGTCTTCGGTCTTTTTATCTGGCTGCCAAACCAGCAATTCTCCTACACGATATGGTGGGACAGCGTGACAGACGATCCGGATTACAATAAGATCATCTATCGCCTCGATGGCGAAGGGAAGTCGATACGGCTTTTCCTGGATCCAGAGGACTATGGGCGCGTTATTGGCTGTGCCGGGGAACCGGGCATGGCGGAGGCCATGAGCGCGGCGGAGCTCCTCAATGAGCCGGGAAGCTTGGATGCGCTCTCTGAGCGAGCGAATCAAGCTATAGAGGCGATGGGCGGTATCGTGCTTCGTCACGAGTTGTGGCTTCCCGCCGCCAGTCGCGAAGACGATGATCCTACCAATGACGATGTGCCTTACTCAGTTTGCTTCTACGCCGATTCCGACGACCAAGATATCCCATGGCCATGATCTGGGCTTTTGCAGTTTCCGAAGTTGAAGGTGCATTGCGCTACAGACAACGGCACCCCGCGAAATCGTGACAGGCGCTGACGCCGTCGAATGAGGAATTGTAGCTGCGGGCTGGTGGTACCAGGTGCTGTCGAGGACAATGGGAAGGCTGAGGCTAGGTGCTCTGCTAGATGAGTTTCCAGGGGCTGGCCGAACGAGTCCCCGAGATTCGCTGATATACCGTTAATAATCTAGCTAAGACTCCGAGATCGTCTCTACGGAGGTGACGGTGCCGCCGTGGTCTTCTATGTAGGTGCAGACGGCTTCTTCGAATTCGCTGGCGCTGCCTGGGATGTTGTAGAACTGCTGGACGTCGACAGCGTCGGCTATGGTGGGGGAGCCGGTGTAACTGATGACCGCTGTGGGGTCGTAGGCGTCTAGGTCGATGACGAACTGGCTTGTCTGGCCGTTGAGCTCGTATTCTATGATAGTACGGTTGATCGCCGCTTCTTGGATCGCTATGGAACCCGAGAACTCCGGTATGGCGTAGAGGGCGACGGCCAGCACAAGGCCCTCCTTGTCGCCGATGATCTCATTCTCCTTTCAACCATAGCGATTGCCGCCCGATCAGGCAAGCAACTGAAACTAACACGGGGGTTTCTGTGCGATACTGTGGCACAGAGTGCGATAAGGTTCGGCCGTGGTCGCAGTTGCAGGCTCGGAAAGGAGCGATGGTGCTGGCGGATTGGTGGGACAGGGTTACCGGGCGCGCGGGGAAGCGCGAGGTGTTTCCTTCTCGGTTCGGAGAGGCGGCGGTGTATGCGATGCCGGCGGAGGACGGGTCGCTTGTGCGCATGCTGAATGTGGGCGGGGTGCTGCAGTCGGCGACCTATCTGGACGAGCGTTGGGCGACGTGCCCCTTTGCGTACCTGCGATCCTTCGACCACCTCTTCGAGGCGGCGCTTCCCGAGGCGCTGGATCCGCTGGTTGTAAACCGTGTGCTCATGCTTGGTGGCGCTGGGTTCGCCTATCCCAAGCAGCTGCTGCTGGAGCATCCGGGCGTTGCGCTGGACGTGGTGGAGATTGATCCGGCCATGGTGCAAATCGCCCGGGAGCGTTTCTTCCTTGATCGTCTGGAGATGCAGCTGGCCGCCGAGGGCCGCGCCGACGATCTGCGCATCTTCGTGGAAGACGGCGAGGCGTTCCTGCGGCGGTCGGACGGCGCCCCCTACGATGCCATCATCAACGACGTCTTCGTCGGGCGCGAGGCGGTACCGTTCTTCGTCAGTGACGAGGGTATCGCCTGCGCCCGCGCGCGCTTGACGCCGGGCGGCCTGCTCATGGCTAACTGCGTCGTGGAATACACCGGCGCCGCCATGTACCGCCTCTTCTCCCAGGTGGAGCGCTTGCGCGGTCACTTCGCCAACGTGTACGTCATCGACGCCTCCGACGACGAGTTCGGCGGCGCCGACAACTACCTTCTCATAGCCACCGACGGCTCCTACCCTTTCACAGGCGTCATCCCCTACGGGGATTAGGGGCAGCTGCACGATGATAGCCCGTCGATCAGGCGCTTCTCGTTCTCGGCGCGGCCCTCGACGATATAACGACGCAGGACGTCGGTGGCCCAGCGACGGAACTCAACGCCGCGCTGAGACTTCACGCGGTAGCCCACCGAGATGATGACGTCGAGGTTGTAGTATTCGACCTGCCGCTCTACCTCGCGATTCCCCTCTTTTTGAACTGTCGCAAATTTTGCGACAGTTGGTTTCGGTGAGTTCTCCAATTCTTCCTTAAGCGCGTTGGCGATATACTTGCCAATGGTTTTGACATCGCGATCGAACAGGAGAGACATCTGAGAGCGGTTGAGCCAGATCTCGTCCTTTCCGACGTCAACCGCGACATCTAATCTCACCTCCCCATCGGAGGATTCGAAAAGGACGATGTTCGATGTGCTAGCTGCTTCAGACATGCTCAAGTCTCCTTCCTACGTAAAAATGGATAGAAGACGCTCAGCAAATAGGCGAGAACCGCGCGAAACATGCTGCAAGAAAGAGCGTTGCTATCAAGATAGCACAAACATCACAGCGCGGCTTCCACAAAGTCAGGAATTGAACAATACCAGCGCGTGCTGTCCCTAGTAAGAATCGCTTCTTAGCTCTCGAGGCGGCAGGCGAGGTCGGCGCGGCGGTTGATGCCGAGCTTTCGATAGAGGTTGCGCACGTGGGTTTTCACGGTGTTGGGAGAGACGACGAGCTCCTCGGCGATTTGCGGTGCCGTGCGCCCTTCAACGAGGAGGCGCAGCACATCCTCTTCGCGGCGGGTGAGGTCGTAGGTGCGGGCGGCCTTGGCGCAGAGGGCTTCGATATCAGGCTCTTGCGGCACCTCCGGGTCGGCCAGCTGCGAGTCAGCGTAGCCGCTTTTCGCCAGTTGCAAACGCTCTGCTTCGCGCTTCATGGCGGCTTCGCGCCAGTAACGACTTAGGAAAAAGGAGGCCAGTGCGGTTGCTGCCAGCAGCGCCGCTGAGGCGATCGCGGCCGTTTTGGATGCCTGAAATCCATCCAGTGCCGGCACGACAATGGAGAGCCCGATGCTCGCGACCGACCACAGTACCGCCAGCCGTGTGCTCACATCGTCGCTGCGTCGGCGAAAGCAAGCTTGCCCAACGGCCGCGCAGGCCGCGCCTACGCCGATTAGGGCGGAAAAGACGATAATGAAGCTGGCGAAGGGAATCACGGGTTCGGCTCCTTTTCCGATTGGATGCCTCTCACTTTATCTTATTGCAGGCGCTTGCCCTAGGGTGAAAAACCTCACCATTGCCCTTTGGCCTGATCCCGTGCTAGTTTGGACTCGGTAATCGAGCGAAAAGGAGCGAGCTATGGCCGAAGAGACGAGCTTGAAGGCGTCAGAGCCGAACCGGGCGATTCGCGTTGTTGTCGGCGTCGCGGTCATAGGGGTGCTTCTGGCGGCTCTCGGCTGGATGGTGCCGCATTTCATCGCCCAGCCCGCGCGCGCTACCTTAACCCAGGAGACGCCGACGGGGATGTCCTCGGGCTACGCTCCCCATTGGAAGGCCGAGGAGATTGTGGAAGTGCCTTTTGGCGAGACCGTCGTGCTGGATGACTTGGACTGGGGAATGAAATACGACCTTGAGGCAAGCCCCTACCTGCAGGAGGACTGGGATTCCATGACCGATGCCGAGAGAAAGGCCTCGATGGAAAGCGAGAGCTGGGATGAGGAGATCGCCCCGTTCTCGGCCCGCGTCGTCGATTGCGCCATGGTGTCTCCGGCGGCGTTTACGGAATGGTATCCGCTGTACGTCGAGACGAACCTCTCGGCAGGTTCGGGAATGCTGTTCGCCGACGAGGACGTTCGCATGGTGGTGGTCGATGTAGAGGTTGGCAATCTCGGCACCGAACCCGCGGCACCGCCGAACCCTGTGCTGCGGTGTGCCGCCTTCACGGGCGATAATGCGATGATGGATGCCGGGATGCTTCCAGACAATTATGCTCAAGCAGCGCTGTATCCTCTTGGTGGCGATGACTTCATAGTGGGTCTTGCCGGCGGGTATGACACGCTGATGCCGGGTGAGACGCGCGTAATCCGCTACGCCTTCGTCATTTACCGTAACAGCTTCGCCGAGCAGGACGGCATCGATAATGCCGATCTTTCGGCCATGGAAGTTGCGTATCTCGATTGCAGCCCGTGGCGCGTTATCGCCCTGAAGCTGGCGAACGCTCGCGATGCCGCCCAAGTGCACCCGCGCAACGCCTACACCGACGGGATCCTCGGGCGCTAGATTGGCGAGGCGCCTGCTCGACGTTCTTGTCCTGCGCGTTTCTTTGTAGCCCTTTTTCGCGGTTGAGGCGCTCTCTGGTTCGTGCTGCTTTTGTGGAAGGTGGGTGGGGCGTGCAACAAAACGGGCTTCTCAAACGTCTAGTAGATAGAGGGTCGGAGCAGAATGAGCGCGAGGAGGCTGACGTGCACAAGTTGAGCGACATTATGGCCGTTATGGGGCTGGCCGTCGTGTTCGTGGGCATTGCGATGTTCATCGCCTGCTGGGGGTAGGCCGCCGGCCGCTTGTTTCCCGTAACCGCTGCATAACGAGGGCTTATCGGGTTGGCAGACGTTGCGTCAGTTGGTCATGGTTTCACAGAGCGCCCCTTTACACTGGATGCCGAGACACGCGTTCAGGGAAAAGGAGGCCGGCCATGGGAGATGAAAAACGCCATGTAGATCACCTGGAAGAGGCCGCGCACAAGGCCGAGGCCGACCTGCGGGACGACCTTGAGAAGGCCGTGGAATTCGAGAAGGCCGACGTGGCTGAAACTCATCGCGAGTGGCACGACCAGCTACATAACGATCATGCCGAGCTGGTGGCCGACGTTGCTCGCGACAAAGAAGAGATCCGCGAGGCCTTAGACGACGCGCGCCACCCCGAGCGCATCGTGCATGCGGCCGAGGAAAAGCTCGCCCACGCCGCCGACGAGGCCCGCGATGTCGTGCGCGCCGTGGAGCACCCGAGCGTCATTGTCGATGACGCTAAGGAGGCTCTAGCCGAGAAAAAGCACGCCCTTGATGAGACCGCGGCCACTATCGCTGCCGAATTCACCAGCCCCGCCGACAAGAAGCGCCTGCCGGTGGTGCTGCGCGTGTTCGGCGTGCTGCTCATTATCGGCTCGGGCGTCGCGCTGCCGGTCATCGCGAAGACCATTTATCAGGCCGTGACCATGTTCGACTCTGGGGCTATGCGCGGGGAGGGCATCTCCACCATCGTGGTGACCTTCGTGAATCTGGCCGTGCTGGTGGCCCTCGCCGTCACGCTCATTGTGTTCGGCGTGCGCCTCATCCGCAACCAGCGGCGCTGGGCAGCGCTGCTCTCCTACGGGCTGTACGTGCTTCTTCTGACCGGGGCTCTGTGCTCCATCATGCTGGCCGGCATTGGCTACGAGCTTATTCCCTACGGCGTCGGTTTCGCGGTCACGGTGGCGCTGCAGAGCTACCTCGACCCCTCGCTGCTCGAAGAACGCCGCGCCCATCGCAAGGCCCGCGAGGCCGAGGAGCACGCGGAGGGGGAGGCCGGGACGCTCGGTCGCGACCCCTCGGGCAAGGGCTACATCACGCTGAACTTCTTCAACCTGTTCTGGATCTTCGTTGTGGCCAGCGTGCTGGGGCTGCTCATGGAGGAGATCGTCCACTTTCTGTTCGTGGTGCCGGGCCAGTGGCAGGACCGCGCGGGCCTGCTGTTCGGCCCGTTCTCGCCTATCTATGGCTGCGGCGCGGTACTTATGACCATCTTCCTCAACCGCTTTCACAAAAGCAATTGGCTCGTCATCTTTCTGGTGGCGGCGGTCATCGGCGGTGCCTTCGAGGCGTTCGTGAGCCTGTTCATGCAGTACGCGTTCGGAGCGGTGGCCTGGGATTACTCCAATATGCCCGGATCGCTGTTCGGCGGCCGCACGTGCCTGCCGTTCATGGCCTGCTGGGGGCTGCTCGGCGTGGTATGGATAAAGCTGCTGTTGCCGTTCATGCTGCGGCTCGTGAATTTCATTCCGTGGAACTGGCGCTATATGCTTACCACCGTGGCCGCCTGCTTCATGCTGGTGGACGCCGTCATGACCCTGCAGGCGCTCGACTGCTGGTACATGCGCCTGTCCCACGACCCCATCGACACGCCCATCCAGCAGTTCTACGACCACGAGTTCGGCGACACCTACATGGCCGACCGCTTCCAATCGATGACCATCGTGCCCTCGGACGCGGTGCGCGGGTAGAAGGACGACAACGAAACGGGCGGCGCGCTTGGCGGCCGCCCGTTCGCGTGCAGGGCGCGGGGAGGGAAGGCGCCCTATCGGAATAAGTGGGGATGAGGAGCTACTCCTTGCCGCCGAGCACCTGGCCGATAGTGTAGCCCATCAGGCAGTTGCGCGTGTGCGAGAGGCAGTTCAAGTTGTGCGGGTAAGTGTTGTAGAACATGCCGCCGGATGTGATGCCCGCCGCGAACAGGCCCGGGATGGGCTGGCGATCCTTGGTGAGCACGCGGCACTCGGTGTCGACGATGAGGCCGCCGGTGGTGCACAGGCCGTCGGCGTACTCCTTGGTGGCGTAGAAGGGCGGCTGGTCGATGGTCATCATCATGGTGCCGGGCATGTCGAAGTCGGTATCGGCGCCGGCGGCGCACATCTCGTTCCAGTGGTTGATGGTCTCCACGAAGGCGTCGACGGGCACTCCCATGAGCTCGGCCAGCTCTTCCAGGGTATCGGCCTTGAAGGCGTTTTCGCTCTGGGCGGCGGCGATCCAGTTCTCTTTGGGGCCGTAGCACGAGGAGCTTGGCGTCCAAATCTTGTCGATCTTGGTATCCAGGGCGCTGTCGACGATGTAGAAGTCGTAGGTGCCGGGCTGGTACTGGATGGCCATGGCCAGCTGGCCGTAGGGGTCGTACTCGGGAGTGAACCTCTTACCGAGTTTGTTCACTCGCACGAAGGGCATGAGCTGCTCGGGATCGAGCATGATGGACTGCGGGAACTCATCCTCGGCAGCGCCGACGGCCACGCCCATCTGAAGGCCGTCGCCGGTGTTGCCGAAGGCGCCAGTGAGCCAGCGGCCCGGCACGCCACGGGGGCGGCAGCGCTCTTTCAGCATCTGCTGGTTGAACTCGTAGCCGCCGGTGGCGAGCACGACGCCCTTGGCGCAGTTGTACTGCTCATAGCCGTCGGCGCTCTTCACGATGACGCCGGTCACGGAGCCCGCCTCGTCGGTCACCAACTGGCAGGCCGGGGTCTCGTAGCGGATCTCGACGCCGGCCTCGGTGAGGATGCCAGCGAGAATGTCGGCCAGCTCGCCGGGAGGATAGGGGAGGTTCAGCGACGTGTTCCACGAGCGGCTGAGCGCCGTGGGGTCGTACTGCTCGCGGAAGTCGGGGAAGTCGCCGGCGGCGAAGGTGAGGGGGTAGTCGTTGAAGTCTTGGTTGTCGAAGTGGCTGATGTACCAGTTCACGGCTTCGCCGTTCTTCTCGAGGTAGTGCTGGTACAGCGTCATGTCCGCCTGGAACGAGCAGCCGATCATGGCGTCTGACATCCACTCGGTGGTGTCGTACTCCATGCCCCAGAACTTGTGCAGCTCGGAATTGGTACCGCCGATGGTGGCCGAGTTGTAGTTGCCGCGGTTCTGCTTCTCCACGGCCACGGTTTTCAGGCCCTGCTCAGCGCAGGCCAGGGCGGCAGCGTCGCCGGCCGGTCCCAGGCCGCAGACGACGACGTCCACGTCGTGGGTAGCGACGATCTTATCGGCGGGGATGGGCTCCGCCACGAAAGCGACCACTCCCTCGCCGGCCGAGCCCACTTCCACTTCCTCCACCACGGGCCAGACGGCCTTGGCGGGATCGGTGGTCTGCATGGCGCCGCCGGTCGCCGCATCGTCTGCGGCTATGGTCTCGCCCGCGACTTCGGCCTGGGTCTTGGGCGCGCAACCCGCAAGGCCTGCGAGGGCGGCGGCCCCGGCGGCGACGGCCGCGCCGGAGAGGAAGCCGCGCCGGCTCACGGAAGGCGCCGCGGCGGGGTTCGAGCTACCCGTGGGGCACGGGGCGGACGGGGTGCTGGGTTGGGTGCATTCGGTCATGATGTTCCCTCCATCGTGTCTCTCGGCGTCGGGTGCCGGCCCTTTGCCGGAGCCTCAACGCGGTGGCCCTATCTTTGCTCGCCAGGTGCGCTAACCCCATCTACCGAAACGGTAGATATTTGAGAAAACGCAGGTCAAAGTCATGTCGTCTCCCGTGGTTGTTCGTGATGGCCGCGCTGATCTGTGCGATACTTACTCCAGTTCAAGAGAGGAGCGTGTGGTGGCTGGGGCTGTGCTAAATGAACGAGAAGGTGCCGAGGCGGTGCGGGGCGCCCGCCGCGTGGGCTGGGGCCGGGCGGTGTTCGGCTCGGCCTGCCTGTGGGCTTGGGGGTTTCTGGCGTATCTGAGCCCCGTGCTCATTCCCGCCGAGCGACCGGTCGGCGGCGTCGGCATCGAAGTCGGTTTCTTCGTCTCCCAAGGTGCGGTGGTGGTTGCCGCTGTGGCCATCGTCCTCGCTTTGCGGAAGCGCTCCGTTGCGGTGGGGCGCGGCGTGCTGCTGGTGTGCGCCTCGCTGCTCGCGCTGGCGAGCGCGCTGCTTCCGCTGACGGTGGCGATCGACGCGCCATGGCCCCTCGTCGGCTGCGGGGCGATATGCGGGGTTGCGGGAACGCTGCTCGGCTGCGCCTGGGGCGCCCGCTACTCCTTGGAGTCGAGGGATGTGTCGGCAGTCGTCATGGTCTCGTTCCTCGTGGCCTATGGGATCTATTTCGCAATTCTCTTGCTTTACGTCGCAACGCCCTTTGTCGTGGCGGCCCAGGTCGTTGTTGTCTTTCTGCCCCTAGCTTCCTGGGGCCTCTGGTTCTGGGATGCCTCGGCACGTTCGGGGCTTGCTCCCGAGGTGTTCCCCTCCTCTGCTCTCTCTACCGACATAGCGGGTTCGCCGGGTTCCTCGGGGAAGGCTCCCGGTGAGGTGACGGCCGGCTCGCGCGAGCTACATGCGCTTCCGTGGCGCTCGCTGGGGGTGATTGCCGTGGCGGCCCTTGTGGGCAACGTGATGGCCTCGGTCATCATGGGCACTTCCTACGAGGGGGCCGACAGCCTTTACCCGGGTGGCATCGCTCTTTGCGCCTGCATCGCCACCATGGCGCTCGTGCCCCTGACGGCTGAGCGGACGGCCTTCTCCGTAGCGCAGCTGTATCGCATCACCGTCACCTTCAGCGTCGTGGGTCTTGTGGCCATTCTGGTGCTCGGTGCGGCGGCGGTGCCGGTCGGAGGGGCGCTCGTTCAGGGCTGCACGCTGTTCTTCCAGCCGCTCGTCTATGTGGTGGTGACGCGCAGCACCCGCCTTCAGGGCTTGTCCCCCTTGGTGGCCTTCGGTGTGGGCCAAGCGCTGATCAGCGCCGTGGTGCTCGCGGGGAACCTGGCGGGAAAGCTGCTGTTTCAGGTGGCGGGGGAGACGCCTTTGCTGCTGTCTGCCGTATGCGGTGCCGGTGTGCTCGCGCTGTTCTTCATGGTGGTGGCCCGAGCCGCGCAGGTGGGGGAAGAGGGGAACGAGGAGAAAGACGGCGGTACGGAAGAAATGGAAGCCGAAACGAGAGGCGCCGATCGGGTTAAGGCTGCTGCTGCCGGACGCGGCTCTTCTGGTGTTGCGGCAGGAGAACGGCTCTTTGAGGACGGCGGCACCACCGAGGCTGCAACGCTGCCGAATGGTGATTGTGCCGCTGGCGTCGGAGCGCAGGGAGAAGATTCCGCCGCTGTTTTTGCGCGGGCAGTAGGACTAACGGCCCGCGAGACGGAGATCCTCTCACTGCTGGTGCGCGGTCGCACCCTTCCTTACATCGCCAACGAGCTGTTCGTGACCACGGGCACCGTGAAGACCCACGTGCGCCACATCTACGAGAAGGCCCTGGTCAACAACCGACAGGAACTCCTCGACAAGGTGGAGGCCCGCTAGACACATCTCCCGAAATCAGGCGGTCGCGACCTTCTTTGGGCGGCCAGCGGTTCGGGGGCTATTGAAATAGTCTATGACATCGTCGGCTGACACAAGGCGGGCGCTGCCAACTTTCTCGGTTCTCAGAATGCCGTCGCGAATCATGGCGTGTATGCGCGAGGTGCTGACATCGAGGGTATCCGCCGCTTCTTGGACGGTCATGGTGGTGAGGGAAGGCGTGTCGGCATCGCATTCCACGGCAACGGCGATGGCCTTGCCGTTTGCGGGGGTGGGATGGTCCATCCGCGGCTCCGGCAAGGGCCGTCCTTCGCGAAGCGCTTGGGAGATCCAGAGGGTCAGCAGATCTTGCGCCATGAAAGCCGCATCGAACAGAGTGTCCCCCTGGGTGCAGATACCCAGGTCGGGAAACTCTGCCTCCCACCCGCCGCTCCACGGGGTGAGGATGGCTTCGTAGAGAAACTTCATAGGTCGCTTCCTCTCTATTAGGTGAAGTATTAGAGAAGCCCTAGCTTTTCTTTGATGGCTCGCTCGACCCCCGGCGAAAGATCTCCGGGATGCCGGGGGATAGGGAACTCTTCGCCAGCAGCATTCGCGAAAATGTCATGTTTCGCTCCGTGTCTGACGAAGCGGCCGCCCATTTTCTTGGTGAGCCGTATCGCTTCTCTAGCTGTCATGGGCATGTCTCTCGACCTCCTGCATGGCGCAATTTATTGTAACAATTAGTAACAATAAATGCAAGTACTGCCGTCTTCTCAAAGCGAATTATAGCAAACAAATGTTCTTAGAACAATAGTTCATTTCAGGATAATCGAGGGGGTCTCGGCAGAAAGCTCTCGGATTTTCCGATGACATTCGCTGGGGACTTCCTATAACCGGGGTGGCCCGGGTGCCCCTATAATGGGCGAGCGAAAAAATGCGAGACCCAAAGGAGCCCTGAATGAGCGAGCGGATTGGAACGACCTGCGTGCAAGGCGGATGGCGGCCCGGCGACGGCGAGCCGCGCCAGGTGCCCATCTACCAGAACACCACCTGGAAGTACGACACGAGCGAGCATATGGGGCGCCTGTTCGATCTGGAGGAGTCCGGCTACTTCTACACGCGCTTGGCGAACCCCACCAACGATGCGGTGGCGGCGAAGATCGCGGAGTTGGAAGGCGGCGCGGCGGCGATGCTCACCTCCTCGGGCCAGGCGGCGAACTTCTTCGCGGTGTTCAACATCGCCGGCGCGGGCGATCACGTGGTGGCCTCCTCGGCCATCTACGGGGGCACCTACAACCTGCTCGCCCACACCATGGGCCGCATGGGCCTGGAGTGCACCTTCGTCGATCCGCACTGCACCGACGAGGAGCTTAAAGCCGCTTTCCGGCCCAACACGAAGTGCGTCTTCGGCGAGACCATCGCAAACCCGGCGCTGGCCGTGCTCGACATCGAGCGCTTCGCGGCGGCGGCCCACGGCCACGGGGTGCCGCTCATCGTGGACAACACCTTCCCCACGCCGGTGCTGTGCCGGCCCATCGAGTGGGGCGCCGACATTGTGACCCACTCCACTACCAAGTACATGGACGGCCACGGCGCTTCCGTCGGAGGCGTCATTGTGGATTCGGGCCGCTTTAATTGGAACGCCCACGCCGACAAGTTCCCGGGGCTCACGACGCCCGATGAGAGCTACCACGGCGTGGTGTATACCGAGCGCTTCGGCTTGGAAGGTGCCTACATCACCAAGGCGACGGCGCAGCTCATGCGCGATTTGGGCTCTATCCAGTCGCCGCAGAACGCCTTCCTCATCAATCTGGGGCTGGAGAGCCTGCACCTGCGCATGGCCCGGCACGCCGCCAACGGACGCGCGGTGGCCGAGCACCTGGCGAGCCACCCGAAGGTGGCTTGGGTGCGCCATCCGTCGCTGGAAGGCGACTCGGAGGCGGCGCTCGCGGCGAAGTATCTGCCGGAGGGTTCCTGCGGTGTGGTGAGCTTCGGCGTGGCCGGCGGGCGCGCGGCGGCCGAGACGTTCATGAAGAACCTGAAGCTGGCCCAGATTGCCACCCATGTGGCCGACGCCCGCACCTGCGTGCTGCACCCGGCCAACGCCACTCATCGCCAGATGAACGACGCGGAGCTTGAGGCGGCCGGCATCAGCGCCGACCTCATCCGCCTGTCCTGCGGCATCGAGGACGCCGCCGACCTCATTGCCGACATCGACCAGGCCCTGGCTGCCGTGGAATAGGAGGACGCATGCCCATTCGCATTCCCGATGCGCTGCCGGCCACGGCGGCGCTGGAGAACGAGAACATCTTCGTCATGACCGAGCATCGCGCCATGCACCAGGACATTCGTCCGCTGCGGCTGCTGCTGCTGAACCTCATGCCCACCAAGATCACCACGGAGACCCAGATTCTGCGGAAGCTGTCGAACACGCCGCTGCAGGTTGAAGTGGAGCTGCTGCAAACGGCGAGCCACGACTCGAAGAACACGGCCGCCGAGCATCTGGAGGCCTTCTACACCACCTTCGACGCGGTGCGCGACGAGCACTTCGACGGCCTTATCATCACCGGGGCGCCGGTGGAGCGGCTGGAATTCGAAGAAGTGGACTACTGGCCGGAACTCTGCGAGATCATGGAGTGGTCGAAGACCCACGTGCACTCCACGCTGCACATCTGCTGGGGCGCCCAAGCCGGCATCTACTATCACTACGGCGTGCCCAAGCACGAGCTGCCCGAGAAGATGTTCGGCGTGTTCCCCCACGAGGTGGTCAAGCGCACCTCGCCTTTGGTGCGCGGGTTCGACGATAGGTTCTTCGCGCCCCATTCGCGCTTCACCGAGGTGCGGGCGGCCGACATCGAGGCGCATCCCGCGCTCGAGCTGATCGCGGTGTCCGACGAGGCTGGGGTGTACGTGGCGAAGTCCACCGACTCGCAGAACTTCTTCGTGTTCGGTCACCCCGAGTACGACCGCGAGACGCTGAAAGCGGAATACGACCGCGACATCGCCAAGGGGATGAGCATCGCCGTGCCGGCCCACTACTTCCCCGACGACGACCCGACGCGCGAGCCGGTTTCCACGTGGTTCTCCTGCGCCCAGTTGCTCTACACCAACTGGCTGAACTACTATGTGTACCAAACGACCCCCTACGACATCACCCGCGCTGGCGATAGGGAATAGGGGAGATGGGCGTTCGGGCAGCTTCCGTCTGCGCGAAATGAGCAAACGAGGGTACTTCTCGTAGTTTTCTGCAGGGCGATTTCTGTTGCTGGCGCTATTTCACCTGGTGGGGAATTAGCTGTAGAGTGATTTCGCTATCGGCGACTACGAGAAGTAGGCCATTTTGCCCATTTCGAAGGACTCGGGCTTTTCGGTTGTCCGAAAAGGTAGGCAGCGAGACGCGTTTTTGAAAGGTGGAAATCTGTGGCAATCGATCCAAAGAACGACCCCCATGCTCGTATCGTGGTGAAGCCGCTGCCGAGCCAGCGAAAGGGGGAGGGCCGCCCTTCTGCGGTGCTAGGCGAGGGCCAACGGGGGCGCGATAGCCGTGCGGCCACTTTCGCCGACCCCTTCGTTCGCGCGGAGAACGAGGACGACGACGGCTACGACCCCTATTCCGATCGCCCTGCCGAACGAGAGCCCTTGTTCTCGGAAGACCCCTGGAATTAGCGAAGGCGCCCTGGTTTTCGAACCGAGGCGCCCTCTGCATTTGTGCGCTGTCGCATGGTCGCGCTGTGAAACGGTCCGAGCGTCGAACGACCGCTAGCTCGCGTACATGGCCGCGTAAGGGCGGCTGGAGGCGGGGCGCAAAGCGACGAACTCGCTCACGCTCGCGTGCTCGTGGGGCTCGGTGCCGAAGCAGGCGTCGTAGCGGGCGAGCAGCGCGCCGAGGGTCGCCGTGTCCTCGTCGGTCAGCTCCCTTAGATCCAGCCCGTCGGGCACCACGGCCGGCGTGTTGTTGCGGCGCAGATAGATGACCCCGCCGTGCATGCCGGAGGCCAAATGATCGCCGGCGCGGCCCATAAGCACGATGATGCCGCCGGCCATGTACTCGCCGAGGAAGTTGCCCGCGTCCCCGCCAATGACGATGACCGGGCACTTCCCACCGTACTGCTTCATGTTAATGCCGCCGCGCCAGCCGCAGCCGTCGCGCACGATGAGCTCGCCGCCGCGCATGGCGTAGCCGGCCGCATCGCCCACGCGCCCGTGCACCACCACGGTGCCGGCGTTCATGGTGTTGGCGGTCTGGTCCTGGGCGCTTCCGAACACTTCCACCTCGCCGCCGTCCATATAGCAGGCCAGATCGTTGCCCGGGGTTCCGTGAATTTCCAAACGCTTGCCCGCGGGCAGGGTGCAACCAAGGTAGCGCTGGGCGTAGGCCTCCACGATGCAGACGGTGTCGGCTTCGGCAAGGGCCGCGCGCACGGCGGCATTGGCCTCCTGGAAGTGCTTCGTTCCCAATTCCACGATAATGGTTTCAGCCATGCGATCACTCTCCCGCGTACTTCACGCCGAGGATTTCCAGTTCCTTCTCGTTGAGCCCCACGCCGCGCAGCATCAGCCGGTTGCCGCGCAGAGAGTCGATGGCGTTGATGCCCATGCCGCCCATCATCTCCTGAATTTCGCGGTTCCAGCCGGACACGAGGTTCACCACGCGCTCGGCGGCGGCCTCGGGGGCGAGGCGGCTCACCAGATCGGCCCGCTGGGTGGCGATGCCCCAGTTGCAGCGGCCGCTCGCGCAGTCGCTGCACTGGTGGCAGCCCATGGCAATGAGCGCCGCCGACCCGATGGAGACGGCGTCGGCGCCGAGTGCCACGGCCCGCACCACGTCGGCGGCGTTGCGCAGGGTTCCTGAGGCCACAAGACTCACCGTCGATCGGATGCCCTCCTGGCGCAGCCGCTCGTCCACAGCGGCCAGGGCCAGCTCGATGGGAATGCCCACGTTGTCGCGGATGCGCTTGGGGGCTGCGCCCGTGCCGCCGCGGAAGCCGTCCAGCACGATGATGTCGGCGCCGGCCCGAGCCATGCCGGAGGCGATGGCGGCCACGTTGTGCACGGCGGCCACCTTCACGGCCACGGGTTTGGCGTAGCCGGTGGCTTCCTTCAGCGAGAAGATGAGCTGGCGCAAGTCCTCGATGGAGTAGATGTCGTGGTGCGGCGCCGGCGAGATGGCGTCGGTGCCCTCGGGGATCATGCGGGTGCGCGACACTTCCTCGTTGATCTTCTCGCCGGGCAGGTGCCCTCCAATGCCGGGCTTGGCGCCCTGGCCGATCTTGATCTCGATGGCCGCGCCGGCGTTCAGGTAGTGCGGGTCCACGCCGAAGCGCCCGCTGGCCACCTGCACGATGGCGCGGTCGGCGTAGGGCTCCAAGTCGCGGTGCAGGCCGCCCTCGCCGCAGTTGAAGTAGGTGCCCAGCTCGCGCGCGGCCATCGCCAGTGCCTTCTGGGTGTTGAGCGACACCGAACCGAAGCTCATGGCCGAGAACATGATGGGCACGTCCAGCGACAGCTGCGGCGGCAGCGGCGAGACAACGGTGCGGGTGCGCTCGTTCACGCGCAGCTTGCTCGGGCGGCTGCCCAGCACCACGCGGGTTTCCATGGGCTCGCGCAGAGGATCGATGGAGGGGTTCGTCACCTGGCTCGCGTTCAGCAGCAGATGCTCCCAGTAGATGTGGTAGCTCTTCGGGTTGCCCATGGAAGCGAGCAAAACGCCGCCGGTCTGGGCCTGGGCGGTGATGTCGTCCATGGCGCTCTCGGTCCACACGGCGCTTCCGGCGTCCACCTGGGGCCACCGGGTGATGGCGAGAGCCCGGGTGGGGCACAGAAGCGTGCAGCGCTGGCAGTTCACGCACTTCATGGAATCGGCGCGAAGGGCGCCAGTTTTCTTGTCGCGGTAGTGCACCTCGTTGGCGCATTGGCGCACGCACAGGTCGCATTTGATGCACTCCTCGCGGTCGCGCAGCACTTTGTAGCGGGGGTTGCGGAAGTCGCGCATGATTTAAGCCTCCTTCCGGCGGGGCAGCACGCCGACCTCGTGGGCCAACGGCGCGTTGTGCGGATCGTTCTCGGCGTCGGCATCGGCGGCAGCCTTGGCGGCGACCACGGAATCAAGCTGCACCACGAAGGGCTCGCCGCCCCCGATGGCGCGCATGTTCTCCGCGTCGGGGCACACCAGCTCGATGGCCGCCTGCTCGCTGGCCATGTACACCATGGAGCCCTTCTCGGCGGCCATGAGGGCTCGCAGCTTCAGCCGGTCGTTGATGGCGAGCAGCCCCTCGCTCGAGCCCAGAATCACCGAGAAGGGCCCGTTCACGAGAGCGCTCGCGTAGGTGGTGCGCAGGGCAGTTTCGAAGGCGGCGTCGGCCGCATCCATGGCGTCAATCTCATCCCACGCCGGCGCGGTCATGATGTGAGCGGCCAGCTCCGGCGACAGCCCGTGGCGGCGGCTCAGCAAATCGAACAAGTAGGTGATGACCTCGGTGTCGGTCTGCAGCTCGCAGTCGTAGCCGAACTGCTCCACGTAGCGGCGGTTCGCGTCGTAGCTGGAAATCTCACCGTTGTGCACCACCGACCAGTTCAGCAGCGTGAACGGATGCGCGCCGCCCCACCAGCCGGGGGTGTTGGTGGGGAAGCGTCCGTGGGCCGTCCAGGCCCAGGCGTCGTAGTCGCAGATGCGGTAGAACGCGCCGATGTCCTTGGGGTAGCCCACGCCCTTGAAGGCGCCCATGTTCTTGCCCGACGAGGCGACGAAGGCCCCGTCGATCTTCCCGTTGATGTGGAAGACGTGGGCCATGGTGTACTCGGCCTCGTCCAGGCCGCTGGCCGCCAGGCGCATGGGGTGGGGCGCGGCGAAGTAGCGCCAGATGTCCGGCGGGTTCTTGATGGAGGCCACCGGCTCGGTGGGGATGCGCTCCTGCTTCTCGCTCATAAAGTAGGTGTCCAGGTAGGCCTCGGTCTCACGCCGGGCCTCGTCGGACTCGTACATGATGTGGAAGGCGTACAGCTCCTCGTACTCCGGGTAGATGCCGTAGGCCGCAAACCCGCCGCCCAGGCCGTTCCCGCGGTCGTGCATGAGCGCGATGGAGCGCAGGATGTCGCTTCCGTCGTGGCGCGCGCCGCTTCGGTCCATGATAGCCGCGATGGCGCACCCAGCGGGAATGCGCACATCGCCCTCGCGGGGCGCGCGCGGGTGCCGGTCGCAGGGCGCAAGGCGCGCGGAGCCGGCGACGACCCCAGTGCCGGCGGCGTCGGGACGCGCGGTGCGCGGTCGGTCGAAATCGTACATGGCGTTCTCCTTGTGCATTGTGCGGAATGCTGTATCGTCAGCATAGGAGAGCAATGTTTCGCGAAACCGACTCCGGTGTTTCGCCTTTGTTAAGCCTTGGGGTGAAGGTTAGGAGGCGCGCGTTCTTGCGCGATGTCTTTTGGAGGAAGATCTTGAGCATACCCAGTGTGGAGGTGCTATGACGATCCAGTTACGGGAGAGCTGCTGGCAACAGCTATGGTGTTCGGAATAAACTGATTTGGAAAGAATGTCGAGCAATGAGGGTTGGTTGACCATGGGCGATAAGACGCCGGAGCGCAAGGGGCTTCTGTGGTGGATCGAGCACGAAAACACTAACGAGGCTTGGACAATGAAGAACCCCTGGGCCGTCGGTGCGATTGTCCTGACGATCCTCATTGTGCTGTGCATGTTGGCGACGTTTTTCTGGGGGCTGCCCCGTCCGGTGGCCAATGTGATCGTGAATGTCGCCTTCTACGGTTATTGGGGCGTTCTTCTTGCCTTTGAGATTAAAGCCAAGCACCGCGTCGCTGCCGCGGGCACCGCGTTCACGATGGTATTCTTCGCCTTCTTATGGTGGCTATGAGCTATCTCTTCTCGCGCGCTCTCGTAGGTTTATGGCGTTCGGTTGACGAAGGGGGCGTTTTCTGCACGAGATCTCGAGTTATAAGCCCCTGAGGAATCAGCGGCGGGACGCGTTGCGGAGAAGCATTTTCAAAACCCCAGGTCAGGTCATTGTCTGAATGGATGCTCCCTTTATGGTCGGCAGCCAGGCGTCCCCGGGACGCTTATAGCTCAAGATCTCGTGCATTTTTCGACCAGTTCGTTGACGGGACGCTTCTTGGCGGACGCCCGCATCGCTGTTCTCAGGTGCGAATGGCGCCTAGAAACGCGTCGGATCATTTTGCCTGTCGATTGGGATGACGAAGAGGACGACGGGGTCTGCGATGCCCTCGCATGACCCGAAGCCCGGGGAGATTTGGCTTGCCTACGTTGAATTTCTCGATCATCCGGGCATCGGCAAGGTTCGCCCCGCCTTCTAGAAGAAGATCATGAACATGCCCAGGGCCAGGCCTACCATGACGGCGAAGGCGGGGAGCTTGCTGCGGTAGATGAGGTAGCTCTCGGGCATGATTTCGCCGAACACCACATAGAGCATGGCGCCGGAGGCGAACCCAAGCGACATGGTGAGGCCCAGAGGGCCGATGTCGCCGAGCCAGAAGCCGAGCCACGCGCCGAGCACCGTGGGCAGACCGCACGCGGCCGTGAGAAGCGTGGCGCGCACGCGTCCGGTGCCGCCGGAGATAAGCGGCACGGCCACGGCCATGCCCTCGGGAATGTTGTGCAGGCCGATGAGCACGGCCATGATCATGCCGGTGCCCCACATAAGATCGCTGGATACGGCGAAACTCGCGCCGATGGTCATGCCCTCGGGGATGTTGTGCAGCGCGATGGCGCAGGCCATGACCACGCCGGCGACGAACAGCGACAGCTTGGAGTCGTGGTGGCGCTTGTGCATGTTCAGGTGGTCGGCGTGCACGAGCTCGTCGATGTCGTCATGGGTTTCGGGGTGGTCGGCATCGGCGGTGTGCGACACCTCCTTGCGTGTCTTGCGGTCGATGAGGTGGTTCAGCAGATACACCACGGCAACGCCCAGCGCCACGGCGAGGATTACCAGCAAGACCCCGTGCTCGGTGACTTGGCTGGCGGCTTCCTCGGCCTCGGCCAGAAGATCGAAGCACACCATGGCGGTCATGACGCCGCCGGCGAAGGCCAAAAGCAGGCTGATAGTGCGGTTCGACTCGCTCTTGAACAGCGCGCCAATGAGGCCGCCGAGCCCCGTTCCCCCGGCGCCGGAGATGAGCGTGACCAACGTGACGAATGCGAACGGCGACAGAGTTTCCATAACGGACAGGCTTCCTTAGACCCCGGGATTTCACAAAGCATTCCGTATTGTGCTCCATCGCCCGCGCCCCTGCGAGCGCAACCGCCCGCGTGTAAGCCAACGGAAACAATTCCCCTCGCAACGGCGCAGGCGGGGATGGACTACGCGAGCTTTTCCAGCGCTTTTTGATAAGCGGCTTTTTCTTCAGCGCGAGACGCCTTCGGTTTCTTTCCCGCAAGCGCACCTGCGGCCTTCAGTTCGCTTGATGTCGGTTCGGGGATAGGTGCGATCTTGGAGCACGACCGATTTCCTGCAGTGACAACGAATTCGGCTCCTGTTTCATCTACATGTTGTAAGGCGGAGGGAAGATTCGCCTCCGCTAGGGCAATGCTTGTTGCCACGAAAGCTCCCTTCTAAGGCACCCTGAAGATTTTGGCTATGTTACTTTAATCATGATCATCTGGCTAGTCTGTCGTTCGTATTGATGCGTTGCCAATGACTTTTCAGCAACTATCTCATCTGCGATCGCGCGAAGAGTCGAGGGTATGAAATAAAACCTCCTTCTGAAACGTGTTATTGGTTGAAGGTGAAGAACGCACGCGAAGAAAGGTGGCACGACGGTGACGGAGGAGGATCGCATCGAGCGGCTTGTGTGCGAGTATGGTCGCATGCTGGTGCGGCTAGCTGCCTCGCGGCTTGATTCCGTCGCTGACGCTGAGGATGCGGTGCAGGACGTATTCTGCACGCTCGTGTCCAAAAAGCTCGTGTTCGTGGATCCCGAGTATGAGAAGGCGTGGCTTATCCGCGCGACGATTAATCGGGCGAGCGACTTGCGCCGGCGCAAGTCGCGACTCAATGTGCCGCTCGATGAGGCTCGCGCGGTGCCGGACGATGCAGCCGAGACCGAGCGCCGCGGCCGCGAAATGCTCGCTTGTGTGCGAGCCCTTCCCGAGAAATACGCGGTCGTTCTTCATCTCCATTACTATGAAGGCTGCGGCTTGCGTGAGATCGGAGTCATGCTTCGCGTGCCCGCGGCTACCGTGGGCACGCGGCTGGCGCGCGGTCGTGCGCGGCTGAAAGCGCTCCTAGAGGAGGAATCGCTATGAGTTGGAACGATTATCGGGCTGCTATGGACGAGCTGCCGATTTCCGAGAATTTCGAAGACCGCATCTGCGCGGCGGTGCGAGAAGCGCGCCGCGAAGACGCACGAGCGGTGGTCGTGCGGCCTTCGCCTGCCAGAGCCAAACGTCAGAGCCGTGTCCTCTTCCCGCGTGCTACGACGCTGGGGAAAGTGGCCGTTGCGGCTGCTATTTGCTTAGCTATCGGAGGAACAGCTTACGCCACCGCGTCTTTTGAGGATTTGGCGCGTATTGCCGCCGATGCCGACCAAGCGCAGGTAGCTGAAGTATTCGAACAGGGGGCGGGCGAGCGCATCGATGAGACGCAGCGCGTTGGCGATTTCGACATCACGTTGCTCGGTCTTACCTCGGGTCAAGCGTTGGTGCCCCTGACTGAAGGGGTGAATGCGAACCGCACCTATGCCGTGCTCTCGTTAGCACGTGCCGATGGGTCGCCGATCGATCAGGCCTACCTTGACCAATCGGCAGAACGCTGGCTCGCGAACGGCGTAGATCAAGGGGACGGTAGTATGGAGGTTGATGCCTCTCGCCTTCCCAAAGACGAGCACGGCTTCTCGGCTGACGCTCTTGTTCTTGAGAACCTCGACTTCACGCCGGTCGCTGTTGGCTCCGATGGTGCGATAGCTGCCCGAGGAGAGCAGGGGGTGGCAAGCTATATTGAAGACGGTGCGATCTACTTTGTTGTTGATATGCCCGCGGAAGAGAATGGCCTTCCTGTCAACTATCTGGCAATCTGGCTTGGTGCATTTGCCGACAGCGACAGCCCTGGCAATCGGCTGTCGGATCGCCTTGAGGTGAGCGAACGGGGAACGCTGTCCTTCGTCGGCGGCATCGCTGGTGCCCTTTTTGAGCTACCGCAACGATGATTCTGCTAATTTCCTCAGCGGTCGGTTGCTGAAGGGATCGCTTTTTGCACGAGATTGACGGTTATGAGCGTCTGGAGGGGTGCGAGGTTGCCAGCTGTGAAGGTGCTCCTGTACGCGCGATGCTCTGACCTGGGGTTTTTCAAGCGTCTTCCTGGAATGCGCCTCGTTGCTCAACCTTTAGACGCTCATAACCGTCAATCTCGTGCATTTTTCGACTGATTCGTCGACGGAGCGCAACGTGGCGGCCGTCCTTCCCTACTGCAGAGGGATCGTCTTTCTGTGCATGGTTCCCTTCTGCGGTGAAGTGCTCCCAGCCTGCCGCTCGGCAGTGGAGTTTTGGCGATTCTTCGCATTCTCGGAGCGGTTTCGTTGACATTCGCGCGCGGGCGGGTGAGAATGCAAAAGTTCGCTTTCAAAAGCCCCGTAAACGCATGGGTTCAAGGAAACGCAACCGCCGAGGGTTGTCCAGGCCCGAAGCACCGCGTGTCGGCGTAGGAAACCGACTTCCAAGGATCGTGCACTTTTGAAAACAAACACTCTGGCGGACGGTTCCACCCCGGCTATCGCGGCTGCCACGCCGACGCAGGGGAGGAGGCTTCAGCCGCCCGACAGAACCTGCAATCTATTGGAGGAAAACAGTGAAGACGTATCATGCAAAGCCCGGTGAGGTTGAGCGCGAGTGGGTCATCATCGACGCTGAGGATCAGGTTCTCGGTCGTGTGGCCACCAAGGCTGCTCAGATTCTGAAGGGCAAGCACAAGCCGCAGTACACCCCCCATGTGGACACGGGCGACTTTGTCATCATCATCAATGCTGACAAGATCAAGGTCACCGGTACCAAGGCTGCCACCAAGACCTACTATCGTCACAGCGGGTTCCCGGGTGGGCTCAAGCAGGAGACGTTCACCGAGGCCATGACCAAGCACCCCGAGCGCGTCATCGAGCATGCCGTCAAGGGCATGCTGCCGAAGAACACGCTGGGCCGTGCGATGGGCAAGAAACTGAAGGTGTACGTCGGCGCTGAGCATCCCCATGCCGCTCAGCAGCCCCGCAAGATCGATCTGGAGGGTTAATCATGGCAGATGAGGCTTTGTACTACGGCACCGGCCGCCGCAAGAACGCGGTGGCGCGCGTCCGTCTCGTTCCCGGCACTGGCAAGGTGACCATCAACGGTCGCGACGGCCAGGAGTACTTCGGCCGCGAGGCGCTGTTCAACTACGCGATGACCCCCTTCAAGGTGACCGACACCACCGGCCACTTCGACGTGAAGGCTCGCATCGACGGCGGCGGCGTGTCCGGTCAGGCTGGCGCTCTGCGTCACGGCATCTCCCGCGCTCTGCTGGAGGCCGGCGACTACCGCGCCGAGCTGAAGAAGGCCGGCTACCTCACGCGTGACGCTCGTATGGTGGAGCGCAAGAAGTACGGTCTGAAGAAGGCCCGCAAGCGCCCGCAGTTCTCCAAGCGCTAAGTTTGGAGCCGCGCATCGTTTATCGGTGTTGCCGCAATACTGCAACCGAAAGCCCGCTGTCCGCAGCGGGCTTTTTTGTGCCCAGATACTTTCGCGATGGGCGGAAAGGCTTCCCGAGGGGGCGCCGAGGGGGTGGTAAAAACTTTCTAGCGCGCGCCCAGCCTCTTGAAGTGGGGCGCGTCTTTCTGAGAACATAGCTTCGTTCGGAGGAAAAATGGGAGAGCAAAGGGGAGGGGACAATCGTGGAATCCAAACCGGCATTTCGCTCGGCACCGCTGCTCGATCGGGCTCTGCGCATCGCCTCCCAGCGGGCGCAAACCTACGACAGTTTGGCGGAATCGCTCGGTGTCACTCCCGAGGATGCGGCGCTGTATTGGTTTTCCATCAACAGCTTGCGCCGCGGTCTCGGGCACGATCTGCCGCCGCTTTCGGCTTCGGCCCGCTGTTGGTACGATCCCACTTGGCACCTGGAGGCTCTTCTCGAAACGTTCCAGATCAACGAGGGGCTTGCGTCCCATTACGGGCGCATCTTCTACGATCCGGAAGGCGGCCATCTGGAGCTGAATATGGCGGCCAACGAGGTGGTGTACGCCATCGGCCTCGAGCATCCCGACATCGATGTCGCGCGGCTGCGGCGCGTGTGCGTGCATGCCTGCGAGCCGGAATGCGGTATCGAACTTCTGGCGGCCAATGCCGGCAAGGTGCTGCTGTCAATAGAGGAGTACCGCGACGAGGCGATCACCCCCGCTTTCGTTGAGATGCTCTACGCCAGGCTGGTGGCCGGCATCGAGGCGGTTCCCGAGGACGTTTCCGCTCGAGTCGAGGGACTCGAGCTGCTCTGCTCGTTCATCAATGGGGACACCGGCCCCCTCAAGGGCCAGTGCGGCGACCATCGCCTTATTGTGGCGCTGACGGCTCTGTTCTTCGTGAGCACATCGGGTATGTTCCCTGTGGGCAATGCCCCGTTCGCCTACCTGCTGTACTTGCTGCTCCTTCATCGCTCGGGCTACCATTTCTCGGCCCATGTCCCCGTTATGCGCTTGCTCTACGGTACCGACAGCGCCCTGTGCGCCCAAGAGCGCGGGCGCTACGCCGCCGAGGCGGACGCGCCGACGCTGCCGTTCGAGCCGGGGGATCTGGCCGTGGAATACGACGGCACCTACGATTGGACGTTCGTGTTCGAACGTGCCGTCGAGCTTATTTTGGAAGAGCAGCGCTGGGTGATGACCAAACTCGAGGGCATGAGCCGGCGACGCGATCGGCTGCGCGCCATCATCGACGCCGACGGCTCGATGAACGCCCGCCAGAAGGAAGTGCTGCTCGAGGCGGTGCTGCATAGCAACGCGGAATTCACCTACGACATCCATATGAGGCGCTATGCCATTTCCTATCCGAGCGCCCGCAGCGATTTCGGGCGCCTGATGGATCTGGGCTTTCTCCAACAGAGCGACGATGGCGTGCGGCACTTCTTCTTCGCCAACGACGACTTGCACGAGCGGTGCCGGGCCTATTTGCGCGAGCATTGCGCCGAAGCCTATCTGCATTACTACGACGACGAGGGGCGGCTGCGTCCGGAATTTCGCGCTACCGACGAGGCTTCCGCGCTGTACAACCGCGACATCGGTTTCTACGAGAAGGCGCTGCTCGACAAGATGTACACCGAGCACTACGACTTTCGACGTGCCTCTATCGCCGACAGCGACGGCCTGATACGGCGAAGTCCAACCCGGGATTAAGCGCTGCGGCCGCACACGGGTGCCGGCGCAGCGCCCATTCCAATTCCATCAAGTTTCGAAAGCCCGGAAAGGAGGCGCGAAGCGTCAGGGGAACCTATTTTCCAAAACCTAAGGAGGAGCTATGAGAGAGCAAGCAACGAGAACGGGGCGGCGCTCGCGCAAGGGGATTGCGTGCGCGGCGGTGCTCGCGTGCGTTTTGGGAGCGGGATGCCTGGCCTGGGGCTGCACTCCGGCTGCCGCGCCGAGCGATGGGGCCGACAAGACGGCTGACTCCACGACAACAACCGAGCCGGCACCGGCGACAAGTGACGGCTACAGCGATCAGCTGGCCAGTATCAGCGGGTTCCCCACGGAGGGCCGCTTCGTGGACGGCGTGACCGCCCTGCCCGGTTTCTATAAGAACAGCGAGAAGAACGCCGCCAACGCCGAGGCCAACGAGCCGCTTCGCTACACCGACCGCAACGGGTTCACCGTGCAGCCAGTGCCTTCCGACGATCGCGCGTTCAACATTACGTACCTGAACGCCGAGAACCGCGGCTGCACCTCGTGCCACACGCTTGAGAGCGCCATCATGAGTCTGCCCACCTACCATCGCCTGATCTTCTTCGGCTATCCCACCGAGCAGACCTTCGCGAACTGCATTGCGTGCCATTCCAAGACCTACCAGGGAACGAACTACCTGGGCGAGGCCATCCACAACACCCACATGACGAACGCGATGTTCACGAGCCAGGGCGGCACCTGCTTCTCGTGCCACTACAACGACGTGGAGACGCAGACCCTCGGCCGTTGGGACGACTACAAGTACAACCTCTACCACGGCATCACCGACGTGGCCGCCGAAGAGGTCCAGGTGACGACGAGCTACGACCAGACCACGATCACTCCGGCCGAGAATCGCTTCTTCAAGACGGTGAAGGACGAGCCGTCCGAGTGGCTCGTGGACGACACACAGGTGGATCCGTCCATCTACGAGAACTGGACCGTCTCCATCGACGGCGACTGCGACAATCCGGTGACCATGACCCTTCCCGAGATGGAAGAGCAGTTCGGCACCGTGAAGCAGGTCATGAAGATGGACTGCACCATCAACGGCGTGGGCCAGGCCACCATCATGCAGAGCGAGGTGGAGGGCATTCCGCTGTCGAAGGTCATCGAGTTCGCGAAGCCCAAGGCCAGTGCGAACATCGTGAGCCCCATCGGCTCGGATGGCTACGACTACGCCCAGATGCCCATCGATTGGGTGGTGGACAACAACGCCATCCTCGTCACAAAGATGGATGGCGAGACGCTGCCGAACACCCAGGGCTACCCCTGCATGGTGTGGGTGTACAACACCTCCGGCGGCAATTTCGTGAAGCGCATCAGCAACCTCACGTTCATGACTCAGCCTGAGGATGCCGCCATGAGTCAGGTGTACCTGGGCGAGTTCGCCGACGACTGCACGGGCGAAGTGTACTCCAAGCCCAACAGCGGCGTGCTGAACTACCCCACCAATGTGGTGCTCACGGGCGACGAGGCCAAACCGGTGCATCTGGAGGGCTTCGCCGACGCGTGGAACGAGCCCATCAAGAAGCTCGAGTTCTCCTTCGACCACGGCGCGACCTGGACGACGCTGGACACGCCGAATAACGATTCCAAGTACTGGACCTACTGGCGCATGGACTTCACGCCGCCCGAGGCCGGGACGTACCTGATGGATATCCGCACGACGAGCATCGCGCCGGACGGCTCCGATCACGTGAGCCAGTACGATACCCAGTTCATGTTCACGGTGGAGTAGGGGGAGACCATGAAAGATTTGAAATCGAAGGGCCGGGCCGCGGCTGGCGCCTTGGCGAGTTTGACGATGATCGCGTCCATGTCGGCGGTGCCGGCCTTGGCGGTGGCGCCGGGCGATGGCGCTGACGGGAATGCAGCCGCCGACCCGCAAGCGGAGGTGGGCGAGAACGCCGCCGTGGCCGGTGCGGTGAAGGTGGCCCGAGCCGAGGGCGTCTTCTCCTACGACCAGGAGGCCGTCACACCCAACGAGACGATCCGCACGATGTTCCAGAAGGCTGTGCGCGTGGTGTGCGGCGCTGGTATTGCGTTTGCTTCGGAGAACCCGCTCGACTGGCAACTGACGGTGTCGGGCGCGGTGAATGACGCCTACACCGCCTCGGTGGGCGATCTTGCCGGCGACGAGTCGGTGCAGCAGAAGATGACGTGCACCTGCGGCGGCAACCCTGCGGGCGGTCGCGCCATCGTTACGGCGAACGTGAAGGGCATTCCGATCGAGTCCATTCTGGAGCGCGCCGGCGTGCAGCCCGGGGCCAACGCGGTGACGTTCGTGTCGGCCGATGGCACCGAGACCATGCTGCCGCTCGGCTACGTGATCGGGCGCCACGGCGTGCTCAGCTACGAGATCAACGAGGAGGCGCTCACCGCCTCGGTGGGCGGGAGCAACCAGCTGTGGATGACCCGCACGCCCGCGAACTACTTCGTGCGCGATGTGGTGGAGATCGTGGTGTCGGCCGAGGACGAGGCGCCGGCCGTGCCCGGCGAGGCCGACGAGCATCCCAACAGCCCGAACGCCGGCGTGCTGACAGGCGCGCAGGAGTAGATCGCGATGATAGCGCCGCTGTCGGTGGAGGTGGGGCGCCCGGTGCGCTTCGAGGGCTACGCCGAGGACTACGGCGTGCCCATTGTAACGGTGCAGTTCTCGTTGGACGACGGCGAGAACTGGACCGACTACGACGTGTCCGCCTCCACGGGCGATCGATGGGTTCACTGGACGTTCGAGTACACCCCCGAGGTGCCGGGAACCTACTGCCTGCTCGTGCGCTCGGTCAACGAGCGTGGCGGGGTAAGCCCGGAGCCGGATACCGCTACCTTTATCGCCTTCGCGCCGGAAGGCTAGGGGCGGCTGTTTGAAGCTGCACGATTGGCTACAAGGGAGGGCATCCGAGCAGGTGTTCTCCCTCGAGGGGCCCGGTTCGTCCGGGCCCCTTTCAATGACGACCCATGAAGTCATTGTTGTTGATTTGTTACAGGCCGCCACCTCTTTGGGCGCGCGCCCTTGCAGAGGGCCCCTTTGCTGGTACACTGTGCGCCGCATTAATGGCTTGTGCGTTTTCCCAGGTAAAAGTTGAGAAATACGCTCATGGTCAGCGGGGTTCGCCCAAAACGGGGGCCCTGTTGGCGTGCGAAGATAGGAATGGCGACATGGCGCATTCTGCCCGTGATCTGCGGCGCGACTGCTATGCGGCGGTGGACATCGGAGCCTCCTCGGGCCGCGTGGTGGTGGGCTTTGTGGAAGACGGCCGCATCCATTTGGAAGAGGTGCACCGATTCGACAACCGCCAGGTGCGCCGGGGCGGCCACGATTGCTGGGACATCGACCTGCTCTACGGCGAGCTCGTGCGCGGGCTTGCCCTGTGCAAGGAGGCGGGGTTCGCGCCGAAATCCGTCGGCATCGACACCTGGGGCGTCGATTTCGTCCTGCTGGATGCTGACGACAACCTGGTGGGCGACGCCGTGGCCTATCGCGACGAGCGCACTCAGGGCATGTTCGAGGTGGCCGACGCCATCATGAGCCCCGAAGAGCTCTACCGCCGCACGGGCATCCAGCGCCAGCCCTTCAACACCATCTATCAGTTCCTGGCCCTGCAGCGCGAGAACCCCGAACAGCTGGAAGCGGCTGAGACCTTCCTTATGATCCCCGATTACCTGGGCTTTCTGCTGACCGGCGAGAAGGCCCTCGAGTACACCAACGCCTCTACGACCGGCCTTCTGAACGCCGAGACCGGCGCTTGGGACGAAACGGTGCTGGCCCGCTTCAACATCCCGCGGCGCCTCTTCCGCAACGTCACCATGGCCGGGGCGTGCCTGGGGCCGGTGAAGCCCTCTATCGCCGAGAAGATCGGCTACGACACGTGCGTGGTGCTGCCCGCCACCCACGACACCGGCAGCGCGTTTCTGGCGGTTCCCGCGTGCGATTTGCCCGCGGTGTTCCTCTCCTCGGGCACGTGGAGCCTGCTCGGCGTGGAGAACCGCAGCCCGCTCACCACGGCGGCGGCCTACGGCGAAAACTTCACCAATGAGGGCGGCTACCACTTCCGGTACCGCTTCCTGAAGAACATCATGGGGCTGTGGATGATCCAATCCATTCGCCGCGAGCTGAACGGCATCACCTACGTTGTGGACGAGAAGGCCATCCGCAAGGGCCGCCTGCACCAGTACATGCGTGTGGAGGGCCTCGGTCAGGAAGTGGGCTTCGAGGATCTTATCCGCGCCGCTGACGAGGCGGAATGCGCGGGCGTTCAGGCTTCTATTGTGAACGTGAACGACGATCGGTTCCTCTCGCCTGATTCCATGATCGAGGAGATTTTGGAAGCCTGCGAGGAGACGGGCCAGGCGGTGCCGCAGACCTTGGGCGAGCTGATGCTCTGCGTCTACGAGAGCCTGGCGCGCTGCTACCGCGAGGCCGTGGAAGGCTTGAGCTCGCTGGCGGGACACGGCTACAAATCCATCAACATCGTCGGGGGCGGCTGCCGCGACGGCCACTTGAACCGCCGCACTGCCGAGGTGTGCGGCCTTCCCGTGTACGCCGGTCCCGTGGAGGGCACCGCGCTCGGCAACCTAGCCGTGCAGATGCTCGCCGACGGGGTGTTCCCGCACCTCAAGGCCGTCCGCGCTGCCATCGCGGAGTCCTTCGACGTGCAGAAGGTGGAACCCTAGCGATTTTTGTGCGCGAACGAGTAGTTTCTTGATACGGCAACGAAAGCAACCATTCGAATCGACCGAACCAACAAGCAGAAGCAACAGAAAGGAAACCCGATGACTACCATGTACGATTTGGCCCGCGAGGAGTACGCCGCCCTCGGCATCGACACCGAGGCGGTGATGGAGAAGCTGGCCGCCAAGCCCATCTCGGTGCACTGCTGGCAGGGCGACGACGTGCTCGGCTTCGATCAGGAAGGGGGCCTCTCCGGCGGCATCCAGACCACGGGCAACTACCCTGGCCGCGCTCGCACCTTCGAGGAGCTGACCTGTGACTTCGAGGCCGCCATGGCCCTCGTGCCCGGCGCCAAGCGCATCAACCTGCACGCCTCCTACGCCGTCTTCACCGACGAGAACCCCTGGGTCGACCGCGACGTCCTGGAGTACAAGCACTTCGAGCCCTGGGTCGCGTGGGCGAAGGCGCACGGCTACGGCATCGATTTCAACCCCACCATCTTCGGCCACCCCATGATGAACAACGAGCTGTCGCTGTCCTCGCCTGATGCGGCGACGCGCGACTTCTGGATCCGCCACTGCAAGGCCTGCCGCAAGATCTCCCAGCAGATCGGCGAGGCGCTCGATGACCAGACGCTCTGCAACATCTGGATTCCCGACGGCCTGAAGGACGTGCCCGGCGACCGCTTTGGCCTGCGCGAGCGCCTGCGCGATTCCCTCGACGAGATTTACGCCGTGAAGTACGACCGCGTCATCGACTCCTGCGAATCGAAGGTGTTCGGCATCGGATTGGAATCGATGACCGTGGGTTCCAACGAGTTCTACCTGGCCTACGCCGCCACGCACCCCGGCGTGTACGATCTGCTGGATCTGGGTCACTTCCATCCCACTGAGAACGTGGCTGACAAGCTCTCGGCCCTGCTGCTGTTCTTCGACAAGGTGCCGCTGCACGTGACGCGCCCGGTGCGCTGGGACTCCGACCACGTGGTGCTCTTCGACGACCCCACCAAGGAAGTGG
>OLQL01000013.1_pt1 | contig 176885 bp, 146 predicted proteins | sample 1672971 | NCBI WGS metagenome assembly OLQL01 (sample SAMEA3136742, study PRJEB25190) | human gut metagenome | biome: human gut; feature: human-associated habitat; material: faeces | place: Austria | collected 2013
GCTACCTGCTCTCTTTGGGTGCGTCTTCTTGCCTGCGGCAATTATTATTTCACTGGCAAATTCCTATTTTTCTTCGTTATCTAATGCTGCAATTCCCGTTTCATTGGTTCGGATTCTCACAACATTTTCTACATCGTAAAGGAAAATCTTACCATCGCCGTACTCGCCAGTATAAAGTGCTTTCTTTGCGGCTTCTACGACTAATTCCGGTGGTACTGTAGATACGACAATGTCTACCTGAAGCTGTGGCAGAAGGTTCATATCAATCTTAACACCACGATACTGTCCAGTTTTTCCTTTCTGTGTTCCACAACCCATTACATGGGATACTGTCATACCTGTTACACCAATCTGGCTCATGGCATCTTTCAGAATGGCAAAACGGTCTTCTTTACACATAATTGTAAGTTTTGTATAACGTCCACCTGTTTCTTTTGCACCGCCGATGACTGGAGCGAGTTTCTTGTCTCTTAAGTCTGTTACATCGATTGTTTCTGTTGTTACACCGCCCATTGTTGTTGCGGAAATTGGAAGGAAATCTGCATATGCTGATGCAAGATCATGTTCTGCGATATCAAGACCCATGATTTCTTCTTCTGCACTGACACGAAGTCCTATTGTATGTTTAAGAATTGTAAATACGATTGTCATTGCAACTGCTGTGTATGCTGCGATACATACAACACCCAGTACCTGTACTCCAAGCTGGTGGAATCCGCCACCATAAAATACACCATTGTTATAATCGAAAAGTCCGACTGCTACTGTACCCCAAAGACCATTACATCCATGAACGGCTACGGCACCTACCGGGTCATCAATTTTTAGTTTCTGGTCAATAAATTCTACGACTATTACTACAAGTATACCATCAACAAGTCCGATAATCGTTGCACCAACGGCATCTACATTCGCACATCCGGCTGTGATACCTACAAGACCTGCTAAAGAAGCATTCAGACACATGGAAACATCAGGTGCTCCGTTTCTGATCCATGTAAACATCATACAGACAAAAGTTGCTACTGCCGGTGCGATAGTTGTTGTTCCAAGAATCTGTGCTAACTGTGTAGGATCAGATGCTGCTGCACCGTTGAATCCATACCATGCAAACCATAAGATAAAGCATCCAAGTGCGCCAAGTGTAAGAGAATGTCCCGGAAATGCATTTACAACAGTTTTTCCGTCTTTTCCTTTTGTATATTTACCAATACGAGGTCCAAGCATTGCGGCACCGATAACAGAAGCAATACCACCGACCATATGAATTACAGAAGAACCTGCAAAATCAACATAGCCTAATTTTGCGAGCCATCCTGCACTATTCCATACCCATCCAGCTTCAATCGGGTATACGATTGCACTGATAACTGCGGAATAAATACAATATGTAGAGAACTTTGTTCTTTCTGCCATTGCTCCGGAAACGATTGTTGCTGCTGTTGCACAAAATACTAACTGGAAGAAGAAATTGGACCAGTCAAAGTTTGCGAAGTCTGTGAACATCTGATATTCCGGTCTTCCGATCAGTCCAAAGAAATAATTTTCACTGTTCATAATACCGTAACCAAGAACGAAGAATACGACTGTTCCAATACAGAAGTCCATCAGATTCTTCATAATGATATTTCCGGCATTTTTCGCTCTGGTGAAACCTGTTTCCACCATTGCAAAACCACACTGCATAAAAAATACTAATACTGCACCTAAAAGGTACCAAACACTCATATCCATACTTTTCACTCCTAACTTTTTTTGCAGGTCTTTCCTGCTTTTTCAAGAAAATGCTTTCTCACTCGCGAAGTGTTTTTATTTTATAAATTTTTATAAAATAAAAAATGGACGCCAAAACAATTATGTTTCAGCGCCCTTGCTTTTCATGCATTTATTTTTGCATTTTTGGGCTTGTAAGTCAATGTCAGTTTTGACTTAACTTTTTTAGTTCTTTGGGTGAAATTTTATTATATTGTGACAGTGAAATTTTACGATAACAAATAGTGCTTAATTATTTTAAGTCTTATGGCATTTTTACTTATTTTTTTAAAAAGCTCATGAAACTGAGGAAAATCAACATTTTTTATTGTCAATAAAGAAAGTTATGATATTATTATTTGTTGAAGCACTTATGGTATAGCTATATTTTCCTGTATCAGAATTTACATAATCAACATCAAAAGACATATCAGGACTTGGATATTCCTTCAATTTTTCTAATTCATCAATACTATGAAAACATGGACGCATTACATGGCCATCTTCATCCCATGTACTACAACTACACTCTCCAAACTTATGTTTTCCATTTTCAAACATTTTCAATATTGAAATAATGTTGCTTCGCAATATATTGTCATCTAACTCATATATTACACTATTTGATAACTCTCTTTTTGATATAATATTTATCATACAACTTCTCACTTTCTCCATCCCGCTGGATATTTGTTTTTCAGATTATTGTTTACGAGTTTTCCAAATCCCAGTGGATGTCCCGCTGCCATAACTAGCTGCCAGCCTTTTCGCTTTTTTTCTCCGTTGATCAAATCGCTTACGTCAAGGGTTTCGCCGCGAAGATATCGCTGTAATCGTTCATCATCTGCTGGAAAGTCAAGTACCTGATCAAAATCCTGTGCACGGAGTACGAGTGCAAATGGCTGAGACGGTTCAAATCTTTTCTTTTTGAATTCGCCCATGAAAAGGCCATTTCTCAGGAAATGTAATCCTCGTCCATCATATTGTGGTTCTGGAAGATAGTAAAGATTATCGCCTCGCACGTCAATTCTGCCCACATCATAAGCAATGTTTACATGGGCGAAGAAGTCTTCTGCGGCTGCTTTTTGCTCTTTGCTTAAACTTTTACATTTTTCCCACCAAACGGAACTCAGTGTTTCTGTTTGCTGTTTCTTTTTAGCTTTTTTTGATTTTTTAGAAGCTTTTTCATCTGACTTCTGACTTATTTCAATATTTTTTCTATCAAATACAGGCTCGGCATCTTGCTGATACTTTATTGTATTCTCTTTTTTATCTCTGTTTAATATTTCGCTTGTATTTGCTTCTTGATTCATATGGAATGTCCTGTTCAGACCTGATTCTTTACTATTTTCTGCCTGAAGATAGTTTATATTCTGCATAACAGAATCCTGCTCATCCGATTTTATTTCCTGTTCTGCCCCGCTCTTTTTATGAAGAAGTGCCATAAAATGCCCTTCACCAGACATTTTATGCGGCCAGATTCTACGACAGAGTTTACAGCTTTCGTCAAAAGCTTCGTCTTTATAGGATGTGAGTCCTTCCGCAAAATTTTCGTAATCTTCCATTGGAACGACTTCCATATCCGGGCGTTCCTTTAAAAGATGTGTGATTGTCTTTTCATTTTCCAAAGGGGAAAATGTACAGGTGGAGTAAAACATCATGCCACCTGGAAGTAACATGTCCGCTGCCTGCACGATGATTTCCCGCTGTAATTTCGAAAAATATTCCGGGCCTTTTTCTTTCCAGGAATCTGCAACGGCTGGATTTTTTCTAAACATTCCTTCACCAGAACATGGGGCATCCACCATAATCTTATGGAAAAATTCTGGAAAACGCTCTGCAAGGACATGAGGTGGCTCATTCGTCACAAAACTATTGGAAATACCAAATAATTCAAGGTTACGAAGTAACGCTTTTGCTCTTGCTGTATTGATATCATTTGCCACTAAAAGGCCCTCTCCTTGTAAGGCTGCTCCAAGTTCTGTTGCCTTACCGCCAGGTGCAGCACAAAGATCAAGAACTCTCTCTCCTGGCTGCACTTTCAGTCTGGATGCCGGAGTCATGGCACTTGGCTCCTGTAAATAATAAAGCCCTGCACTATAAAAAGGATGCTTTGCTGGAACATCCTCTGCGTTGTAAAAATATCCATTTGAAATCCACGGAACTTTTTTTAAATGAAAAGGAGCAATTCTTTCGAATTCCTCCAAGTTCATCTTTAAAGTATTCACCCGCAGACCATATTGTCTCTGCCCGTCAAAACCGGTAAGAAACGCTTCATAATCTTCTCCTAAAATCTCTTTCATGGAGTCAAGGAAAGACTGTGGTAAATCTGCCATCGAAATATCTCCTTATTGTTTGTTATTTATTCTTAGAGCGTGTTTGAAAAATGCTCTAGTGAAATGTTCGTCCCGCTTGCTGTGTATTATGTACATTCTGCTCTGCCAGAGAACTTTTTGCTAACACATCTTTTTTCTGTTTTAATAACTCTTTTATAATTTCTTTTCTGGTGATAATACCGATAAACACGTTACGTCCATCTACAACTGGCACAAAGTTCTGATTAAGGATATGATTATCTAACTGTTCAATATCCGCATCAATACTTACTGGTTTGTAATCCCAGCGAAGACGCATGGACTTCACATGAGACTTACGCATTACTTCCATATCCATATGATACTCTTCAATGAGATTCCAGAGGAAATCCCCCTCGGAAATTGTTCCGACATAGCGCCCCTTCTCATCAATGACCGGTACCGCCTGATAACCATGTTTATGAATGACACGCAATGCCTGTGCTACGGTGTCTTCCTGATGTATGTATGTTACTTCACTTTTAGGAATCAAATAAAATGATATATTCATAATAATTCTCCTTCTCACCCTTGCTTCAATCCCCAGAGAAAATGTATACTCTCTAAGTTCAAGAATGCCTCGGCATTCTTGCTGCGAGATGCGCGTCATGCAATGCATGACATACTCCCCAATCAATGCTTCCCTTTAATACATACACATCATAACATAAGAAAAGAGATTTCGGTAGCCTTTTGCGAAAGCTTCATAAAATCTTCATAATTGTGTAATTTCTGGGTTGGCACAGGCAAGAGTAGACTCACCCAAAGCGAGAAGATTTTTTGTCAGTTGTGCCCAAATTTTTGAGGCGTACGTGAGTGCGTACGTTGATGAAATTCGGGTGCGACTGGCGGAAAATCAGCCACAAAAGCAAGTGCAAGAAAGACTCCGAGCGTACATTTTTACTTCAGTATGCAAAGAACAGAATTCATCCTTGCCTGCGGCGAACCAAAATTAGAAATGTTTCTCAATATATGGAGCCATTACTTTTTCGAATTCCTCATCTCTAGGCCACCACTGATCATGTGTTGTCTCTTCGATTGGCTGTCCCTGAATATCATAAACAGTTATTTTTCCCTCTGGGTTGCCCGTAAATGCAGCAAGTTCTTCAAATTTTACCTTTACGACATTACCTGCATCAGCAAAGTCTTTTTCTGCATGGTCTGTAACATACAGGTAACTCTGTACAAATGTATTATCAAAGTATTTATCTTTTTTAATCTGCTGATGGATATGTCCGATATATGTGAGCTGCTCTTTTTCCAGGAAAAGTCCTAACTGTTCTTTAATCTGGTGAACCATAGCTTCTTCGTGTGTTTCTTCCGGGTCAATGTGGCCGGATGTAAGGATGTCGTATGCTCCTTTGTAAACTATATCGTCCTCTGCTCTCTTCTGTAAATAGAACCAGAGCTGATCATCCTTTTTCTCTGCTAACCAGAAATGGACTACCTGATGTAAGAGTCCCTGTGTATGTACTTCTTCGTATGGTGCAACACCGATTACGTTATATAAGCTGTCATAAATCTTGTAATTTTTTTCTTCCATAATGTCCTCCCTGCATGTATGCGTTTATGCTAGAGCGTGTTTGAAAAATCATTTTTCAAACATGCTCTAGTGTACCGCCAATCGGTACGCTAGGTATTTTCCTTCCCCTATTGTATCTCATTTTTAGGAAAATACCAGAGTTTTTTTACTATTTAATTCATTAAGCAAACTACAGACGAAGCCATTACCCCCAATAAGGCATATTTGTGATTTTAGTCGCGGCGCGTTGAATGTTCGCTCCACGCGCTCGCATCCAACACTTGCTCCAAGACCACAAATATGCCTTATTGGGGGCAATGGCTTCTGTGCTGTGGCTGGAGAAGATGAATTAAACAGGAGAAGGAGATTTGGGGACAGAAGCTGATGTCTTCTGCTTACTTGAGAATGACTGGGAATAGAGGGGATGAGTTGGCTTTTTATCTTATTGTTGTTATTTTGCTATATTCCGTATAGAACGTGTTTAAAAAATGCTTTCTGCAAAGTTACTGTTACTGCAAAAAAGATGATTTCTAAAAAAAGCTCCATTTATAATTCGCTCACATACTTGCATATATACAGGATGCAAAAGCATAGTACCCATCAATGGGAGGCAGAAATGTTGCAAAAAATTTAAGAATTAAATATTTGATTTTTTAAAAAATATCGCATATAATAATGATGAGAACAACACATTGTTCTTCTTCATCTGATGAGTCCTGTGACGGTTCCGACAGGACGCTAATATAAAAATTGACCGAACGATGAAGATTTTCAAACGAGAGGCTATTTTTAAGTCTCTCGTTTTATATTATAGGAGACATTATTTATGAGTAACGACGTGCTTGGGTTGTTGAAAATTCACTATAAAAAATAAATAATATATTATACGAGGAGTTATATTATGAAAGAAACTATTTTACTTTATAATTTAGATTCTGCTGCTATTCGAAATAAAATCAAGTTTTTATGTATACAAGGTGGTATTCATATTCGAGTTGTGGAAAAGAATCAGTATGATGTACCTATTGGAACGCTGGCTTTTGGAAAAAAAGAAGATATGGAACTATATCTTCGCTCTGAGAGTTCAGAAGAAAAGCCTTCTTTTAATGACCCAATGCTGGTGTTTGCCGGATTTACCGGACAGAAGCTTGACCAGTTTTTAAATGCGATGCGTAAGCAGAAGATTCCAAAAATTAATCTGAAGGCTATGCTGACAGAGCATAATGTGAAGTGGGATTCGATGACTTTACATGATGAATTAGCTAGGGAACATGAGGCTATGAATAAAAAATAGGAATTTGCCGGGGTGAGTAGACAGACGAAGTCTGAGAATCAAATCATCTATATTTGTGATTTTCGTCGCTACGAGAAGTCGGCCTTTTCTAATATTTTATTATAGTCTCGTAGCTCCCAGACCACAAATATAGATGATTTGATTCTCGGACTTCTGTTTTCTGGCTGCCTGGGCAAATTTATGGAAAGATTTGTGGAAGAAGACAGGAGAGATAGAAGTAATTCGAGTCAATCCTTCAAAAAAAAGTTACAACGAAAGCTATAACCTTCTGGAGCGTCCTCAAATCTCTCCAACAATAAATAGCAATTCCATCCCTAGCCAAAACACAGCCCTCTGTAAGATAAATAAAGCATATTTGTGGCCTCGGAGCAAAGGTTGGATGCGAGCGCTTTTACGCGAACATTCAACCTGCAGCGACTAAAGTCACAAATATGCTTTATTTATCTTACAGAGGGTGTCTCCTTTGCCTGCGGCAAATTCCTATTTAGATTTAGCTGCCGTTGTAGCTTCACTGGAAGCTGCTGTTGTCTCTGTTGATGTCTCTGTAGCTGTGGAATCCGCACTCTTTAAAGATACCTGTGCCCAGAGTTTCTGGTCTACATCTTTATTATAGTCCCATTTCTTCTCAAGTTTCTTAGTCCAGTTGTCATATTTCTTCTGGAAAGCTTCGGACTGTTTCTGTTCTTTTAAAGTTTTCTTATTGCTTGCTGTTTCTTCTTTATCTGTGTAAGCAACAAGTTTAGCGATAACGTATCCGTTGTCACATTCTAAGACTTTATCTGCAATATCGCCATCTTTCATGCTCTTCATTACTTTTTCGAAAGCTTCTCCCTCTTCGGATTCGCCTGCTGCATAGGATTCATCTGTGTTGGAGTAATTCTGTTCTTTGGCAACTTTCTTAATTGTCTTCTTGCCGCTCTGGATTTCTTTGAGAGCTTTTTCTGCTTTTGCTTTCACGGCCTTTTTCTCTTTTTTACTCATTTCTGTTGTCTGGCCGTTATCACCTGTCTTTGTTGTGGCAAATACAACTCTGTAGATTGTGGACTTTCTTGCTTCATCGTCTGTTACTGTAACTTTTTCTTTGCTTTCAATCTTCTTCTGAACCTTAGAAGCAAGTGTACTGTCTTCATAGATTTTTTCTACATCTTCACGAGTAGCACCACATTCTTTCATAACCTTTTTACCAGTCTTATCCTGATAATAGGAAAGTGCGGAATCACTGCACTGCTGTTTTTCTGAATGAGTTAACTTACAGTCATACTTATCTGCCTTTTTGATAAGGATGATGTTCTGTTTCATCTGGGAAATAACCTGCTTTTTTACATACTCTTCAAATGTCTGGTCATTTCCATCATCGTCCTTACCCATGGACATACTCCAGAAGTCACTTCCATAGTAACTGCTGTAAGTCTGCTCATACTGTGCGCTAAGCATCTTAGCATACAGCCATGCTTCTTTTAATGTGACATCTGTTCCGTCATAGCTGAATAAAACTTTATTTCCATCCTGTGTTTTTGTTCCTTTTCCACTGCTTGATGTAGAACAGCCGGTCATGAGACTCAGGGCCATGATTACTACAAGAACGAGGGAAAGAACTTTTGTTAATTTCGCTTTCATTTGAACCTCCTATAATTTTACACTACATTTTTCTATTATAGTACAAAAGGAAGAATACAACAAGTAAATTCTGGTTTGTAGGGTTAGAGAAAGAAACAGGAACTCTGGTAAATTATTTTTCAGAGGGATTGACACTTGAAGCAACTTAGTAATTCCTTTGAATTAACAGGAAAATGCTAATTTTTAGCTACATTACCATACAGATTTTGATATTAGTTATTTATGATCCGGATTATTATCGTAAAATTGTTGAGATATTGTAACCATAGTTTGAATGTTAATCTTTAATATCTCATTTTACGGGAAGCCACAACCTATTAGAGAATCCCCAAATCCTCTAAGATAAGTTCTGATTTTGCTTCTACAGCCAACGAACAGTACCCAAAGAGAGCCGATACCCTATATTTGTGGCCTGGGAGCAAAGGTTGGATGCGAGCGCTTTAAGCGAACATTCAACCTGCTGCGACTAAAGTCACAAATATAGGGTATCGGCTCTCTTTGGGTGCGTCTCCTTGCCTGCGGCAATCAGGATTTATCCTGTAGTTTTTGGATTCCCCCAATGATTTCCCTGACTTTTGCCAGCAAATCTTTTTTCGGTATCCCTGTAGATTCGAACACAAACACCGGATTCGCTTCTGGTTTTATTTTCATCTTGTTGCGGTACTGTTTGAGGAAACCGTCAATTTCTTCAACGCGAACTTTCGCCCGTGGGTTCATGGTAAACAGGATTTTGCTTCCTTTCTGCTCGATGGAAAGAAGCCATGCCTGATGGGCTTCTTCTCTAAGGAGTGCAACGTCCATGAGGCGGATGAGTGGTGCTGGTGTATCACCGTAACGGTCGGTCATTTCTTCGATCATGTCCTCGGATTCTTCCTGCGTCTCGATAGTTGCGATTCGTTTATACCAGGAGAGTTTTTCGGATTCGCTCTTGATGTAGGTTTCCGGAATGTAAGCATCGATGGACAGGTCGATGGATGTGGTAAATGTATCGACTTCCTGCTGTTCGCCTTTCATTGTTAATACGGCCTCGTTGAGCATTTTGCAGTAAAGATCGTATCCGACGGATTCCATATGACCGGATTGTTCTGCACCAAGAAGATTCCCGGCCCCACGGATTTCGAGGTCACGCATAGCGATTTTGAAACCACTTCCTAAGTCAGTGAATTCACGGATAGCTTTTAATCGTTTTTCGGCTTCTTCTTTTAAGATAGAGTTTCTTCTATACATTAAGAATGCGTATGCAGTTCGGTTGGAACGGCCGACACGGCCTCTTAGCTGATAAAGCTGGGAAAGGCCAAATAACTGTGCATCCTGAATAATCATCGTGTTAACATTTGGGATGTCGAGTCCAGTTTCGATGATGGTCGTGGAGACTAAAACATCTATTTCTTTATTGATAAAGCCGGACATAATCGTTTCAAGCTGGCGCTCGCCCATTTGCCCGTGTGCATACTCTACTGTGGCATTTGGTAAAAGCCGTTGTAAGCCTGCTGCTACTTCGTCGATATTGTTGACTCGATTGTATACATAGTATACCTGTCCGCCTCTGCCAAGTTCTCGTTCGATTGCTTCGCGGACAAGTTCCTCGTTGTACTCCATAACGTATGTCTGAATTGCCCGGCGGTCCACTGGTGGAACTTCAAGAACACTCATGTCACGGATTCCGGCAAGACTCATGTGCAGGGTTCTTGGAATTGGGGTTGCGGACAATGCCAGAACGTCAACATCTTTCTTCAGCTGCTTGATTTTTTCTTTCTGTTTTACGCCAAAACGCTGTTCCTCATCAATAATAAGGAGTCCGAGATTCTTGTATTTGATATTTTTTGAAAGAACTTTATGTGTGCCGATGACAATGTCAATCGTTCCGTTTTTCAGTCCATCAAAAATACGTTTTTGTTCTTTTGGCGTGCAAAAACGAGAAAGCATGGCAATCTCGACTGGATAATGTTCCATTCTTTCTTTAAATGAATTGTAATGCTGCTGTGCTAAAATGGTTGTCGGTACAAGATAAACTACCTGTTTGCTGTCCATAACTGCCTTAAATGCCGCTCGGATTGCAACCTCGGTCTTTCCATATCCAACGTCTCCGCAGATAAGACGGTCCATAATTCGATGACTTTCCATATCACGCTTGGTATCTTCAATCGCACTTAACTGATCTTCTGTTTCCTCATATGGAAATAATTCTTCAAATTCTTTTTGCCAGACGGTATCTTTGCCGTAAGCGTAGCCTTCTTTTGCCTGCCTCTCGGCATAAAGTTTTACCAGATCCTGTGCCGCAATCTGCACCTGTGAGCGAACCCGGCTTTTCGTCTTTTCCCATTCTGTGCCGCCAAGCTTATTCAGTTTTGGCTTTCTTGCACTTAAATTCGAATATTTCTGAATGAGTTCAAGCTGTGATGCCGGAACAAAAAGATTACTCGCATCTTTGTATTCAATATTGATGTAATCTTTCGTAATTCCATCGGACTCAATTTTTTCCATGCCACGGTAAATACCGAGTCCATATTTTTCATGGACAACATAATCACCGACTGAAATCTCCGAAAGAGAATTGATTTTCTGGCCACTGTACTGGCTTTTCTTCTTCGGCTTTTTGGCCTTTCTTTCCTTGAAAATGTCTTTTTCGGATAAAACGACAAATTTAAGCGTCGGGTACTCAAAACCATTTCCAAGTCGGCCACTCGCCACCATAATCTCCCCCGGTGCAATCGTGCGGTCAAAATCAGCTGCAAAATACGCAAGCAGACCATAATCCCTGATATTTTCTGCAAGACGCTTCGCCCTTGTTGTTGAAGAAGAAAGCAGCAAAATCCTGTAATTTTGCTTTTTCCAGTGTTCTAAATCCTTGATAAGCTGGTCAAAACTATTATTATATGAAAAAATGGACTTTGCCTCGATATCACAAATGGTTTTCGGCTTGTAAAAAGCGTAATCTTGAATAACAGAACTGAGCAAAATAAGCGGTTCCTCCATCACTTTTGACAGAATCTCCTCATATCCAAACAGCAAATCCGCCTGTCCCGGCAGCACATATCCACCTTCTAATCGACTCTGCATACAAAGGAAAAATTCTTCCTCATATGTCTTTCCTTTTTCCAGAACACGATGCGGTTCATCAATGAAAAAGAGTGTATTTTCTGGTAAATATTCAAGAAATGAAACCGTTTTCTCATAAAAATAGGACAATAATGCCTCACTTCCCTCTGCTGTTCCAAAAGAAAGAAGTTCCTCCTCTGTCCTTACCGTCATCTTCCGAAGACGTTCTTTTTCCGCAAGACGCTTTCTCTTCTTAAATGCTTCTTCCTGCTTCTTATACTCTTCCTTCATTCGGCGAACTGCCTCACCAATCTTATTTCTTGAAAGAATCATTTCTGTCGCAGGGTATACCTGAACCTCGTCCAGCTTTTCCACACTTCGCTGCGTTTCCGTATCAAAAGAACGGATGGAATCCACTTCATCCCCCCACAGCTCAATTCGAACCGGAAGTTCCTCCGTCAACGGGAAAATGTCAATGATTCCCCCTCGGATACCGAACTGCCCTGGCGCTTCCACCAGGCCACTGTTTTCATATCCAAGCTCTGAAAGCTTGAGTTTTAATGCATCTGTATCAATAATTGATTCAAAATCAATCGTCAGGCAATGCTCCTTAAACTCCTCAAACGGAATCATTTTCTCCATAAACACATCAAGACAGGCAACAATCGTGAGAGGCTTTCCCTCCACAATCTTTTTTAAAATGTCCATTCGCTGCCGCTCAATGTGATTACTATGCACATCTGCACTGTAAAACAGCACATCTCTCGAAGGATACAGCACCGTATTCGGATCAAAAAAACTCAAATCCTGATACAGCTCCTTCGCCTTCTCTTCTTTATACGTCAATACAAACCGACAAGGAAAATCCTCCCCCAAATTTGGAATAAAGTGTGCTTTTTGAGAATCAACACAACCATTCAGGACGATGGGATAAGCCTGTTGGCTCATTGCGGTTTTTATATCAATATAAGTATCGAATTTTAAAAGAGGGTTTGATAAAGTTTTCATGATACCTCCTTTCATTTTGGTTGTTGCACTTTTCTGTTGCATGCTTGCTTTTACTATTATTTATAGCGCAACGGAAAAATATTTTCTCCTATTCCAAAGTTTTTCTCTTCTTCTTTCCTACGCTATATTTGTTCATAGCTTCTGAAAATTCATCCTGTGCAAAAAGTTCTGCTGCTTTTTCGGCTTTGTCTAATGCATCGGAGAGCAGTTCTTTTTCGTCATCTTTGAAATGTCCAAGAACATAATCTGCGAGATCCTGTCCCGGATGTTTTTCGCCGCCGATACCGACACGGATTCGTGGAAAAGTGTCTCCTCCTAAATGTTTGATAATGCTCTTCATTCCATTATGTCCGCCGGCACTTCCTTTCGTGCGAAGACGAAGCACTCCAGGCTCTAAACTGATATCATCATAAATTACGAGGATGTCGCTTAAATCCAGCTTATAGAAATCCATGATTGGCCTAATGCTTTCGCCGCTTAAGTTCATATAAGTTAATGGTTTTACGAGAAGAACTTTGCTGCCACCGATGAAACCACTTCCTACCATTGCCTTGAACTTATGCTGATTAATATTGATTCGGTTTGCCTCTGCGATACGGTCAATCGCCATATATCCTACATTGTGTCTTGTTCCTTTATACTGGTCTGTTGGATTACCTAATCCTACGATTACTTTCATTCTATGTTCCTTTCGTGATTTTATTTCTTCTGAGGTTTCTTTTGTACTTTTTTCTTCTTGATTTTGTAACTTTAATTGTTTTTGTTTATTTATATCTTTTTCTTTTTTTGATTTTAACTTATCTATACCCGATATAAAATTGTTATTTTTCTTATTCTTTTGCTTAGTTACGTTTGCTGTCTGCTGTTTTAACTTTTCCTGCATTCTCGCCTTTTGCTGCTGTCTTTTTCTTTGCTTTTTGCGCTCAGACTCCCAGGAGTTTACGGCTTCTTCGGCATCCTGTGTTGCCCATTTTTCGGGGAGTTTTCCGTTCTGGCTTTTGCCGGAAGCATTATCAAAAATATTCTGGCTGATGCTGTCAGGATTTCTCTTTCTGCGGTGTTTTGGGCGGTATTGATTCCACTCTTCATAGAATGGTTTCGGTTCCGACGCAGAATTCGGCAGCTTTTTGCCATTGCCGAAATAATAGTCTACCACTCTCTCCGCAGATTTGTCATCAAAATAATCGTTGTGAAGATGTGCAAATTTCTCTACTTTCGCAATATCCCACTGTTTATTTTTAATACAGTCAATCAAATCCTTCATATTTTCTACGATCGGACCGGGTGCCGTCTTTTCATAATCAAAATAAAAACCTCGGTCTTTACTTAAATACCATTCTTTGTCAAATGCATAAAGAATGATCTGACGGTTTAAAAGAGAATATTCTACTGCAATCGAAGAATAATCCGCAATTAAAATGTCCGTCATGCAAAGAAGTTTGCGGACATTCGGATAATCGGTCATATTTGCTACGGTATCCGGCACTTTTGCAGACTGAATCTGCGGATGAAGACGTACCATTAAGAAATAGTCTTTCCCAAGTTCTTTCTGAAATGCATCAAAATCAAACGCTTCTAAAAGCTTTTTATCATGTTCTTCCTCCCCACGAAAAGTCGGCGCATAAAGAACAAGCTTCTTTCCTTTCATTTCCGGATATCGTTCACTAAGCTCTTCCTTCCACGCAGCAATATCATGCTCTCTGAAAAAATAGTCCACCTGTGGACATCCGATACAGATCACCTTTTCTTTCGGTGCTATAAAAGCCTCTGCATAGTTGTCCCTAATATTTTCTGAACTTGCCAGTATGTGGTCTGTATTTTTCGTTGCCGCTTTAAGCTCCTTTAAAACTTCCGGGTTCGTCTCCGATGAACCGCCAAACTTCTTAAAAGATCCCATCCCATGCCAAAGCTGAACTACCTTTGTCTCATCCGACAGCTTCATATATCCAAGCGGCAAAAAATTGTCATTCAAAAAAATATGGGATGAAGTCGCCATTCGAAAAGCCTTTATAGTAAAAAGCTTTAGCAAGCCTCCCAGATTACGTAGACTCACTTCATAATCTGCATGCGTAATGATATTAAAATGAAAAGGTAACCCTCTTTTTTCACATTCGTTTTTTATCTCAAACAGGCTTCCTGTACCCCCGGTATTTAATTTCTCTATCAGGGTAATCTGATTCTTTTTCACTTTCCATTTGCGAAAGAAATTAAAGCACCCTGCGAATATTTTATTTGTATTCAATGTATCTAACCTCCACTGTACATCTAATGTACTCTCGGAATCTTTTTGTGCCGTTCTGTAAGATATTGTTAAAAATCAATTCTCGAAGTTCTACTTGATATTTTTCCATAACAGCATAAACAACATATGTTTTTTAGTATATCATAGATTATGCATTTTCTAAAAAGAAAAATTTTCGAATAGCAAAATGACTCTTGCAATCTTCAAAAATCTTCATAAAAATATAGCAGGAATTCCATATATTATACAGAAATTCCTGCTATAAGGTTAAGAGCTGTTTTACGTCAGCCCCTTTATCTTCTAAGTTTTGCTACAGTTATATTTATAACGCTACCTCTGCTTCTCCGACTGTTTCCTCTTCCCCCGAGGCCATGATTGCTTCGTATTCCTGAAGAATACTTTTCTGGATGATGTCACGAGTATCAGAGTTAATCGGATGTGCGATATCACGATACTCGCCATCGGATGCTTTGCGGCTTGGCATTGCGATAAATAAACCTTTTTCTCCGTCAATTACTTTGATATCGTGCACAACAAATGCATTATCAAAAGTTACGGATACGACCGCTTTCATCTTTCCTTCTTTTGCTATTTTTCTGATTCTTATATCGGTAATCTGCATGACCTGTCCTCCCAATAATGTTGTTACTAATTACAGAATGTACCGTACATTCTTCTCAATTACTATCTTAACCTCATCATCGGTTCCGACGTAGTTCGTTCCTGGACGTAGAGTATCTCTGCTCTCTACGATACAGTTCTCAATATAGGAGTCATCTCCAATATATACATCATTCAAAATGATGGAGTTCTTGATAGTACAGTTGTTTCCAATGTATACATCTTTAAAGATAATAGAGTTTTCAACCTTACCGTTAACAATACATCCAGAGGAAATAATACTGTTCTTTACTTCTGCACCTGTATTGTATTTTGCTGGTGGAAGATCGTCTACTTTAGAGTATACATCCGGATACTGTTTGAAGAAGTAATCTCTTACGTCTTTCTTCAGGAAATCCATATTTGTCTTATAATAAGAATCTACTGTTGCAATATTTCTCCAATATGTATCAAGCTTATAGCCGTAAATCTTACGAACATTTCTATAACGAACGAGTACATCCTGTACAAAGTCGTGTCTGTCTTCTCTTGCACAACGCTCAAGAATCTCAATTAAATGGCGTCTTCTGATTACATAAACACCGATAGATACGTTATTAGAGGAAGCAACGAGTGGCTTCTCTTCAAATTCTACGATTCTTTCGTTCTCATCTAACTTAAGAACACCAAAACGTGTTAAATCGTCATCTGTATCTTTTAATGTTGTGTAAACTACCGTGATATCTGCATTCTTAGCGATATGAGCTTCAAGAACCTTGCCGTAATCCATCTTGTATACACCATCACCTGTTGCGATGATTACATAAGGCTCATGGCTCTTCTTAAGGAAATCAATGTTCTGATAAAGAGCATCTGCTGTTCCCTGATACCATGAGTTATTGTTCTTTGTAACAGTAGGAGTGAAGACATAGAGTCCTCCCTGCTTTCTTCCGAAATCCCACCATTTACTTGAGCTTAAATGTTCATTTAAAGAACGAGCATTAAACTGAGGTAATACCGCTACTTTAGATACGCGGGAATTACTCATATTACTTAATGTAAAATCAATTGCACGATAGCTTCCTGCTACTGGCAGGGCTGCAATCGCACGTTTATCGGATAATCTTCCAATTCTGTTATTATTACCACCTGCTAAAATAATACCTATAGACTTCATTTATGTCACCTGCCCTCTACTATCTGATAATGGATTCGCCGCTTGCCAGAATTCCGTCTGGATAATCTTCTGCTGTTGTCTTTCCTACGATTGCGACATTCTTACCGATCTTAACGTTGGCCGGGATAACAGAACCTTCACCTATAGTAACTAAGCCGCCACTATAAACCTTAGGTTTATACTTGTTCTCTGCTTCTTCAAATACACCAAGCTCTGCGTTCTCTCCGACTTCTACGCTCTCTGCAATGATAGACTTCTCAATCTTAGCACCCTTCTTGATCACGGTATTATTCATAATAATAGAGTTCGTAACTACAGCACCTTCCTCAATGACAACACCAGCTCCGATTACAGAGTTGGAAATCTCACCGTAAACTTCTGTTCCGTCTCCGACGATGCAGGCATTTACCTTAGAGTCTGCTGAGAAATACTGTGGTGGAATAACGTCTGTCTTTGTATATATTCTCCAGAACTCTTCGTAAAGGTTAAATTCTGGGATAATATCGATTAATTCCATGTTCGCTTCCCAATATGCGGAAAGTGTTCCTACGTCCTTCCAGTAACCCTGGTAGTTGTAAGCCATAATCTTATCACCGCGCTGGTGGCAGTAAGGAATTACATGCATACCGAAGTCACAGCCAGGCTGTTCGGATAAAGTTTCCAGAGCTTCCTTTAATACTTCCCAGTTAAAGATGTAAATACCCATGGATGCTTTATTACTTCTTGGGTTCGCTGGTTTCTCTTCGAATTCGAGAATCTGATTATTCTCATCTGTGATTACCAGACCAAAACGGCTGGCATCTTCCCATGGTACTTCATATGTAGCCAGTGTGATCTGGGCGTTGTTCTTCTTATGGAACTCAAGCATCAGTTCATAGTCCATCTTATAAATATGGTCACCACCAAGAATAATTACATAATCTGGATGATAATACTCCATGAATTCCATGTTCTGATAAATCGCGTTCGCTGTTCCTGTGTACCAGTCAGTATTCTGGCTCTTCTCGTATGGAGGCAGAATAGAAACACCACCTATATTACGATCCAAATCCCAAGGAATACCGATACCGATGTGCTGGTTCAGTCTTAATGGCTGATACTGGGTAAGAACACCTACTGTGTCGATTCCAGAGTTAATACAGTTACTTAACGGAAAATCAATGATTTTGTATTTTCCGCCGAATGCTACTGCCGGTTTCGCTAATTTTGAGGTTAGTACGCCAAGACGGCTTCCTTGTCCACCAGCTAAGAGCATTGCTATCATTTCTTTTTTTATCATAATAATCACCCCTTTGTCACATAATACTTATTATAGCACTGAAATTCCCAAATGGAAAGCAGTTTAGCACAAAAAACAAAATATATTTTTTATTTTTTTATATATTTTGTATCGTCCATATGGTTATCTTTTACATTTAAATGTAGAAATCCCACGAAAACAATAGGACATTATAATGAAAAGTGCCCTATTACTGGCTGTTTTAGGAATTTTTCAAGGTACCCTGGCACCCTTACTATAAGATGTGTACAGAAGAGACCTTAAGTATCGCAATTCTTTCTTGAATCTCGTTTATCTGTGCGCTATACTATAAACGACTTTTTAATAATTAAACTGATTTTTTTCGCCATATTTATTTATATGTACTCACTAAGTCCCATATGACGGATTTTCTGAGACACATCTTGTGGCACTGGAGGGAAATATGTATACAATTGATTTTCAAAAGCCGATTCATGTTCATTTTATCGGTATTGGCGGCATCAGCATGAGCGGTCTTGCCGAAATTTTATTAAACAGACATTTCACAGTGACCGGTTCTGATATGCAGTCTTCCGACATGACAAAGCATCTTGAAGAAACAGGTGCAAAGGTTGTTATTGGACAGAAAGCAGAGAATATTACCGATGATATCGATCTTGTTGTTTATACTGCTGCCATTCACGAATCTAACGAAGAATTTGCTGCTGCAAAGAATAAAGGCGTCCCTATGATGACCCGCGCAGCTCTTCTCGGACAGATCATGGCAAACTTTGCGAAGTCTATCGCCGTTGCCGGAACACATGGAAAGACAACAACAACTTCTATGCTTACTCACATTCTTCTTCAGGCAGATACCGATCCTACGGTCAGTGTCGGAGGTATGTTAGACCGTATCGGCGGAAATATTCGTGTCGGCCATTCTGACCTCTTCCTTACAGAAGCATGTGAATATACGAACAGTTTCTTAGAATTCTATCCTTTATATTCTATTATCTTAAATGTAGAAGAAGACCATATGGATTTCTTTAAGGATATTGAAGATATTAAGAATTCTTTCCACAAGTTTGCTTCTCAGACTGCTGATGATGGTCTTATCATTATTAATGGCGATATGGAGCATACTGACTTTATTTTGAATGGTCTTGCTCAGAAGCACGTTACTTTCGGCCTGAATCCGGAAAATGATTACACTGCAACGGATATTGCATTTGATAAAGAAGGAAATGCTTCCTATAACCTTGTTGCACATGGCGAGCCAAAGGGTCGTATCGCATTAAATGTAAAAGGCTGCCACAATGTTATGAATTCTCTGGCAGCTATTGCTTGTACAGAAGCAATTGGACTTCCTTTAGATGCAATCCGTAAAGGACTTTTATCTTTTGGTGGAACACACCGCCGTTTTGAGTACAAGGGTTCTCTCGGTGATGTAACTGTCATTGATGACTACGCTCATCATCCAACAGAAATCCGCGCTACTTTATCTGCTGCAAAGGATTATCCGCATGATGAACTCTGGGTTATCTTCCAGCCTCATACATACACCCGTACAAAGGCGTTTCTCCCTGAGTTTGCGAAGGCTTTAGAGCAGGCAGATCACATTGTTCTGGCTGATATTTACGCTGCCCGTGAGGTAGATACCGGAGAAGTTTCTTCTAAAGATGTAATGAAACTTTTACAGGAAGATGGACAGGATGTACATTATTTCCCAAGCTTCGAAGAAATCAAAGATTTCGTAAAGGCTCACGTAAAAGGACATGACCTCCTGATTACGATGGGTGCAGGAAATGTTGTAGAGATCGGAGAAGAACTTCTGGCTGAAAAATAAGTTCTGGGTTGCCACAGACAAAAGATGCCCTCATTAAATAAAAGAAACTGTTCACAAATTTTCAGTATGATAAAGCCATCAAAAAAACAACGAATTATCTTTTTGATAGATTTTTTCATACTTTCCTCTCTTTGAACCGTTGAATAGACGGTTCTTTTTTTACAATTTTATAACACTCCTATAAGCATCCCGCAGGGCGAACAAAAATTGTGGATACCAACTTCTGATTTTGCTTCATCAGCCAAAGAGAGCATATCTGTCTCTGCAGTAACCCAGAAAGTTATCCACATTATCCACAATTTTAAAAAATTTTTTGGGGGTATTCTGAGTCTTTCCCCATGTTGTTTACATTTTGTCCACATTGTATTTTTGTTCGTTCACACCTATATCTTGGAACTTATCACCCTTTTTGACCAGTTTTCTCCCCAAAATATCGAATTTTACCCACATATCCACAAAGTTATCCACATTATCCACAAAAGTATCCACATTATCCATCAAGGTTTTATACAGGAGTTATCCCCAATTCTATCCACATTCTCCCCAGATTCGAAACTGTATTTTTTTTGGAGGGTGTGCTATTCTATATTACGAATTATTCAGAATATACTGATGCTATTTTCTGGTATTTGATATTTGGATAACTATTTATTCTATAGAATTTACATTTACAATTTATTAAAACGCACGATGATAACCGATAAACTACAGATGATAGAAATAAGGGGTATAATGAGCGATAAGATTACTTTACTTTACAACGTACAGAATGAAGTTACTGTTCTGCCAAACAAATTTATTGATGAATATATGATAAAAGCGGATGGAGAATATGTTAAGATTTATCTTCTGATTCTTCGTCTGCAGGGTATGGGATTGCCTGTTGATGTGGAACGTATTGCAGATTATTTAGAACTGACACGAAAAGATGTTTTGAGAGCACTTTCTTATTGGGAGAAAGCTGGTATTCTACAGACAGGAGCTGCTTCTGAGACGGCTGCTACGGTGACTGGCTCTGAATCTATGGCAAATGGAATCTCTGGTGATACAGGAACTACTCAAGCTGTTGGAACTTCTGAAAAAGTTATGGCTACTGGAGTTACTGGCACTGACGGAAATGCTATGACTGCCGGAACTTCTGGTTCTGACAGAAATACTATGACTGCCGGAACTTCTGGTTCTGCTGGAAATATTATAACCTCTGGAACTTCTGGTTCTGCTGGAAATACTATGCCCTCTGAATCTACAGGACAAACTGGGACTTCTCTTTCACCAACAATCACTCCTGTACCAGATAAGAATACATTAAGTCCTACGGAAGTACAGGCTTCAATGACGAATAAGGATTTAGAGCGGACGATTTATATGGCGGAGACTTATATTGGACGGCCATTTTCTACAACGGAACTGAATAGTTTTTGCTATATTAATGACCAGCTGCATTTCTCTTCTGATTTGCTGGAATATTTAATTGAGTACTGTGTTACTCGTGGAAAGAAGAGTGTCCGCTATATCGAGAGTGTTGCGATTAACTGGTATCAGCAGGGCATCACAAGTGTTCAGGAGGCAAAGGAACAAAGTACGCTGTATTCACAGAATGTTTTTCCTATTATGAAGGCATTTGGCATTTCGAATCGTGATCCGGGGTCTGCCGAGCTTGACTACATAAAGAAGTGGAATTCTCTTGGACTTGGTACGGATATTATTATCGAGGCGTGCAGCCGGACACTTCTGGCAACGCATCAGGCAAGTTTTCCGTATGCAAACAAAATTCTTGAAGATTGGAAACGGCTCGGTGTCCGGAATACTTCAGATATTAAGCATTTAGATGATAAGCATCGTTCTACTGCTTCGTCTTCTTCAGGTTCTGCTGCCGGATATACACAGGGACAGCCTCGTAAAGGAAGTACTGGGGCAGCTGCCAGAAAAAATACTGCTACGAACCAGTTCCACAACTTTGAACAGAGAACGTATGACTTTAATGATTTGGAATCTCGTCTTCTTGATAAGACCAGGAGGTAAGCTATGGGCATTTCCACAAGACAATACCAGGATATTATGAATGAATATGATGCAGTACGCCGCCGCAATTATATGGCGGAACAGGAACGCAAAGAGCGTGTTTATGCTCTGATTCCTGAAATTCGTCAGATTGACGAACAGATTGCTCATATTTCTGTGGAAAAGGCAAAGGCACTCCTTCTTAAGCAGGTATCTAATGCTGAGGCAAAGAAGTCTTTGCAGGACACGATTTATGATCTTTCTATGGAAAAGGTCAACCTGCTGGCGATCCATGATTACCCGGCAGATTATCTTGACCCGATTTACGATTGTCCGGAATGTAAGGACACCGGCTATATAGGCGATAAAAAATGCCGCTGTTTTCAGCAGAAGATTCGCCATATTCTTTACAGCCAGTCTAATATAGAGGATGTGGCTGGTACAGAAAGTTTTTCTGCTTTTCGCAGAGAGTATTATTCTACACAAAGAAGCGGCAGAGAGAAGCTTTCCCCTCGTGAGAATATAGAAAATGTCTTATCGGCAAGCCATTCTTTTATTGAAAGTTTTGACTCAAAACCGGGGCAGAATCTCTTGATTTATGGAAATGCAGGTGTTGGCAAGACATTTCTTTCAAATTGTATCGCGGGAGAACTTCTGAATCGTGGAAAAGGTGTTATTTACCTGACTGCCTATCAGTTTTTTGACCAGCTAGCTGACTATACATTTCGCCGGGGAGCAAATAATGCACAGACATTGCCTGCTTTCCTGCATTGTGACCTTCTCATCATTGATGATCTCGGCACAGAACTTAATAATTCTTTCATTAATTCTCAGCTTTTTTTATGTATTAATGAAAGAATTCTCAATAAAAAATCTACTATTATAAGTACAAATCTTTCTTTAGAACAGATTAACCGTTCTTACACAGAAAGAGTTTTTTCAAGAATCATACAGTCCTACACCCTTTTACATATTTACGGAGAAGACATTCGCATTAAAAAGGCTTTCTCCTCCCTTGACGAATAAGAGAATGGATGTTATAAAGGAATTGTAATATGATTTATCTCACATAATAATAATTATATGATTAAAGGAGTAAAACACATGAGACCAGATGATAGCAAATTTGCAACCGTTCCTGTAGGTAAGCTTGGAATTATTGTTCACCCTAGCTGTGCAGAGCTTGGAAAGAGAATCGACCAGTATATTGTAAACTGGCGTAAAGAGCGTGAACATGAACACAAAGAGAATGTTGTATTTAAAGATTACGAGCAGGATACTTATATTATCGATGCAACCTGTTCCCGTTTCGGAACCGGTGAAGCAAAGGCACTCATCTCCGATTCTGTTCGTGGCGTAGATCTTTATATCCTTGCAGATGTTCTTAATTATAGTTTAAAATATAAAGTATGTGGCCATGAAAACCATATGTCTCCTGATGATATTTACGCAGATGTTAAGCGTATCATCGGCGCTGCTTCAGGTAAGCCAAAGAGCATTACTGTTATCATGCCGTTCCTTTATGAGAGCCGTCAGCATAAAAGAAGCTCCAGAGAGTCTTTAGACTGTGCTTACGCATTGCAGGAACTTACAGCAATCGGTGTTGATAACGTTCTTACATTTGATGCACATGACCCTCGTGTACAGAACGCGATCCCACTGAAAGGTTTTGACAATATCATGCCTACTTACCAGTTCATCAAAGCTTTACTTCGCTCTACAAGCGATCTTGAGATTGATAACGAACATTTAATGGTAATCAGCCCGGATGAAGGTGCTATGAACCGTACAATGTACTTCTCCAGCGTTCTTGGTGTAGATATCGGAATGTTCTACAAGAGAAGAGATTATTCTGTTGTCGTTGACGGACGCAACCCAATCGTTGCTCACGAGTTCTTAGGTTCTTCTGTTGAAGGTAAGGACGTAATGATCATCGATGATATGATTTCTTCCGGTGAAAGTATGTTAGACGTTGCAAGAGAGTTAAAGAGAAGAAAGGCACGTCGTGTATTCTGCATCTCTACTTTTGGTATGTTCACTAACGGACTGGAATCTTTCGATAAAGCTTACGAAGAAGGGCTTATTTATAAGGTAATCACTACGAACTGTACTTACCAGCGCCCAGACCTCTTTGAGCGTCCATGGTATGTAAGCTGTGATGTTGCCAAGTACATTGCTCTCTTAATTGATTCTATCAACCATGAGGCTTCTATCAGTGCAATTCTGAATCCTCATGACAGAATTACGAAGAGATTAGAGGAGTATAAGCAGTTCCATACTATTAAGGAAGAGAAATAGGAGTTTGCTAGAGCGTGTTTGAAAAATGTTCTAGAAACAGACACCGCTGAAAAGGAAGATATTAAACTGAATTGTAGTTAATCTTCTAAAGAAAAAAAGAATTTTTATAAGTTTGATTTTGTTCCGTTGCGCTAAACATTCCATTCTGCCCAGAAAAACAGGAACTTGAGAAAAACGAGTCCCAAGTTCCTACAGTCAGAATTCCATAGCGTAAAGTCACAAAATGCAATACTTATAAAAATTCTTTTTTCTTTACCATAGTTTTCTTACAATTCCGCATATAATTTTGTTTCAGCGGCTGGATGATTTTGATATATAATATACTTAATTGGACAGCCGGGGGACGGCTTCACCTGTTCCGAGTCTTGCGGAAGGGGTGATACATATGGTTACATATACGGACTTATTCACCTATACGATAATGTTATGTGCTGTAATCACACTAGCTATTAATATACATAAAAAATAGCCGTCCTGACCCTGCGAAAGTCGACGGCTATCTTTTAGTTTAACACTTATTTGCCTGAGCAGGTGGCGCAACACCTTCCGGCTGTCTTGTTAAGTATAGTATATTCTATTCCTTTCCTATTGTCAAACAGGTATTTTACCTATGATTGCGTAAAGACAAACTTAGATTTATGTTCTATTTGACAATGACGGCAGCATAGAACATAATATACTTAACAGGAAAGCTGGAAGGTAAACGCAACTTACCCGTCCTGGCGAATTAAAACTATTTGTTAAATAGCCGTTCTATTCTTTCCAGGGAGCAGGACGGCTATTTTTTATTTACTCCCAAAACTATCCAGCCACCGAAATAAAATTTTATGCTGAATTGTAAGAACACTATGGTAAAGAAAAAAGAATGGTTATAAGTATTGCATTTTGTGCCTTTGCGCTGTGGAATTCTGACCATAGGAACTTGGGACTCGTTTTTCCCAAGTTCCTGTTTTTCTGGGCAGAATGAAATGTTTAGCACAACTAAACAAAATCAAACCTCGTATTCTTTTTCAGATACTTTTCAACAATCCGACTTCAAAGCACTTCAGTGGTATTTATTCTCCATTATCGGGGGTTCCACTGTCTCCGTTATTCCCGCTGTCGCCTCCATCATTATTTCCTCCGTTGTCCATTCCGGAATCGTTGTTATTTTCATTGTTTCCGTTGTTTCCATTGTTTGCATCGTTTCCACCGTTGCCATTATTACCGCCGCCATAGCCATTGTTGTTATTTTCGGTATTATTGTCGTTATTGTTATCATCCGGATTATAATAATCCTGAGAAGTGTCAGGCTCTGTTGTATCAGCGGCTGTGTTATCTTCGGTTGATTCGGTGGTGCTTTCAGTTGTGCTTTCGGTGTCGTCTTCGGTAGATTCCGTAGTTGCTTCTGTTGTGCTTTCTGTATCGCTTAAGTAGGATTCAAATTCTTTGCGGGTTAATCCCTGATGAATCTTGTCCATGTAATTTTTCCAGATGCTTGCTGGATAGGTATTTCCTTTTAAGTTATCTACGGATTTATATTTGTCCATTCCTACCCAGACTGCGGTCGTATAGTATGGGGTATAGCCACAGAGCCATCCATCTACATAGTCATTGGTTGTTCCTGTCTTACAGGCTGCCGGCATATCTACATCCAGCTGGCAGACATGGGCGGTTCCTTCTGATTCTGTTACACAGCTTTGCAGTACACTTGTCATCATTCTTGAGGCACTGCTGGAGTAGACAGACTTTGTCGATTTATCTTCTGGTACAATGTCGTTGCCCTTGGCATCTGTAATTTTTATGATGCAATCCGGTGTATGGTATTCGCCATCATTGGCGATTGTCGCATAACCTGCCGCCATTTCTACAACAGTTGTTCCATTTGTAAAACCACCGATACAGGTTGAGTTATATTCATAATCTCTTTTATCGAGTCCCTTGAAATTCAATGCTTCAAGATACTTCATACAACTGCGTGGCCCAAGGTCTTCGTACAGACGATAGGTCGCTACGTTACTTGACTTCTCTACCGCTCTTCTCAAAGAAATGGAACCAGAATAGGAGTAGCCTGCATTCGATACGGAATCGCTTCCTGTCATACGGCTGTCATCTAAGGTACTATCTGGTGTATATCCTTTTTCGAGTGCTGGTGTGTATACGAGGAGGGGCTTAATCGCACTTCCTGGCTGACGGAAGCTTTGGTAGGCTCTGTTTAAACCGTAACCTTCCTGATCTTCCTCACGGCCACCTACGATGGCTGCCACTTTTCCTGTGGAGTTATCAATGGATACAGCTGCTCCCTGTACCTTGTAAACACCATCGTCCGTCTTTTCTGTAAACATGGAAAGCTGGGAAGATACGGAATCCTGCAGCTGCTTCTGCTTCTCCATGTCTATTGAAGTATAAATACGATAGCCTGCTGAATATAAGCTTTTTTTGCAAGTGTTATACAGCTCATCGTATTCATTGTTATATTTTTCTTTTTCTGAATCACTGGAAAATGTTGTCTTAATCTCAAATCCCTGTTGTTTCATCAAGGCTTCTGTCGCACATTTTAAAATGTATGTTTCCGCGTAGTCATTCGTTGTTGTCTCTTTTTTCGGCATGATCGTTATCTTTTCAGCGACAGACTTCTCATACTGACTCTCGCTGATATAGCCGTCCTCATACATATTTTTGAGAATGCGGTCACGACGCTTTAATGTCGAGTCCTTATGTTTATAAGGATCATACCGGTTCGGACTATTTGGAATAGAACATAAAAATGCAATCTGTGAAATAGATAAATCTTTTGCATTTTTGTTAAAATACGCTTCTGAAGCAGACTCTATTCCATAGTAACCATTTGCAAAATATACATTATTCAGATAAAATTCGAGAATTTCCTGCTTTGTATACTTCTGCTCTAATGCTACCGCAATAAACATTTCTTTTATTTTACGGCTGTAAGTCTTCTCATAACCAAGGAAAATATTTCTCGCAAGCTGCTGTGTGATCGTACTTCCTCCCATTGTGATATTTCCTCTATTTAAAATGAGGGAAAGTCCTGCACGCGCCACTCCCTCCACATCAATTCCATGATGTGTGGTAAAATTCTTATCTTCTATCGAAATAATCGCCAGCTTTGCCGCATCTGGAATATCTTCATAATCAAGATAGGAAACATCCTTTTCCTGCTTTAACTTCTTTATCTCATTCCCTTCTGCGTCATATACAAGCGAGGTCTGCTCTGCTTTAAATGTGTCTTTACTGCTTTTTGCTACGTCTTTACTTGCTTCCCTGTACATTGTAACTACAGGTACTCCTACTCTTTTTACTGCAATTACTCCAAGTACACAAAAAGCCAATATCAGGCAGGTTGCCCAGATCTTAAGCACCCGCCATAATAATCCATTATGTTTCTTACTCATAGTCACCTCCGCGGTTTCGTGTCTTATAAGTTCTATACAGGTTTATTATACCATCTTTTCTTTATCTTTCCCACTCTACGGAAATTTTTGCACTATATCTGTCCTTCCCTTTTCTTTTGCTTTATTTCCAGTTATAATCAGACTATCATTAAAGTATATCACAAAGAAATGGAGAGATTATGAACTTAAAAAAAATATCTGGATATCGTTTAAAATATATAGCTCTTTTTTCAATGTTCCTTGACCACATTGGAGTAATTGGCAAAGCTTTTCTGTCAAAAAACGTATATTTTCTCCTGCGGGCTGTTGGAAGGCTCTCTTTCCCCCTGTTTTGCTTTATATTGGCAGAAGGCTTTTTCCACACAAAAAACAGAAAAAAATACCAGCAGAGACTATTTATTTTTGCACTTTTATCAGAAATACCTTATGACCTGGCATTCCACTATTTACCTGCTTCAACACTTAATTCCGTCCTACATTTACAAAAACTGTCACTTACTGACTTTTCAGCCGCCTTTCAAGAGCAAAATGTATTATTCACCTTATTTTTAGGCTTTACCGCTATGATTTTAATGGAAAATGCCTCACAATACCGCCGAAATGCTTTCTATAGAAACTTTGATATTCTCATTATTTTCTGCTGCCTCAGTGAGGTTTTTCAGACCGACTGCGGGGCTGCCGGTATTTTGTGCATCTATTTCTTTTATTCAATCTATAAAAAAAGAGGAAGCTCTACCGAACTTCCAATCAAAGCAGGCTTCATCGGAACTTTGCCCGCTGCATTACCGTTACTAACATACGTCTCTCCGTTTCCAGTGCAGATATTTGCCCTTGCGGATAGTTTGCTTCTTCACTGCTACAATGGAGAAAAGGGCCGGGGAAGTAAATACTTTTTCTATCTTTTCTATCCCTTGCACCTGCTGATTTTAAGCTTTATATTCTGAGGTGACTGGTATAAGAGACGCCCGAAGGGAAGAAAATACTGCCTATTTGTGACTTTCGTCGCGGCGTGTTGAATGCTCGCTTACGCGCTCGCATCCAACACTTGCTCCCAGGCCACAAATAGGCAGTATTTCCTTCCCTTCGGGCTGTCTTTGGCTCCAGTGAAATCAGTAGATTCAAACTTTGTTTGCATCTATTTATCACATTCTCTGTCTAATCAGCAATATAAGAATAAAATACCTTTCCCGATTTTTCTAAGCGGTTTGTCACATCTGTTCTCGATGCGGCTGTAGATTTACCGGTGACAGGGTCTAAATATCTTATTTTTGTTGCATTGTAGCTCATTACGATAACGTATCGGTTACTGTTTAACTTAGCGAGTACCGGGCTTCCCTGACTGACATAGTAGAGGATTTCATCTACGGTACATCCTGTAAGGTTGCGTGCTGTGTGTCCGCTATATTTCTTCATTAATTGTTCAATGCTGCCTTTTCCGATATCTATGCTGTCTGGGGCTGCTTCTTTTCCATTTACAGCAGCAATCATAGACAGACAGCCTGCGAGTGACTTTGCATCAGACTGTACTTTGACAACATTGTCCATTCCGGCTACCTGGGCATAGTCTGCGTAAATGCATTTCCAGAGAACATTTTCTTTGCTGTCTATTACATTGCCTCGCTCTGTGTAAGCCCGAGCAATGGCTTCGGTCAGGTTCGTATAAACCGCTTTTTGTGTACCGGAAGCATATACAAAGTACTGCTCCAGCTGTTCTCCGCTATTTGAAAGATTCAATGTAACATCATCTTCATTTACCATAATTTTTGTTAAGAGAAGATCTGGAACTACCTGAATGTATACATAGTTCGGGAATTTTAAATAAAGCTGTGTCCAGTAGGTATCTGTATATTTGGAAGTCAGGGTTACTGCGTCAGATTCTTCTTTTTCTTTATAGCGAATATAATCCTTCGTTCCTGTTTTCTGGATTTTGCCTCCTGTTCTTTTTCCGAGTGTCATTTCAAGGATGCTTCCCTTAATCTGTGTGGACATAATATAGCGCCCGGCTTTTTGATATTCTTTGATTGTCTTTCCGTTAATATCAACGATGTGAATTTTGGTAATCGGGAAGCTTACAGTTCCGTTACTGCTCTTTGAAACATTTACGGCATTTGCCTCTCCATAAATAAAATCATTGGATAAAAAGCCAACGGCACGGATTCTTTTATCAGAACCTGCGGTAAAGTTCTGTTTTTTTCCTGATTCGAGATCTATCATTTCTATCTGCTTATTTTTATAAAGATTTTGCTCTTTTTCAATTGCGATAATGCTCTGATCTTTGGAAGCAGTCAGACTCTCATTCACAAGACCGGATTCTAATATTTTATCCTTTTTCTTCTCTAAATCAATTTCATGAAGGTCTCCCTCAAGTATACAATAAAATACGGATTTAGAGTTCAAATAGGAGAACTTCTCTAAATCTTCTTTCATGCTGTCATACGGCAGAGATGTGGAAAGGAAAGAAATCTCTTCGTTACAGTTTGTTTTTGCATCATATTTCATGACCTGGATTCCATTCATTCCTTCATGTCTTCCACGGTTAATATATCCATAAACAAGATAGAAAATATTTCCCTTATCATCCATGCTAAGCAGCTTGATTCCGTGGTTTCCTGTTGCATTTCTTATATCTGAAATATTTTCTGAAGCAAGGCTGTATATCTTGTACATATCAGAAGACTGATAATCATAATACCAGAGCTGGCCTTCCACAGCAAAGCACACTCTGTACCCTTTATCAGAATAAATGTAACTGATATTCTTTTCATTCTGAATACCCAGGCTGATAAGGTTATTGGCCGAATCAATGATGGATTCATTATAATAAGCATCCATTGTTCTCTCATAATCAAGAAGATACATCCTGTCTGCCGTATAACGCAGCTTGTAGGTCTCACTCAGGTCATAATACTGAATAACACCATCGCTTATTTCTGTAGAAAGGATTGTATTCACCCGAATTACTGTGTATGTGTTGTTCATTTCCTGAAGAGTAATACGTGGCTTTGTTTCCTGTTTTACTTCCATATTTCCAAAGGAAACGGCTTCTCTTCCAGAGTTGATACTTACTGATTCGAGATTATCATCTATCGTATCTGCAGATGTTTCAAGATAGCTGGCATTCTCATCCATTGTTGCCTTATCAAATAAATTATTATGGAATTTTAAAACAAATGCAAGGTAGTCATCTAAATGATAACCAGAACCACTCTGTACCTTCGTGTAGAAATAAATTCGTGTGCTGTCATTCAGTCTGACTGCCATTTTTAGATAATATACTTTATTTTCTGATAAGGTATTTTTAAATGTCAGCGTTCCCAGCTTTATATTTTTCTTTTTATTTTTGGTAAGCTGATTCAGTGTTCCTGTTTCTGTCGGTTTGTCCGGTGTTTTTTCAAATAATGTGTACTGAATTGCCGTAATGTCATAATCATAGTCATGAAGCTTTAAAATTACAGCATTTTTATTATTGGTAAGGGTAATCTGATTACGGACTAAAGAAAGATCAATGTCTTCCTTATATCCAGCCATCAGATTATAGCTGCTCGTATCATTTCCAATCTCAAGAACAGGATAGGATGGATTAGCCAGCTCTGCTACTGCACTTCCCTTTTCCATGCCCATTCGATTATTAAAAAAGACCAGTGCGCCGATGAAACACAATACGGCAACTGCTATGTGCAGGATTATCAACTGTACATTTTTACTCATTATTCACCCCTCCCTCTTCCTGAAGAAGCTTCCACAATGTCGGAGCAAATCCAAACTGTTCACAAAATGCATTTACCTCTTTTGAAGCCTTTTCTCTCTTCTTTGCGGACGGCTTTTTCCGATGTAAGGCACGAATTAAAAGGTTCTTTGGTGTATGCTCCATATCAATAAATTCTAAAATCTGTGTATCGTATCCCTGTTCTTCTAAAATTTTGGCACGGATACCATCTGTTGCAAGCGCACAGAAGCGCTCTTTTAAAATGCCATAATCTGTTATTGGCTCAAATTCTGATGCAGAAATCTGCTTATTAAGTTCATGCTGGCAGCATGGGACGGATAAAATAACAGATGCGCCCCAGCGTAATGCCTTATACAAAGCATAATCCGTCGCTGTGTCACAGGCGTGGAGTGTTACTACCATATCTACCTGTGTAACGCCTTCAAATTCTTCTATGGAACCTTCATAGAAATTAAGCTTATCATAGCCATACTTCACAGCCAGACGGCTGCAGTTTTTTATAACATCCTTCTTTAAATCCAAACCGATAATACGAATATCATAACCTTTTAACTCTTTAAGATAGTAGTACATAGCAAATGTCAGATAGGACTTTCCGCATCCAAAGTCAAGAATTGTAATCTCCCTGTCCTTTGGAAGATGCGGCAGCACATCCTCTATAAACTCTAAAAAGCGGTTAATTTGGCGGTACTTATCGTACTTTGTCCGCACAATCTTTCCTTCTGCTGTCATAACTCCAAGATCTTTTAAAAATGGGACAGCAACTCCTTCTGGTAAAATGTATTTCTTTGTGCGGTTATGAAGCAAATGACTTTTATCTGATGACAGCTTTGCCACAGCCGGATTATTCTGCTTCTTTACTTTAATTGCTGCCTTTCCCTTTTTGTTGATAAGTGCAGTAAGCTCTGCACCAGAAGTCTGCAGCTGTACCTGTTTATATAAGGGAAGTATCTTTTCCACTTCTTCTAATAATTCTCTCTTACTAAGATTCTTATGAAAAACCTGCGTCTTTGTATACGCCGCACTCTGAAAAACAAGTTTGTCCTTCACTAGAATCGGGCGAATATTGTACTTTTTCACTTCTTCTGCTTTTCTTGGATTACTTATCGTGAGAAGAAGCATCTGCTCATTTAAATTTTCTTTGATTTTGGTGAGTAAAAACTCCATGTTTATTCTCCTGTTATTTATTTCGATAATAAATGTATATTATAGCAGTAACCACATTATACTGCCAGCGCTTTTTCCACTATTTATTTTCAATCTATACTCGGTATTTCTCCCCGGCAGACTTGCAGAGACGCGCATCTCGCAGCAAGAATGCCGGGGCATTCTTGAATATTATACTGAAAATATCAGAACATCTCTTAAAATATTCATCTTGCAGACATAGGAATCTTTTGCATTATTGTGTTGAAAATACTTTCTGTCTGCGGTAATAGCGCTGTCTTCTGTGATTAATATTCCAATGTAATATTACCTGTATCAATGTGCGAAATGGAGTGATGGCATCCCGGAGAGAGACTTCTACAAAGTATGGATTTCTTATCATCTCTTCATCATCAGCCTGTATCATCTCCTGTTCCTCGCGATACTTTAACTTATCATACACCATATCCGCAATTTTTAAAATAGTTACCTTGTCTGGATATTCAGAATAAATCGGACTTCCCTTGTACTCATATTGATCAAGCAGGGCATCTCCAACAATCCACACCTCTCTTGCGACCATCGGCAGCATCTGGATAAAATATTCGTAGTCTTTCCAGTATCGCTGTTCTTCCTGTTGTAACTGCTCTGGAGGAAGTAATGCCTCTATTTGAAGATTTTCATTGCCCCAGTCAGTTTCCTGCTGTGTATTTTGTTCCTCATTTTGACATGCCATCATCTCTCGAAATCCCGGCAGCCATTCAAAATCAAAGTCTCCTTTTTTATTCATATAATGGTTTCCTGCTTTCGCCCAGTTTGATTTATCATATGCAAAATGAGAATGATTCGTGCTTATCTATTATTTTTATCAGACAGATACAACTTGTTTTCGATTCATACCGTTATTAAATATACGGAATTACTTCTTTTAAATTTTCCACTACCGCTACACATTTTTCCTGCTGTTCTTTTGGTATTGGAAGCAAATCTGGAATGTTTATAACAGGCAGATTACCTGCAAGAGCTGCCTGCACGCCATTTGCGGAATCTTCTAATACAAGTGTCTCTTCTGGCTTTACATCAAATGCTTTGCAAATCTCCAAAAATACATCTGGGAATGGCTTGCCCCTTTTCACATCTTTTGAAGAAAGCACCATATCAAAATATTCGTTTAACCCAGTTCTGTCCAGGTATTCTTTAATAACATCTGTATCTGAGCCGCTCGCTACGGCTGTCTGCAAGCCTTTTTCCCGGACAACCTGCAAAAGCTCTCTCAGACCTTCTTTTTCAGGAACTCCTTCTTCTCTGATTATCTGTTTGGAGCGGTTACCAACTTTTTTGTAAATGCCTTCCGCATCTACATCTTCTCCATAATAAACATAGTATTTCTTCTGAATGTCTTTTGCATTCATTCCCAAAAATCCTATATATTGTTCAAAGGTTGGATTATATCCCTCTTCTTTTACTATTTCGGTAAATGCTCTGTAGTTTACCTGTTCTGTGGCGAACATTAAACCGTCCATATCAAAAATTATTAATTTTAACATATGTATCCCTCTTGATGAAACTGGAGAAAACCCCGAGATAGCTATAACTATTTCGGGGTTCGTCTCCTGATTTAAATCAAAATCTTTCTATCTGTCGTGTTTATTTCTTCCTGTTGCTCTGCGTCTTCTACGATATACTTCTGCACTTCCTGCTGCAAGGGCTGCGGCTGCTAATGCTGCGTAAAAGAGGATATGTGAGTTATCTCCGGTCTTTGAGTTTTTACCTTTTTTGGTTGTTTTGTTAGAAGAGTTATTCTTGCTGGTGCTTGTTTTCTTTTTCTCTTTGCCGTCATCACCATCGTCTTCTTTTTTTGAATATTTGTTATATTCCGGATTTCTCTCGGTCATATCGTTTGTGATTGCTAATGTGCTGTCGGTGTTCTGCTCTGTGAAGGAAACAGTGATATCTCCATCATAGCTTACATCAAAGCCAAAGTCCGTGTTCTCTACCGGATTACCGTCTTTGTCTGTCTCAGCCACATAGTAGGTTCCGTCTGCTAAATCTGTGAAGCTTACGGAAGTACTCTTACCATACTGAATCTTTAATTCTTTCACATCACCTGTACGGTTTGTGTAGTAAGGGTCTGTGAACAGGCTTACATAAAATGTTCCACTGTATTTCTCAGAAATCTGTTCTCCGTCTAATGTAACATTTTTCGTTACAGTAAGATTGTGTAGAGTATTTAAGAAATCGTCTCCCGGAATAAGAAGCTGGTTTTCAATGACAGCATATGCTGTTTTCTGTGTTGGAGTAATCTGGCATTTTGTTCCATTACCCTCAATCTTGCAAGCTTCGGAAGATTCTAACTTATTACCATCCTCATCTGTTTCTGCAACATAATATGTTCCGTCTTTGAGATGTTCAAATACAGTGTATGCTGACCATGCGCCCTCGCATTTCAATTCTTTTACATTAGAAACTTTCTGTGTGCAGTCGGCATCGCTAAATAATGCAACGTAAAAAGTTCTGTTTACTGCCTGATTTTTGCCCTGGAATGTAACCAGCTTACTTACAACAAGTTTACCCTCTTCACCAACTGGTGTTGTATCATCTTTCATGATAATTTCGTTGCCATCCACTGCTTTACCATCAATAGAAACCGTTCCGTCTTTATTTACAGTAAATGTAATATCTGCTGCAACTTCATAACCGCTTGGCGCAGTAACCTCTGCAAGTGTATACGTTTCTCCCGCAATGAGTTTCTGCTCAAATACATGGGCTTCTGTCGCAGACATCCAGCTTTCGATTATATTTCCTTCTTTATCTTTTAAAAGAAGTCTGGCACCGGCAACTTCGTTATTGCCTGTAATATCCATTTTCTTAATAGATACTTTTGTTACATCATCTTTTACAAAATAAACATCTTCGCCTGTTTCTTTATCCGTTGTCTTCTCAGCATCTGTCTTAATTGTTCCATCTGCATTCACAGTAAATGAAATATTTTCTGCGTAAGTATAACCATCTGGTGCTGCGGTCTCGACAAGAACATAGGACGCGCCTGCCTTTATAGCTGGTCCAAAGTCATGGAAGCTTTCCTTGCCGGATACCCAGCTGTCAAGCGCTTCGGCACCGTCTTTTACTGTGCCGTCTTCGTTGACATCTTCTGCTTTATAAAGTGTCATTGCTGCACCGGCAACTTCTCTTTCACCCGTCAGATCTGTCTTTGTGATGTTGAGGTGAATTACCTGATTGACAAACTGTGTTTCGGTTGTTTTCCCTTCTTCTACTGTGCCAGCTGTTTCTGCGGTAACCTTATTATCAATAAGGGTTACATAACGGTCACCGGTTGTTTCTTTAATGCTGTAGGATACGCCAGCTGGGATGTTTGCGATTGTTGCGGTCTGACCGTCAGTCAGGCTGAGCTTGCCGTCAGTAATCTGAACCGTTGTTCCTGCAGTATTCTCACTCTTGTCTTCTTTGGTCTTACCCTGAGTGTCTGCATCGTCTGACTTCTCTGTGGCCTTTTGTGTGATTATTGCTGCATTGCCGTTGAACGGTTTGCCATCTACTTCAACATAGAAGTCATAGGACTGCTCCTTATCCTGCATATTCCCTTTTACAGTCTTTGTAAAGGAGAAAGCGCCAAGCTTTCTTGTGTTGGTAAATTCTACGGTATCCCCTGTTTTATCAATGGTTCCTTCTGCTGTAGCTGCAACATTTTTATTGTTATCTGCATTGTTGTTACTGTCTGCCTTCTGAACCGTATTATTTACTTTTACGGAAGAAGTATAATCGTCATCTGCTACTTCCTCTACTGTGTACTTTGTACCAGAAGGAAGATCGCTGAATGCTGCACTCTGTGTATCCTTTAATGTGAATTCATATACACCATTCGTTGCTCTAACTTCTTCACTCTGCTCTTTATCGCTGTACTTGATTGTGAACTTGCGTGTATAAACTGCATCATTTCTTGTTAAAGTTACTTTGAACTTGAACTGCTTGTTATCCTTTGTTTCTGCATCTGGTGTGTACTGTCCGTACTCTGCTAACTTCTTAACAGTGAATCCGGTCAGTCTTGTATTAGTGATAGAAGCTTCTGCATCTGTTGCTCGCTCTACACCATTCGCCGCTGTTCCGTTATCTCCAATGACACCGGTAAGATTGCTGTTTGCTGTCTCGAGATAGCCTTCCTGCTGTGTCTCTGTTACTGTGTAAGATGTACCGTATGGAATTCCAGAAATCTTAACTGCCTCATTATTTGTTAACGCTTTCAGCTCTAATTTAAGACTTCCATCTGCATCTGGCTTAACTGTTTTTGTTTCAGGCTGGTCTTTTCCCTCTTTACCTTTTCTTGTGACAGTGACATCACCACCTTTGCCATTATTAAAGTTTGTAAATGTAACTGTAAAGTCAAATGCTGTGTCTGCTTCACCGTCTTCGATAATCTTCTTGACAGTAAGGCTTCCTGTCTTTTTCTGGTTATTTAATGTGATGGTATGGGTGCTGTCATTATAGTTATTTGCGTAAGCATCTGCAACCTGAATCTGGCCTTCTGCATCCACTTTAAATGGAATGGCTGCTGCCTGAACATAATCGCTCGTTGGTACGGCTGTCTCAACTAAAACATAGTTTCCACCTGCCACTACCTTTCCGGTAAGGTCTTTTGCATCTGTTCCACTGGTCCAGGATGCTACGGCTGTTGCGCCAGCTTTTACTGTGGCTTTGCCTTCGCTGTCAAAAGTTACATCAGAGTTATTGTAAATTGCAAGTTGCGCTCCTGAAAGAGGTGCATCTGTTCCGATATCTTTCTTAAGGACTTTCAGTTCTGTTTTATATGTGTTAGTTACTGTCACATTTGGAACTGCATTAGAATCTGCATCCTGTGCCACTTTAACTTTCACATTTGAGACAGAATTACCATCTACAGAATAACTTGCCGTATAAGCTGTTTTATCTGTTTCTGACCGGCTTGCAGCGTTCTCTGTCACATTGTAAGTTCCAACTGGAAGTCCGCTTACTTTCGCTTTATGTCCGGCTTTTAAACTAAAGGTCAATGTACTCTGTCCATCTTTTGTTGAAATAGCTGGCGTAATTGCTGCATTGTTATCGGTTGTGTCTGTTACTGTTGCTTTTGTGAGATCAGTATCTGTGTTACCTTCAGCGGCAGTTACTGACATTTCATAGGTTTCTTCAGGAATGTTGTTACCGATCACTTTTTTCTCGATGGTGAGGCTGCCGGCCGGCATGTTTTCTACCTGTATGGTCGCACCACCTGCAATTCCTGTTACCGTATATCCTGCTTTAGCACCAAAATCCTGCATTGCTTTTGTAAATGCAACATAAATTGTTTTACCGGAATTCTTATATCCAGGTGCTGCACTGACTTCTGTAAAACGATATAAACCATCTTTTTTCAAACCAATGAATTTAATTTTTCCATTCTCACCGGTCGTTTGTGTCTCTTTTCCCTCATTCATCACTGTCTCAAAACCAGTAATTTCTCCATTCTCGACTTTCGCCTTTTCCAGTTTAAACTTTGCACCTTCAATCAGTGCCTGTGTCTGACTGTCCACTTTTAAAATAGAAAAACTTCTTGAACCAGTAATTTCTGCTCCGGCACTTAAAACAATTATTTCCTTTGAGTTATTAATTGCCGTGTTCTCAACTCCCTCATACCATGCAGTATTGGATAAAGTAACTGCGGTATCTTCTGCAGCATTTATCGTAACCTTATACTTGATTACAACCTTTTCATCATCTGGAACTGTAAATTTGTATTCGTTATTATTTACATCTCCAGTTCCCGTTGTAAATGTACATCCAGACTGTGCCAGAGATTTTCCATTCACAGTGATACTATCTGAAAGCAGAGTCATAATCTTCGGCATCTGATCCACAACAGTAATTGTGTCTTTATCTTTTAAAAGATTCTCTCCATTTGGATTCACTGTTAATGTATAAGTTGCGGTAGAACCATTTATATATTCTGAATCTTTCTTAAGAGTAGTATTCTTTATGGTCTTGTTTGCAGTAGCTTCCGTACTGCTGTTACCATCATATTCTACTTTTGCCTTATTCTCATAAGTCTTTTCTGTATAAAGACCAATATATTCATCATCAACAAGAGTATCAATCGCTATTTTTACATAGCCTTCGTTACTGTTTTTGCTATCAGATTTTAAACCTATAACATTAAATGTTAACTTGTTTGAAGCTTCGTCATATACAATACTGTTGCTGTCTATCGCTGCTTTTGCTGCCTGTTTACCCCGTTCAGTAATCTGTATATTTTGTGTATTTCCTTTTGTTACATACTTGAGGCCTTCTGGTAAAGTATCCGTAATTGCTGCAACACTGTTTTCACCATCAAGCGTACCAAGTGTGCCGTCTTTGTTCAGTGTGATGAACCAGCGAATTGTACGATTTGTCTTGTCATAATCGCCGGCTTCCTTGCTGATGGATGAGTGTTTATACCATACCGTACTATCGCTGACTGATAGTTCCTGCCCCTCCCGGATTGTTAACTTACCTGCATTAGTATAGGTAAATTTATCTCCATCTTTATACTTGGCATCATCTCTTGCTACTGTATTCTCTGTATAGTAGGTAATAACAATTCTATTCGTACTGTCTGCATCAATTTCATGCAGGAAGGTGATAGTAAATTTATAATCATCATTATAAGTAAGTGTATAATCTTTACCCTCTTTTAACTTATTGCTTTCCTGTCCAAAATAAATATCTAATCCTTCTCTTAATTTATCTTCAGATACAAATTTATGATTCTTTGGAGAGGAAATTGTATCCACATAAGCAGAACCTTCCACAACACGTACCGGAATCGTTGTTCTCCACTTCATTTTTCCTGCAGTAACGCCAGATACATACTCTTTTGTTAAAGCAATTTCTTCTGAACCGGTTCCGCTCCAGTTTGTCTTGTGCTCATAGGAGCTGCCGTTAATGCCAATAGAAGCAGTATTGCTTATATGGTTATGACCGTTAGCTGTTGGCTTTGCATAGTAAGTAAGATAATATACAAATTCTCCAGCCTGCGCTGCTTTGTATGTCCATCCACCATCTGTATTCCATGTAAAAGTTCCATGTTCTAGTGTCTGCTTGTCTGAATCGTCCAATGAAATAATGTCTGTCCACTGTGTCTTACCACTTGCATTTTTTGCTTCAATTACTAAATTCCCTGTGTACGCATAATCACCGGTCATTTTATCTGTGAAAGTAAAGTTTCTGTCGAGTACTGGAGAGTTATTGTCTCCTTTATTTGCCTGAACTGTAAACTTCATTTTACCTGTTGCGGCATCCCATTCTCCCTTTTTAGAAATCCATTTCTTTTTAAGGTTTACTGTTGTTGTCGCAGACTTATCTTCTTCCATACCTGTTGCAGTAAGGGTCGCTTTATTTGTAAACTTCTTCTTAACTGTATCACTGGTATTTCCACTATTCTCCCATACGGAGTCTTTTAATTTCACACAATAGGTAAGCGTCTTTGTCTCACCCGGCTTCATTGTTCCAATATTCCAGATGAAATCTTTCTTGTTATTATCAATATAGATTTCTCCAGCACCCGGTTCCGTGCTATTTGTCTGTGTTGCACCTTCTATTGCATAATATTGTTCTATATCCTCTTTATCATCACTGAAAACATCAGTTACCTTAACTCCGCTTGCATCATCCTGATTTACATTTGATGCATTTACAGTAATCGTGTATTTTATCCACGTTCCTGTCGCGTCAACATGAATCCCTTTTGAAGTACCATATGTTCCATCAACTGTGGACTTTGTAATATTCAGGTTATTGTTAAAGACTTTATTCGAAGTAACTTCTGCCTTCTTCTCTGTTCCGGCAGTTACTGTAGCTGTATTGGATATGGTCTTATCTGTAATAGTATCATCCCAGCTATTCTTTATCTTAACAGAATAGGTAAGAGTCTGTATCTCTCCCTTTTCCATATCCCCAATTGTCCAGATACCTGTCTTTGCATCAAATGTTCCTTTGCTTGCATTTATATCCTTATATAAATTCTCCAGCATCTTCAAAGAATTGTCTGCAAACACATCCGTTACCTTTACGTCTTTTACTGTCTGTGTATTATCAGCAGGCGCTGTTACTGTAATTGTATAAGTGAGCTTTTGTGTCTTCGCATCAAATCCGGTAATCTTCTTTGTAACATTCAAATTTGTTTTATCTTCTTCCAGTTTTGGATCAAAATGAATGGTCTTCTTTACTGGTCCAAAAATAATGGTTTCTTGCCCTTTACCACCAAATTCCTTATTAAAGTTTCCGTTAATCCAGAAACTTCCTTGTTCTATTTTTCCACCACAGTCTGTAAGATAGCCTTCTGTAAATGTAATCTCAACCAAACCTTTTTTACTGATCGTAAACTTACCGACTACTTTACCTTCTTCGGTTAAATCTCCCTGCTGATCAGCAACAATTTCAATCTGTTCTGGAAGCTGATAATATAAAACCGTTCCCTCGCCGAGATTCTCAAGAGCATGATCTACATTGTCATACTTTACGATTATACTGACTGGCGCTCCTCTTGGAACCAGTGTACCTGCAGGCAGATCATCTAACGCTGTCTTCTTACCGTTAATGGTAACACTCATATCTACAGCTGTTATACATTTTGCTATATCAATTTTGGCTGCCCTGGCAATATTCTGATTCGAACTGTTACTGTCCGACCCTTTCGTTGCTGCCTCAGCGGCATCCTGCGTAGCGATTTTACTCTTTGCTGTCTTTTTCTTCGCAGCCGTTGTAGATTCTGCTTTCTTTTCCCGAGTAGCCGCTTCTTCTTTCTTCGTTTCCGCTTCTGTCGCAGCTTCCTGCGTTGTCGTCTCTTCCTTTTTAGCAGTCGTCTCCTGCTCCGCTTTCGAAGCTGTCGTACTTTTTTCTTTTGTTTCCGTCGTTGTCTCTTCTGTTGTAGCCTTTACTGCCTCTTTGTTATCCTTCGCAGATTGCATAGATGCAACATTCTCTGCCAATACCCCAGGAACATTCGATGTTCCTGTTGAGGTCCAAAGCATAGCCAACACAAGGGTCAAGGCTAAAAACACTTTCCCCGCACGTTTCATAGCAAATCTCCCTTCATCTTTAGAGTGTGTCCCTGTATTTTGTATACTTTTGTTATTATAAAGTTACCTAATGTATAATACCTAATTTCATGCCTTTTAGCAAATATGAAATTGATAATTTAATTCATTTAGTATAACAGACGCCCTTAAAGAGAGACGGCATCCTATATTTGTACCCTTAAAACGGGGATTGAATGCGAGCGTTCCCGCAAACATTCAACCCACAGTGACAGAGTCACAAATATAGGATGTATTCTCTCTTTAAGGGCGTCTGTCCTATCTCATAAATTAAATAGCTATCCCTGCATCTTTTCCATCAGACGTGCTGTATCTTCTGTCAATTTCTTTAAGGAATTAACCATAGCAGCTTTCTGTGCTGATAATTCATCGCACTGTTTCTTCTCTTCTTCCACTTTACGAAGGCTGTCCTCATGAATTTTCTTCGCTTCTTCAATGGCGTTTTCCTTATTCTCCTGCGCATCTTTTAAGAGTCTTTCGGCTGTTTTTCTTGCTTCTCCGATAATATCGGCTGCGTCCTGTCTTGCCTTTTCTCTTTCTCTTTCTGCCTGTTCTCTGGCTTCATCTAGAATTGCATTCTGTCTTCCTTCTAAATCTGACAGCTGCTTGCAAAGTAAATCTGCATTCTTCATGTAACGCTCATAAGCCTGGTCTGTTGTCTCTGGTGCTTTATTATTCTCGGCAGACTTCTCCGCTTCTTCGGCACGCGCTATCGCTTTCTCTGTTTTTTCTTTTTCTGCTGCAATTTCTGCCTCTAAGTCAGCTACTTTCTTCTGTGCTGCTACTAACTGTGCCTTTACAGTCTCTATCTCATCCTGTGCTTCATCTGCATTGGCTACGGCTACTGTGGATATTGGAGATTCCGTTGTAACTGTCTCTGAACCTTCCTCCTGGATATGTATACCTTCTTCTGGATTCTTTGCCTCTTCTGGCTGTTCCTCTGTCTCAACGATATCTTCCTGTGTATCTTTTTCTAGCTCTTCCATCGTCTTTCCTGTAGCTGCTGCCGCAATACCAAGAGCTGTCTTGCTCTCCTTTTTCAGTTCTTCTATCTCTTTTTCTTTCGCTAAAATGATAGCTTCTGCTTCATCACAAATTTTATCTAACTGAATATCAACTTCATCTTTATCATAACCAAACATAGATGTTTTAAATGTCAGTTCTTCTACATATGTTAACAATTCCTGCATATTCATAGCGGTTTCCTCTCTTCCTCTGGTTCGTGTCGCGCAGTGTACAATTCCAGAATTATTCAAAATCATTTCTTACTATTTATTATAAGCATTCTATAGTATTTGTCCAGTGAAAATGGCGCGAAAACCTTCAGTATGCCAGAGCGTGTTTGAAATACTTTCTGCAAATTAGAACGTGCAGATTGCAAGAATGATTTTTCAAACCCTCTCAGCTCATTAATATTAAAATGTCAGTCGCATCTGATACCATGTAGCTCCACCATGTACTGATTCTGAAACACCTTCATTCTGAAAACCAAATTTCTCATAATAATGAACTAATTTATCCTTACAGGTCAGGACCAGGCCTTCCCTGTCCTGTGCTCTTGCATCATTGATTGCGTAGCGAAGCAGCTTTTCCGCATAGCCCTGTCTTCGATATTTCGGCAATGTATTTACTCCGAAAATCATCTGCCACGCTCCCTTTTCATCATGAAGGCAAGCCTTCTCATACATTTCATCTGTCAGATTTTTTTCATCCGTTACCATTCCATCTACAAACGCAATTACTTTCTCTTCCTCACACATCAGCCAGAAATGGGTTCCATATTCCTTAATTCTCTCTGCAAATTTTTCTTTTGTCGCCGCCTCCTCAAAAGGAAAACATTCTGACTCCACAAAAGCAATCTCATCTAAATCTTCCATCGTTGCCATTCTAATCTGCATGTGTTCCATAACAATAAGCTCCTCATTCATCATAATCTTGTAATCTTCTTTTTACTTTCTTTCGAAAATATCACAATATCTAATATTTGTAATACACATTTGGTACTCATTTTACCTTTTATAGCATATTATAAATTACTTTTACAAAATTTCAATGTTCATTTTTAACAAAAAAGGGGATTTCGTTGCTGTGGTATTGTAGGGACAACAGACAAAAACCGGCTATTCTGTGTTTACATTTAATTTCTATCTTCCACCCAACAGGCAATTACCACAACAAAGCGGCGGAAATAATTCTGCTGGGGTCATAGACAGAAAGCGAAGAACACCATATTCTCCTATCTGTGGCCTCGGAGCAAGCGTTGGATGCGAGCCTTAAAGCGAGCATTCAACGTGCCGCGACTAAAGTCACAGATAGGAGAATATGGTGTTCTTCGTTTTCGTCTGTCTTACTATAAAATTATTTCCCCGCCACATCCAATCTGGTAATTGCTCTCTTAAGGGCGAGTTCTGCGCGACCGATATCAACTCCTCCCTGTTCGGAAGAAAGTCTCCTCTCCGCGCGGGTCTTAGCTTCTTTGGCTCTATTGACATCAATATTCTGTGGCCATTCTACTGCTTCTGCGAGAATAGTCATCTTTTCAGGAGTGATCTCCACAAAGCCGGAAAGAAGTGCAGCCTGTTTCTCCTCATTCCTTTCGGTAATGATGAGCCTGCCAGGTGCAATGATCTGCGTCATTGGGATATGGTCAGCGTAGATACCCACCTCTCCCTCTACGGTATTATATTCCACCATGTAGATGTCATTGGAATAAAAAATCCTGTCCGGCGCGATGATTTCGAGTCGGAATGTTTTGTCTGCCATAGAATCACCTACTTATTATATCTGGCTAATACATCGTCGATATTTCCTGCATTTAAGAACATTCCCTCTGGAATCTCGTCGTATTTACCCTCGAGAATCTCCTTGAATCCCTGAATAGTCTCCCCAAGAGGAACATAACGTCCTGTTGTTCCAGTAAACTGCTCTGCTACGAAGAATGGCTGAGATAAGAATCTCTGTACCTTTCTTGCGCGGGCTACGAGAACCTTTTCTTCTTCGGAAAGTTCGTCCATACCAAGGATGGCAATGATGTCCTGCAGTTCTTTATAACGCTGTAATATTTCCTGTACACCACGGGCTACCTGATAGTGTTCTTCGCCTACGATTCGAGGGTCAAGAATTCGGGAAGTAGACTCCAGTGGATCTACAGCCGGATAAATACCCTGTTCTACGATGGCACGGGAAAGTACGGTTGTTGCATCCAAATGAGCGAATGTTGTAGCCGGAGCCGGGTCAGTTAAGTCATCGGCCGGTACATATACTGCCTGTACGGATGTGATAGAACCGTTCTTTGTGGATGTGATACGTTCCTGTAACGCTCCCATCTCTGTCTGTAAGGTTGGCTGGTAACCTACCGCACTTGGTACTCGTCCCAGTAATGCGGATACCTCGGAACCTGCCTGTGTGAATCGGAAAATGTTATCAATAAATAAAAGGACATCCTTTCCACCTTCATCACGGAAATTCTCTGCGATTGTCAGTCCAGTAAGACCTACTCGCATACGTGCTCCTGGCGGCTCGTTCATCTGTCCAAATACCATCGCTGTTTTATCAATAACGCCGGACTCACTCATCTCTGTATAGAGGTCATTACCTTCACGGGTACGCTCTCCTACACCGGTAAATACGGAATATCCACCATGCTCTGTCGCTACGTTACGGATTAATTCCTGAATGAGTACGGTCTTACCTACACCGGCACCTCCGAAAAGACCAATCTTTCCACCTTTCTGGTAAGGACAGAGAAGGTCTACTACTTTGATACCAGTCTCTAAGATTTCTGTTTCTGTTGCCTGTTCCGCAAAAGTCGGTGCCTTACGGTGAATTGGATTTCTCTTTACTCCTTCCGGCACAGGCTTTTTGTCAATTGGCTCTCCAAGAACGTTAAAGATACGTCCTAAAGTAACCTCCCCCACAGGTACGGTAATTGGTCCGCCTGTGGCAATGGCCTCCATTCCTCTTACAAGTCCGTCTGTCGGACCCATTGCGATACATCTGATAATATCGTCACCGAGATGCTGTGCTGTCTCTGCAACCAGCTTGGAGCCATCTTTTCTACGGATTTCAACGGCATCGTTAATTTCTGGAAGAACACCCTGGTCGAATCGGATATCGAGTACTGCACCGATAACCTGGGTGATTTTACCTGTATTCTGTTCTGCCATTTATTTACTCCTTTAATATTTGTTAATTCAGAGCTTCCGCACCTGAAATAATCTCGGTTAATTCCTGCGTGATTGCACCCTGTCTTGCTCTATTATAAGCGAGGGACAGAGTGGAAATCATCTCCTCCGCATTGCTTGTAGCAGCATCCATCGCCTGCATTCTGGCTCCGTTCTCACTTGCTACTGCCTCAATAAATGCCCCATATATAATACTATTTATATACTTTGGAATCAGCAAATCGAGAGATTCCTCTGCTTCCGGCTCATAGTTCATCGGTGCCTGGCTCTTTTTCTCGCTTTCTTCCTCTGCCTTCACTTCCACAGGGAGGAGTTTGATAAATTCTGGTGTGTGCACTACCGTATTTTTAAATCCGGTATACGCCAGATAAATCTCGCCTATCTCTCCCGCTGCATAAGCATCAAGAACTTTACGTCCAATCTCTACTGCATCAGAAAAGAGGGGTTCATTGATAATATCGGAATCATCGGATGCGATATAGTATCCTCTTCGCTCAAAGGATTCGATACCCTTTTTACCGATTCCGTAAATCTCTACACTCTCTTTTGGAAGTCCGCTGTCTGCGACAAGCTTTACAATGTTATTGTTATAGCCGCCTGCAAGTCCACGGTTTGAGGTTACAACGATTACGGCTTTTTTTTCTGAGCCGTTAAATGTCAGGTAAGGATGTTCGATATTGCCTGATTTTGAGAGAATCGACTGCACCGTATCGTACATTTTCTGGAAATACGGCTTTGCACTCTCCGCTCTGGTTCTGGCTTTCTGAAGCTTAACAGTGGATACGAGCTTCATTGCTTTGGTAATCTGCTGCGTACTCTGAATACTTTCTTTCCGCCTCTTAATATCTCGCATTGATGCCATATTCAATCACCATCCTTAAAATTGATTCTTAAATTCTGTAATGGCCTTCTGAATTAACACATCTGTCTCACTGTTGATTTCTCCTGTTTCACGGATTGCCTTATAAATCTCTGGATACTTTGTCTCTACAAATTCATAAAGTCCCTTCTCAAACTCTGCAATACGCTCTACTGGTACATCAAGAAGATACTTTCTCGTTACCGCATAAATGATAACAATCTGTTTCTCTACAGCAAGAGGCTGATACTGTGGCTGTTTTAATACTTCTTTAATACGCTCACCCTGTGCAAGACGTTCTCTTGTATCATCATCAAGTTCGGAACCAAACTGGGCAAAGGACGCAAGTTCACGATACTGAGCAAGTTCTGTACGGATTGGACCTGCAATCTTCTTCATCGCCTTAATCTGTGCTGCTCCACCTACTCGGGATACGGAAAGACCCGCATTGATCGCCGGACGGAAACCTGCGTGGAACATCTCCGTTTCCAGATAAATCTGTCCGTCTGTGATGGAGATAACATTTGTCGGGATATAAGCAGAAACATCGCCTGCCTGTGTCTCGATAATCGGAATCGCTGTAAGTGAACCACCGCCAAGTTCCTTAGAAAGTCTTGACGCTCTCTCTAATAATCTTGAATGAAGATAGAATACGTCTCCAGGATATGCCTCACGTCCTGGTGGTCTTCTAAGAAGTAAGGACAGGGTACGGTATGCCGTAGCATGCTTACTTAAATCATCATAAATGATAAGTACATCCTCTCCACGCTCCATCCACTCTTCACCGATTGCACATCCTGCATATGGTGCGATATATTGTAATGGTGCTAACTCGCTGGCAGTGGAAGCGACAACGGTTGTGTATTCCATCGCATCATGTTCTTTTAATGTCTTTACAATACCTGCAACTGTAGAAGCCTTCTGTCCGATGGCTACATAAATACAGTGCATATTCTGACCCTTCTGGTTGATGATCGTGTCAACTGCAATGGCCGTCTTACCTGTCTGACGGTCACCAATGATCAACTCACGCTGTCCACGTCCAATTGGAACCATGGAGTCAATCGCCTTAATTCCGGTCTGTACCGGAGTATCTACTGCCTGACGGTCAATAACACCGTAGGCAACTCTCTCTACAGGACGATATTTATCTGTATCAATTGGTCCTTTTTCGTCAATCGGCTGTCCTAATGCGTTTACAACACGGCCGGTAAGTGCATCTCCAACAGGAACTTCTACTACTCTTCCAGTAGTCTTTACCACGTCTCCCTCGTTAACTGCACGGGAATCACCTAAAAGTACAACACCAACGTTGTCTTCCTCTAAGTTCATGACCATGCCGTATACTTCTCCCGGGAATTCCAGAAGTTCACCCTGCATTGCATTCTCCAGACCATGAATACGCGCAATACCATCCGCCACCTGAATAACAGTACCAACATCGGTGGTTTCTAGCTTCGCCGTATAATTCTTAATCTGTTCCTTGATTACGGAACTGATTTCTTCCGGTCTTAAATTAACCAACCCCAACTACACCTTCTTTCTCCAAACTCAACTTTGATAATCCCTTGCTGAGCTTCTCAATCTGCGTTTTAAGACTGCTGTCTAACACTCTGTCTTCTATTCGGATGATCAGACCTCCAAGCAATGCCGGGTCTATCTGATAATCTACTTCAAAGGAAGTGTATTTCGTCGTCTCTAAAAGACGCTTTGTAAGTTTTTCCTTCTGGCGGGCAGAAAGTTCTGTGGCAGAAACAACCTTTACCTTACCAATTCCCTTATATTCCTTCGCCTTGTCTACGAAAAATTCAAAAATCTTTGGAATGTCTTTCTGTCTGTCCTTCTCCACAATAATGCTGAGAAATCCCAGCACCTCATCCGATGCCCGTCCGGAAAATATATTCTTCAGCAAGTCTAACTTCTCTATCTTGCTTACTTCCGGATGATTTAAAAGAGAGAGTAAGTCCGCATTCTCAAGAAGAATCTGCTGCAATGTCTGCACCTCTGATAAAAGGGCATCCACCTTCTTCTCCTCGACTGCCAGCTCAAACAAAGCATTGCCGTAAATACTGCTTACTCGTTTAGCCATGTTTTATCTCCCATCTCTTTTAATGTCTGCTCAAACAGAGCATTCTGTGTCTGCTCATCAACAGATGCGGCAATAATCTTCTCTGACATAAGCGCGGCAACAGAAATAATCTCCTGTTTTACTTCATCTTTAACACGCTTCTTCTCAAGCTCTGCCTCACTCTTTGCATTCTCCATGATACGGGCTGCCTCCGCTCGTGCGTCTGCGATAATCTCATTCTCCCGCTGCATGGCCTTCTTTCTGGCATCACTTAAAATCTGTTCCGCCTCTTTATCAATCCGTTTCAGCTTCGTATCATACTCATCCTTAAAACGAATTGCCTGTTCCCGACTCTCCTTCGCCTCTTTTTGCTCCTTCATTACCCGCTCTTTACGGTCATTCAAAATCTTTCTTACCGGATCAAGAAGCAGATAACTTGCAGCTAAAAATAAAATAAAGATGGCGAGCATCTGAAATGCTACCTGAAATACAAGCTGTGGGTCCAGGCCAAATATTCTGTTATCATACTTTAGTGCCTCTAATAACACTTTATGGCCTCCTTTCGAATTCTCGAGGACTCATCTTACAGCTTTCCGATTAATGGGTTAGCATACAGAAGGATCAGTGCGATAACCAATCCGTAAAGACCTGTTGTCTCTGCTACGGCCTGTCCTAAAAGCATGGTAGACATAACATCACCCTTTGCTCCCGGATTACGTCCTACTGCAGAAGCACCATAACCGGCTGCAATACCCTGACCAACACCAGGTCCGATACCTGCGATAACCGCAAGACCTGCACCAATTGCGGAACAAGCTAAAACTAAACCTTCGTTTGTAATTCCTGTCATAATAAACTCCTCCTTAAATACATTCTCTTTCTTTTGTCAGAAAACCTGTAAACAAACCGTTACAGTCTCTCCTAATCATAACGGTTTGATATGAATACCATTGTTAACATTCCAAATACATATGTCTGGATTGCTCCAGAAAAGAAATCGAAATATGCATGTAGAAATGCCGGTATTCCAATCTTTGTAAACCACGGCATCAATGCGTACCACAGGCCGAGCATAATCGTTCCTGCTGTTACATTACCAAACAAACGCAGTGACATGGAGACCGGAGTGGCAAACTCACTGATGATGTTAATCGGGAGAAAGACTGGAAACGGATCTAATAAATCTTTTATGATTCCAAATCCCTTTGTCTTTATCCAGGCATACTCAATCATCACAAATGTAATCAGTGCCAGACCGAATGTGGTTCCAAAATCTGCCGTTGGCGGCCGTAATCCGAAAAGTCCTGAAATATTGGATAAAAAGATAAACGCCATCAGCGCCTCTACATAATTCAGGTACTTCTTTGCGTGAATACCCATGTTGCTCACAACCATGGCATCCATCTTCTCCACTATCATCTCTACTACATTCTGCACAACATTCGGTTCGTCATAATCTTTCATGATCTCATGTCTGGCAAATAATATCAAAGCCAATAATATCAGACAAACAATTACTGTCGTGACCATCGTAGTATTGATAGAGAGGGTAACCCCAAACAGCTTAAATTCATAATAACTATGGATAAAAAAATCCACATCGCTGCTTCCCATACCTTTACCTTCCTTTCTTATATAATTTCTTTGTTATATATACATTAGTATATGCATGAAAATATGCAGATATTTTCAGTCCCAGAATTCCAATAATTATTCCCGGAAAACTAAAATATCCTGAACGCATTCCAATCCATGCAGCCAATAATATAACCACTGCCCTTAAAAGCGTGCTAAATACCATGTTCCTCCTCGCCTGATGTTCCGTCATCACAAGACAATTGTTCAGGCTCTTGTACATACTCACGCTAAGTCCTATCGCTACAGCTGTCCCAAGTAACAGCCCCAGACTGTAGCTTCCTTTATTCTCCACGACAAGAAGTCCTATCGCTTCAAAAACAATACTGTACACAATACATCCGAAAATTAAATCAAATAAAGTTTCATTATCTTTATTTATCCATCTTCTCCAGTTCACCTTTATCTGATTCCCCTTTCTTCAATGTATCACAAATCAGCTCCAAAATATTATACACATTCTATTATTAAGTATAAAACAATCTATTTTATAAAACGCAAAATTATCGTATAACAGGAACGAAATCCTGCCAGTATTCCCAATATAAGAAATACCAGAAAAATCCAATCTGCATGAAGCCTTTCAGCTAAAAACTTCCCGGCAATCATACAAAGAAAAATACAGGTCAACATGCTGATTCCCAATTGGGTAATCAATGCAAGCATCCTCAAAAAACTATAGTCTTTCTTCTTTCGAATCATACCAGAAGTTCTCCGATAATCCGGTCTGCAACGGCTTCCATCAAAGGCTCCAATATATCAAAGCAGGTCTGATAGGTCTCCTGATTCTCCTCCGTCACTTCCGGTATTCTCTCTTCTGTTTCTGTTGTATCTATAAATGTCCCAATTGACATACAGCTTGTTGCCTCGTCAAATGATTCCTTTATCTCCTCTGCGAGTCCTTTTGTAATAGCCAGCACTAAATCTGCTGATGCAAGATCCTCGTCTGTGAGCTGGGAAGAACGAAAATCTTCTATCCTATAGCCTTTTTCCCTTAAAATCTTTGCTGCTCCCGGAGCAACGGGTTCTGAAAAAAGTACAACCAGTCCTCTGGAAACTACCTCTATATTCTGGCAGTTTCTCTTCTGCAATATACCCCGTAAAATACATTCTGCCATAAAGCTCCGGCCAATATTATTCTCTCCCACAATAATAATCTTACGATAATCCAAACTGATCCCTCCTATAGCGTAATCAGATGATATCCGGCTGCCTTTAGCATACGGTTCATGATAGCATTCCCCAAACCTTGCTCAAAAAAACTCTCTGAATACATATAATCACATTCTAAATCGTCAAATTCCCGAAGAATACGGTAAAGATTCGCCGCAACAGTTTCTGGTTTCTGCCGACTTCCTATACTTCTTAAAATATCTGCATGATAGGAATCTAATGTCTCATCTGTTCCAATAACTCCTACCTTATGTCCTTCTTCTTCTTTCTCCTTAACAAGTTCATTAATCCGGGCAATCACCTTATCCCTATCGCCTTCTACCAATGTAAGCTGTCCCTTTGGCGCATAATGACGGTACTTCATTCCCGGCGCTTTCGCTACCACATTCTTCTTCATAGTACGTCCGGTAACTGCCGGATCAATATTCACTTTAGGCAGCACTTCTTCTAACATATCTTTTGTAATATATCCCGGTCTTAAAATAGTCGGGGTATCTGTACTCATATCAATAATCGTGGACTCAATTCCGATTCCAACAGCCCCTCCATCAAGAATCAATGGAATTCTTCCCTGCATATCTTCATACACATGAGATGCCAATGTTGGACTTGGCCTTCCCGAAGTATTCGCACTCGGTGCTGCAATCATTCGGCCACTCTCCCGGATAAAATCACGGGCAAGCGGATGGGATGGCATACGAATCGCAACTGTCTTAAGCCCTCCCGTTGTTCCATCTGGAACACAGCTCTTTTTATTTAAAATAACTGTTAATGGACCTGGCCAGAACTTCTCCATGACCTTCTTCGCCGCTTCCGGTACCTCTGACGCAATCTCATACACCTGATCAACATCATGAATATGAACGATCAAAGGATTATCGGACGGTCTCCCCTTCGCCGCATAAATCTTCGCAGACGCTTCCGCATTCAATGCATCTGCTCCTAAGCCATAGACTGTCTCTGTCGGAAAGGCAACCAAGCCTCCTTCCCGGATAATCTCTCCAGCCTTTTTCAGTGCTGCTGCTTTTTCCTCTGGCGATACTTTCTCTATATTTAATAATTCTGTCTCCACTAATGTTCACCTCTGGTAATTATATTTATATATTAATCGAACGCTGCCTGACTGGCCGCGTCCCCATACTTAATATGTATAAAGTCAATTTCTAAAAAACAGATTAATTGACTCTTGCATCATATCACGTTTTGGCTATAAAGTCAAAAATAGGCTCATTTTTATCGGCATTTTTCAGCATTTTGACACTTTTTTATCGGTTATGATGCTTTTACCTCTTTCATATACATAATAAAGAAACGATAAATTAAGGATGTACATTATGAAATTACTCACTCATCCCATCATTCTGTCTGTATTCTTACTATGCTTCTGTGCTGGGGCATTCTTTATCGGCCATGCGGCACTTTCTTACGCTACGTTCCAGTCAGCAGAAAACTTCTGTGTCCTTCTTGATGCCGGGCACGGAGGAAATGATCCCGGTAAGGTCAGTTCTTCCGGTGTAAAAGAAAAAGATATTAACCTTGCCATCACTTTAAAATGTCAATCAGTTCTTGAACAAAATGGTGTAAAAGTTATCCTGACCCGAAATAGTGATTGCAGCTTAGCAGATTCGAATGCCTCTAATAAAAAAGCCAGCGACTTAAAAAAACGAAAAGCACTTATCAAAGAAAGCCAAATAAACTGTGCAGTAAGTATACACCAAAACAGCTTTCCTGATACTTCCTCACATGGAGCTCAGGTATTCTATCATCCGCAAAACCCTGACAGCAAGCGTCTGGCTTCTCTTATTCAGGCACAGATGCAAAACCTTACCGGCATCCAAAACCATCGCAAAATTAAAGCAAACACTGACTATTACCTCCTTCGTGATAATAATACTCCAACTGTTATCGCAGAAGTCTGCTTTCTTTCCAATCCATCAGAAGCTGCCATGATTACAGAAGAGACAATACAAGAAAAAGCTGCCTTTCAAATTGCTATGGGAATCATGCAGTTTCTACATTCTCCTTCTTTTAATCCGCAGTAAATATCTCCTAAACTAAAGCAAATATCTGCTAAATTAAAACCTTCCTCTTCTGTATTATTTATTCTTTTATAATAATTATTCCAGAGTATGTTTGAAAAAAGCTTTCTGCAAATTCAAGAATGCCCCGGCATTCTTGCCACGAGGTGTGTATACTGCAGGAATGATTCTTCAAACCTGCTCTAATGACTATGGTTCACAATATTATCTGGGAATAGGCTTCATCCGAAATCTGCTTTTAAAATTTATAATACCTGCCGATTACATAAAAAATGTAGTTATAGTATACCAATCCTCCTGTGAATATTCATTATCAAAAATACTCGTATCTTACTGCCGCCTTATTATACTGTCTCTTCTTCGCCTGAAAATACTGGCGCAGATACACTATACCATTTTTGTTTTTATTTTACAATATTTTCCTCTAAAATTTTCTTTCCTTTTTCTTAAAGTGCAAGAATCCGCTGTCTGCGGCACATTTTAACACTTTACAGTTTAGGGAATAATGTTTATACTATACACACACAGATATCTGTCAGCACATAAACGGCTGTCTTATTACACAGCCCACATATAATCTACTATATAATTTGTAATCAGCTGCCATTTGTTTATACACGGCAATAGCTATTCTAAAAACATTCTAAAAATGAAAGAAAAGTAGATTTGTGATTAAGATTCATTTATTTGTACCCGCTGACAGATTATTTTTTGAAAAAGGAAGTGATTTCATGAAGTTAGAGAAATTAAGTGACACACAAATACGCTGCACTTTAAGTAAAGAAGATTTAAGCCAGAGACAGCTTCACCTTTCTGAACTTGCCTACGGTTCTGAAAAAGCAAAAGAATTATTCCGTGATATGATGCAGCAGGCATCTATTGAGCTCGGTTTCGAAGCAGATAATATTCCACTTATGATAGAGGCTATTCCAATATCTAATGACTGCCTTGTTTTAGTCGTTACTAAAGTGGAGGATCCTGACGAACTTGACACTCGCTTTTCAAGATTCTCTAAAATAAATGTGGATGACTCATTTGACGAAGATTTTTCTGATATAGATGATACCGATTTTGAAGAAATGGATTTCCTCGATGATGAGGACGATATAGATATGGACGATGAACCTCTTCCATTCAGCCCTTCTTCTGATTTTGACAATGCTGATTCTGATGCTTCCACTTCTTCCAAAGAACGTTCTGCTATTGATGATGCATTAGACCTGATTGCCCCATTTACCCAGGCAATCGCTCAGGCTAAAAAGGAAGCCATGAGAAAGAAAAAGGAGAACCGTTCTTCTGTACAGGACTGCCAGTACTATTCTTTCCAGAATTTCTCACAGGCAGCACAGCTTGGCGCTTTCCTCGCTCCATTTTTTGAGGGAGAAAGTTCTTTGTACAAAGATTCTTTTTCCAATAATTATTATATGATTCTTCGCAAAACACAAAGCGAAAATGATACTTTCCACCGTGCTTGCAATATCGCAGCTGATTTTGGCGTGAGAATCTCTGCTTCTTATGCGACACCAGCGTATTTTAGGGAGCATTTTGAGACGATACTGGAGGAGAATGCAGTTGAGATGCTGGGGGAATTGGCTTAGGTTTGGAATGACTTATAAATAGACGAACTCCGAAGGATAAATAAAGCATATTTGTGACTTTCGTCGCGGCGGTTTGAATGTTCGCTTTAACGCTCGCATCCAAACCTTGCTCCCAGGCCACAAATATGCTTTATTTATCTTTCGGAGTTCTGTTTCTTGCCTGCGGCAAATCAGGAATTATTTATCCTTATTTGCAAGGTAATCATTTACGCGTTTTAATACCTGATCAGCGTCCATTCCGTGTACCATGCAAGCTTCTTCTAAGCTTTCCATTGCAGAAGATGGGCATCCTACACAGTGCATTCCTGCTGCCATTAAGATTGCTGCAATTCCCATATCCATCTGAAGCATTTCGCCAATTAATGTCTGTTTTGTAATCTGCTGTGCCATAATATATACCTCCAGTTCGTATATCGTGCCTACGCATTCTTAACCATTTTAAAGTATGCTGTACTGATATTATGTCTCATTATATCTGTCTTTAATGTCCTCAAGCTCTTTAAAAGAAATATTAAAAATATTGGTAAGCGTTTTTACTTGTTTTGTTCTGACTTTTGCAAGCCTGAATTTCAGTATAATACATGAAATAAAAAAGTTCAACTGTTATATTTGCAGTTATTCCTGATTATTTCTCAAAAAGCTATTTTTAAGGAAAAATTTCTAATCACTCAAAATCTCTATATCCGTATTTTAATTTACTACCGTTAGAGCGTGTTTGAAAAATGCTTTCTGAAAGATGTGCGTTACAATTTGTGGGAGATTTCGCCTGAATGAGGGCGGCGTAGCGGGCTACGTCAACTGAATGAAGGCAAAATATACCGCAAATTGGGATGTGCAGATTGCAGGAATGATTTTTCAAACATGCTCTAGGCTATAAAAACAAATCAGACGGAACAACTGCTAGTTAAACAGATATAATTAATTCTCAATTTCCTTAATAAGGTTAATCATCTCGATTGCACTTACAGCACAGTCATAACCTTTGTTTCCTGCTTTTGTTCCTGCACGCTCGATTGCCTGCTCAATATTTTCTGTTGTAAGGATTCCGAACATTACTGGAACGCCTGCCTGTAAGCCAACCTGTGCAACACCTTTAGATACTTCGTTACATACATAATCATAGTGGCTTGTTGAACCTCTGATTACTGTTCCAAGAGCGATTACTGCATCGTATTTTCCTGTTTTAACCATTTTCTCGCAGATTAATGGAATTTCGAATGCTCCTGGTACCCATGCTACGTCGATATTTTCTTCGGAGATTCCGTGACGTACAAGACCATCGACTGCTCCGCCTAATAATTTAGATACGATAAATTCGTTGAAACGTGCACATACGATTCCGATTTTCTCTTTTTTACCTACTACTTTTCCTTCGATTACATGATAAGCCATCTTTTTATCCTCCATTTATTTTAAATATTTAACAAGTTGTTCTTTATAAAGTCTGATCGGGTCAAGCTGCTTTATTTAGTATTTTGTATAATGTCCCATCTTCTCCTGTTTTGTCTTCAGGTAGAATAAGTCATCTGAGTTTGGCTCGATGATAATTGGAACACGTTCTACGATTTCGATGCCGTATCCGGATAATCCAACTACTTTGGCCGGATTATTTGTCATAAGACGAAGTTCTTTGATTCCTAAGTCCGCAAGAATCTGTGCGCCGATTCCGTAATCTCTTAAGTCTTCTGGGAATCCTAATGCAAGGTTTGCTTCTACGGTATCCATTCCTGTATCCTGAAGCTGGTATGCTTTTAACTTATTGATAAGACCGATTCCACGACCTTCCTGACGCATGTATAAAAGAACGCCCCTGCCCTCTTTTTCAATCATCTGGATGGCTGCGCGGTACTGCTGACCACAGTCACAGCGGCGGGAACCTAATGCATCACCTGTAAGACATTCAGAATGAACTCGGCATAATACTGGCTTACCGTCTGATACGTCACCTTTTACGATGGCCACATGATGCTCACCATTTAACTTATTGATGTATCCGAAAATACGGAAATGTCCATAATGTGTTGGGAAATCTGCCTCTGCTTCACGGCTTACGAAACATTCTGTCTTTCTTCTGTACTGAATCATATCAGCGATTGTGATAAGCTTTAAGTCGTATTTCTTTGCAAATTCTACAAGATCTGGAAGCTTGCCTACGAATCCGTCTTCGTCGAGGATATCACAACAAAGACCTACTGGACGAAGACCGGCCATTACTGCTAAATCTACAGCTGCTTCTGTAAAACCAGTTCTCTTTAACACGCCTCCCTGTCTTGCTACCTTAGGGAACATATGACCTGGCATACGGAAATCTTCTGGCTTAGCATCTGCTTTTGTCGCAGCGATAACTGTTGCAGAACGATCCTGTGCGGAAATTCCAGTAGGAGCATCTGCCTTGTCAAAAGATACTGTAGATACAGATGGTTCTCCATCAGAACCCTGCCAGATTAAGGCTTCTAAGCCAAGCTGTCTTGCCACTTCTTCAGAAATTGGCATAGTGATCAAACCTTTGGCATTGGTTGCCATAAAGTTGATAACTTCTGGTGTGGCAAATTCGCCGGCTACCAGAAGGGAACCTTCATTCTCTAAATCATCGTCATCTACTGCGATAACCATTTTGCCTGCTTTAAAATCAGCAATTGCTTCTTCGATTGTGTTAAACTTAATGTCGCTCATTTATCTTAGGTCCTCCCTTAATTAGAATCCATTTTGTATGAGAAAATCCATTGTAATGCCTGTTTTCTCAGTCGTGCCTTCTTCTTCCTCAGCAGGAATACTTCCGTACTGAAGAAGCTTCTCAACATACTTGCCTACCATATCATTCTCAAGATTTACGGTATCTCCCGGCTTTTTATCAAGAAGGGTCGTATTCTGTCCCGTATGTGGAATGACAGAAACCGCAAAGCTCTTATTATCTACCTTTGCTACGGTAAGACTTACTCCATCAATAGTGATAGAGCCTTTACTTATGATATATTTTAATATTGCTGCGGATGTATCAATCGTAATCCATACAGCATTATCATCCTTTTTCATGGAAGAAATAGTTCCGGTTCCATCGACATGACCTGCCACAATATGTCCGCCAAAGCGTCCATTTGCCGCCATCGCTCTCTCTAAATTAACCTTACTTCCACTCTTCAACTCGCCAAGATTGGTTCGCCTTAATGTCTCATGCATGACATCTACAGAATAATTATTTTTTCCGATGGATGTTGCGGTGAGACAGACACCGTTAAGTGCCACACTGTCACCAAGATGCAGATCTCCTAAAACAGTATTTGCTTTAATTGTAATGACAGCGGAATTCGCACCTTTTTTGATGCTCTGAATTTCTCCAACTTCCTCAATAATTCCTGTAAACATACAACCTGCCTTTCTATTAATTTTCTTTTGTTCTTTCATATTCTAAAAGAATATCCTGCCCAAATTCCTGCATTCCTATTCTTGTAAAATGCCATGCATCGGCAGCTTTCGCAAGTCCCTGACCTTCTACCGGAGTCTTTGCCTGTGCACCTCCAAAAATCTTAGGAGCAATGTAGCAATATACTCTCTGTACGATTCCTGCCTGCAATGCACTCTCGTTAAGCTGTCCGCCGCCTTCTAAAAGAATACCGTCAATCTTACGGCTTCCAAGTTCCTTCATGAGAACTGGCAGAGAAATTACTTCTTTTTGCTTCTCTTCTATAATATCACTATCGACTTCTCTGCTAATATTATTATCTGCTAAATTATCTGCCAAAAGTCTGTCCTTATATTTTAAAACTGAATCTGAACTGCTTCCTGAAAAGTCATTCACCGCAATTCCCGGAATCCTTAACACTTCCACACCCTTTTCTTCAAGCTGCACCGCCTTTGTCTCATCGGCATCTGGCAGGCAGGCTACGATAAGAGGCTGTTGCTTCGCTGTTCGTACAAGCTGAGAATCCATCGGAATCCGCAAATGGCTGTCTGCAATAATACGAACCGGGTCTCTTCCACCTTCGATACGACAGCTGAGCATCGGGTCATCAGCAAGAACTGTTCCGATTCCAGCCATAATTCCTTTATAATGATTGCGAAGTGTCTGGACATGTGCTCTGGACTCTTCTCCAGTTACCCACTTGGAATCTCCAGTATAGCAGGCAATCTTACCGTCCATAGTCATCGCATACTTCATTGCAACATAAGGCGTTCCTGTACTGATATAATGGAAAAACACATGATTCATGGCATCACATTCTTCCTTGAGGAAATGTGGGATAACTTCGATTCCTTTTTCACGAAGAAGCTTAAATCCCTTACCGGATACCAGCGGATTCGGATCATCAGAACCAACGACAACTCTTGCAATCTTCTCCTCAATAATTGCTTCTGTACAAGGAGGTGTCTTTCCGTAATGGCAGCAAGGCTCTAACGTTACATAAATGGTACTTCCCTCAATATTATTGCCTCTCTTCCTGGCATTCGCTATCGCATTACGTTCTGCATGAAGCTGTCCGTAACATTCGTGATAACCCTCTCCTATAATCTCTCCATCCTTCACAATAACGGCTCCGACTAATGGATTCGGGTTCACATGACCGCTTCCTTTTTTCGCCAGCTCTATGGCTCTTCTCATATACTTCTCTTCTGGCATATCTAAAACCTCCTGCAAGTAAAATCAGATCAGAAAGAAGCCAGTAAAAATTCGTCCATCTAAATATCAGACAGCTATATAAGCGATTCCTCTTTCTATAAGAAAATGCTTTTTACATTATATAAAAATACTTCCTGGAAATTATATAAGCTTATATAAAAGCACTTTCTTGGAAATAAAAAACGCCCTGAAATCTACGTTTATAAATTCCAGGGCTTTAATTTATCTTAATCGTTCATATACTTACATAGTCTCTTTCTTCTTCTTACATCCGGACTGTACCGTCGGCTCCGGAATCACACCGGATCATGCTATCGCTCGCGGGCTTACGCTTCCTCCTAAAACTTCAAAACGCTTACCGCCGGTCGGGAATTACACCCTGCCCTGAAGAATATTTTATTTCCATCGGTATTATATCGCATTATGCTATATTATTCAACTGTTTTTTATACATTTTCCACAATGAGATATGTACAAAAGTTCCAATCCAACCTTAAATAATGCTACTTTTTTGCAAATGTAACCCTTATTATAAATCTTGTTCAAAGTTTGTTACAAATCAAACTATTATGTTTTTAAACACGCTCTAGTTTCCGCCTGCCTGCTGTTCATATGTACTGATAAGCTGTATATTGTACTTCTCCACTTCATTCAGGCAAGAATCATCAAAGTCATTCGATGCTGTCTGTGGCACATACCAGTTCTGTCTCTGGAAATACTCCTGTAACTCCTGATCATTAAAAATTCTTCCGTGTCGCGCATAGATTTCATTCCTCGTAATCTTCAGGCCATAGGAATCAAGTACAGAAAGATTCTGTATAGTATACTTAACCGTTGTCGTATAAGACAAATGCTGTGCCTTCTCATATCGGTTTGAGCTCTTATCATCCCCTGGAATAAGGTAAATCCTGTCTTCTGTCTCACCATCTGCTTCTTCATCAGATGAAGCGTTTTCATTCTCATCAGCACTAAAGACTTCTTCCTTATTATCCGTCTCAGAGTCTGAAGCTGCCTCTTCGGATTCTCCCTTCGTTTCTGTTTCTGTGTTCGCTTCCTGCGTACCATCAGACTCCAGGTGATCTTCTATCTCCTGCCTTTTCTCTTTATCCTTATTATATTCTGTATCCGCAGCAGAAATCAGCCTGGCATCCTCATTCTTCTTAATCATACGAAAGCCTGCAATTACAATTCCAACTACAGAAAAAATGATGATCACTGTTAGAATCATCAAACCTATCGTTCCATATTTCTTTTCGTTACGTCCCATTATTCAGCCTCCTTTGGGCATTAGCCATGTCCTGTCTGAATCGCTTTTGTTAATATTATAAAAGAATTTCCATTTCTATACAAGCCCAAACGTCAATAGTTAAAACTAATTTAATATCTTACAAAATTTAATACAATTTTTCTGTCAGTTTATGCTTGATATTAATGAGAATCTAGTATAGAATAATGAATACAGAACATAAAGTTCAATTTTATCTAATCTAAAGGAGGATACTATAATGGCATATGTAATTTCTGACGATTGTATTAGTTGTGGAACTTGTGAAGGTGAATGCCCAGCAGGAGCAATCAGCGAAGGTGATGGAAAATACGAAATCGATGCTGATACATGCATGGATTGCGGTTCTTGTGCAGGTGCTTGCCCAGCAGGTGCTATCAGCCAGGAATAATTCGTTAATTTTACGGCGAACTATTATAAGAGGACATCGTGTTTGCGGTGTCTTCTTTTTCTGTTCGTAGAAAACAGGAAAAGGATTTTACCGCATAAAAGAACTGATTTTGTGACTTTTGCGTTGCGGCGTTCTGACTGTAGCCTCGCGGGCTCGTTTTTGAGCGAGGCTGTTTTATCAGGCAGAACAGAGCGTTTAACGCAAGGGAACAAAACAGTTCTTTTATGCGGTAAAATCCCTTTCCTGTTTTCGTCTGTTTGTCAAATACCCTTCCGTTTATTCTTTCGGAAGAACCGACTCTTTTTCTTGAAGATTCCATCTTTGGAAACTGCGATTTCCTGTCTTGCTTTTTGGGTGCTTCGTATGGCTTCATCGAGTTTTTTGTAGCGTTCTTCTTCCCGCTGTTCCTGTTCTACCATTAGCTCGTCCACTTCGCGGAGCATTTTATTGCAAAGATGGTTTCCCATAGCATCTCCGAGGTTTTCTGCCTGTTCACGGAGGGCTTTGCCTACGATTCGTCCCATGATTTCTTCAAATTGCTGCATTTTTTCTTCGTGCTCAGCGAGGGCGGATTTTTCATTTTGGTGGATGGTTACGACTTTGCAGTTTCGGTCTTCTTTTACAGTTCCATTGCTGTTGGTACTGTTGTGATTTCTGTCAGAATTTCTATTGTTTGTCCTGCCTTTTTTGTTGTTGCCTGAACTATTTTCAAAAGTATCTCTGTCATTTTCTTCGGAAAAATATACTTTGGAATTTCTTTGTTGTTCATTTTCTTTTCCATTCTGTCTCTCTTTTCCCCGCTGCATTTCCCGTTCTGTTTGAGAATCCCTTTGCTGCTCTGCTTCTTTTTGTGCTTCTTCTAATTCCTGATTTTCAAGTTCTTCCTGTGTTGTCAGTAGTTTATGTATATCAATCAGCTTTTTTTGTTCTAAATCTGGCAGTACTTCTTTTACTGCTTTTAGCTGAAATCCTTTATTCTTTAATTCTTTAATACAGTGTAATAGCTGTATTTCCTCTTCGCGGTAATAGCGGTGTCCCAATTCATTTCTTGGTATGTTGAGTTCGAGTTCTTCTTCCCAGTAACGAAGAACATGGTTTTCCACCGATAGAAGCCTGGCCGCTTCCGAGATGGTATATTTGTTTTCTTTCATAATATAATCCGCTCCTGTTCCACAAATATTTTACCGGAATCTCATTGTAAATCACATGATGAATTTACGTGCAAAATACACTCAAACACAGTATTATGTAACAATTCAGAAACATACAAATTCTCAATTGATATACGATTGAGCCTAAATAGTTACAGCATTATGTGAATGCGTCCGGATGGTTACAGTATTATTATAACAACTTTAAGAAAACAGTCTCAACGCTATTCGTATTCTAAATTCTTCTCAATTCTTTCAAATAAAGATAAATAACGACAAAATTATTCGGATTTTATTTATGAAAATAGATGCTGGCAAAATTATTTGTATTTCATTTGAGCAAAAGCATATATCGGTAAAACAAAAAAGAAAAGAGCGAGCCACTCTACATAACCCGCTCTTTGTTTGCAAATTTCGTGTATTGTCCGAGCCATACCAGCTCGACGCTTCCGGTCGCACCATTTCTTTGTTTGGCTACAATAACTTCCGCCAGATTCTTTTTCTCTGAATCCGGATTATAATATTCATCTCTGTACAGGAACATAACAACGTCGGCATCCTGCTCGATTGCTCCTGATTCTCGAAGGTCAGAAAGCATTGGTTTGTGGTCCTGTCTTGCCTCAACCGCTCGGGAGAGCTGGGAGAGTGCAATGATCGGAACATCTAATTCTCTCGCTAAAACTTTAAGTGCTCGGGAAATTTCTGAAATTTCCTGCTGTCTTGATTCGTTTCGTCTTGATTCACTTCCACTCATAAGCTGAAGGTAATCGATTACAACAAGCTCAATTCCATAAGTTTGTTTGTACTTTCGGCATTTAGAACGAATCTCTGCCAAAGTCGTTGCTGTATCATCAATTATAAGCTTGGAGTTACCAATGAGGGCCGCTCCTTCTAAGAGCTTCTCCCAGTCGGAATCTCTTAAATCACCAGTACGCATCTGCTGGGAATCTACCATAGATTCTGATGCCATAAGTCTTGTTACGAGCTGTTCCTTTGACATCTCGAGACTGAACATCGCTACGGCATGATTATCTTTAAATGCTGCATACTGTGCAATGTTAAGGACGAATGCTGTCTTTCCCATCGCTGGTCTGGCCGCTACTAATATAAGTTCTGCCGGATGCAGTCCGGTAAGCTTGTAATCAAGTTCGGTAAAGCCGGTAGCAACTCCTGTGACTCTTCCCTTGGTCTTTGATGCTTCTTCTATGGCACTTAAAGAATTTAAAACAATCTGCTGAATCGGAACAAAGTCGGACATACGGTTTCTGTTTTGAAGAAGCCCGAAAATGTCTTTCTCTGTCTTTTCAAGAATTGTCTCTGTGTCTTCCTTGCCAAGATAACATTCATTTCCAATGTTCTCCGTCACTTTGATCAAAGCGCGGAGTGTTGCCTTATCGTGAACAATCTTTGCATACTGTCCGATATTGGCCGCCGTTGGTACAACTTCTACTAAATCACGGAAAAAGTCAAGACTCATTAGTTCTTCTGGAACTTCTTTTTCTTTTAATTTGTTTTGAAGAGTAATCAGGTCAACTGCTTTACCCTCCCGGTAAAGTTCTACCATAGCCTCAAATACGATTCCGTACTGGCGCTGGTAAAAGTCCTCTTTAGTGAGGATGTCTTCTGCCTCAACGATTGCGTCTCTGTCCATCAGCATAGAGCCTAAAACTGAACGTTCCGCCTCCTCACTGTGAGGCTGTATTCTTTTTACAAAATTCTCGTCTACTGTCGGCATTGATGATCCTTTCTAGAGCGTGAGAGGATGACAGCGAGAATTGAGATTATAATCTCAATTCTCGCCTGTCTTCTACTTTAATATTACTTTTCAGTTACTTTTACTTTTAAGTCAGCAGTTACCTTAGGATGTAACTTAATCTTTACATTGTGTACGCCAAGGCTCTTGATTGGTTCGTCTACAGAGATTTTCTTTTTGTCGAGCTCGTATCCGAGCTGTTCTTTGGCTGCGGCTGCGATTTCTTTTGTGGAGATTGCTCCAAATGTACGTCCGCCTTCACCGACTTTCATTTTGAGTTCTACACTCTTGTTTTTGAGTTCTTCTGCAAGAACTTTGGCTGCGGCTAACTGTTCTGCTGCCACTTTATCTTCGTGTGCTTTCTGAAGCTTTAAGTCATTGATGTTTTTACTTGTAGCTTCTATACCAAGCTTCTTTGGAAGGATAAAGTTTCTTGCGTATCCTGCGTTCACTTCTACTAACTGACCTTTTTTTCCGAGAGACTTTACGTCTTCTAATAAAATAACTTTCATTTTAAATCCTCCTATATCGAGTCTGTTTTTAACTCTTTTTTATAGGTCATACAAAACTTCTTTCATATAACTCTATCTTTTTAAATCACTATTTTTACTCTATCTTTATCATACTAATATCTGATATTCTCTTCAGAGTGTGTTCCTGCAAATATATTTTTAAAAATCTATACTCCAGCATCCTCTGATTCTAAATAATCATATCAAGTAGGCAGCAGACGCAATTCATCTCTCACCTTAGAGGTCGGAGTCTTCTTGCTGTAAGGAGATAAATACCGTCTATATATCCCCATCTTCATGCATTTTCCGCAATGTATGTTTTAACATCTCTGCCGCATCAGAAAGGGATACGTCTTTTAGCTGTGCTGCTGCCATCGTCAGATGTCCGCCACCGCCAAACTTCTCCATAATTACCTGTACATTAAGTTCATCAATAGAGCGCGCGCTGACATATATACAATCCTGCAAAGCAGTCAGCACAAAGCTTCCTCTGATTCCCTGTATATTCAGCAATGCATTTGCCGCTTTGGCTCCGACAACAGTCGCTCCGGAGACATTTTCCCCATCAAAGGTTGAAATAGCAAATTCATCCATGTAAATTTCTGCTTTATTAATAATCGCTGTTCGTATACGGCAATGTTCCATATCTTCACGGAACATCTTTCTTACACGAGTTACATCTGCTCCTGCTCTCCGCAGGTAGGCTGCCGCCTCAAATGTTCTGACACCCGCTTTGATAACAAAGTTATCTGTATCCACCAAAATACCTGAATACATGGCATCAGCCTCAATATTCTTAAGCTTTGGTTTATCTACAATATACTGTAAAATCTCCGCTACCATCTCACAAGTCGATGATGCATACGGCTCTACATAAGAAACAACCGCATTCTTAATCGTCTCATTACTCTGCCTGTGATGGTCAAGAACAACAATTGTTGAGATGGACTTCAATAATTCCGGACATTCTGTCATTGCCGGGACATTCACATCCACAACAATAAGCATTGCCGACTTATCTTTAAGAAGCATTGCCTCCTCATTCGTTACAAAAATATCTTCCTCTTCATCTGCCCGCTCACGGTAAATGCCATCTACGATTGGCTCAATTGCCGGACAGTCTTTGTCCATAACAATATATGTGCTTTTGTTTAGTGCCTTCGACAGGCGGTATATACCAAGCGCTGCGCCTACACAGTCTGCATCTGGATTCTTATGTCCCATAACAAAAATCTTATCATGTGTCAGCATAATCTCCCGAAGTGCATGTGCCTTCACTCTGGCTTTTACTCTTGTACTCTTTTCGACTTTCTGGGTCTTACCTCCATAATAGGAAATGGCATCTCCATCTCTTACTACAGCCTGATCACCACCGCGGCCAAGAGCGAGATCCATCGCTACCCGTGCACTCTCATAATTCTCCGTGTAGCTTCCGCCATTCACACCAACACCAATACTCAGTGTCATAGATAGCTCGTTACCGATATTGATAAGCCGGACTTCATCAAGAATCGAAAACTTAGATTCCATCAGCTGTTCCAGTTTTTCTTCTTCAAATACAAAAAGAAACTTGTCCTTCTCAAATCCCTTAATGATCGCATCGAGTCCCTGCATATACTTCATGATCTTTCGCTCTACTAAAGCAAGAAGAAGGGACTGTCTTACTTCCTCCATGTTTTCAAGAACTTCTTCGTAGTTATCAATATAAATCAATCCAGCAACCAGACTCTTCTTCCTGGACTCTTCTTTGTAACCAATAAGCTGCGTCTCATCAAAAAAGTAAAATACCTGAAGAATATCTCCCTGTGTCTCTTTATCTTCCTGTATCTCTCCCTCTGTCTGTTCCAAATTCTTAAATACCATATTTCGACATTCCACATGATACTTGTGCTCCTCATGTGTGATACAGTACTCCTTCATCTGTCCATTCTGAGGGAAAACCTTCTTATAAAGTCCTGGAAAAATCTGTGTGATACTTTTCTTTGTGATCTTCTGTCCTACAATCTCTGAAAACTGTTCATTATGCCAGATAATCGTACCATCCTGGTCCGTCATTACATACGGTACTGGCAGTTCTTTAAGAATCTGCTTCTGAATCTGACTCTGCTCAAAACCAGCCGCCAGAAATTCCTTGCTAATCATCTTCTCCGTATATTCATAACATAAAACAGCCGCAATGAGATAAATAACATCTCCTACCAAGATTGTATATCCAAGACCGGGATTCACTTCTATCACACCTAAGGCCGCTACTAATATAAAGACTACCACGATAATAGGCAACCATAAATTCAGAGCGACCCTTCTTGATATATTCTTTTCTCGTTTCATTTCTTTCTCCCAATTAGGAAATATACATTGTCTATTTCTCTGAGTTTAAATTATTACAGATATAGTAAAAATTATTATAACACTGTTTCCCCTAATTTAAAAGGAAAATAATTTGAAAGCAAAAATCCGGCAGGCCAGCGGGCAACTGGTCTGCCGGATGAAAACTATGGCAATAGTTATCAACAATATTAATTATTTATTCTCATTTCTTGCCTGAAGAGCCATCTTAGCCTGTAAGTTTCTCTGGAACTGGTCAATTAATACAGCCAGAATGATTACAAGACCTTTGATTACCTTCTGCCAGAACTCGGATACACCACACATTGTCATACCATCATTGATGATACCGATTACGAATGCACCGATTACTGTACCACCGATTGTACCAACACCACCTGCCATAGATGTACCACCGAGTACAACGGCTGCAATGGCGTTCATTTCCCAAGTATCACCTGTATTTGGATGAGAAGCTGCAATCTGTGCCATTGTTACAAGACCGATCAATGCGGAACATGCACCGGAGATTGCGTATACAAGAATAATGTTTTTCTCTACTTTGATACCGGAAAGACGAGCTGCCTTTTCGTTACCACCAATAGCAAGGATATGCCATCCAAAAGGAGTTTTCTTAAGTACAAATGCTGCGATTACTGCGAGGATAAGGAAGAGGATCGCTGCGATTGGAATACCAGGAAATCCGCCAACTGCGAATACACGGCTATCAAACTGCATGATACCTACGTTTCCGAGTGCTTCCTGACCTTTGATACTTGAGAATGTATTTCCGCCGGAACGGATATTTGCAAGACCACGGCCGATGTACATTGTACCTAATGTTACGATAAAAGGTGCTAATTTACATTTTGCGATTAATGCACCGTTAACAATACCGATGATAATACCGATAATGATACAGATTACTGTGATAGCTGGAACGCTGAAGTAAAGTGTAACTCCGGCAAATTTTAAAGTAAGACCTTCCTGGATAAGACCACCGGCGATCATTCCGACTAAACCTACTACGGAACCAACGGAAAGGTCGATACCGCCGGTAATGATAACGTAGGTCATACCAATACCAAGAATACCATACTGTGCAACGTGCTTACATACTAAAAGTAATGAGTTAACTGTGCAGAAAGAATCGGCTTTAATAGAGAAGAATATAAATAAAATTATGAGTACGAATAATGTTCTTCCCTTTAAAAGTGTCATCATAAGATTCGAATTATCTTTTTTCTTATTCATTTTGATTTCTCCTTTTCCTTGTTATGTACTTCGGAAGACTTTTCCGGCTTCTGTTAAGCTGGCATAGAAAAATTCCAAAATACATTATTAGTTTTAGTGATGACCTTTGTAGGATGCTAATACCAGATTATCCTCTGTGATCTCGTCATCTGTAAATTCTGCGGTCTTAATACCGTTTGATAAAACGACAACTCGGTTGGCGATTGCCAGCATCTCCTTAAGCTCTGAACTTACACAGATAATGGAAAGTCCACGGTCTGCATACTGGTTGATAATATCAAATACCTCTGTCTTGGCACCGATATCAATACCACGGCTCGGCTCATCCATAAGAAGAATCTTAGGATCTGTCAACACACCTTTACCGATTACACATTTCTGCTGGTTACCACCGGAAAGGGATAAAATCGGAAGATGTTTATCTGCTACTTTAATATGAATATCTTTAATCTGTGCATCTACATATTCGTCTTCCTTTTGTTTGGATAAAACGAACTTATTACAGCAGGTCTTTAAGCTGGAAAGGGAAATATTCTTTTCGATATCCAGTGTCTGTACAAGACCTTCTGCCTGGCGGTCTTCAGGAACTAAGGCAAAACCATTCTTGATCTGCTCTGCAATGTTCTTAATCTTAATTTTCTTGCCGTCAACATAAACCTCTCCAGTGTGTTCTGGATGAAGTCCCATCAGACATTCAAATACTTCTGTACGTCCGGCTCCCATTAAGCCGTAAATTCCGAGAATCTCTCCTCGTTTTAACTTAAAGCTTACATGATCAAGCAGCCATCCGCCACCTTTCTTTGGAAGACAGAGGTCTTTAACTTCAAGAACAGTATCCTGTTTCTCCCAGTCAATATCTCTTTCTTTCTTAGGGTAGGATTTGTTACTACCTGTCATCTTCTGTACGATCCAAGGAACGTCAATATCTTTAACTGCTGCATCATCTACATATTTACCATCTCGAAGAATAGTAACATGGTCACCAATCTCCATAATCTCTTCAAGACGATGGGAAATATATACGATGGAAATGCCCTGGGCATTTAACTCACGCATGATCTTGAAAAGTACCTGTACCTCTGACTGACTTAAGGAAGATGTAGGCTCATCCATGATGAGAATCTTTAAGTCATCCTGAATTAAGTTACGGGCAATCTCGATCATCTGCTGCTGACCTACACGAAGGTCTCCGACTTTCGCCTCCGGATCAATCGGATACTCCAGTCTTTCAAGAACCTCTTTGGTCTTCTGTTTATGTATTTCATTATTTACAACGACACCTTTTTTCTGTTCGTTGTTCATAAAAATGTTCTGGTATACGTTTAAGTTGGGAAAAAGGGAAAGTTCCTGATGAATGATACCTACTCCCTTTGCTCTCGCCTCTGTTGTATTTTTGAAGCTTACTTCTTCGCCGTCAAGATACATCTTTCCTGAAGAAGGCTGCTCGATTCCGGCAATCTGCTTCATTAATGTGGACTTGCCTGCACCATTTTCTCCGATTAATACGTTAACTTTTCCACGGTAAATGTTAAAGTCAACATCGTCAAGAGCCTTTGTACCAGGATAAACCTTTTCCATGTGCCGGCATTTCATTACGATATCTTTATCTTTATTCTCAGCCATCCAATTCATCCTCCTCTAACTGATTTTTACTGTGTTCTGTCTGTTATTTTACTTCAAGAACAACCGGAGTAATTACGATTGCATCATTGGAATCAGCAGTGAAACATCCAACAAGGTTTACTGTTGCTCCTTCTGCCAGGTCATCGTATACAGGTTTTACAACTGCTTCTTCAACTTTTTCAAGCATACTTGTATTTACCTGACCCCATTCTGTCTGGTTTGTAAAATCAGAGAAGTTAATGAAACTCATATCATCACGAATAGATGAATTCTTATATTTACCAATCTGACAGGTAACTACTGTCTTTCCTGTGTATCCAGGAACTTCTAATGTTACTGTTCCGTAGAAAGAATCTTTATCTACTGCAGTAATCTTTGCACCTTCTAATTTTACTGCATAGTTATAATAAGAAGCTGCTTTTGTCTTTAAGCCATCAAATTCTTCGCCCATCTCTGTGAGCTTGCCATCATATTTTCCTAAGATGTCTGCTACATCTACTGCTTTTTTCTCACATTCCGGAATTACTTCTGAATCCCAGATTGCTTCTACACTGTCACCAGGATTGAAGTCTTTCTGCCCTGTAAGATCTCCCTCATGACCAATCTTTACTACCTTCACACAGCCTGTTAATAAAACGGCTGCTATTACTACTGTTAAAACAGTACTTATCAAACGTTTTGCCATGGTTTTCTTCCTTTCTCTATTCCCTGCTGTCCCTACATGTGAGAAGGGTGCCGAATAACTTATTGGCACCCCTCCACACACTGAAGAGAGCCTAACCCCCTTCAGACCTAACAGATTCAATTAAATTTATACTACGAACTTCTCTTATTCTGCGAAAACAAAGTTATCTAACTTGTCAGCGTTATCCTTTGTAATTACAACACAGTCAACTAACTGCTTCTCTTCAAGACCTGTAGTTCCGTTTGTCAGGTAATCGTTAGCCTGAGTAACTGCATTTCTTGTGATCTTATCAATCTGCTGAAGAGCTGTTGCAAGTGCTTTACCATCTTTGATGTTATCTCTCATATCGTTAGATCCGTCAACACCGATGATATATACGTCATGGTCAAGGTTTGCTGCTGCAACTGCTGCTGCTGCACCACAAGCCATAGTATCATTACCACAAACGATCGCTGTAATGTCTGGATACTGCTGTAAGATTGTTTCAGCTTTGGACTGGCCTTCTGTCTGATCCCAGTTAGCGGACTGCTGAGCAACCATCTTCATGTCTGTCTGGTCAAGAACTCTGTGGAAAGCGTTAGAACGAACCTGGCAGTTTGTATCGGACTCAAGTCCTAATAATTCTGCGTAGTCACCTTTTCCGCCTGTAGCTTCTACTAATGCTTCTGCTGCTGCCTGAGCACCCTGGTCATTGTTAGCTACGATCTGAGATACGCAAAGACCTTCTTTGTTGATCTCACGGTCAACCATGAATGTAGGGATTCCAGCATCATAAGCTTTCTGAACTGCTTCGATAGAAGCATCTGCTCCGGCGTTATCACAAACGATTGCGGATGCGCCTTCGGAAATAGCTGTATCGAATAATTCGGACTGTTTTGTAGCATCATCATCATGAGATACACATTTAACTTTGTATCCTAACTTCTCGCCTTCTTCTTTACATGCTGTCTGAACAGTACCGAAGTAAGGATTAGAAGTAGATGGTGTGATACAGTAGATCAGCTTGTTAGCTGCGTTAGTGTTAAGAACTTTTGCAGGAGCTGCTGCTTCTGTTGTAGCCTCTGCTGCTGCCTTATCTGATCCACTATCTTTTGTACTACTATTGCTGCTTCCACATCCAGCCATTGTAGCTACCATTGCTGCTGCAACGAAGCCAGCTAAAACTTTCTTAAACATTCTCATTTTTCATTTCCTCCTCATTTTGAAAAATATATGCTAGATAACACAGAAGCTGTTAGCCCTTCTGCGCAAATCTCAAGGATGTTTTGCGATAATACAAGTGTACTCCAATTTCTTTGTGAAATCAATACTATTTTATTAAAAAGTCTTGTATTTTTTTGTTTACTTTGCTATGAATTTAACATAGTATTGGGAATTCCCCTATACTATTTTGTTAATACGAGTCCAACACTCTCTTTCCAGCCTGTATATTTTGTGCATCTTGTCTCCGCATCCATCTCAGGGGTAAATCTGGTGCGGTTAAGACTTTCAAATAATGCAGTCTGTTCGTAAATTCCCATAGCGATTCCAGCGGCATATGCCGGGCCCATAGCAGATAATTCCTCTGCATCTGGTACCTGTACCGGAATATCTAAAATATCACTCTGGAACTGCATAAGATAACCATTCTTAGTTGGGCCGCCATCTACGCGAAGCTCATCAACCTTGATTCCGGAATCTTCTGCCATTGCATTAACTACATCGCTGATCTGATAAACGATACAGTCAAGTGCAGCTCTTACCAGCTCTGCCTTACCTGTTGTGCGGGTGATTCCGCTGACAACAGCTTTCGCTTTACTGTCCCAGTAAGGGGCGCCGAGACCTGTAAATGCTGGTACAAGATAGGTAGTATCTCCCGGATTGGCACTCTTAGCCAGTTCTTCTGTTTCCTTTGCGGAGGCAATCAGTCCGAGGTCTTTTTGCAGCCATGTGATAACTGCTCCGGTGTAATTAATATTTCCTTCAAGAACATAATTCACTTTACCGGAAAGAGACCATGCAAGGGAAGTAACAACTCCCTTGTCACTGAAAATAGGCTTCTCACCAACGTTCATCATAATAGAAGAACCTGTTCCATAAGTTGCTTTAATCATTCCTGGATTCACACATCCCTGTCCATATAAGGCTCCGTGGGAATCTCCCATCACACCATGAATCGGAATGGCTTCCTCAAGATATCCATCAAAATCTGTATAGCCATATAAGGCATTGGAATCACAGATTTCTGCTAACATTTCTTTCTTAATTCCAAATAAGGAAATTAATTCTTCATCCCAGTCAAGGGCAGACACATTAAACATCTGTGTCCGGGAGGCGTTTGAATAGTCTGTTTTAAACGCATGGTCTTTTGTAAGCTGGTATACGAGATAACTGTCCATCGTTCCTACTGCAAGTTCTCCCTTATCTGCTGCCTCTTTTGCTTCTGGTACGTTCTGAAGTACCCAAGCGATCTTTGCTGCAGAATAATATGGAGACAGCGGAATTCCGGAATGTTCCTGTACCATCTGTGCGTAACCGTCCTCTGCAATCTTGTTACAGATTGCTTCACCACGGGCACACTGCCATACGATTGCGTTGTAAACCGGTCTGCCAGTATTTTTGTTCCAGCATACTGCGGTCTCACGCTGATTACTGATACCCAGGGTAAGAATCTCTTCTTTATCAATGCCCGCCTTCTCCACAACATTCTTTACGACCTGGATAACATTTTTCATAATCTGGTCCGGGTTATGTTCTACCCAGCCCTTTTCGTTGATAATCTGATCATGTGCAAGGTCGGTTCGGGCAATAATCTTACCTGAACCGTCAAAAATGATACCTTTTGTTCCCTGCGTACTCTGATCAATACCCAATACGTATTTCTTCATAATTATGCTAAAGCCTCTTTTGCTTTTGCAGCAATGCCTTCGCCGTTCATTCCGTAGTAATCAAATACTGCTTTGGAATTACCAGTGATTACTGGTGCATCCGGCAGTGCTACGTTAACTACTTTCTTAGGGCAATTTGCGCCAACAACCTGTGCTACCATGGAGCCAAGTCCGCCAAATGGAGCATGTTCTTCTGCTGTTACAACTGCTTTGGCATTTGTAGCTGCCTTGATGATTGCTTCTGTATCTAAAGGTTTTACGCAGTACATATCAAGAACTGTTGCGCTGATTCCCTCTTTCTCAAGGATTTCCGCTGCTTCTACGCAAGGTCTTACCATCTCGCCGCAGCCAATTAATACAACGTCTGTACCTTCTTTAATCACAGTAGCTTTGTCCATCTCAAATGGGCAGTTGTCTTCAGAGTAAATATCTTCTACCGGGTTACGTCCTGTACGGATGTAAGCTGGTTTTTCATCTTTTAATAACGCTTCGATGAGGTGTTTTGTCTGAAATCTGTCACTTGGCAGATACACTCTCATGTTAGGAATTGCGCTCATTGCTGCAATGTCCTGTGCGGAATGATGGCTCATTCCAAGTTCACCGTAGCTGATACCACCACTGATACCAACTAACTTAACGTTTGTGTTAGAGTAAGCAACGTCAACTTTTGCCTGCTCGTAACTTCTTGTAGAAATGAAACTTGCCGGGGAGAAGCAGAAAGGCTTCTTGCCGCATTTTGCCATACCAGCAGAAATACTTACTAAGTTCTGCTCTGCAATACCGATTTCTACACTATTTTCAGGATAAGCATTGAAAAATGGTGTCATGGATGCTGAACCACGAGAGTCACTACATAAAGCAACAATGCTCTTATCCTCTTTTACCTGTTCCATTAATGTCTCACAGATTACCTGACGGTTTGCAATCTTATTCATTTGCTGCGTCCCTCCTCTTTAAAAGTTCAGCGGAAATTGTCTCGTACATTTCCTGTGTAGGTACTTTGTGGTGCCAGTCAGCTTTGTTTTCCATGATCTCGCCACCGCCGTAACCTTTAATTGTATCTGCGATAATTACCGTTGGTTTTCCTTTGCAGGTCTTTGCTTCTTCAAATGCTTCATTTAAAGATTCGATGTTGTTACCCTGTGCATGAATGGAATTCCATCCAAATGCGCGGAAACGTGCATCTAAGTCATCATCAGCCATAACATCTTCTGTGTTACCGGAAATCTGAAGACGGTTTCTGTCAACTACTGCACAAAGGTTGTCTAATTTGTAATGTCCGGCTGCCATAGCACCTTCCCATACAGAACCTTCTGCCAGCTCGCCGTCACCCATAACTGTGTAAACACGGCCTGTCTTTCCATCCATCTTATTTGCAAGTGCCATACCAACACAAACTGGAAGTCCATGTCCAAGAGAACCGGAGTTCATCTCGATTCCTGGAAGTTTGTTATTTGGATGTCCGATGTATGGAGAACCAAATTTGGAGAAGTTCTTAATTACATCTTCGATATCTAGGAAGCCTTTTGCTGCAAGAACAGCATAGTATGCTTCTACGGAATGTCCTTTACTCATAACGAATAAATCCCTGTCAGGATCGTCAAGATTATCAGGACTAATATTCATCTGTTTAAAGTACAGAGTAATGAGGATATCCATTACACTGAAGTCTCCACCGATATGACCGGCTCTTCCTTCCATGATCATATCAAGGACATTTTGTCTGCATTCAAAGGATAATGCTTCTAAATTCACTTTTATGCCTCCTATATAAATGTAAATGAATGCGATAACCATTCAAAGTTCATCTTTTATGCTCTTTTGCAAATAAGTTTACTTCGCTATATATTTTTTATATATTTTTCATGTAAGCATCATTCAAAAATTATCCAAATCTGAATAGTTATCAAATTACAATTGTTAACTTAAACTACTAATTATTTTTCTACCTTTTCACCGCGGATGATAGCTTTTACTTTTTCCTCGATTGGGTCATATAAGTCTGGTGTAACACCGATGTACTTACATGCTTCGTATAATACAGGTACAACATCCTGATGAACACCTACGCAGTGGTGGATGTAAGGTCCCTGAACGAGTTTATCTTCTAAGCGGTCAAGGTTCTCAACTTCAACCCACATATAGGTACCTTTTGTATAAGGACCATCTACTGTCTTAGCGTTTCCAAGAAGTAAGGAGTATTCTCCGTTATCTCCGTCAAAACGTACTAAGGAAATGTGTTCTCCGTCTTTTGCCTGTGCCATTAAGGAACCAGAACAATCGAATGCAACTGGTGTGTCGATCGTCGGTTTTTCTTTGGCGATGGAGATTGGCCATGGACCACAGTGCTGTAAAAGCTCTGCGTTGTCATTATATGGATGACGAACTGTCCAGTCAGCGAAGAAAGATCTTGTCTCTCCCATTGCTGCAGCCTCTACTAATACAGAAGTGATTGTTCCGTGGATATCTGTCTCGCATGCGATTGGGAATCCCTCATCATTGCAAAGTGCATTTGCTGCACATGGCATGATTCCGATTTCATCCTGAAGTGCGTTCCAGCACTGAATCGCTCCACAGTTACATCCGTATTTCTTTCCTAATCTTGTCATAGCAATCTTTAATGCTGCTACGTTATCAAGCTGTTCTGGTGTAACTTTGATGCACATTTTCTCACGGCAGTAATCTGTTACTTCTTTAATCTCTTCTGGAGAATTCTCCTTTACATCTTTCATTGCCTGCGTTAATTCTGGCATTGGGATTGGGGAAAGCTGAATTCCAAACTTCTCAAGTAATTCGCCTTCGTTGCACATTGTTGACCAGAAATCAAATGGTCTTGTGGAAATCTGAAGAACTCTTGTGTTACGGAACGCTTTTACTACGTTACAAACTCTTAAGAAACGGTCAATTCCTTCTGCGAAGCACTCATCTTCAAGGTTGCAGTTCTTTAAATATGTAAATGGAATTCCGAATCTTCTTAAAACTTTACCTGTTGCAAATAATCCACACTGGCTGTCACGAAGACGCATACCGTTCTCATCTGGACATTCGTCTCTTGGTCCCCATAATAAAACAGGAACATTTAACTTCTTAGCCAGGCGGCATACTTCGTATTCTGTACCGAAGTTACAGTGAGGAACGAATAAACCATCTACTTTTGCATCTCTAAACTTTTCGTAGATTTTTTCCATTCCAGCGTCATCATAGAGAAGACCTTCATCATTTACATCGTCAATATCTACGAAATCTACATTTAACTCTTTTAATCTCTTTGCTGTTAATCCTCGATATACTACAGCTGCTGGTGCTGAAAAAATTGCTCTTCTTGTTGGTGCAAAACCAAGTACTACCTTATCCATCCTCTAATTTCCTCCTTCTTTTGAGGCGGAGTTTAAATCAATTACGCTGTCGCGCTCTACAAACTCCGTACATACCTGTGTCTTTGTATTTATTTTACCGCCGTCCTTCATGACTTCTATCAATCGTCTGACTGCAATCTGGCCCATCTCGTATTTAAATACTTTGATCGTCGTCAGTCGCGGTGAAGAAATCTCGCAGAACGGAAGATCATCAAATGAAGCGACCGAAATATCTTCCGGTACTCTGTATCCTGCTTCCTGAAAAGCCTTGATACATCCAAGAGCTATCATGTCATCATCTGCAAAAAATGCGGTCGGCATCTTCGCTCCCTTTGCCAGATATTCCTTCATATCTTTGTAAGCCCCATCCATCGTGGTACTCACTGTGAAAATATACTGGCTGTTTAACTCAATGTTATTCTTGGAAAGTGCTCTGCTGTATCCCGCACACCGGGAAGTAAATGCCTTGATTCGAAATCTTCCTCTGAGATATCCTATTTCTCTGTGCCCCTTATTAATAAGGTACTGAACCGCCGTCACCGCAGAATCTGCATTATTAATAAGTACGGCATTCACAGAGTAATTCGAACTCCAGCAATCCAACAGCACCATCGGACAATTTCCACTCATATATAGAGGAAAGTCCTCATCCATCATCTCTGTTCCAAGCAAAAGTATCGCGGAAGAGGTATCATTCAGAATCAGCTTTACCTGTTCCTCATAATCTGGATCGTTACGGTCTACATTACATATAACCATCTCATATCCAGAAGCCCGGCACTCATTCTCTACACCCTTCAATAAAATAGGAAAGAACGGGGAATCATCAATAATCAACCCATTTCTCTTGTAGATAACCAGTTTTATTTTTGTAATTTTATTCTCTGAGATATATCCAATCTCCTTCGCTACCTGAAAGATTCTTTCTGCGGTCTTCTGATTCACACCTTTTTTGTGATTCAGCGCATTCGAAATGGTCGCCGGAGAAAAGCCTGTAATCTCACTAATCTGTTTTATACTGGCTTTCATGTCTCACTCCTCCTTGCTGTGTTCATTATAAAATTTTTACATAACTTTTTCAATAACTTTTTGTTAAAAAGAAGTAGAAAAAATCAAATATGTGAAATATAACTATATGTAGAATGCATATTTTATGCAACTTCACAATGATTTTTGCATCTTTTTTCCAATTTCATTCTTTTTAAACATTTCGGCATCTAAATATTTATATAAATATTTTATATGAACATTTAGATACTGTTTTTCTGAAAATTTTAGGGTTTTATTTAACTGAAGGAATTGGCAGGTTAGGCAAATAAACAGACGAACCAACAAATCCTTATAAGCAGAAGACTTCTACCCTCTTCCTCAAATCCCCAGCACAAATGGCAATTTGCACCTTCCCAGCCAAAGTCAGCCTCCAAAGAGAGGATAGCCCCTATATTTGTGGCCTCGGAGCAAGGTTTGAATGTAAGCGCGTGAAGCGAACATTCAAACCGCCGCGACTAAAGTCACAAATATAGGGGTTATCCTCTCTTCGGAGACGTCTCTTTTCCTTTGACAAATTCCATTCATCAATCATTGCGATTTTTGTCAAAATTCAGTATAATATTTATCAGTACTACTTAGTTTAAGGGAGGTTCGTATGAACGATAAATTTTCACTTTTAAAAAGAATGCGCCGTCTTTCCGGTATCTTAGTTCACCCAACTTCTTTACCAGGAAAGTTTGGTATTGGAGACTTAGGCCCAGAAGCATACCGTTTCGTAGATTTCTTACAGGAATCCGGCCAGCATTTATGGCAGACTCTTCCGCTTGGACCTACTGGCGGACATAACAGTCCTTATCAGTGCTTTTCCTCTTTTGCAGGACAGCCATTGTTAATCAGCCCTGAACTTCTGAAAGATGAAGGACTTCTCACAGACGCTGATTTAAGTAATGTTCCTCACTTTTCAGACGAGGAAGTAGATTTCGCTGCTGTAGGAGAATATAAAGAAGAACTCTTTAAGAAAGCATTTGCCCGCTTTAAAGAACTTCCAGAGGATAATCCGTTAAAATCTGAGCTTGCACTGTTTTGTAAGAGCGCACACTGGCTTGATGATTATGCAATGTTTATGGCAATCAAGAAGTCCAAAGGCAGCGCTCACTGGTTAGAGTGGGAGAAGAAATACCGCAAACCTACAAAGTCCCAGAAAGCTGTTATTGAGCGTGAGTTTGAAGATGAGATTCTTTATGAGAAGTTTCTTCAGTGGACATTTTGCCGTCAGTGGAGCCAGTTAAAGGCCTACGCTAACGAGCGAGATATTCTTTTAATCGGAGATATTCCTATCTTTGTTTCCGGCGATAGTGCTGATGTATGGGCTGAGCCAAGACTGTTCCAAGTAGATTCCGATGGATTTCCTACTGTTGTAGCCGGAGTACCACCAGACTATTTCAGCGCAACAGGTCAGTTATGGGGCAATCCTCTTTATGACTGGAAATACCACAAAAAGACTAATTACGAATGGTGGATGGAACGTTTCAAAACACAGTTCTTATTAAGCGACATCGTCCGCATTGATCATTTCCGTGGTTTAGAAAGTTACTGGGAGATTCCTGCCGACTCTGAAACTGCTTTAAATGGTAAATGGGTTGACGGACCAAAGGATGAATTCTTTGAAGTATTAATTAAGACTTTTGGAGAAGAACCTCCAATTATCGCAGAAGATCTTGGTATCATTACCGATGATGTACGCGCATTACGCGACAAGTTTGGATTACCAGGCATGAAGATTCTTCAGTTTGCATTTGAGGACGAAGACAGCAATTATCTTCCTTATAATCAGCCATATAACTGCGTATGCTATACAGGAACTCACGACAACGACACAACTACAGGCTGGTATGCAACCGCATCTGAGAAAGCCCGCGATAAAGTACGCCGCTACATGAATACAGACGCTTCGCAGGTTAGCTGGGACTTCATCCGCACCTGTTTCGGTTCTCCTGCACGTTTTGCGATCATTCCTGTTCAGGATTTATTCTGCCAGGGAAGTGACTGTCGCATGAATACACCAGGAAAAGCAGACGGCAACTGGGCTTACCGCATGAAGAAGGAACTTCTTACAAGCGATGTTGCAAAACGCCTTTATGATGTGACAAAACTTTACGGACGCTAGAGTGTGTTTGAAAGGGGGAAATTATGACTTTTCGTTCTATCTGCATTGCAGTTTATGTATTTTTCTATTTAATATTTACGACCCCAATGCGGGCTCGTTTAAAAAAGCTGGAGAAGACGGATCCACAGGAAGCTTCTCGCATTGCACAGGAGCAAGTTCAAAAAGTATTTAAGCATCTTTTGAAAATATCCGGTGTTACCATAGAGGTAAATGGACTGGAAAATATCCCGGATGAAGCTTCACTCTTTGTCGGAAACCACAGCAGTTACTTTGACATCATCGTTACAGGTGCTACTATTCCCGGCGGTGTAGGCTTCGTTGCAAAAGACAGTCTCGGAAAGATTCCTGGACTTTCTTCCTGGATGAAGCGCATCCACTGTCTGTTCTTAGACCGCAGCGATGTGCGTAAAGGATTACAGACAATTCTTGAAGGTGTAGACTATTTAAAAGAAGGGTACTCCATGTGCATCTATCCAGAAGGCACAAGAAGTACAACCGGCGAACTTGGAGAATTCAAGGGTGGCAGCCTGAAAATGGCACAAAGAGCCAAAGCACCTGTTGTTCCTGTTGCCATCACCGGCACACGCGACATCTTTGAAAATAATCCGGGACTTCGTGTTTATCCTTCGCATGTAACAATTTCTTTTGGCAAGCCATTCAAGTTTTCTGACCTTCCGGCGGCTGAGAAGAAATTTGCTGGCGAGCATGTTAAGAAAGCTATTGAGGATATGCTGGCAGCTCAACAGTAACAAATCACATCCAGATTATTATATTAATCTGGATGCAATACTAAAAAAACAATCAAAGATTATGCTTACCCAGCAGTAACCAGCTTTAAAAAGCTTATTTATACGAAAAAGTAGCATAAAACCGTAATTTTTTCTTTTCAATTAACGTAAATAATGTTAGAATGAAATTTGTGTTATCAAAAAAAGAAAGAATAGGAGGAATATTATGAACCCATGGATTGTTTTTGCAATTATCCTTTTAGTTGCACTCGCCATTCTCGGATTCCTTTATTACAAAGGTTCCAAGCTTCAGAAAGAACAACAAGAACAAAAAGAACAGTTATTTAGCGCCGCTACTCCGGTTACTATGCTGGTAATAGATAAAAAGAGACTCCCTTTAAAAGATTCCGGTCTTCCACAGATTGTAATTGACCAGACTCCAAAGAGAGCCCGCCGCGCAAAAGTACCTGTAGTAAAGGCTAAGATCGGACCTAAGGTTACAAGCCTTATCGCTGATGAAAATGTATACGATTTAATTCCAGTAAAAGCTGAGATTAAAGCAATGATCAGCGGTATCTACATCACAAGTATCAATAACTTCCGTAAAGCTCCGGTTCCAAAACCAGAGAAAAAGGGAATGATGGCTAAGCTTCGTAAGAAGGCAGATGATATGACTACTAAATAAGTGGTTTGTTTTTGTGAACAGACAGACGAACCTAAAAAGAAGCCCTTATTATAAGGGCTTCTTTTTTAGGTTCTGTTTGTTGGGGCAAAAATCAAATTGCTAATGGAGCAGGCAAAATAAGCTTGGCGGTTCTTCAAAAGTCAAGTTACGAATAAAGTAGATGAAATCATTTTGAACCCATCCTTATTTTTCTGAATATCTCGTACTGTCGCTGTAGCTCTGCTTCTTCATCAAGTAATAATCCTTTTGCTTCTAATATTCTTTCAATAGCCTGAGATGGGTCTAATGTATGATATGGCAAAAATAATTCCCGTAATTCTTTAGGTTTTATGATTTTATAAACTCGTGCTGATGTGAATTCGTAGGTAATTGCAAAATATCTATAGATGTATCCAATCCAGTACATCTCATTATGAGTATATTTTACCGTTCCATAATGTGAAACTCCATATTCCTCATCCACTAACTGTAAAATATCATTTGCCTGAAGATTACTTTCAAGGATTGATTCGTCATCCATTCTTTTGGCTATATTGCTTTTCATAAATCTTCTAATAAAAATCTCAGAACTTGAATCCATTTTATCTATAGAATTTTCAAAGGCTGTTGCCTGAAGTTCACACAAAAGCAAGCCATCCCTATCTATCTTTTTCATACATTATCCACTTCCTTACACCAAAATTTCATCAATGTACCGGCCTTTGCCCCTATATTGCTTTCTGGCTAATTTTACTTTATTAGCTCCTAACTTCGACTCTTCAAGTCGTATATTCTTATAGTATTCTCTTTCATTTTGCGAAATATAACAACATTCTATAAGTTTTGCCTGCGATACTGCTTTTTCGCTTACAAAGATATACTGCATTCCAAGATTTGTTGCTGCAAGGCAGTGTTTACATTGTTCATCTGTAAGTTCTCCTTCAATAAATGAATTAATGATTTGAAACATACGATTATCTGCTATTGGTGCAATTATGTAATCACAAGCTCTCGACTGTTCTATAATTTTTTTATAACTGGATGATTCTTATACTCATCTAACGCACCTCTATAGTACGCAATTGTCATCATCCACTCTTGATTTACTTCATATCTTTTACATGTAAGATCATCATCATTAAAACAAATATAATATACCGATGAATTCTCAAATCCTGAAACAAACGATATTGCCTGTTCATAACTTTCTCCTGCATAAAAACGCTGACCAAAATCATTATTATGTCTGCCTCTGTGAATATCTATCTTCCCATCAATTTTACTTTTAGCTCCGTGAAAAAGTAATTTCTCATGTTTTTTTAAATCATCTCTCCAAAACATTTCCTTTAATTTATTAATCTTTATATTTTTAGCAAAAGCAAATGTATATAAGTTCAACATAAACTTGTTTATAACACATTACTTAAATAAGTTTTGATACAACACTACTCAATCCATCCTCCTCTCTAGAGCGTGTTTGAAAAATGCTTTCTGCAAGATGTACATCACAATTTGCGGGAAATTTCGCCTGAATGAGGGCGGCGTAGCGGGCTACGGCAACCGAATGAAGGCAAAATAAACCGTAAATTGGGGTGTGCAGCTTGCTGGAATGATTTTTCAAACACGCTCTAACCATAATGCACTCTCGGAATCTTTTTGTGAGTAAAGATGACGTTCCCAAAGAGGGAAGATAGCCGATTTATGGGGTTCAGAGGCTCGTCTGTTTATCATCTCAACCCAGTATAATCAAGAAAGAAACAAGTACAACTCACCATTTCCGCTCCCTCATTCCGATAAATATGTGCCTGATCTGTCTCAAATTTATAGACCTGATCTTTATTAATCGTCTGCGTATGTCCATGACATTCTATCGTAAGTACACCTTCTGTTACTGTAATATACTCTCTTGTTTTTTCTCCATGACTCCCACTCATATAGACCCCACCAGGTTCTATGTCAATCCGATATACTTCTACGGAATGAGAATCTTCATAAGGAAAACACGTCCAGACTTTATACTGTCCTTCCAGTTCCTTTGTTGGAATAATTTCTTTTGGATTTACAAGGCAAAAATCTTCTCTTGGAGGATCAATAAGTGTCTGAAACTCTATACGGAGACCACTTGTAATCTTTCCAAGTACGCCAAGAGAGGGATTAGCTGTGCCTTTCTCAATCTGAGCGAGCATACTTTTGCTGACTCCAGTCTGCTCCGCAACCTCGCCCAGACTCATTCCTTTCGACTGGCGAACCTGCTTTAAATTAACTGCCACATTATGAGATAAATAATCCATGAAACTCCTCCTTTGTGTGATTTAATTTATCGGGTGAGTAGAGCAACAGACGAACCATGAGAATGAATTATTCTTTATCTGTAACTTTAGTCGCTGCGAGAAAAAGTCTTCTATGAAAAGCCTCTCATGAAAAGTTATTGTTTTTGACTCCGTTGCAAAAAACACAAAGTCGCAAAATCAATAACTTTTCATGAGAACTTTTCTAACATAAGTTTACTCACTCGCAGCTCCGAGGCCACAGATAAAGAATATTTTGATATTTTCTAAGTAATGTAGAAAATATCAATCCAAATTTCCAAATTGCCCTTTAATAAATCGAAATCACTAATTAATATTACCATAATATCAAAACAACCAGAAGCCTACAACTCAAATCCACATTAAGCTTCTAGTTATCGAAGGCAAAAATCATATCACCATACTTGAGCAACCACAACAAGGCTAACTGCTCACAACTCAAATCCTCGCAGGGCTTCTATTTATCAAAGACAGAAACCGGGAGAATCGTATACTAGCATCTGTGGCCTCGGAGCAAGGTTTGGATACGAGCGGGTAAGCGAGCATTCAAACCGCCATGACTAAAGTCACAGATGCTAGTATACGATTCTCCCGGTTTCGTCTGTTGTTACTCTCAAATAGAAGCCAGGACCCTGTCAATTGCTGCGTCAATAACCTTATCAAGTTCCTCATCGTCTGCTTCTGGCATCAGTGTTGCTGCGTCTTCATCAGAAATAAGTTCAACAAGATCACCGAAGGATTCCTTGTATTTTCTCTTACATACAACATAGAATACTACACCGAGTAAACTCCAAGCTCCTACCATTCCCCATTCAGGAAGGATCAGGCTTCCGCCGCTGCCCGGGATACAGTACATACATACCATGAATCCGGACATGATGACTGCCATTGTTCCGAAGAATTTATAAGCTGGAACTTTATATGGCCTTGGCATATCGGGTTCTTTTTTTCTTAATATCATAAAGGAAACCGCTACCATACAGTAAGCAAGACAGCATGCGAAGTTACCTGCATCAGAAATCCATACAAGAAGCTGTCTTCCGGCAAATGGAGCAAGCATTGTAAGGACACCAATAAGAATAAGTGCATTAATTGGCGTTTTATGTTTTGGATGAAGTTTTGCAAATGTTTTTGGAATCATATAGGATTCTGCCATGGAATACATTGCACGAGAACCACCAATTAAGAAGGAGTTCCAGGATGTGATAATACCGCACATACCACCGACAATAACTACTTTTGCCATGATTTTCATTCCAAATGCTGTTCCCATTGCATCGGCTGTAACAAGTCCGGTTGCTTCCTGTGATTTTATGATTGCACCTGAGTCAAGAACAAGTCCTACGGCGACAATTACAAGTGCATAGAAAACAACGGCTAAAATTACAGATAAAATAAGCATTTTACCGATTTTCTTTGGAGGAACATTAATTTCTTCTGCTGCCTGTGGAATAACGTCAAAACCAATAAAATAAAATGGTGACATTGCTGCAACACCGAGAATTGCTTTGATATTAAGTCCTGCGGTGTTTCCGACAAACATCTGTCCATCTAAATTATCCACAGTACCATTAATTACGGAAGCTACAATCAATAAAATTCCTGCACCACCGATGATACAGGTAAGTACCGTCTGTAAAATAGCGGCTGTTTTCGCTCCCATAATGTTAATCAGCATAATCAAAAATGCGACTATAATTGCAACTGCAAGCCATGAAGCATATACATCAAATCCTGCAACAGTATACAGATACCCTTTTAAAAATCCCGGCCACAGGTAAGTGATGATCGTTGGAAATGCACAAGCTTCAAAACACGCTACACTGACATATCCTAAAACGATTGCCCATGTACAGATAAAAGAACCTGTCGGACCCATTGCACGATGACTGAATACGTGTTCTCCACCACACTGTGGCATTGCGGCTGTCAGCTCTGCGTAAGTCAGGCCTACGAAGAAAATCATAACGCCGCCAAGACAAAATCCAAGTGCCGCTCCAAGAACGCCGCCCTTTTCAATCCAGTTTCCGGTTGATACAACCCAGCCCCATCCAATCATAGCTCCAAAGGCGATTACGAGGATATCCCAGGCACTAAATACTTTGTTAAATTCCGATTCTTTCTTGTTCATATCCTGTCCCTCCTATTCGTGAAATACTTTCTTTGCTACTTCTTCAATGAGTTCTGCAGTTCCGTCAACGCCTAAAAGACTGCTGTCGATCAGCATATCTCTGTTATGACGGTCACCACGGTTACTTCCTGTCAGAGCAAGATGTCTCTTATGATAACGTTTATCTTTTTCTGTAATAAATAACTTTGCATCCTCGGCAGAAAAGTTATGGCTCTTCATAACATTTTCAATTCGAACATCTTCCGGGGAATAAATAAAGATTCGCAGTATTGGTTTCTGCTCTTTTAAAATGTAATCAGCAGAACGTCCAATAATTACACAGGATTCTCTGTCTGCAAGTTTACGGATAATTGTTTTCTGGACGTGAATCGCACGCTGTGTTAAGTCTGCATATTTGGAGAAAGAACCACGAACATCACCTTCTGCTCCTTTTCCGGCAATTGTTCCACCTTCTTCTACCTTTTCCATGATTTCTTTAGGAATACCAACTTCCTTGATAATCTTATCAACCGTATCACGATCATAAAACTTTATTCCCAAATCCTTTGCAACTTTTCTTCCGATCATGTTGCCTTTCGCGCCATATTCGCATCCTATCGTAATAACAAGATGTGCCATATTTTTTTCCTCTCTAACTTCTATAATCTTTTAATATAAATGTCGGCTATAATGCTTACTTTATAAAAATGTCATCTTTAAAACTTTGTAACTATTCAGAATTCATTCGCCAAATATATCTGCGACGTTTCTATCTCTGTCTGCTTTTTCTGTTCTTTCAACTAGAAAAAGAAAAGGGCATCACAAACTCACTTGTGACACCCTTGCCTAATAACGTCTTAACATAATGCTTTTACAGCTTCTTCAATAATCGCACAAGCCTCATCGCACTGTTCTTCTGTAACAATCAGTGGTGGAATCATACGAATGACATGTGCCCCGATTGCTGTGATAAGAAGCTTTCTGTCAAGGCAGCCATGTTTTACTTCCACACCAGAAATCTCATCGTCAAATTCTACACCAACGAGGAGTCCCTGATGTCTTACTTCTTTTACATGTGGGAGTTTCTCTAATTTCGCTGCAAAATAATCTCCGACTTTCTTTGCATTTCCTGCTAAGTCTTTGTCGAGAAGCTCTTCTACTTCCGCTAAAGCTGCTGCACAACTGATTGGATGTCCACCAAAAGTTGTTCCGTGAGAACCAAGTGTAAATGCTTTGGATACTTCTTCTGTTGCACAGATAGCGCCGATTGGCATTCCGCCGCCAAGACCTTTTGCCATAGAAACGATATCTGGTTTTACTCCATAATTCATATAAGACATTACTGCTCCGGTTCTGCACCATCCAGTCTGTACCTCATCTAACAATAAGAGCATTCCCTTTTCATCACAGAATTCTCTAAGTCCTTTTAAGAACTCTGGTGTTGCAGGATGAACACCACCTTCGCCCTGTACCGGCTCAACCATGATAGCGATTGTATTCTCAGTACATGCATTCTTAAATGCTTCTAAATCATTATATGGCGCATAGGAGAAACCATAAGTCATCGGACCAAAACCAACCTGGCATCCATTACCCGGCTGACCTGTTGCGGACATGGCACCAAATGTTCTTCCGTGGAATCCCATCTTAGCAGTTACGATATGATATTTATTAGGGCCGTATTTTTCAATACCATATTTACGAGCCATCTTAATCATCGCTTCGTTCGCTTCTGTACCGGAGTTCTGATAAAAGATTTTATCCATTCCAAGAGTCTTACAAACCTTTTCAGCAAGTAATGCCTGTGGAATTGTGTAAGGATAATTAAATGTATGCATGATATCGTCTACCTGATCCTTAACTGCTGCAACAACCTTTGGATTTCTGTTACCAGCGTTATTTACAGCGATACCTGCATAAAAATCAAGATATGGTGTACCATTCTCATCGTAAATATACATTCCCTTTGCTGTCTCAGCTAAGAAATCAAAACGCTCGTAAGTCTCGATCATATATTTATTTACTTTGTCCTTAATATCCTGTACTGTAAGTCCTGTATCTTTTAATTTCATGATAAAATCCTCCTTATTATCTAAAACTTTCATTTTCTTTTTACAAACCGGTTTTTATCATATGGGAAATGACATCTTCCCCATGAAACAAAAAAAGCAAAGACACTTACAAATTGTTGTAAGCACCTTTGCTTTAACTGTCTATTATTTTGTACGCTTATACAATATCACGTCTCTCTTAATCTGTCAACAGGTAATTTAAAAAGATTTTTTGTAGGTTTCAGACCCTAAATTCGAATGTTTTTGGTTTTTCCATTGCATTTTGTCTATTATATTGTTCGTGCAATTTGACAGACGACCCCAGAATTACTACAAAGCCTTTCTATATATCTCAGCGATTTCTTCCTGCGTAAATACCACTGGATTGTTTGCTACGCCTGCGGCGGATACTTTCATGCAGTTTTCCGCCATCCACGGAATATCCTCCTCTGCGATGCCGAGGTCGGACAGTTTGCATTCTAAATCAATGGCTTTTAAGAGTTCACGGATTTTATCTGCACAGTCAGCTGCAGATTTTCCGCCAAAGATTTTCGCGATGTTTCCGAATTTTTCTTCGTCTCCTTTATAGGATGCATCAATGACTACTGGTGTTAAGGCTGCAAGTCCCTGGCCGTGTACGATGTTTTTCAGTCCGCTTGCTGGATGTTCCATTCCATGTGCGAGGGTTACTCCGGCTGTGTTGATTACCATACCGCCGATTGTACTTGCCATTGTGATATTTTCCCACTCTTTTTTGTTTCCAGTTCCGTTGTATACAGAAACAAGGTTATTCGCAATGAGTTCAATAGCGTATAAGCTCAGTGCATCTGTGAGTGGCTGTGCGATTTTGGATGTGTATGCTTCAATATTATGGCATAATGCGTCAAATGTAACGGATGCGAGTACTTTTTTCGGCATTGTCATCATACATTCCGGGTCTACGATGGACACTTTGGCTACGATGGCATTACAGCGGAGAGACTTTTTATCCCCGTTATCAGGATTGGTGAGAACAGCAAATCCATTTCCTTCTGAACCGGTACCGCAGGTTGTAGGGATGAGTACTAATGGCAGAGCATCATCGCTACGCAGGCGATTATAGATGTAATCGTTGATATCCCCATCATTTTTACTTAAAAATGCAATCGCTTTTGCACAGTCCATGATACTTCCACCACCGATGGCAACGACAACATCACAACCATTTGCCTTTGCAAAATCTGCGCCTTCCTGCGCTGTTGTTGTGAGTGGATTCTGGCTTACTTTGTCAAAAAGAACTGTTTCTAAACCTGCTGCTTTTAAGCTGTCGTTTACCTTATCATAAAGTCCAGACTTTTTTGCACTGCTTTTTCCAGTAACAATCAATGCTTTTTTACCATAAGGTCTGGTCAGTTCTCCTGTCTCTAAAACTTTTCCAGAACCAAATACAATGTTTACCGGCAGAAAATAATTAAATTCCATGATGCTTCCTTCTTTCTTTACTTTGCAAATATTATGTTTCTAAAATATATTTAACACCAGCTTTTATTTTTTGCCAGTATTTTTTTACTCATTTCTTCTATCTAAAATAGCCTTTGCCTTTGCTCCTGGTACACTTCCTGTAACTATTTCTGGTAATGCTTCTCTTAACATATCGAATTTCTCCTTAATTCTAAAAGAAAAAGGTGCAATCCCAGCGTTTGCTGTTATTGCACCTTTGCTTGTTTCCTATTTATTTTTGTTACTTATTTATTTCATGGCATTACTATAACACAATTCTTTGATATTGCCATCGTCACAATACACAAGGTTGTTGTGCAGCATTCATAATTGCTGTTTCATTCAAGGCAAAAGCAGAAGGACAGACGCCCGAGAAGAGAGCCTATGCCCTATATTTGTGACTTTCGTCGCGGCGGTTTGAATGCTCGCTTGCGCGCTCCCATTCAAACCTTGCTCCCAGGCCACAAATATAGGGGCAAGGTTCTCTTCTCGGGCTGTCTTTGGCTGGATTTTGTTTGAATTAGACAGGAAGGGATGAGATGCTGCGGGGAGGATGATTTGAGGATGAAAGTTGAGGGCTTTGATTTGATTCAGGCCAGCCACTGTCAGCCCTCAAATCAATCCCAAAAATTCATCAATCTGATATGCCATATACCAGTCGCTTCTATCTTTCGTAGAGTTGAGTGTTTTCCCCGTGATTTCAGCGATTTTTTTCAGATGATAGGAGACAGTATTTCTATGCAGATAGCATTCGGTTGCGACTTCCCCGATATTTCCGTTAGTTTCGAGGTAGCATTTTAAAATACGGATGTATTCGCTGCCGGTTTCCTGATCGAATCGCTCTAATTCGCCAAGCATTTTTTCTCGATACTTTTCCAGTTTTTTGATATTGCCGATTGAGAGCCAGAGTCTGCTTATGCCGAGTTCTTCTTCCTGACAGATATTTTTGCCTTTTTGTCTTCCCCAGCGACATAAATAGGATAAGTCTCTGTATTTTTCCCACAGGTTTTCTACCACAGTTTCTTCGTCACCGACTGCCATGTAAAGTTCTTTTTGCCGGGCAAAGCTTTCTGAAAATGTTTTTATCTGTTGGATTACATTTTCCCTTTCTGTGCCTGTAGGCATTTTTGCTACGAGTGTGATATACAAATCTCGCTGAAAAATGACGGAGAGTACCTTTTTCTCAGCAAATATTTGCTGGCACTGCCGGATAAAGCGGTAGAAGAACTGGGTATTGTCGAATTTATCGTCTGCCTGTATATCTTTATTGGCTGGGAAATAGCACTGAATCATGAAGAATTCTGTGTCTTTATGGATATGATTCTCATGCAAGACAGGCATATACTGTTGTTCTTCTTTACGGGAAAAGATTGCTTTCTGGAGTGCAGTTTCCAATCCGTCCTGCTCCTGCATCGTTTTATAGATCAGGTTACATAAATCTCTGTTAAAGTCTACGAGATGGACTTCCCACGGTAATGTAAAAACAGGGAATCCTGCTTCTTCACTGTATGCAATAACGCCCCTCGGTACTCTGGTGATGTATTTTCCAATATTAATAACCAGACCGCTTGCGCCTGTTTCATGCAGGCTTTTTACAAATCGGACGAGTGTCTCTTCGTCCTTTTCCCTGATTCCAGTTGTGATAATAAGCTCTCTGCCTTTTAAAAAAGAGACATAATCCATCTCCTCGACGGTATGTACCCAGTCAACGAGATTTCTTAAGCCTCTTCCTCCGGCAACCAGCTTCATATTGTAACGGTGTAATGCCACCTCATAGATTTCTTCCAATATTATCGCCATTGTTACCTCTTTTTTAGTTTCTTCTATAAGTCATTTCACAAAATACTGCCAGACAAATAATGATACATAGATTAGTAATTCACGTCTTGGAATATTAAATGCTTTGCAGTATTTATAGTATTGCCATAGTTCTTCTTCCTACTCCATAAACTTCGCCAGCACCGTCAAATCATAATCTGATACCAACATTCCATTCATGATAAGAGAATATTTAAGCTGTAATTTAAAATGTGCATCTCCGTGTAATACACGGATTTTCTTCGTGTCGGACACCAGTTCCATCGGGCCTGCCGGGGACTGATAGAGGCAGTTCTTGTTATGCTCTGTGTCAAATACGAGTACAGAGTTGAAGTTGCCCGCTCCAGTTTTGCGGAGTTCTACGTTACCCGGAGAGATGGTGAGGCGGTTTTTAATGACCGCCCCTTCTTCTGTCCGCTCTGAATAAAAAATGTAATGCACACCATTTTTATGAATATAACTTCCTTCGGTAACCAGAGTGACGGGTTCTTCCTGATCGAACCCTTTCTGGATACCTGTTATCGTAAGCCAGACCTTTCTTGCCATAACTTTACACGTCGTATCTGTTCATTGCAAGATCGATAAGTTTCTGGACAAGAGCCTTTTTGCTTAAACCTCTTGCTTCCCAGAGCATTGGATACATACTGATAGCTGTAAAGCCTGGAAGTGTATTGATTTCGTTAAATACAACCTCGTTTGTATCTTTTGTCAGGAAGAAGTCTACTCTTGATAATCCGGAGCAGTCTAATGCTTTAAAGATTGCTACGGCATCTTTGCGGATTTCTTCTGCTTTTCCTTCTGGAAGTTCAGGATCTACGACCGTTCTGGATTCTTCGTTGTTGTACTTCGCATCGTAGCTGTAGAATTCTTCAGCAGATAATACTTCGCCAACACCAGAAGCCTTAGGCTCATTCATTCCAAGAACACCACACTCAATCTCACGACCTACGATTGTCTCTTCCACTAAAATCTTAGAATCGTGTTTTGCTGCAAGATTCAGTGCATCAATCAGTTCCTCTCTGTTCTCTGCCTTGCTGACACCCTGAGAAGAACCAGCTTTAGAAGGCTTTACGAATACAGGATATGGAACACCTGCTTCTACTCTTGCCACTACTTCATCCATGTGTGTAAGTTCATGTCTTCTTACGCCAACAAACTTTGCCTGACGTACCCCGATGGAATCTACAACGATCTTAGTGTAGAACTTATCCATAGAACATGCAGAAGCTAACACGCCACATCCTACATATGGGATTGCTGCTAACTCTAAAAGCCCCTGAACCGTTCCGTCCTCTCCGTTCATTCCGTGAAGGACAGGGAAAACAACATCGATAGAAATACGATCAACCTTGCCGTCTCTTTCTAAGAGAAGTTCCTTTCTTCCTGTATCCGGGCAGATATAAGCACTCGTCTTACTATTTACCCAGGAACCATCCTCAAGATGATCCAGTCTGTCAACTAACTTCCACTGTCCATCCTTTGTGATTCCTACCATAATTACGTTATAAAGATCTTTATCAATGTTTTCGATTACTGTTTTTGCTGAAACGAGAGAAACATCATGTTCAGAGGATTTTCCTCCCATAAGCACTACTATATTTTTATTAGCCAATATAATTCATCCTTTCAAAAGCTCATTTTAATTCATTTCACGCCTTATTCTAGCACATTGAAAAGCTTTTGAACACTGGATTTTAAAATAATTAAGATGTAACATTTACAAAAATTTTCCCTTTTTACGGCAAAATCCGCACTAACTTCTCATATTTCATGAAATCCTCTCTGGTAATTCCACACTCTCCAATTTCCCGGGGATTCTTTACACCTTTCTTTCCATCCGCATGATAATCGGAACCGCCGGAAATAATTAAGCCACGGCCTGCATAACGTTCTATCACTTCTTTTTTTATCTCGTCCTTTGTCATCGTGCCGCCGTAACTGGTCTTATCATATGTGTAAGAAGCTTCGATTCCATCAAGTCCAGCTTCAATTAAAACCTCTATAAATTCCTGTCTGGACATCTCTTTTCCTTTATAAGATACCGGCTCAGAAATAAGATACGGATGCGCCAGTATAATGATACCGCCAAGTTTATGAATCTCTTTGATAACAGAAACTGCATCCGGCTTCTCTCTCTTCACGCTAACTTCCTTACTGTTTTTCACATATAACTTTGCTTCTTTCCAGCTTTCCATATAGCCTTTTCTCGCCATAAGTTCAAAAATCATTTTCTTTTGAACAAACTGCTCCTGGACTGGGTAACCGTTATTCTGAAGAACTTCCTCCCAGGTCATTTCCATTCCCTGCTCGTTCAGAAGATCAATCAGCTTACGGTAACTGTTGACCTTACTGTTAATCGTAAATTCATCTAATTCTTTAAAATATGGGGCATTCCAGTCACAGCCAAGACAGACAAGATGTACATCATCAATATATGTCTCACAGGAAATCTCAATTCCTCTGAGAAGTTCAACTCCAATACCTTTTGCGTAGGCCGTAATCTCCTGTCTTTTGCCCCCGCCTAACTCTATCATCTCTGGCGGAACAATATCATGGTCTGTTATTGCCAAAATCTTCACACCGCGATGTACCGCGTGTCGAATATACTCTACAGGACTGTCATTTCCATCAGAACGATTGGTATGTCCATGTAAATCACATTCATAATTTGCCAGCATACTTTTCCCTCCCTGAAAACGTGTATTTTAAACTAGAAACTTGTTCTCTTTCCCGAAAATACTTCCAGATGCTTCTTCACTTCTTCTTTTACCGCATTTTCCACTTCGGTATCAAATGGAATCGGCGCAAACTTTTCACCGGAAAGAATGAGTTCTTTTGTCTTATCAAGGTACGCATTCTTCACTAATGTAGAAATGTTTACCTTTCTTCCGCCAAGTTCGATAAGACGGGTAAATGTTTCTGCAGATAATCCAGAACCGCCGTGAATTACGACTGGAGTTTTTTCTTTTCCAAGTTTCTCAACGAGTTCAAAATTAATTTTAGGAACACCGTGATAAATACCATGCGCTGTACCGATTGCCGGTGCTACCGCATCAATCTGGGAGCGCTCTACAAATTCCATCGTCTCTTCAAAGTCAGCACCAACGGCTTCATCACTTACAATGTCTTCTTCCACACCGGAAATAACTCCGATTTCTCCCTCAATCGCAACATTCCTGCTATGTGCATATTCTGCCATCTCTCTTGTATTTGCGATATTTTCTTCAAATGGCAGATGAGAAAAGTCCATCATAATGCTGTCCCATCCAGTATCTGCACAAAGCTTTCCAAGTTCTTTATTACGGCAGTGATCAAGATGTAATGCAACTTCTATTTTCGCACCTTTTCTCGCAGCGTCCACAATATCATAAAGCTTCTGTGCTCCAAAATGTTCTACTGTCCCTGCAGATGTCTGGATAATCAGGTTAACACCGATTTCCTCTGCTGCTTTTACTGCTGCCTCTGCTGTCAGATAATTAAAAATATTTACTGCTCCTACTGCGATATTCTCTTCTTTTGCCTTTAACAGCACATTCATAAATCTGTTATTTTTCATGATGTTTCCTCCTTATTTTGTCATGCACTCTCGGAATCTTTTTGTGCTTGATTTTGTAAGAAGATTTTTGTCAGTTGTGCCCAGATTTTTGAGGTGTATGCGAGTGCGCACGTTGATGAGATCCGGGTGCAGCTGGCGGAAAATCAGCCGTAAAATCAAGTGTGGGAAAGACTCCACGAGTACATATTCCCATAACAATATTTAACTTATATTCTCTTTTGATAGTCTCATAATATCATACTTGTATATACAAGTCAATATATAAATTCACACTACAGCATATTTAAAGAATACTTTCTGCAAATTGAGGCGTGAAGGTTGTAGGAATGATTTTTCAAACACGCTCTGACGCTATTCTTTCTAATCATTAATACATCTATTCTATCGTCTTTATTCCTCATACTGTAAACGGATTTTAATTCGGTCTCCACGAAATACGACTTTCGTATATTCATATGGGCGGCTAATCTCATCATAAAGAACATCCCTTAACAATAATAATGGGTGACCTTTTTCTACCGCTAAAAGTTCTGCTTCTTCGTTAGAAGCAACCACAGATTCTAATGTTTCGGATACTTTCTTTTTGTGAATCCCATAGTTCTCGCTCAAAAGCACACAAAGCTGTTCTTTCTCTAACATCTCTACTGTTAGCTTTTCTTTGTATCTTGCATTAATATAAGATATATGAAGACTGATCGGATCTCCCTTAATATAACGAACTCTCTTAATCTTAAATACAGACTCTCCCGGTAAAAGATTGAGCTTTTTAGCTACTGTCTCACTTGAACGCTCTTCCTGACATTCAACAATCCTTGTCTCAACCTCATATCCCATCTTCTCTAACTGCTCACGGATACCGATATAGGATGGACTGACTGTCACAATCTTCTCTGCAACAAACGTTCCCTTTCCCTGCACTCTGTAAAGAAGGCCTTCTTTTACCAGATCGGTAAGTACAGAACGGACCGTCATTCTGCTCAGTCCATAAATAGAACTCAATTCATTCTCTGATGGAATCTTTTCATTCGCTTTCCACTTTTCAGAATCTATTGCATCAACGAGAATATCTTTTAACTGTTGGTACAATGGTTTTGGACTATTTTTCTCTAACATATTTTTCTCCTTACCTGTACAATCTTATAATAAACTATAAAATAATATCTAATAATAGTCAAGTTATACTAATATATCTGACATTTTTTCATAGTTATCTGTAATATAATTTATAAATAAATGAATAAATATATCAAAAAGCCGCGCCCAGGCACATGATACCCAGGCGCGGCTTTTCATTCTTTTTAAAAATCAGATATACTAAATACGATTATTTAAATGCTATTATTTTTTAGAAAATCTTCTTATCTAAAGCATCATATACATCACAAAATCTCTTATAAGCCGCATCATAGGCTGCGTAGTTATCTGGATTAGGGGTGTATTCTTTTGTAGTTCTGGCTACTTTTGCTGCCTCATGACAGTCTTTATAAGCGCCTACTCCAACACCTGCGTAAAGAGCTGCTCCAAGACATCCTGCCTCTCCATTTTCAAGAATCTGGATTGGATGTTTGAAAATGTCTGCCATCATCTGACACCATAATGGGGATTTTGCAGCACCACCGGCCAGGCGAATCTTGTCAATCTTAATTCCAGAATTTTCCTCTGCACGAATAATATCATACATTTCATAACAGATTCCTTCCATAACGGCGCGGGCCATGTCTGCTTTTCTTGTTCCAAGTGTCATTCCTACAAAAGTTCCTCTTGCTTTTCCATTGATTCTTGCTCCTCCAGCACCCTGAAGAAATGAAAGGAAGGTAATACCATTTGCTCCAATCGGTGAAGTTGCGATCTGTTTATTAATTAAATCATATGGGTCTTCTCCCTGTTCTTTTGCCATGAGTTTTTCATAGTCGCAGAACGTATCTCTATACCAGCGGTATGAGGAAGCAGCGGTATTGGAAAATGCTTCAATGGTGAAGTTTCCGCATCCATGATTTCCTTTTACTACAAGTCTTTCTTTTGGATCACGAATGGATTTATCAGATACTACGAAACAGGAGCCAAATGTTCCCATTACCAAAACAGCAGTTCCGTCATCAACTGCGCCCGCACCGAATGTACAGCAGTTCTGGTCATGTGCGCCCATACAGATTGGTGTGCCTACTGGAAGTCCTGACTTTTCCGAAACTTCTTTTCCGATATGACCTACAACTTTTCCTGGTTCTTTCACGATCTTTGCACGTTTTGAAAGGTCGATTCCCAAAATATCATGCATTTCTTTTGACCAGCACTCGTTATCAATATCCATCATTCCCTCACGGCTTGCAGAAGAATAATCGGTATAGTAATCATCTGCTCCGAACTGTTTTAAGAAATAGTCCTGCATTGTGGAGAATAATGCTGTCTTTTCCCAGTTTTCCGGCTCATGTAATTTCAGCCATGCCAGTTTTGCATTGGAAAAAGTAGTTCCTACCGGGTCACCTGTCTGTTTGTAGATCTCGCTTCTTGGAATACGGCTTGTCAGGTATTCAATACCTTCGCCCTCACCTCGAAGATCCTGCCATCCAACCCAAGGTCTTAATAATTCGCCGTTCTCATCTAACATTCCGATTACGGAACCCTGGCTTGAGAATCCAAATCCAATAATATCTTCCGGATTAATTCCAGATTTATTAATTGCTGTCTTGATACTGTCATAAAAGTTAGGAAGTAAGTCTTCCGTAGTCTGCTCTACCCATCCTGGTTCTGGATAATAAGAAGGATATTCACGATAATCGCTTCCTACTAACTTTCCATCAAGATCAAAGATACATGTTTTACAACCTGTAGTTCCCCCGTCTAATCCTACTAAATACTGTGCCATATGTAACTCCTCCCTATTCAATTAACGTCTCCGTAAATGAACGAATACCTCCTCCAAAGATATATCGTTTGTATCTCTACTGGTATTTCCCTTATACCTTATCTCGGTTCAAGCACCTTATATTGTCCTTATGTATAAACCGTATTTTTTCTTAATATATCGGCCTGCCGCCTTATATTAAATTATCGGCTTATTCTTATTTATCTCCTGTATACGCTGGTATTAAGCCGATTTTTCTTAAATCATCTACTGCATCAAGGATTTCTACTGCGGCTCTTGTTCCAATCAATTCAGCCCCCGCCTGAATGAAACAGAACGCATTCTGTGGTCTTGGGTCCTTCACTCCCGCAACCTTTACCTTTGTCTTTGTTCCCTTTACTGCATCTACCATGAGCATAACATCCTGAACAGATGGCCCGCCATACTGGCCTGTAGATGTTTTAACCCAGTCAATTCCTGCTTCACAGACTAACTTTGTTGCCGTCACGATTTCCTCTTTTGTAAGGAAACAGGTCTCAATAATCATTTTTGTCATTACGCCCTGTGCGGCATCCACATACTCTTTAAATTCTGCAAGAATCTTATCGTATTTTTTATCTTTTAAATCTCCAACGTTCATACAGTTATCAAGTACTGTTGCTCCTAAACGTACCGCTTCAGCTGTCTCAAAAGCCTTAACTGCACTTGACTGCTGGCCAAATGGGAATCCGATCGCTGCTCCGACCATGATATCTGTTCCCTTTAACTCTTCTGCTACAATTGGAGTCCATTCAGAAGATGAAAAACAAAATGCTTTACAGTTATATTCTTTTGCAATCTGACACCCTCTTCTGATGTCTGCTTCTGTTGACTGTTTTGGTAATACAGAGAAATCAAATAATTTACCCATATCCCATTTTGTCATTTTAGATAAATCAACCATAACTTTGCCCTCCCGTTTTCATATCTTCAAATCATCTATACTTTGCTGTTATTTATTCTCCTTCATATGGAGGAATAATTCCAATCTTTCTCATTGTATCAAAGGAATCAATAATCTGTGGAGCCTGTCTTGTTCCGATAAGGTCTGCTCCTGCTCTTAAGAATACATATGCGTTCTGTGGTCTTGGATCTTTTACACCAGATACTTTTACTCTTGTATTTGTTCCCTTACAGCAGTCAGCCATTAAGATTACCTGCTCGAGAGTTGGTCCTGCATACTGTCCTGTGGAAGATTTAACCCAGTCAATTCCAGCCTCAATACAAAGCTCACATGCTGCCTTAATCTCGTCATCTGTCAGGTAGCATACTTCAATAATCATCTTCGTCATTACGCCCTGTGCAGCTTCTACATACTCTTTAAATTCCTGTTTAATCTCATCGTATCTTTTATCTTTTAATGCTCCAACATTCATACAGTTATCAAGCACTGTTGCACCCATACGAACGGCTTCTTCTGTCTCAAATGCTTTTACTGCACTTGTCTGCTGTCCAAATGGGAATCCGATCGCTGCTCCAACCAGGATATCCGTTCCCTTTAATTCTTCTGCTACAATTGGAGTCCAATAAGAAGATGAAAAACAAAATGCCTTACAATTATACTTAATTGCTTCTTTACAGCAGTCACGGATAGTCTGCTCTGTTGTCTGTTTCGGTAAAATAGCATAGTCAAAACACTTTCCTACTTCTTTTTTGGATTTAATCTTTGAAAAATCAATCATTTGTTACCCTCCTCATTTTTTAAAAATTCTTTTATACCCCCATAAACTCCATCTGCATCTAACTTATAATAAGCCATCAGTTCATTATAAGGGCCATTGCTGGCATAGCAGTGCGGAATTCCATGCATTTTTATCGGAACGTTTATACCATTATCATTCAATGTTTCCATGACAATTGTTCCCAATCCACCTTTGATATAATGTTCCTCTATCGTCATGACTCTGCCTGTTTTCTTTACAGAATCACAAATAAGCTCTGCATCAATCGGCCACACAGTCGGCATTCCTATATGTTCCACCTGGATGCCTTCCTCTTCTAATCGCTCTACTGCCTCCATTGCTGCCATTGTCATTGAACCTGTCGTGATTAACGTAAGTGCCTCGCCTTCTGTAATCTTACGTCCTTTTCCAATGACAAATGGTTCTTTTTCAAAAAGTACCGGAATCTTTGGATTTCCGATTCGCATATAAACCGGGCCATTCATGGAAAGCATTGCCTTTACTGCTTCTTCAATCTCATATGGATCCTGCGGTGCTAAAATAGTAACTCCCGGAATCATTCGAACAATTGCAAAATCTTCTAACGAATGATGTGTCGCACCAAGATCGGAATAAGTGATTCCACAGTTTCGACCTACTACCTTTACATTCTGGTTCATGTATCCAAGATCATTTCGAAACATTTCAAATGGCCTTGCCGTTACAAACGGTGCGATTGCACAAAAAACAGGTACTTTTCCTGTAGTGGCCAGTCCAGAGGAAATTCCGATGACTCCCTGTTCCATGATTCCACATTCAAAATATCTGTCTGGATATTTCTCAATGAATTCTCCAAATCCAGAACTTTTACCACTGTCGGCAGAAAGAACAACAATATCCTCATTCTTTTCCGCCTCCTGTGTCACAGCTTTTCCAAATGTTTTTCTCGGGTCCATGTAATTATCAAATTTCATCTTCATACCCCCTAAGCTGTTCCATCAAATCTTTTTCTAATGCATCACAATCTTCCTTACTTGGATTCCAGTAATGATAGGACGCCTTGCCTTCTCCTTCTTTCAGTCCCTTTGCCTTTACGGTATGAGCAACAATCATAGATGGTTTTCCTTCTTCAAATGGTAATGCATCAAATGCTTCCACGATTTCATCCATATTGTTTCCATCAATTTCTCTTACCGCCCAGCCAAATTCTCTAAACTTATCTCCAATTGGAGTAAAATCCATTACATCGGTAACCTTACCACTAATCTGTAATCCGTTAAAATCTACAATTGCTGTAAGATTATCCAGTTTATAATGCGCTGCTGCCGCTGCTGCTTCCCAGTTAGAACCTTCCGCTAATTCGCCATCTCCTAAAATGGTGTATACCTTAGATGGCTTCTTATCCAGCTGTAATCCCATTGCCATTCCTGTCGCAATAGAAAGGCCATGCCCCAACGCACCAGTACTTGCCTCTACTCCTGGAAGCTTATGCATATTCGGATGTCCTGCCAGCTTAGAATGTAAATGTCCGTATGTATCCAGAATTTCTTTTGGAAAATATCCTTTTTCAGCTAAGACTGCGTACTGTACCATACTCTTATGTCCTGCTGATAAAAGGAACCTGTCCCTGTCCTCCCAATCAGGCTTCTCTGGATTTACATTCATCTTGTAAAAATATAATGCGGTAACCATATCTATAGAAGAATACGTTCCTCCAATATGACCATGACCACTGGCTCTCAACATTCGAACTACATTCAGCCTGCATTTCGCTGCTGTTTCTTTCAAACAGCGTATAGTCTCCCTTCTCATCTTTCTCCCCCTCCAACACCTTAAATATTCCGTGTCGTTCTTGTATATACAACTATATGCCACATTATACAAAATGTCAAGGTTTTTTCATTAGATTTTATATTTTATATGAATTTTTATACATACTCCTCCTTAAAAGCATCCTGAAAGCAAAAAATCAACAAATAACATGCCTCTCTCTCATCCCTCTATTTTTTCCTAGCCCTTTAATAATTTTTTCTCCATACAAGAGCAGGTCCCAGAGAAGGACAATATATAAAAATGTGCCTTTGAGCAAGCTCTTAACACGAGTGCGATAAGCAAGTGTTAAGAGTGCAGTGAAACGAAGCATTTTTATATATTGTCCTTCTCTGGGACCGTCTGTTTATTCTAAAAAATTACAAAAGGGCCAGGTACTACATTACCTGACCCTTTTAATTATTCAATTAATCTAAAATTAGAATAATTAACTCATATTATTTGTTGATGCTCCAATACCATCCATATGCATTACGGAAAGCCTTCACATCACTGCTGGAAAGGGAGCTTACCATCTGACTGATATAGCTGTATGTCTCAGGACGCTGGCTCTTTAATGCAGATGGATTCTCTGTGTAATCACGGAATGATTCTGCAAAGTATTCTGCTGTATCCTGTGTTACATATGCTTTATTGTTGCCTACATAAGCGGACTTCTCTTCATTATAAATTCTTGTAAATTCTGAGGACTGATCAATCTTCTTATCATTGCGTCCCTTTAATGCAGATACAAAATGACCTAACTCATGGAGTAAGTATGAGGACTGACCTCTCTTTAACTGGATATTATGATTCTTTGTACTAAACACACCAGTTGTTGCTAATGCGGAATTAATCTTAAATTCAAATCCAAGGTTTACAAAGGCATCATAAACTTTAGAATCTACATGGCCTTTAATATCACTGAACTTGGAAATTGCAAATCCTGAACTGGAAACTGCTGTAGAAGCTCCTACAGAAGCAGCATTATTCGTTGTAGTTGTTGTAGTTGTTCCAAATGTCTGAGTTGTTGTCTTAACAGTTGTAACTACTGTAGTCCGAATTGTCTGTACTTTGGATTTCTTCTTAGTAGATGTCTTCTCTGTAGTCTGAACAGTTGTCTCTGTTACAGTCTGTACGGTAGCTGTCTTCTTTGTACTCTTCTTCTTAGAAGTCTTCTTCTTTGTCGTTGTTTTAGTCTTTTTCGCTGCTTTCTTTAAAGTCTTCTTCTTTGTCGTTGTCTTAGTTGACTTCTTAACAGAAACCTTTGGTGCGCTGGCTAATGGTACTTCTTCTTCACCAGCTACGATCTCATCTGTACCTGTCTCCGGCATAGTATCTGTGATATCTGCAACTGTTAATCCTGTACCGCCATTACCTGTATAAAAAATAACACCCGCACATAAAACAAGAGCTACTACTAAATAAGCTGCAGAAGCTAAAAACGACTTGTTACTTCTTTTCTTCATAAAAACTCCTCCTTTTCTGATAAGTGCCTCGCTTATGGCATTATCAAATGTTACGAGTTTATTATGAGAATATGCGGGGATGAGGACTATGTCCTCTTAATTCTACAAAAAAACCGCCTATATCTCTAGCAGATACACGCGGCCACTCATAATATTCGATAATATTATCCATACGCATCAAAACGCGGCAACCGGCTGTCATAGGCTATGCCCTTAGACCCTTGGCTTTGCGTCCCCTGCTTTCACAAGGTTTGCCCACTAGAACATATTAATTTATTATTTTTATAATAACACAGAGGATTCGTCACGTCAATATTTTTTCCCAAATCCGTACTAATTGTACACCTTTAAAAGTTATCCACCATACTAGAGCGTGTTTGAAAAATGCTTTCTGCAAGATGTGCGTCGCAATTTGCGGGAGATTTCGCCTGAATGAGGGCGGCGTAGCGGGCTACGTCAACTGAATGAAGGCAAAATATACCGTAAATTGAGGCGTGCAGGTTGCTGGAATGATTTTTCAAACACGCTCTAAAAGCTTTTGTGCCATTAATTCCGGAGCCGTTGCATAATCCAGTGCCGTCTCCCTCGTTATTTTCCCTTCTTTATATAACTTTGTAATATACGAATCCATTGAGAACATTTTCTCCTGCCCAGAAGAACCGATGAGTCCATCTATCTGATGCACTTTATTATCTCGAATCATATTTTTAATCGCACGGTTGACTGTCATAAGTTCAAATGCCGGAATGAGTTTCCCTTCTTTATCTGGTAAAAGCTGCTGGGAAACAACCGCATTCAGTACGGAGGCAAGCTGTACGATAATCTGTCTTTGCTGATTAGCCGGAAATACGTCAATAATTCGGTCTACCGCGTTGGCTGCCCCCAGTGTATGAAGTGTAGAAAAAACAAGATGTCCCGTTTCTGCGGCTGTCATCGCAATATTAATAGTCTCATAGTCACGCATCTCTCCAAGGAGGATAACATCGGGGCTCTGACGAAGAGAAGCCCTGAGCGCTACTTTATAGCTTTCTGTATCAGAACTCACCTCACGCTGGCTTACAATACTCTTTTTATGACGATGCAAAAATTCCAGAGGGTCTTCCAATGTAATGATATGTTCTTCCCTCGTGCTGTTAATCTGTTCAATCAGACAGGCAAGTGTTGTAGACTTTCCACTTCCTGCGGAACCTGTTACAAGAACAAGACCCTTTCTGTATTCTGCAAGCTGCATAATCTGAGATGGGATACTAAGCTCTTCTGGATTTGGAAGCCGGAATGCAATCAGACGGATTACTGCTGCCAGAGAGCCTCTCTGACGGTAAGTAGAAACACGGAATCTTCCTAAGTTTGGAATAGAGAAGGAAAAGTCATCATCTCCATTTTTCTCTAATGTTTCTATCTTTCTTTCCTGTGCAATCACATAAATATCTTCTATTAACTTACGGGTATCTTCTGGCATCAGACGATCCCCCACCCTTATCATCTTTCGATTAATTTTATAAGTTAAAGGTAATCCGGCTACGATAAATAAATCAGATGCACCCTTTCCCGTTGCTTCCTGTAAATATTCCTGTATTCCCATTTCGTCTCCCCTCCAATGTTATAATGTTATTCGCCACTCTGATATACATCCAGAGAATCATCGGCCTGCCAGTCATCTGATGAGCAAAGTTTCCATTTTTGTATGTAATACTGTGGATAACCTCCTGTTTCATCTAGCTGTAATGTAACAACGAGCTGCTGGCTCTTTGAAACGCTTTCTGTCAACTTTATCTGGCTTTTCGCAACTTTTTTAATATCCTTCTGAGACTGCTTCTGCATATTCTTTACAGTTTTCACTTTTATCTTTTTCTCGGTACTCTTAGTCTCCGCAGTTTTTATTTCTGCTTTTTTTTGACTACTCTTAGCCTCTGTAGTTTTTGTTTCTGCTTTTTCCCGAAGTTCCTGATTCTTCTTCGCCAGCTGCTCCTGCACATTATTCACTGCCTCGTAATATTGTGTGGTATGCTTTGCTGTCTTTTTACTAAGAGAATAGTCTGAAACTGCATTTTCCAGAGACAGAACAGCAAATGCAGCAAGGCAAATATTCATAAAAATTAAAATGATAAGTGAGATACCGACATTCATTACAGGGATTTCTCTTTTCTTCATTGTCTATCCTTCTTCTCTTTCATCTATGATATTTTCTTTTTATGTAAAATATTTATATTTTCTACTGTTACACCAAAATCTTTCCATAAATATTTATTATTTGACCCATCTTTTTCAAATCTCTATTCTTTGATACATCCTTCCAAAAACTTTCATTCTGGAATGTACTTGTCCATGATATCTCGTTCTTTTACGGTATATAAATACTCAGGTTCAAATGATAGATTTCTTCTTTTTTCGAACTTTCTCCTTTAGAATTTTCTCCAGAATACACCGCAATTTTTACCTTTTTTAAATCGTCTTCCTGCGCCTGATTCTGTGCCTGCGTTACTTCCAGCCAGTACATCTTTTCTTCTTTATCACACTGATTCCAGTCTTTATCATAATAAACAGAAATATTATCCAGAGAATCTATATCCTTTTCTAAAATTTCTGCCATAGATGCCGCTTCCTGCTGAGCCTGATACAGATTTTTTGCATCCTGACTCATATTGTGGGACTTTACAAAAAACTGTATACAAATTCCCGCTGTAATGGAAAAAAATAAAATACAGATCATTAATTCAATTAAAAATAATCCCGATCTGGAATGTCTTACTCGTTTCATTTGCTATCTTCCCCGTATATTCTTATATACAATAATTCTTCTTGTCCGTCTCCGCTAAGTTCTATCTGCAACAAATCCTCCTTTTGCTTCGTAACAGAAAATGTATCTGCTGAAACAAGTTCCTGCCCGCTGTTCCAGACAACATCACGCCCTTTTTTTGTAAAAAGTTCCCGCAGCTTGCCTTTATACAAATAAATGTATGTCACATAGTCGCTATCGCCCTCTTCATAAAGTGCAATTACTGTCTGCCCGTCTTGTGAAAGAACTTCTACCTGAGATTCACTGCTGTACTCCCGCACCTTTTCCTGCAAATACGTTGCCGCTGTCCGAATAGTATAATTCTGCTTTAATCCATCCGTTGTATCCTGGTATACATGGGCACCGGAAAGAACCAATGCCAGTGCACAAAATCCAAAAAGAAGAATAAAAATCAAAGGAAAAACCGTATCAATTGTATGTATTTGTTTTTGTTTATTGTTCATAGTGCTTCCCTTTTCTTTTTATTATAGTTATTTTTATACTTTTACTCTCATGATTTTAACTTATTGACTTTTTCCCTTCTAAATTTCAATTCTCCTACTTTTTATCTTCGATTTAATAAATTCTTAATTTCATAATTATCTTTGATTCAATAAGTTTTTGCCCTCATAATTTTTCTTCTTCATTTTTTACTTTCCTGTAAAGGTATCACTTTGACCTCCGGTCTGATGTTTTTAGCAATAATCTCATAGGTCACTTTATACTTGCTTTCATCCCATGTGATTCCATAATGCTTTTTCAGATAATCAAGTGAATCTGGATAGGCTCCCTCTACAGAATAACAATGTACTGCTGACTGAACTACTGCATTTTTCAGGCTTTCCTGCTCTTTTTGTGCTGTAGCATTCGTCACAGAATTCACTCCATAAAATAACATTACCATCATCAAAATGAAAATGCATACCGGCAAAATATATCCTTTTTTATAATCTTTTTTCTTTTTTTCTACATTCTGTTCCATCGTAATTCATCACCTGCTATCCAATCACAGAAAGTATCCCCATAAGAGGCATCATTACGGATAGTAACATTCCTCCGACAAGCACAGAAAGCACAATGACAAGTGTTGGTTCAATAACTGATACAAAATTCTGAATATCTGCAGTTACTTCACCATCAATCTGTACTGCAATTTTAGAAAGTGCCTGATCTGCCTCTCCCGTTCTTTCTGCAATCATGATCATCCTTGACTGAAGCGGGGAATAAATTTCTGTTTCCCTGATTACTTTAGAAAAAGACTCTCCTTCAAACATTTTTTCTTTGCAGTTCATTAACTTTTGCTTCGTTTCCTCATCATTTTCAAGCAAGGTTGCTGCCATGTCAAAGGAACGTCCATAATCCATACCGCTCTGTAATGCCATAGAAAAAGCAGACGATACTCTGGCACTGTTCAGTCTTTTTACAATAGACTTTGTAGAAAAAACCTTTCCTGTCAGTCTGCGTAATGCCACATTTCCTTTTGTTGTTTTTAAGAGCCACCATACCCCGACTACAAATACGCAAAGAAGTACTGTCGGAATAATCCAGTACTGTTTCAAAGCTTCTCCTGCCTTTAAAAGGACGGCACCTGGCCCAGTAATCTGCGTCCCAAGCTGCTCATACACCTGATTAAATACCGGTACAACCTTTACAACCATCACGAGCATAATTGCAAGAAGCATACATAGAATCATTAAAGGATAAGAAATCGCACTCTTAATATCCTGCATCGTATTCTCTTCCCGCTCATAATATGCGGCAAGCCCTTTCATCACAACATCCAGATTACCTGTTTCCTCTCCTATTTTCGTCATTTGAATCACATAACTTGGAAAAAGTCCAGTTTTTGTAAGTGCCTCATGAAAGATACCTGTTTCTTCAAGACACATTCTCATATCCTCATACATTTTTTTATATTCTGTATTGTGCGGCTCTACATCCTCTTCCATAATGGAAATACCTTCAAGCATTGATAATCCCGACTCCAGAATCATCCCGCTCTGCTCACAAAATACAGCCACTTCGCTATTTGATAACATTTTGTGTCCTTTCATATGTATTTATTTTATATTTATCTTGTAATCATTTACAAATCAAAAATATTTGCAAATTCTCATTTAAATTATCCGCCTTATAGAAACCAGCTCTTTTAGACTCAAATAATCGCTTAAGTAATTCAAGAATGCCGGGGCATTCTTGAATTAGACAATAATACTTTTTAGTAATCTGTTTTAATGTATATATTCTATATTATAATTTGAGGAATCGGTGATAAAATCCTGAATTCCTTCGCCGCCTCCTGCTGCAAAAGTCGGATCCATCATCGTCCAGTTCTTTCCGTCAAATTTAATGACGTTATCTACCCAGCCCTGCTCATCTAAATAAGTACTGATCCATGCATGGTAAATGTTCGTTGCATAGCCAATATCAAGGCGCGTCGGAATTCCCGAAGAGCGTAGCATTGCTGTCATCAGCGCCGCATAGTCAAAACAGATTCCTTTTTTGGTCTTCAGTGTGTCATCCACATTCGGCAGATAACCACTTTTTACCGTTGCTGCCTTTTCATCGTCATAAACAATATTCTTTATAACATACTCATACACTTCCTGCACTGCCTCAATCTCCGTCTTACCTTTTGTAAGCTTCTTCGCCAGCGCAACAGTCTTTGTATTCTCATCAAAATTCACATACTGATTAGAATATAAAAACGGAAGAACTTCATTCTCCAGTGTCACATCTACTATCTTGGTAAAAACAACAGCATATCGGTTATCTCCCACATTCTCATATGCTGTTACTGCATAACTTCCATCTCCGGCAGTCAGCGGTAAAGCGTTGTATTTCCCATCTGGGTCAAAATAATATCGATACGGAATGTTATCGCCGCCCTCTACCTGAATCAACAGCTTGTCTGCACTCCCCGTATACGCTGCCATAAAATATCCCTGATCTGTATGCGATAAATCAAGCTTCACGCCCTCATGTTCTTCTGTCACTTTTCCATCTGCCTGTGGAAGAAAAATCTTTCCTTTATGATAGTAATTCGGAACAGAGCTGGAACTCTCCTGTTGCTCTGTTCCTGACTCTGATGTTCCAGTCCCAGAAGTCCCACATCCTGCCAGGCAAAATATAAGTAAAAAAATGTTTCCCATCCATAATAAACGAGAAATGATCTGTTTTTTATTCTTCATTCTCACGTTACCGTCCTATGATAATGTTACTTAAGATTATACCGCATTTGGTGGAAAGTTCCAAGAAATAAACAGATGTTTTTGCCGGCTTGCTAAAGCTATTGGTAACGAAGAAAGCATCCGAAGAATGTATTGGTTTTATTCTGTTGTGCTAAACGCTCCTTTTCGCCCAATAGGGCAGAAACTTCTTTAATTTGGTGAAATAATGTTTTGTTTTTTTCAGCCATTTTCCCTGAGTTAATTCTGTGATCTTTTTCCACTGTTTTTTTCCGCTTTCGGAGAGGGTAAAGTTTTTTTCCGGGGTGTAGCAGAGGTTGGGATAGAATGCACACCACCAGTTATGTCCGGCAGCTTTGCCAATATCTACCCGGAGTGCCTGATATTCTCCCGCGGGGAAAATGGCAGTTCCGTAATGGCGTATTGGAAATCTTTCTTTGGTAAAGTAGACACGGACAGGCTTCCCGTCTGAAGCGTTCGCTGCTACCTGTGCGATTTCTTCTGTTTTTTCTGCAAGATTCTGTTTCAATTCCTGTGCAGAATCTGCTCTGTATACATCCTCCTTTACATAACGCAGTACCGCATCTCTGACAATAAGCTTTCTTTTCTGGGCTTCCTTTTTATCAGAATCTGCTCTCACATGAAATCGCAGAGTGTTATCGTATATTGGACCAGTTTGTTCTAAATATACCTGATATAGCAGGCTGTAACTAAATAGTAAACATATTAAAAGTGTGAATGATATTGTTATTTTATTAAAAGTCTTCATAGGTGGAGTATTACCATTTAATTCGAAGAATAAACAGACGCCACCGAAGAGAACCTATCCCCTATATTTGCGACTTTAGTCACGGCGGTTTGAATGTTCACTTATACGCTCACATCCAAACCTTGCTCCGAGGCCACAAACAGGAATGCGGTATCTTTCAGAGTTCGTCTGTCATTATTTTTAAATTCCCGTTTTCTATAGTAACCCGGTACAGTGTAATTTTATCCTCTTGCTGCTGTTTGGCACGAAGGTAGTCTATTGGCGTTTCGCAGATTTGTCCGGAATATTTTTCTTTGTTTTGTTCTGCGAGAAGGTTTATTTCCTGTCCTGCTGCTCCGGCAGGAATATTTTTTATTTTGTATAGTTCTTTCGGGTTTTCGGGGCATAGTGCCAGAAGGACATTCGGAGATTTCTGCCACTCATTATCCCATTCTTTTAGCAGACGAGTGCATGCTGTTTTATTTGCTGCTATTCCCGAACCTAAGAAAATTGTATAAATATGATTCCACTCGATTTTTCCAGGGACTGTTTCCAAGTATTTTTCTTCTAATTGCTGTAGATTCCGGGCTTCTATTTTTGTAATCTGGCAGGGAATTTCGTCGCTTTGCCCCTCCATTTCGCTTAAATTTGCCCGAGCTATCCAAAACTGATAAGCATTTTCTTCATCAGAGGAATAATCGACGTACATGGATAAGATATAGTTTTTTTCTTCTACATCGGTAAGGCGCTGGCAGCCAGTTAAGGAAAAAAGAATTGGGAGAAAGATTAAAAGAGTTATTCCTGCAAAATACTTTACCTGCTTATTGTTCCTATATTTTACAATACTATTTTCTTTTACTTCTTTATCCTCTTTATATTTTGCGACACTATTTTCTTCTGTTTTCTTGTCCTCTTTATATTTTGCGATATTTTTTCTTCCTTCCTTATCTTTTTGTGTTTTTTCTTTTGTTTTTTCTTGATAATTGAAATCTTTCTGTCTTTTAAAAAGCCAAACTACAAGTGGCAATATTAAGGACAGCGGGAAATCCACAAATGCCTTATATTTGAGATAAAACGTCCACAAAAGAGTGTGTTTTTCCACAACGCAAGTCAAGAGCACTAAGCAGACAAAAGTAATTCCTAAAAAATTTTTCAAACATCCTCCAGAGCGTGTTTGAAAAATACTCCATCCATAATAGAGATAACCGCTTAAAACCGCCATCATGCACAGTATCCAAAATATAATCGGCAGGATATCAAATCGTTCTAAGAACCCGCCCGGCATTCGGATTAGCTGCATCATTTTGATGACTGGCCATTCTGACTGGCTTGTGAGAGTTGGGCCAAGTGTTCGCACGGAAAGGAAACAAAATAAAACATTACAGAGAATCGCACCTGCGACGGCTGTTATTATGTCCCGTATTGCTTTATCATCTTTACCTTCTCTATTATTTTTACCTTCTTTATTATTTTTGTCCTCTACTTTTCTATTTTTTGTTTCGGTTCCTCTTTCTTCGGCAGCAGGCCTCAAAAACAAGAGAAATTCTATTGGACTGCTGCACAGTAACATCAAATATCCGTTTCCCATGCTTCGGAAAATATTATCTGAAAGAATTCCTTGCCAGAATTCTCCTGCATTCCCTATCTGCATTGCTTTTTCAATTCCGATAAATGATAAAATCACAGCAATAAAATACGTCGTGATAATCCACGGAAAAATGATTTCTAAAAATCTGGCTCTTTTTTGTAATGTTGTATACAAGCTGTAGCAAAGCAAAATCGCAGCAGGAAAAATAATAAATAAAAAGCTGCTTTCTGGCATATAAACAGTCTGAATTGTCTTACCAAAGAAATAAAAAAGTGCTACTGCATTTATGAAAAAACGAATCATGTATACAAATTTTATTGGCTGTGGTAAAACTTCCGGAAAATTTATAGATTTAAGCCTTGTTTGCATTTTTGAAACATTAATATTTGCATCCCTTGCCAGACCTGTCTTACCTATTTTTCTGTTTTCAAAATTTTCTTCACTTATTTTCCCAGAAAAAATAATAAAAAAGGCAATCGTTCCCGTCAAAAACACCCCATAAAAAATCAGGCTCCAAAAGCCATTCTGTTCTTTATAGCAGGCAAATGCCGGTATAGATAATGCTCCCGCTCCAAATGTTTCTATAAAGATCATTCTGCGTAACTGCCTTGCAGAAATCTTATTTTCATACATTTTATACATCCTCCTCTTTGACCGTCCCCCATTTTATTTTCATTCTATTTTCGTTTTCTTTTCTTCATCCTTTTATGAATCATTACATCTTCTGCCTGTAAATTTTTTCAATTCTCCTATCCGAACCAGGCAAACACACCTACACGAATCATCACATCTTCTGCCTGTAAATTTTTTGATAGCGTATCTATCTTTTTCGAATTCTCCGGCCCTCTCTCGTAAATACTGGTCTTTTTTTCATATAAGCAAATGGATAGCGAACATAATGATCCTTTTTATCATCATAATTTAAGTTTTCCCCACAAACAGAAGGCAGCATATATGGAACACCGAAGGATTCTATCTGAGATAAATGCAATAATAATGCGGCAAAAGTGAGAAGATAGCCGTAAATTCCCCATATTGCTGCAGTAACAATAAAAAGAAACTTTAACAAACGAAATACGGCGCCAAAGGATTCATTTGGCACGATAAATGATGCAATAGCTGTAAAAGATACAACGATAACAACGATTGTACTGACAATTCCCGCTTCCACTGCTGCCTGGCCTACGATGAGGCCGCCGACAATACCGATTGTTCCTCCGAGCTGTCCGGGCAAATGAATTCCTGCTTCTTTTAATAATTCAAACTGAAATTCCATAAGCAAAACTTCTAAAGCAACTGGAATGACGATGCCAGTTCGTGCTGTTGCAATGGATAACAAAAAGGAGGTTGGGAGCATTTCTGTATGAAATGCTGCTATGGCAACATACAATCCCGGAAATCCTATCGCAAACAATGAAGCTGCAAAGCGAAGCAAACGGGCAAATGATGCCACTTCAAATCGGGTATAGTAATCGTCACCTGCCTGAAAAAACATTTGATAAGTGACGGGCAAAATTAACACGCCCGGAGAGTTATCCACAACAAGAACGATTCTCCCCTCCAGTAATCCACTTGCCGCCTTATCCGGCCGTTCTGTATGTTGAAATTGTGGAAATGGTGTCCATACATTTTCTTCTAAAAGCTGCTCTACCATTCCTCCATCTAAAATACCATCAAAGCTGAGTGCATTTACTTTTTGTCTTACCTTTTCAAGAAGTTCCGGCTGAACAAGATCATCCATGTATACAATTGCCAAATCTGTTTTGGAGCGCTCCCCAACCATCGTATGCTCCATTTTCAGGCGAGAATCACGGATTCGGCGGCGAATCAATGCCGTATTTATTCGCATATTTTCTGTAAAACTATCTTTCGGACCGCGGATAACCATTTCCTGCTGGGTTTCCCCTACCCCTCTTGATGGGTATTTCTTTGTAGATAAAATAATTGCTTTCGGGCAGCTTTCCAGCAAAAGCAGGGTATTTCCTGATAAGATATCTGTTAAAATATCTTCAAAACTTTCATCCTCTTTCCAGTCCACTGTTTCCATCACATGATTTTCTACATAAGAGAGGAAATCCTGCCCTGTTTTTTCACATTTATTTTTAAGGAGAGGACGGATCACGAAGTCTTCCACCATATCTGCATCCGTCATTCCATCGACATAGATGACTGCTGCTTTTTTAGGCTTTATTTTTTTATTGTTCTGCGTAGTTTTCACTATTCTTTTCGAAACTGTTTTTCTACCTATATCACTGTTTATGTCACTGTCCGTATTTGCATCTGTTTGCCCCTTCGTAGCACTGCTTATGTCACTGTCTGTATTCGCATCTGTTTGCCCCTTCGTAGCACTGCTTATGTCACTGTCTGTATTCGTATTTGTTTGCTCTTCCATAATACTGTTTGCGTCACTGTCCGTATTTGCATCTGTTTGCTCTTCCATAATACTTTGTATATCAGCGGTGTCTCCTACATAAAATACATTCTTTACAATATCCCCGCTCCGATCTAATGCTTTCTCCAAAAATGCATAATCTTTATCAAAATTCCGGGTAAGATTTCCTTTTATTTTCTGGTCTCTGTTATACTTTATTCGCACTTTTCCCCTCCAGCTCTTTTTAATAGGCCACTAAAAATATGCCACTAAAATCTCTTATTTATTATTCTTAAACTTTTGCCTGCGGGCTTATCAACTTTTAATATTTTACTGGAATCTCAAATTGTTATACCCACATAACATTAAGAATATTTCTCCCTATATTTTCCGCAAAAATACTCTGTTAGTATTGAGAAATTTTTTCTTTTTTATACAGGTGTTTCTTTCTTGATTTTTTCCAAAAATGCGTTATAATAATTGTATACAAGATACAGAGGAGGTACAATTTTTATGACTCAGCCCTTACATTTGAAAGCATATGCCAAGGTGAATCTGGGACTGGACGTACTTAGAAGGCGGGAAGACGGTTACCACGAAGTCAGAATGATTATGCAGACAGTGAAGCTTTTTGACTACATTACTTTACAGAAGAATACATGCGGACAGATTCGTCTTTCTTCGAATCTGCCTTACCTCCCCCTCAATGAGAAGAACCTTGTCTATCGGGCCATTGACACGATACGTACTGCATATAATATTTCAGACGGTGTTGATGCAGCAATTGAAAAGCACATCCCTGTTGCAGCAGGAATGGCCGGCGGAAGTACCGATGCTGCCGCTGCTCTGGTAGGCATGAATCAGCTATTTTCTCTTGGAATAACACAGGACGAGCTTATTAAACATGGGCTTACCCTTGGCGCAGACATTCCATTTTGCATTATGAGAGGAACCGCACTTTCTGAAGGAATCGGTGAGATATTAACTCCTCTTCCTTCTATTCCGCCATGCTGGTTTTTAATTGTAAAACCATCTTTCTCTATGTCTACAAAGTTTGTATATGAGCACCTGCATCTCGATGAACAGACAGCCCATCCAGACATAGACGGAATGATTCAGGCCATCAGCCACGGTGACCTTACAGGTATCACCGACCGTATGGGTAATGTATTAGAACAGGTTACAGAAAAGCATTATCCAGCTATCGTACAGATAAAAAAAGATATGAGAAGATTAGGAGCTGTCAATGCGCTTATGAGCGGAAGTGGCTCCACCGTATTTGGTATATTTACCTCAAGAGAAGCCGCCGGAAAGGCAGCTGAATTTTTCCATAATGACCCGGGAATCCGGCAGACCGCCGTTGTCCGCCCATTTAGTAAAAATCTCCCACGGTCGAAATCGCAGAAAAATCATAATCATTTTTCGAAAAAAAACAGTTCGCTGACACAGGGGGATAAATATACAGCGAAAAAGGGAAGGAGAAACAACTAATGAAAGACACTAACTTTAATGTAAATGAATATCTGCCACTTCGTGACGTTGTATTTAACACACTTCGCCAGGCAATTATTACTGGTGAATTCGCACCGGGAGAACGTCTCATGGAAATTTCTCTTGCCAACCGCCTCGGTGTAAGCCGTACTCCTGTAAGAGAAGCTATTCGTAAGTTAGAACTGGAAGGCCTGGTTATCATGATTCCACGAAAAGGTGCTCAAGTAGCCAGAATCACAGAAAAAAATCTTCGTGATGTCATCGAAATCCGTACTGTTCTTGAAGAATTCGCTGCTGTTCTTGCCTGCGAACGAATTGATCAGTCTGGGCTTCATGATTTACGTCAGGCTCATGAGGACTTCATCCGTTCCGTAGAGAATGGGGATATTCTCGATATCGTAGATAAAGATGAGACTTTCCATGATACCATTTTCCGCGCAACAAACAATGACCGCCTTATTTCTATTATCAATAATCTGCGCGAACAGTTCTATCGTTACCGCATGGAATATGTGAAAGATATTCGCCAGCGCTCTAATCTTGTGGAGGAACATCGGGAATTGCTTGATGCCATTTCCAGCAGAGATTCTATAAAGGCAAAGGAACTGATGAAAACACATCTGCTTAATCAGCAGCAGGAAGTAATTAATAACATTCAGGAAGCATAGGAAGGGCGGACGAAAGTCAGGCATCCCTATTATGCAAAATTTACAAAATACAAAACCAGTCACAAGAAGCATCTCTTTCCTTCAAGAGAAAATCTGCTCTTTGTGGCTGGTTTTCATTTTAAATGCCTTTTATTATTTTGTTTTTTTATTATTGCCTATCAAATCTCCCCTTTTCAGATGAAGAAATACCTGATTACATTTTAAATGTTTTCCTTCCTGTCCTTTTTTCCGTGTACGGATAAGGACACGAATTAAAAGCATGATAAGAAGAATAATTCCCATAACGGATGCCGTGATTGTCGGGTCAATCTGGAACGCTTCTGCTGTAACATGGATATGCTGCGGTTCTCCGGTTCCGATACAATGGCCACGCACAAGCAGACGATGTGTATTAATACCATACGGTGTACAGGTCATCAGGGTACAGTAATCCTTTTTATCTTCAATCTGCAGGCTATCCGTTTCATCTGGAAGAACGATAGAAATATCATCAACCTCGTAAGTAATCTCTCGATTCAAAATTGTAATAGTAAATGTATCTCCTACTTCCATTTTATCGAGGTCTGTAAAAAGCTTTGCGCTCGGCAGACCACGGTGGGCAGAAATAACACTGTGCGTACTGTCTCCGCCAACCGGAAAACTGGTTCCTTTCAAATGTCCGGCCGCAATCTGTAAAATACCCTCATCTGTTCCATGATAAATCGGAAGCTCTACACCAAGCTTCTTGATTGTGATATAACCCATAATACCTGTACCACTAATATCAAGTATTTTCTCATAACCTTTAATTTCATCCGGGTTATAAAATGCAGATGGATTTTTCGCAAGCTTCTTATTGTACTTCTCCGCCGCTTCAAAATACTTCGTATAATCCTCCGGCTTCATTTCCGACACCTTTTCATCGTATGCCGCAATCGCCTTTGACTGATGCCTCTGATTAATATAATTGCTCACGGTCGGATATAACATCACGGACAGCCCCACGAGGAAAATCAATATTAAAATGATAGTGGTAATATTCGAACTCAACTTCTTTTTTTTCAATGTTTTCTTTGATTTTTTCTCTGACTTCTTTCCAGACTTCATAGTTCTCTCCCTGATGTCATTTCCTTTTGTATATTTATGCTCTCACAAAATCTTGTTTGTGTAACTGTGCAGGCATATATTTACCTTTAAGATTGGGACAGGAGCTAAAAGCCCCTGCCCCTGAAAATCTCATAATATCAAATTGTTGTTATAAACATTCAGAACGGATTAGTTCTCAGCACGTCTCTTTGTGATAAGAAGAACTGCTGCTCCAACCATTAAGATAGCACCAACAACGTAGAAGATTGTTGTACCGATACCACCGGTGGATGGGAGAGTGGAACCTTTCTTGTTGACTACGTTTGTAACTAATTCACTCTTGTCATCATTAGGTGCAAATGTAATCTTTCCATCTTCCTGATTACCAGTCAAACTAGTAAGCACACCTGTACGATTTGTACCATCCCATGTAATTGTTGTATTAAAAAATATGCGTCGCTTACGGTTCTGTCGTGCTAACCGCCGACGTTCAAGACGTATCTCTTTAATCGAGGGGATGTTTACTTCCTCTTTACTCGTCCGCTCCATTCAGCATCTGCTCCTTTTCTGCGGCTTTCTGTTCTTCTTCCATTGAAACGTTCGCTGCTTTAATAGATGTGAGATAATCATCGGCTGCGGCCTGGGCAGTAGAAAATATATCGTTCAACTGAAGGGCAGCCTCTGCAATAAAGCCTGCCTCTGAAATCTGAATCGTACGATTGCATTCTTCTTCTGCAAAGATTCCTCATTAGATTTTAACGCATATATAATTTCTATTAATTCAGGACGACTCATCCTTCTTAATTCTTTCTCTGCCATAACTAAACCTTTCCCCGGCTTTTAATTCTTAATTATGCTCTCAATCTTATTAATGTCTGCAACGTCATACATGATCCATCTAATATCCCCATAATATAGATGTTGTATATACGTCTTAATGCCGTGTCTTATTTATGTTTCTTATTTTACAATCCTCGTTTTTTCTTATCAATAAGTTGAAAAGAATTATCCTTTTTTTTACAATATTTTTATCATTTTCTTGCTTATACTACATAAAACGCAATTATTTAATGTAAATGCGTACTTTTTCTATATATTTTTAAGCACAAAAAAGACGGAATCAGAAATTACTCTGACCCCGGCATTTTTGTTCATTACTTTTATGTATTTATCCTCTTCCAGCAAGAAGTCTCCCATCTTTACGGCAGGTGGAGGATGTCACTCCCCTATGAGACTTTCCATTTCTTTTAACAGGAACAATTTCTGCCCTGTTTCTAATGGTTCTGTGAGATTTTCATTATATTGCTTCATTTTTTCTATTGTCGTTCCGTAATGTTTTGCGATATTCCAGAGAGTGTCTCCGCTTTTTACGATATAGCCTGTAATAGACGGAATCCTCGAAATTTCTTCCTCACTGTACGGAATTTCCTCTACTTCATCAATCATATACATTGTCTGTGGTGAGAAACCGGTTACATAGATTCCGGCAACCGCCCTGATTTCTAATTCGTTGCTGTCCACAACATAACCACCAATCTGTTCCAGCACACCGCGAATCTCACAGCGGTCTGTCTCGGCTACTTCTGGTATTTCTACTAAATATTCAAATGGAATAACGATTTCTTTGGACTGAATCGGCGCGGTATCATCTCCTGCTATATAAAGAACTTTGCAGAAAATGAGTCCCTCCGTTGCGATGCCCTGTTTAGTAAGCTGAAAGTCTTCGATTCGTACATTTCCTTCTACATTAAGAACCTGTAAAAGTTTATGAATCTCTCCTGCTGCCTCCACCCGCTGACTTACCTTTGTTTTCGCGTTATTCTGGAAAATGAGATTTTCAAATGTAATCGGACTGGTTTTTAATTTTAATTTTCGGTCATTTGCATACATATCTTTAAGCAAAGGCATTTTAAATTCCCGATAAGCTTTCAGGTCAAGTTCTAATACCGCCTCTATTTCCACATCTCTTGGCTCGCCGTCAATATCCGGCTTAATCACTGCCTGATGGTTTCCGAGCATTACCGCTATATTCCCAATAAGATTCTCCTGACTGTCCGCACAGTCTAATTCGTTGGTAAATGGAATCTCCCAATCGTAGTATTGCAGTGATTCGCTACCCTCTTCTGCCTGATAAAGAATGAACAGGAAAAGACTTCCCCGGATAGATAATTTATTTTCCATCATACGGATATCTACATCCCGAAGCTGCATTGAATTCCAGAGAATCTCTTTGATATTCGGCTTACCTGCTGGCAGGCTGACACTTGCCTTAATCCTCTGAATATCTTTTTTATTCATGATAATTTCCGTCATGGACGGAGACTCATATAAGCATTGGACATTTTCCTTTTTCTCGATTCCAGTCGTACACTCCACAAACTTCATTTCGGAAATGGCTATGTGAAAATATATAACAGAACGCACACCACATTTTCTGGAATTGATAATGGAAATCGTGAGATCTTCAAGGTCGGCCGTCACCTTTGCGATATCGCTGCTTTCTGCACTCTCCACATTCATAAATTCTTCTATGGAAAACTCATGCTCCATGCAGGAAATCTGCTGCTCTTTATCCGTACTCAGATACAAAATCTGCACGAGGAAATTCCCCCGCAGGCGCATACGGTCTGTCAGCACTTCTATCTCATCAATATGTACCTCGCCTCGGCTCTCTATAATCTTTTCCACATCCGGCCGGGTATCCGGCACATTCATATCCTCATCAAGCGTAATCTGCACATTTTTTTCTAACTTTAAAATACCTGAACGAACCGCTTTCTTTTCAACCTTCATAAATAAACCTCCACCCAATAAAACTTGCTATATTTTATGCGGACACACTCTGCCCGTCTTTTCGGCTTCGTTATCAGTATATGTTGCTTCTGGCTGGTTTATGATTTTTTCAGGACTCAATCCGGCACAAAAGTTCTGTCCGCCCACAACGCACAACTAAAAAGGGATACGTCAGCGTTTCCACTACTTCTTCCCCCGCTGCCGGACCTATTAACTGCGTTTCTAAGTAAAGCTGCTCCTTATCTTTCCAACATTGCTCCACCCTGACACTGTAACCACTATAGGATTTCTCCCCATAACAGACCACCAAATATGTATATTTCGAATTCTTATATGCAAATGTTCCCGGTTTCTTTTTTCTCTCTTCAATAATCTTCTGCAGTCGCTCCGGCATATTCTTCCCACTGCATATCTCATACTTTACCGCCTGCCCCTGCTCTTTCTTTCCCAGCTTGCCGAAATGAAAACTATTTATGTTTAAGACGGTGCAACCGTTGAGGCAAAGGCAGAATATAAACACCCATAGTGGAAAAAGGACTATGGATGTTCCTTGCTTTTTTGTACTTTGAGACATATTCTGATACTCCTGAAAGGTGCTTACTTTAATATATGCAAACAAAAGGAAAATAGTAATTTGTGGTTGGGTGAATAAACAGACGAGCCAGTGAACCTCTTCTCGAGCAAGCAGAAGCTCTCGCATCTCGTCCCCAAACCCCCTCCCCTGTTTAATTCGTCTGTAGTTTGTCTAATGAATTAAATAGTAATAAACCTTTTTTTATGTTATAATTATCGCAATAAAGAGATAAAAACATTTTCGAAAGGAGGGGGATTAGCCCATGCATATTTCTATTCCAAAACATGCCTCTGATATTATCAAGACACTTTCTGCTCATGGTTACGAAGCATACGTTGTTGGTGGCTGTGTAAGGGATTCTATTCTTGGAAAAGAGCCTGCGGATTGGGATATTACTACTTCTGCGCTGCCGGAGCAGGTTAAAGCATTATTTCCAAGAACAATTGATACAGGACTGAAACACGGTACAGTTACGATTATGATGGATAAAGTCGGATATGAGGTGACAACTTACCGAATTGATGGAACTTATGAAGACCACCGCCGTCCGAATGAAGTGACTTTTACCTCTGATCTTAAGGAAGATCTGATGCGTCGTGATTTCACGATTAATGCGATGGCTTATAATGAAGAGCAGGGGCTTGTTGATTTATTTGGAGGAATTCAGGATTTAACTGATCGAATCATCCGCTGTGTTGGTAATCCTGCAGAGCGATTTGATGAGGATGCGCTTCGAATGCTTCGTGCAGTTCGTTTTGCAGGACAGTTAAATTTTAAGATTGAAGAAAATACTAAGGCGGCGATTGAGGCCCAGCATACATTTCTTAAGGATGTAAGTGCGGAACGTATTCAGACAGAATTGATGAAGCTTTTGGTTTCCGGCCATCCTGAAATGATTCGCGCTGCTTATGAGACTGGCCTTACAAGTGTTTTTCTTCCAGAGTTTGATCGTATGATGGAAACTCCACAGAATAACCCGCATCATATTTATTCTGTAGGTGACCATACAGTTCACGCTGTTGAAACGATTGCCCCGAATCCGGTTCTTCGTCTCACAATGCTGCTTCATGATATTGCCAAGCCAGAGACTCGCACAACGGATGAGAATGGTATTGATCATTTTTATAATCACAATGCCGTCGGTGCTGACCTTGCAAAGGCTGCCCTCAAACGGCTTAAGTTTGACAATCAGACTACGCACATGGTCACAACATTGATTGCAAACCATGATATTCGTTTTAATGACCCTTTAGGTACAGGACGTAAGCATGTAAGGAAGATTATTCACAGAGTCGGTGTCAATCTTTTTCCTTATCTTCTTGATGTGATGGAAGCTGATATTTCCGCACAGAGTGATTTTATGCGCCTTAAAAAGCTTACTGCCCTTAAAGAGACAAGGGAAGCTTACAGAGAGATTCTTACTGCAAATGACTGTCTTACTTTAAAGGATCTTAAAATTAATGGAAATCAGTTAAAAGCATTAGGTATTTCTGAGGGGAAAATGATTGGTGCAATTCTTAATGCATTGCTCGCACAGGTGCTTAATAATCCTGAATTAAATGAATATGAGAAACTTGAAGAACTTGCCTTGAAAATTTATCAGGAAGTTCAGTAATTTTACACATAACATCCCTCTTTTACACATAGGATAGACCATGTTTATTCCGTAATCCGTTGTCTGTCTTATATGTACTCTGAGAATCTTTCTGCGCTTGATTTTGTGAGAAGTTTTTTAGAGTACATTAGTTTGGAGGGATTTTTTTGAGCGAAAAATACAAAGAATTATTAGAGCAGTACGATGTAAAAGTTCTGTCTACTTTTCGAAGCCGCGGAACTTTCCAGTGCGAGACAGAGCAGGGGCTTGCCTTATTAAAAGAATATCACGGTTCCCTCCAGAAACTTGCTCTGGAATATGAGTGGAAAGAAAAGCTTGCTAATGCCGGTTTTCTTACTACAGACCGTTATTTTCTGACAAAGGAAGAGAGTCTTGTTACCTATGACCATTACCGCACTCCATTTGTCCTGAAACATTATTTTAAAGGTAGAGAATGTGACTGCCGGAACCTGTCTGATGTGGCTGCTTCCTGCCGAAATCTTGCTTTTTTACATAAGGTATCTTCTTCTATTGAGGAAATTCCTTTTGAAAATCTGAAAACAGAAACCACAAGTCATCTTTTTGAGCGAAAAAACCGTGAACTCCGTTCTATCCGAAAATTTATCGGGAAAGTTCGCGGGAAAAATGACTTCGAACTTCTTTACATGGATTGTTTTGATTCATTTTATAAGGAAGCTTCCCATGCCCTTGCACACCTTCTTAAAGCAGAAGCTGATCTCGCTAATACGGACTGTGGCATGTGCCACGGCGCATATCATTACCATAACGTATTAATCTTACCGGATTATTCTGTTGCTACAGTCAATTTTGAATCTTTGTGTTATCAGCCTTACCTTTTGGATCTCTATCTTTTTCTTCGAAAAACTTTAGAAAAAAATCATTACGACTATGCTTTTTTTGAGACAGGGATTTCCGGTTATTCTATTTACCGGCATCTCACAGAAAAAGATTTTCTTTTCTTATATTTACTTTTTTTATATCCTGAAAAGTTCTGGAAAATATCCAATCAATACTATAATCATCGAAAAAGCTGGATTCCTCCAAGAACACTGGAAAAACTGCAAAAAGTTCTGGCACAGAATGAAGAACGACATTCTTTTTTGAAGCAATTTGCAGACTTTTTGAGAACACTTAATATAAATCTTCTGTAAAATAAAAGAAAAGACTCCTATCCCTAAAAGCTATAGTTGCCTGTTCACCTGTAAATATGCTAAAATGTTTTAAGCATATTTTTCTGGGAGAGTGAGTGATTCGATGGGCTATATGGCTTTATACCGGAAGTGGCGTCCGAGTGATTTTGATGAAGTAAAAGGGCAGGATGCCATTGTCCAGACATTGAGAAATCAGATTATTTACAACCGAATAGGGCATGCCTATCTTTTCTGCGGCACCCGGGGTACTGGTAAAACTTCCATTGCGAAGCTTTTTGCAAAGGCAGTAAACTGTGAACACCCGGTTAATGGGAACCCTTGTAATGCCTGTCCTTCCTGTCAGGCAATTAATAACCAGAGTTCTCTTGACGTTTTAGAAATTGATGCGGCTTCCAATAACGGTGTGGAGAATATTCGTGATATTCGGGAACAGGTACAATATTCCCCAGTTGAGGGACGTTATAAGGTATATATTATTGATGAGGTTCATATGCTTTCTTCCGGAGCATTTAATGCTCTTTTGAAAACGCTTGAAGAACCTCCTTCTTATGTTATCTTTATTTTGGCTACAACAGAAAAACACAAAATTCCTGTTACGATCCTTTCCCGTTGTCAAAAATATGATTTTAAACGAATTTCCGTTGATACGATTACGAACCATCTTGTATCCTTAATGGAGAAAGAGAAGGTGGATGCAGATGAAAAGGCTCTTCGTTATATCGCCCGTGCAGCGGACGGTTCCATGCGAGATGCCTTAAGTCTTCTTGACCAGTGCATCGCTTTTTATCTTGGGCAGACGCTTACTTATGACAATGTTCTCGAAGTACTTGGTACTGCAGACACTTCTGTTTTCAGCTCACTACTTCGTAATATTTTAAATCATGACTCTATCGCTGCTCTTGATATCATTGACAGCATGATCACAGAGGGCCGGGAGCTTTCTCAGTTCCTTTCCGATTTTCTCTGGTATCTGAGAAATCTTCTTATCTTAAAAGATCAGGAGGGTGCTGAAGAAAGTCTTGATATGTCAAAAGAAACGATTGCCGCTCTAAAGGAAGAGTGTTCTATGGTAGATACTATTGCACTTTTACGCTATATCCGGCTGCTTTCCGAACTTTCTAATCAGATTCGGACTGCCACACAGAAGCGTGTTCTCCTGGAGGTTGGCTTCATTAAGCTCTGCCGCCCCGAAATGGAATCCGATACAGAAAGTCTTTCGGAGCGTATCCGGCAGTTAGAAGACAAAATTGCACAAGGCATCCCAATGATTCCTGCAAATGGACCAGGGAATGCCGGGATGATAACCAGCAAGGGTACTTTTGCCTATGATCCATATACCGGGCAGCCTCTTGGCACTTCCGGCGCAGCAGGTGCAGGAACAGCAGGTATGGTTAATGGAACTGGAAACAGTGCCGTATCTGGTGCATTTCCGCAGGGAACAGAAGGACAGATTTCACCGGAAGAAGCATTAGAAAAGCGTTTTTCCCCAGCAGAAGCTGATGACTTGAAAGAAATTGCAAGTCACTGGAACGATATTGTAAATCAAACATCCATGCCGATGCAGCAGTTTCTTCGCGCCGCCAGAGTTGCGGTAGCTGACAGCAGTACTATTTTGCAGCTTGTCTTTACAAATAATGACCTGGCAAAAGAATACTTTGAGCGAGAACATCACAAAAATCTGGATCTTTTATCTGAACTTGTTGCAGAACAGACAGGTAAGGTCGTAACTTTTGAATGTACATCCAGTACACATCAACCAACGGAACAATCTAACTATATTGATTTAAGCAAGATTCACCAGACGGTTATTTTTGAGTAATTAATTATTGGCAAAATATTATTTCTGGTGTATAAACACATTAAAGCGTGTTAATGTGCTCCCGGAATCTTTTTGTGCCTGATCTTGTGAGAAGATTTTTTTCAGCTATGTCCAAATTTTTAAGGCATATGCAGTGCGTACGCCTCAAAAATTTGGGCGCAACTGGCGGAAAATCAGCCGCAAAGGCAAGTGCAGGAAAGACTCCGAGAGTACATAATTATTAAAATGGAGGATTTTATTATGGCAAAAAGAGGTGGATTCCCAGGTGGTATGCCTGGTAACATGAATAACTTAATGAAACAGGCTCAGAAGATGCAGAAGCAGATGGCTGAGACCACAAAGGCATTAGAGGAGAAATCCTACGAGGCAAGCGCAGGCGGCGGTGTTGTTTCTGTTACTGTTTCCGGTAAAAAAGAAGTTACTGCTATCAAAATCGCTGAAGAAGTAGTTGATCCTGATGATATCGAAATGTTAGAAGATCTTATCATGGCTGCTACTAACGAAGCATTCCGCGCTATGGAAGCAGACTCCCAGGCTCAGATGTCCAAGTTAACTGGCGGCCTCGGCGGAGGATTTGGATTTTAATGAACTATTATAGTACGCAGATTACTAACCTTATTGAGGAACTCAGACGTCTTCCTGGTATCGGCAGTAAGTCAGCACAGCGTCTCGCTTTTCACATCATAAATATGCCTGAAGAGCATGTACATCATCTTGCACAGACACTTGTTACCGCAAGAGAAAAGATTCGCTACTGCAAATACTGCTGTACCCTGACAGATTCAGAAGTATGCCCTATATGTGCCAGCACCAAAAGAGATCACAGTACGATCATGGTCGTGGAGCATACACAGGACTTAGCTGCTTATGAAAAAACGGGTCAGTATCATGGTGTTTATCATGTTCTTCAGGGAACGCTTGCTCCAAGTCTTGGAAAAGGCCCGGACGATATCCGTTTTAAAGAATTAGAAGAACGCCTGAATAACCCGGAAGTAAAAGAGTTAATCCTCGCCACAAATTCCAGCCTTGACGGAGAAGCTACCGCAATGTACATCACCAAAAAAGTAAAACCGCGCGGCATAAAGGTAACTCGTATCGCCAGCGGTGTTCCTATTGGTGGTGAATTGGAATACATTGACGAAGTAACACTCTCACGAGCTTTAGATGGACGAGTGGAACTTTAAAACAGATTATTTTAACTACAGATTATTATAGGAATTGCAGATACTTGATTCCATTTGTAAAATTTAATTATCAAATTTTTGATATTAATTTGGGAGCATTACGTTTTATGTATTTTACGACTGGATTATCATAATGGAATCCTGCTCTGCGAGAAGGGAGATTACGATGAAGAGAATTGGTATGCTGACCAGCGGTGGAGATTGTCAAAGTTTAAATGCTACCATGCGTGGTGTTGTAAAGGGTCTTAACGTTCTTGAGGGAACAGTTGAAATCTACGGCTTCATCGACGGATATAAAGGATTAATTTACGGCAACTACAAACGACTGACTTCGAAAGACTTCTCAGGCATTCTGACAACCGGCGGAACCATCCTTGGTACATCCAGACAACCATTTAAATTAATGAGAACACCTGACGAAAATGGTCTTGATAAGGTAGAAGCAATGAAATCAACTTATCGCTATCTTGATTTAGACTGTCTTGTTGTTCTCGGAGGTAACGGAAGCCAGAAAACTGCCAACCTTTTAAGAGAAGAGGGTCTTAATATTGTCTCCCTTCCAAAAACAATTGATAATGACCTCTGGGGAACAGACATGACATTTGGTTTCCAGAGTGCAGTAGATATTGCTACTCAGACAATTGACTGTATTCACACAACAGCCGCTTCCCATAACCGCGTATTTATCGTAGAATTAATGGGACATAAAGTAGGATGGGTTACTCTTCATGCAGGAATCGCCGGCGGCGCTGACATCATCCTTATCCCAGAAATCCCTTATGACTTAAAACACGTTATTTCGGCAATTCAACGCCGCAATGAACAGGGCAAGCACTTTACAATCCTTGCTGTTGCAGAAGGGGCAATCTCAAAAGAAGATGCAAAATTGACAAAGAAACAGTACAAGGCAAAACTGGCTAAACGTAAACATTCTACAGTTGGTTATGAACTCGCTTCACAAATTGAAAAAGCCACTGGTTTAGAAGTTCGTGTCACAATTCCAGGACACACACAGCGAGGCGGAAGCCCGGTTCCTTTTGACCGCGTAATTTCCAGCCGTCTTGGTGTTGCTGCAGCTGAGCTTATCGCCAAAGAAGATTACGGCAAAATGCTTATCATGAAAGGTTATGATGTCGCTACTCTTCCTCTGGAAAAAACAGCTGGAAAATTAAAATATGTTTCTCCTGATGACCAGATTGTACTTCAGGCGAAGCATTTGGGAATCTCTTTCGGAGATTAGGGAGCTAGAGCGCGTTTGAAAAATACTTTCTGTAAGATGTGCGTTACAATATAACAGACGCCCAAGAAGAGAACCGATACCCTATATTTGTGACTTTAGTCGCGGCGGTTTAAATGTTCGCTTATACGCTCACATTTAAACCTTGCTCCGAGGTCACAAATATAGGGTATCGGTTCTCTTCTTGGGCTGTCTTTGGCTGGATTTTAATTGAATTAAATAACAAATCTACTTATCATTGTGATTAGAAACCCTCCTACAAGTCCTCCAATATGCGCTGCATTATCTATGCCTGTAGAAAAGAATCCATACGATAATGCTGAAGCAACCATGAAAATCATTCCCGTCAAACCAATCTCCTCTACACGATGTCTTTTTTTCTGAATTATATCAGAAATAATACAATATAAAAGACCTCCCATAACACCAAATATTGCTCCCGATGCTCCTGCACTTACAGTATTCGGATTATTTCCGAGCGTAAATATAATAGATGTTCCTGCGCCAATCAGGCCTGCTCCAATATATATGAGTAAATATGATAGTTTTCCTGTGATTCTCTCTAAGCGGCATCCAATGACTAATAAAATCAACATATTTTGTAAAAGATGATCTGCTCCAAAATGAAGAAACATTGAGGTAAATAGTCGATAGTACTGATGCTTTTCCACAACATCCATCCAATCCATCGCTCCATGTGCCGCCATAAATTCTGCATCTGTGGTACTACCCAAAAAACTCAAGATCATAAATACCACTACATTAACAAACACAAGTATTGTATTGACTGGCGTTAGCATACGTTGAAGTTCTGTTCTTTCTTCAGTTACTTTCTGCTGCAAAAATTTCTGTGAAAAAGGTTCTAAAGAACTTTCTAGTCCACAATATTGGGACTTTTGATATTCATAAATATACAGTTGTCCTGCTTTTATATCAAAAAACCATATATCCGGATATTTTTCCGTTTCTTTTCTTTCTTCAAAATCCGGTTCTCCCTTACTAAGTATTAATAGCAAGTGTTCCACTTTTTTCTGATATTTTAGCATAATCTGGCGTTTTATATCGAGCATTTCTTCTTCTCTTTGTTTTAATCCAATTCGCGGCTGCCCTGGAAGAAGTGGCGGAACAACTTCAAGTAATGAGAGCTTATCGCCTGTATCTTTCCCCCACAAAATCTTTGAATCATACTTTATTTTCTGAAACCCCTGATGGAATAAAAATTCCTGTAATGCTTCTACAAATTCCATAAAAACTTCTCTTTTACCTTTCTTTATCTTATGTTCTCCATTATAGCGAGGCTGCCTGGATTGTCAAATATCCTGTATCAGAAATTCATATTCTTTTTTTGCAAAACGTATGACTGCACCATCTTCTAATTGTTCCTGATTTCCTCTTTTTATCTTTTTCCCATTAAGCCATGTACCATTTGTCGAACCCATATCTCGAAGAATATATCCCTGTCCGTCTCCCTCATAAATATCTTCTAAAATAACTGCATGTTCTCTGCTTACTGTTTTATCCTGTATATGAAGATGATTTACACCCTCTGCACTTCCGATATAAAAAGGACAATTTTTTATTACATAGATAATTCCTAATTCCATATCCCGTAACATCGGATGACATATTTTACCATCTTCTTTTTCTGATTCGTTACCATAGTTTAAAATGGTTGTTCCTTCTGTTCCTGATTCCCAATCTCCTTCTACTTCCCAATCAACTTCTGTTTTTATCATTTGCGGTCTGTCCTGTAATTCTTTTTCCTGAATAAACTTATCGGATATTGGGCTTCCCTGCTCGCCTCTTTTTCGATGTCTCACTTTATTTTGCTTGTTTATGTTGTCTTTTATACTATTCATACTATTGCTTTTATTTTTTTGTTTTATTTTTCGTACTGTCTGTGCACTCCATATGAATCCACACGCAAACACTATAATTAATAGCATTCCGCCTACGGAATATTGAAATAACTGTCTTGTAAAACCGCTTCTCATTCCGTAGAATACAAAGATTCCTTCCAATATTACTGCCAGAAATGTGCATATTACAGAAATTATTTTTAAACCATTGCACACAATGAGATAGTTATTTTCATTACTTTGACTTTTACTTCTATTATTTAAGTCTTTATTTTTCTGGTTTCTATTACTTTGATTTTTATTTTTTTCATCTCTATTTCTCTCATTTCTCTGAACTTCCCGTCTGCTATTTCTTCTGCCATTTTTTATTCCTATCTGAAAATCTCCTGTTTTTTGTTTCCTGTTATTTGGACTTTCTATTTTTTGTTTTTCCAGTTCTAATTCTTCCTCAAAAAACTCCTCATAGGAAATACTTTCATTATTACTCCTTCTATCCTGTTTTGTTTTACTGCTGTCTCTCACTTTTGCACTTGTTTTATCGACTTCCTCTATATCATAATATTCTTTTTGTCTTTTTGTTTGGATATATGTCTCTAATAATTCCTTTGAAAAACCCAGTTTCCTTACTTTATTATAAAATCGATACATAAATTGAACTGCATCTGTATCTTCATAATCAATCTGTGGGAGCATCCATGCAAATAAAGCTTCCATTCTCTTTTGTAAATCCTCGTTTTTATTTTGGAGTTCTCTATCTTGCAGATTCGATTTTATCTCTGACTCTAAAGAAGTCTGCGGAAAATAGATCCATTGAATCTCTCCCTTACTATCTTCATAAATATATTCCGGACGAAGCTCTATACAATTCAGATCAAGCATATAGTCTTCTACTTCCTGAATCATATTGCTCATATTCTGCAAAATTTTTTCACATTCCTTTTGAGAAAAAGCTCGTTCTTTTCCTTGCCGTTTTAATGGCCGTTTACCGGTAATATCAAACAAAAGGCTTTTCTCTTCATCTTTTTCTCTAAGCTGTGCCGATACTAGCGTTTTTAACTCGTTCCTTTTCAGGATTTCATATTCCACAGACAAATAATAATCCCATGATTCATTTTGCGTATGCACTACTGACTCATCATATACAGGTGTCCTATATTCAATCTGCTTTAGCAAATATGTATATGTACCCTCTTTTATAACCTCCACAATCTATCCTCCCCACAACAGCAACACAATCCTATTATCAGATTACCGCAAATTCCCGCTTAATTTCCTAAGAAGTTCTTCCTCATTAGTTATATCGGCTTTTTCTTCACATTTAAAAATCCATCCTTTTATCCCTGTATTTTTTCGCCCTCCCAAAAGAGGATTTCCAAGTCGTACTGATGCCTGAACGAGAACTTTATCTCCTGAGATAGAAACTTTATAGGAATCTAACGAAGCAATATTTAATCTGGTTGCAATTCTTTTTTGCAGCCTCAACCTTGTTTTGCTTATGAGCTGTCCCCTTCTATTCTTCTGAAGAAAGTTCTTATTCCTCAGAAGAAGCTGCTGCGATTTATATGTTCCATCTGCCAACTTCCCGTCTGTTTTCCATACATCTGCCGCTTCATCCGCCAAACGCATTGTTTCACTCTTAACTACTGACATATCAATCAAAAACAGTCCAAAAAAGAATTCTGTGACTACGATAATTAAAATAATCGGTACAACCACGGAAGCTTCTACCGTCATCATTCCTTTATTTCCCATATACAATCTACCTCCCAGAAGCACAGCGGGAACATGGGCGCAGTCTACCCACATCTTTTAATCTTACCGCTTTTATCGTTCTTTTTAATCCGCTACATCCTAAAGTCGAATGGTAACAATCACCATATGCAGTCACAAATATTGCGGATAAAGAAGACCCTTTATGAATACACTTTTCACATGCTGCATATTTTGAGGAATGAACTATGTCCTGTATTGCTGCATTCCCCGTAATCTTTAGGCAAATGTGCGAGCAAGATGCATTTTTATGGTATACCACTCCATTTTCTGCAACATAAACAATACTATTATCTCCAGCCGCATCATAATCTCTTCGATGTTTTACATAGCCGGAAAATACTCTTCTTTTTACAGCAGTATCCTTCTGAAATCGAATAGGACGAAAAAAAGGAACTGATAATTTCAATGTATAAATAGCTTTAACCTGTACCTCTTCTTCAGATGAAAAAGCAGATTGTACTGAAATTCCTTTCCTGCCTCCCTCTACTAAACTGTCACAAAGAGACTTTGCATCATAAATATCAAAAAATACACTGCTCGCATTTCTTATACTTTGTCTGCCATTTGTTCTGTCACTTTTATGGATTCCATTATCCTCCTTCACCTGATTTGACTTCTGATCATCTTCCTCTGGTATTAAAGAAAACATTTGCTGCTTTGCACATATCTTTGCAGTCTGTGATACCGCATAATGTACTTCCGTCTCTACTAAGATCATCTGTGCTAATCCTATAAAGCAAGCCACGGCACATAAAAATATCGGAAATACCAATGACGCTTCCACAGTTACAGATGCCCGACAAGAACCAAAGCAGGATGCTCTTTTTCTCTTATGAAAGATCCATCTTATAACCCGTGCCTGGAGAGACAATTTTTTTCCTGAATCTTTTTCCGAACATTGAACATTACACATTTCCTGAAAGGGGTCAGGTCTTAGGTATTTTAAAGAGAGCACCCTGCTTCACCTCCTCCCGCAGAGCGTATTTTAAACACGCTCTATCGACATTCTTTCTCTATCTTTATTAAAAATATCAATAACTACATTGTTTCACAAAGTTTAGTTTCACACCTCCGGCCGCAAGACTTCCTTTCCAGCTATAAGAAAACAGACAATTCTCCATCAAAAATCCTGGCTCTTTAGAAGCTATATTCTCCTGCATAATATCCATCATGCGATAACACACTGTTCGAGAATTTCCTTTTGTTAGAAGAAACAGCTTCAAATAATCTTTATAAGATATATTTTTCTTTCCTTTTTTTACAATCTGCTTATTTCTTAACTGCTCTGCCATTGTTTTTAACGTAAGATTCCACGTTGTCTTATCTTTTATCAACGGAACTTCGCCACCAGAAAATAATGTGTGTAATTCCAGAAGGGATTCTCCGTAACTTATTGCCATTCTTATAAGTACCTGTACTGCTTTCATCGTCTGCGGCATTCCCATAACCCCAGTTATAGCCGATGCCATCGTATTTATATGCGTTTTCATCTGAGTATCTTTTCCTGTAAATATATAATTATTTATAAAGCGTAATAGCAGAATATAATTTGCTACTCTTTTTAGATTATCTATATCTGAATTCTTTCCGCTAATAAGATATTCCACCTCATACAGAAGTGCATTGTCCTTTTTATCACTACCTCCATAAAAAGAAAAACAGTCTTCTATATAAGAAATAATATATCTGTCCTTTGTCCACAATGTACCTCTTCCATCCATAGAAATATCCACAGAAAGTAATGACTTTATCCCCTTTAAGCTTGAAAAGGATAGTTCATCCATCTTATCCAGCAACCTTTGCTCATTATCAAAAGAACTGCCTTTCACTCTTTTTGACGGAAGATTCGTTCCTGGAATACTCTGTCTTGAAAGACTCTCCGGATGCTCAGCGGCATAAAATAATATACCTGTTCTCATCAAAAGCTGTAATGTTCCCTTAATCTCCTTCCAGTTACTACGTTCCTTTAATGTTTCCTCACTCACAGGTTCTATTTCTTCTGACGCTGCTTTTTCGTCTGGTTTCATATCCTCCACATTATCTGTATTTTTATCTACATCTCCTTTTAAGTCTGATTCCGTATCCTTTTTATTTGTTTCCTCTTTTGTTTCTTGATTCACTTCTTCATCCTGTTCCTTTTTTACATCCGTTTCTGCGCTATCTACTTCTTCCTGGCATTCCTTTCTTTCTCCGTCATTTTTCTTTGTATTTCTTATAATATCTTCCAATACTTTTGCTATTTCTTTTTCCTCACGATATTTCATCCACTCCCGGATCTCGTGTTTCAGATACAACCCATCTTCATCCACTGCCGTCTTCTCTCCTGTAACTTCTAAAGAATCGCAATATATATCAAAAAACGAATTACCAGAAAAATATTGATTGATAAATTCTTTTCCATCAGTCACGATGTAATCTTTCTGTCTTGGATCAAGAAAAAACAAATGATAATTTTTAAAAAGTTCTCTATCATAGTTGGCCATAATACTTTCTCCTGCACCTTTTACTGCATCTTCCCCAAGGCTACTGGCACTGTAACTGATTACGCCCTCTACAATAAAAAGGAAACTCATCATCAACACCAAAAACAGAAGCGACAAAAAGACTGTAATCTGTCCTCTTTCATCAAAATATTTATCGTATTGAACCTGCATTTTTCTGTATTGTGGAGAAAATGGATGCCACCACCCCTTTAATATTTGTCTGGAAAATAATCACCAAACCAATAAGGACTACAATAATTAAGATAACCTCAACAACCCCCATTCCATCCTGTGATAACAAAATAGATTGTAACCGATTCTTTTTATATACTATATTGTTCTGATGCATCTGCTCCTTTTTTCTTTTTATAAATGCCATATCAATTCCCTCCTTTTATTCAGCAAAGTACATCCATATCCTAGATTATGTTTGAAAAATGCTTTCTGCAAAATGTGCGTTACAATTTGTGGGAGATTTCGCCTAAATGAGGGCGGCGTAGCGGGCTACTTCAACTGAATGAAGACAAAATATACCGCAAATTGGGGCGTGCAGGTTGCAGAAATGATTTTTCAAACACGCTCTAATAACATCTTCTAAAATCAAAATCCCTGAAAGCGAGTCAGTGCCGGGTACATCACCAATAACATTACCTGACACAATAATAAAATCATTGGAAAAAGTAATCTTGTTGAAGCCTCCTCTCCCTCTTTTTTTGCTCTGTCTATCCGCTTATGAAACGCCTCTCTTTCTTCTGCTTCCATTAACATTGCTGCTTCCCTGCCGCCTTTCGTAAAGCTCTGAATCAAGATAAGCGAAAGCTTCTGATAACTATCTGTCCTAAACTGCATTCCCCAGTCCTGACATGCCTCTCTCTGGCTTACACCATTACTCATCTGCTGTTCCATCCGCATCATTTTTTCAAAAGCATATTTTTTAGAATCATCCAATTCTCTCTGCTTTTGATAGTTCTGGCTAATTCTTTTCACCGCAGAAAAAAAGGATAGTCCCGCTCCCATATATAGAGTGAGAAGATGAACAATAACCGGGAAGTCCCGCTCTGCCTGCTCCTGGCACTTTTTCCCTTCTTCTTGCAATTTTAAATAATTATGTAACGGGATAAAAATACATACAGTGACAAATAAAATCAATATGCCTGATATTCCTCCTTGATTTTCCTGTCTTTTTGTAATTTCAATATCTTTATAGACAGACGGTATTTTAATATCACGACTATATCTATTCTCCTGCTCCTCCTTCTTTAAATATTGCTGTATCTTATAAAACACATTTGTTTGAGATATGTTTTTCTTCGGAACAATCCTGATCTCATACTTTTTACTTTTCCGATATTCCCCGTACCGTGCTGTTACCACAATATATGTTCTATATGTTTCTCCTCGCTTTAGCTTTGCTTGTTCTTCTTCATTTATCGAACCGTCCAGACGAATATATCCATCTTCTGCAAGTTCGTATGTAATCTCAAAAGGATATCCGTCTACTGTATCTGGCAGGTTCAGTGGGGTCTGTATCTGCTTCAATGACGTATTATTTTTCATCATTATCTTTTTTAACTTTTTAAAGAACTGTATATACACTTTCGACTCTTCTTCTGCCGATAATTTCTGTTCATCAAGTTTATAAGTTATCTCCTTTTTCTTGTCATCCTTTTTTAAAGATAGCTGCACTTCTTTTGATCCTTGACCAAATGAATTTCGACTCAGTAAAATATCATCTTGCAAAAAGGCTGCTCTTATAATCAAAAAAGCCAAAAAAACTGCTCCTGCTATGATTTCTATTAATATAATCTTCTTCTGCTTTTTTAAAAACTGCTCCTTCCTTTGTCTGATCTGTTCTTCTGATTCCGTATACTGGCTCTTTAAATCGCTGATTATCCGGCTCTCTATCTTTTGTTTCCATGAAACAAAAATGTTATTCAAAAGTTATGCACCTCCTGTTTAAAACCGAATATTCATAATTTTCTCCGACCAGAAAAAACAAAAAACAGTAATCCCAATCATACCTGACATAACGAGATGTCCTAAAATAGTGTTGTAAAAACACTCTACATATTTAGGATTGGCCAGGCGCAAATATAGTAAAATAAAGAATGGCATTGATAACATAATGTTTTTTTCAAATAACTTTCCACTTAAAAGAACTCTTATCTCCTCCTCCGTATCCATCTTATATTTCAAATGCTGCATCGTCCTTTTTAAAATCTCTACCATATTTCCCCCGGTACTACGCACAATCTCTATCACGACCGCAAACTGCTTTGCCTCTTCTAGTCCTGTACTCTCTGCAAACTCCATAAAGAGTTGTTCTAAAGTAATATGCAGATCTAATCCCTGTATGATTCTTCTCATCTGCCTTAACATTGGATTATTCTGGTCTTGATACAGCTCTTCTAATTCTTTTAGTGCAATCCTGCAGGAATTATTCAAAGAATACCCTGCCTGCAATGAAGTCATCATTGATTGCAGCAGATTCTGAAATCCTTTCTCATATAAATGTTTTTCTTTCTCCCTTTTCTTTCTTTTTAGAACATTAAAACACGGAAATAATAATATTTGTTCTAAAAGCAGCCAGCGTATATCTCCATAACATAAAATATTCAGTAAAATAAGACCTGCTTCCACAATCAAAAAGGAACTAACCCTCTCTCTTCTCTTCACAAAACAGTCTCACCGCCTCACAATAGTTTTCATACTGCCCATAGCTCTTAAGCTTTTCCGTATGAAAAAGTTTCCCTGTCATTTCCAAACTTTCTGTCTGTCCTGCTTTATATTGAAATAGGGTACGAATATCATACTCTGCTCTACTGTAATCCTTAATTTCGCATATCTCTAATATCTTTCTTTTCCCTGTAGTAAGTCTCCCTAAATGAATGAGAATGTCTACTGAAGAAGCAATCAATCCCTGTATTGCTGCAAGAGGCATATCCATTCCCATTAAAACCATCGTTTCTAAACGTCTTAGTGCATCTCGACATGAATTGGCATGTATCGAAGATACAGACCCACTATGCCCAGTTGATAATGCCTGAAGCATCGACATGGCTTCTGCCCCTCGCACTTCTCCTACGATAATTCGGTCCGGCCGCATTCGCAAAGATGCCTTAATCAAGTCCTGCATAGTAATCTCATTCTCTCCCTCCATGTTTGCATTCCTCGTTTCTAGTCGAACAAGATTCTCTACATGAAAAAGCTGGAGTTCTGCTGAATCCTCTATCGTAATTACTCTTTCCCTCTTCCCTATATATTCTGCAAGTGCATTCAAAAGAGAGGATTTACCTGAGTTTGTCGCTCCACTAATAAGAATATTGTATCTGCTCTTTACCAGGGCGGACAGTATACCTGTAAGTTTCTCTGGAAACTCTTCAAATGCTAAAAGCTTCTCTATCGTCATGCCTCCTTTTAGAAACTTACGAATTGTGATAACCGGCCCTTCCAGTGATACTGGCGGCAATACAATATGTACCCTCGAACCGTCTGGAAGTCTGCTGTCCACAATAGGACAAGCCTCGTTCACCATTCGGTTTGTTGGTGCCACAATCTGCTCTATCAAGCGGTATACATCGCCCTCTTCTGAAAAGTGTTCTTCTATTCTTCTAATCTTTCCGTTCTGCTCTACAAAAATACGCGAGGCTCCAATTACCATAATCTCACTTATACTGCTGTCACCCAAATATTTTTCAAGAACATCAAATCCTCTTATCGAATAAAACATCTGTCTTCTTAGTTCTTCTTTCTCAGAAAGTGTCCCGTATCCGCCATGACTTGAACGTAAGATTGCCTTATCAATCTCACGATATACATCTTTATCGCTGACATATGATGTTCTTCCATCCATCTGGTGTAAAATCTGTTCTCTCAGCTCTCTCTTACCAGGCAGTTCCATCTAAAATATCCTCCCTGTATATCCTCTGCCATATTTGAGGCTCTCCCTGATTAATATTTAATACACGTTCCAAACGGTCACAAAAAATACTCTGCCTCGGATTCTTCCTCGAATCTATCAATATAACCTGATCAAAAAAGCTCAGCATATCTACATTGGCAACAAAACAATTCCCTGCTCCCCAGAACACTTCCCTATAGGGACTCTCTTTCTTAATCTTATCGAAAAACCATGCATAATCTTCCTTCGTCAGTTCCCGCAAATAAAAATACAAGTCTGGAGAATGTAACACCTGAACTTCTTCTTTCGGAATAAGCATATCCTGCAATATATCTAAAATATTCTCTTCCCTTAAATGAATGTAATAGCATAAATCTCCCATATCACCGCCTTCTCCGTATTCAGAATCTATCCCTTTATAGCCCAGATCTTCCGCTCCCATATATACATCTCCCAATGACATAAAAGAACGTGCTATCTGCTCAAGATATTCATCATACACAGGGGAATACACGATTGTTAACTTCGTCGGTGTATCTTTTAACTCTGCTGCCAAGTCTGATAAATCCGAATTATAATCTGTAAAATCAGACAACATATCTAACAACTTCTGGGGATTATCATATTTGCAAAAAGAGCCTTGTTCCTCCCGCCAGGTTAGTAAAATCAACTTCTTCTGTTTTAAAAATTTCTGTTTCTCTTCCGATAATTCTTTAAAAAATCTTTCATCTAAAAGATAAATCTCTGCCTCTTCTTTAAAAGAAACCATGCCTTCTGCCGTTGTAAAATGATATACACGCACTGCAGATGAAAGGTGAATCTCCAAATACCTCACCAGCCGCTTACCATACTCTCCTGCTTCTCCTATAATGATTGTGCGAATATCTGAAAAATCCATATCACATCCCTCCATTGTTTTATTTGATGTAAATATATGACAGTTATTCCAAAATTAATATATCACGTTTTCCAATTTTTGTCTACCTTTATTTTACTTAAATTACAAATTATTTATTTAAAGATATTTTTCATATTTTCTCTTACTTTTTCATAAACTCATAAAAACTAATATGCCAGAACGTATTTGAAAAATGCTTTCTGGCAAAGCTGCATGCTAAGGAGATAATTTATGTACCCTATTCTTTTTTCTTTTTCTACTCATTTTTCCACTTTATTTATTAATAATTCATCCATCCAGAATATATTATCCCAGGATAATCTATCTCAAAATAAAATTCTGCTTATTTTTTGCGCGGCCTGTTTTGCAGGATATTTTATTGCATACATAAAAAAAAGACCCACAGCACTTTTTTCCATCATCGGACGCGGTGCCGCCGGTCTTTCGTTCATTTACTTTTTTAACTTTTTCTGCGCTGCAAGAGACATCATCACTGGAATTGGAATTAATCCGATTACAGGCGCTGTATGTACAGTTCTTGGCATTCCAGGAGCAATTCTGCTATATGCTATAAAAATTTATAGTTTTTTATAATTCACCTTATCCTCTTCCAGCAAGAAGACTTCTAACTCCAGAGCATATATTCAAGAATGCCCCGGCATCCTACAGGTGATGGGATGTCACTATAACACAAGCCGATAGAAGTTTCCTCTTATAGCTGCAAATATTTTCTATCTCCGCTTAATTAAATAAACCACTTAATGCTGCAAAAATAGAAGATAATGCCGTCTTTATTTTCTCAAAGATTCCCTGTGTATCAATATCCATGTCACTCAATTTATCATAAATTTTACTTGCCTGTTCTTTTAAGTCATTTACATTTAAATCAAGCTTATTAATTTTTTGCATAAGTTCTGCAATCTGTGCTTTCTGATCATCTGTTACCGTGATATCTAAGTCTTTGCTGCACTCATCAATAATATCATTGATGTCACTTTCTGATTTTGCATCATCTGAAAGAACTTTTTCTTTAATTAACGCTAAAAACTGTTCGGCTTTGTCGGAATCATTAAGCTGACCGGCTAACTCACTGGTAACTACCAGCTCATTCGTTGCGGCATCTTTGCTCTCGCTGGAAATATCTTCACCCGTCATGTCTTCATACGCATTCATTGCACCAACTAAAGCAGCAGTTCCTGTAATATTAAAAGGTCCTGCTACAGTTACTGTGGCATCTGTCACACCTGCTGTTGTAAGCGCATTTTCATACATACCTGCTGTACAATAAGTAATATTTTTCGTTGTAACATCAATGCCTTCTCCCTTATCTCTTTTTTCAACCAGAACAGAGGATAAGGCCTTTGTACCAATCACAGAAGAATCTAAATAATCATCAAGATATTTATGTTCATCCGCATTCGTCACTGTTACTATATTATACTGATCGAGTGCTTTCTCATCTACGTCAAGAAGTTCAAGGACTTTACTTTTCTGATCTGTACTTAAATCCGCCCCCAGGGAAAGATATGGTTTCTCCTCTACTGCATCTGCCGATACATTTGCCTGAAAAGTCATAAGACCTGCTATCATTATTGCTGATAATGTAATAATTTTTCTTTTAAACATAATAAATCCTCCTTTTACTCCATATATACTCTCGGACTCTTCCTGCTTCGGCCATTCCGATTTTCAAACACGCTCTAGTCTACCATATGTTTTATTAAAAATCATTTCCAAAATCTATCTTTATTCTTTCTTTTTTATATCAGCTTTGTATCGGTATTTTACAAAACAAAGAACAATAAAAATAATTGCTGCTGCAAGGCTTACTTTCCAGCCAATAGAAAATCCTGGCGGTGTATATTTTAAGGAAACTGTGTGCTCACCAGAAGGAACTTTTACTCCAAGAAAAGCATCTCCGATACGACATGTCTTTACTTCTTTGCCATCTACCTTTACTTTCCATCCAGAATCATATGGAATTGACAAAAATAATGTCTGATTATCTGAAGCATCCACTGTGCCTTCCAGAGAATTACTTGAGTAATCCGTCACCGTAAATGCCTGCTCTGCTGCTGTCTTTTTAAAATCTTCAAATACCTCCTGATCGAAGTCTGCCGCAGAAAGGCGCACATAACCATCCTCGGTCTCTCCTTTTAACTCAAAAGTTACTTTAACTTCTGAACCTGCGGATACTTTTCCGATTGGAAGCATATAACCATCTAAATCTCCTGATTTCACATTGGTTCCATCTACCATTATCTGTGCATTTTCTACCTGTGTTCCATCATAAAACAGATACAGATTCTCTGCCGTCTCTGTAATTGGAATGGTAAATGTCATATTGTCCGGTCGCGAATCGCCATATTCAAAATAATATTCTCCATCATTTGTCTTTGATGCAGTACATCCATTGGTTGCCGGATCGTCAATCTCAATATCATGAAACAGCTCAAATACATCAAATGCCTGCTCTGCAAGATCATTCTGTACACGGAATGGATAAGCACTGTCATAATACCAGTCTTTTATGGAATCATTCATGAGATATCCTATAGACATTCCTTTTGCCGTATTCTCATAAATATCAAAAGTCCCCTGTGTCTTCAGATATTTAAAATCTGTTGTCAGAGAATCTTCCTGATGATAATACAGGTATTTTACATTCAAAAGGAAGTTCGTTACTGGTGTTGCACCTTTATAAAGATACTCATTACACCCCGTATAAAAACCAAGATTATCCATCATATTAACCATTCGGTCTGTCGCTGTAGAACCAAAAAGTCCCACACTGTTTATTGGATACCAGGCATTTTCATCTACCATAAGAGCACTGGCAAGCTCGCTTCTGTAAAATGTCTCATCTTTTAAAGATGCAGCAGCTTTCTCCATATCTTCTGTTCCATAGAAAAACTTTGAGACAGAAATCTGACCATTTTCATTAAAGCCCATACAGGCTGTTGTGGCAATCTCTATTATTGCCACTACACAAAATGCAGCCTTATACCACACTTTTCTCTTACGAGATAATGTATACAGGAGTAATATCATTCCATACAAAATAAACAGCATTCCTGCCACACCATAAACTTTATCTTCCAGTGGCTGTGTTCCTTTTACCCTGGCATAAGCTAAAAGTCCTACTCCTGCCATACAGGCAAACGCCACATGCCAGCCTTTTGTTCCATCTAAATGTTCAAATACTTCCCACAACATATGCAGAAGTACAAAACCAAACAGAAATGAGAAACGATTCGGAATACCATACTGATCATGAAATCCATGCCAGATAAAGTTGAGAATCATTTCACCAAAACTCAAATAAAAGAATCCTACTAAAAGAGTTTTCTTTATCTTATCACTAATTTTAATCTGCTGATTTAACAAATATAATCCAACTGCTAATACGGTAAAAATACCAATATACAGATTGGCATTTCCATCAAAATTATCATGACTGATCGGACTTCCCATCGCAAACTGGCGATTTAGCAGATCTGCCGCATTCGTAAGAAAGCTGTGATCCGGTAATGTCATTGCTTCTCCTGATGCCGTCTGTTTAATTCCAAGATATGCTGGAATGAGTAATACTGCCGCCATTCCTGCTGCAAGGAAAGAATATAGTGCAAATGAAATTCCCCGGAAAAAGAACTGTTTTACACTTTTAAAGGAATAAAAAATATACCATATTATTGCAAAAATACAAATCATAAATGCAATGTAATAATTACAGTACAACGCATAAAACAACGCAAGACAATATAGCCTTCCGTCCTTTTTATCAATCAAACGCTCCAGCCCCATAACAACAATTGGGAAAATCATAATCGCATCCAGCCACATAACATTCCAGCAATAGCCAACCATGTAGCTTGATAATGCATACGCCATCGAAATCATGAGTACATGAAGCCCCTGTTTCTTGCTTTTTGAAGAAAAATAAATCCCGGCCGTCATTCCACTAAGTGCAATTTTCAATACGATAATCATACTAACTGCCATATTGAGCTGCGTTTTCTTAAAAAATATAATCAAAAGATTAAGCGGACTGGATAAATAATAGGAAAATAATGATAAAAAGTTAATTCCTAATCCAGAACGGAAACTGTAAAAAAGACTTTCTCCGCCTTTTAACTTATCATACAAAACAGAATAAAATGGCATATACTGATGTAAACCGTCAATAATCAACAGCGAATTATCACCAAATGGCTGTATACCAAAGGCAATACAGCAGCCAGTCATGACAATAAGCGGCATGAAAAAAGACAGTGCAATAACATGCTTTCTACCAAATCTCTGGCCAATATGCCTTATCTGTTTCCCTTCTTTTTTTATATTCATATGTTCCTTTCTCATCCTCCCTTTTTCAGATTTCCAGAGTGTGTTTAAAAAAGTAAAAGTAATCTGCATATCCCGATTTGTCAGGGATTTTGCCAAGCGCATCAAACACTCTCTAAGCTTTTACTTTCCTCACTCGCTTCTTTAATAATCCCAGGCAGCGTATTATATCAATTCTCTTTTTTATCATAAAACGGATACTTCCATGTGTCATCTGTGTAACATTAGACGAATGCCTGCGATAGCCAATAAGTGGTTTGTCCAAAAAGCAAACCTTTCCCATATACTCTGCCGCTGTTCCAATCCAATAGTCATGCATATACATTTCATTTGGAATAGGACAAATAATGGGAATCAATTCTTTGCGAAATGCCATGCAGCATCCCACATAGCTGTTTTTCAGAAGATTTTTCAAAATCCCAGCCCGGCTTCCCCTTATAGAAAAAAGGCTGGCCGCTCCTGTTGCTACACCATTCTCGTCCACAATCTCTGCATCATGAAGAACAGCTTTTACTTCTGGATTTGAAAATGCATAATTCACTTTCTCGACTTTATCTGGCTTCCATATGTCATCCTGATCAGACAAATATATAATATCTCCGTTACAATGCCGGATCGCATTCTCAAAATTCCTTACAACACCCTTGCCCGGTCCCTTCACAATATGAATTCGGGAATCCACTTCTGCCATCTTTAAAAGAAGGGGCTTTGATCCATCACTTGCTCCATCAACAGATACTATCACTTCATCCTTTTCCCCAAGTTGTGATAATATCGAATCCATCTGTTCTTCTATATATGTACCACCATTATAATATGCCATAGCCACTGAAATCTTCATACACATATTTCTCCAATCATAAATATTACAAAATTATATCTTCTTCCTGTTTTTTCTTCTCTGCTGCTAGAATACGCTGTTTTTCCTCTTCTGACAAGTTCTCATCTTTCAGGATTTTAGCATAATTTTTTGTACTTCTTGTTAAATTATTTCCTAAAAATATTTTTTCAACCTGTCCATCCATTCTTCCAATCACAACACCCATTACATTTTCCTCCTTGCCCCGTAAAACATATCTATATTTTTCAATCCGTTTCACCTTTTGTTCAAATTTTCTTCAAAAATCGGACATACTTTTTCTTTATAGTATAGACAGCAACAAAGAAATCCCTCTATTTCTTGTGGCTAAAGATTTTTTTCATATTTTGAAGCCCGTATATCAGGATATATGGGCTTCCTCCTTTTAATGAATGCCTCTAAGCGAGGCTAAGAAAGAACTCTTTCCCCGGAGTTCTTTCTTTTTCTGAGCACTCCGCCCACTCTTCCTGTCTCTTCTGCTGTAAGTGAACCCCAGCCCTTTTCTAAAACTTTGTCATAGATTCCAAGCTCTTTTGCAACCTCATATTTTTTCTGAACATCCGCATCAAGCTCTGAAAGATTAATTTCTCCCCCTAAAAATAATTTTTCCTTCTTTTTCACAAAAAACACCTCTGCTTTCAAAGATTATCTTTTGCAAAAAAGAAGGATTCTATTCTTAATATATTATTTCTCAGATTTACCAGCTATATAATTAATAAACTGCTGTGCGGTACGGCCGGAGATTCCACCATGAGAAAGTTCCCATTTGTTGGCTTCTGCACAAAGTTCTTTGTCGCTTAACTTGATTTCCGGATACTTCTTTGCAAGATTTGTTACAATCTGGAAGTATTCCTGCTGTGTTGGTTTGGAGTAGTTGATACTTACACCAAAACGTGCTGCCAGTGATAACTTCTCCTGTACCGTATCAGAACGATGCAGTTCTTCGTCCTTGTCGGAACGGTCTGACCATGTCTCACGGATGAGATGACGACGGTTAGATGTTGCGTAGATAAGTACGTTATCTGGTTTTGTCTCCATTCCACCTTCAATAACTGCTTTCAGGTATTTGTATTCAATCTCAAATTCTTCGAAAGATAAGTCATCCATGTAAATGATAAAACGGTAGTTTCTGTTCTTGATATGGCTGATAATCGCAGAAAGATATTTAAACTGATGTTTATAAATCTCAATCATACGAAGTCCGTCACCATAATACTGGTTAAGAATTGCCTTGATGCTTGTGGACTTACCTGTACCGGCATCACCATAAAGAAGACAGTTGTTCGCTACTTTACCCTGTACAAATGCTTCTGTGTTATCTACAAGTTTCTTTTTCTGAATCTCATATCCTGTAAGATCATCAAGCACAACCTTGTCCAGATTATTGATCGGAACAAAGTCCGGCTTTCCATTATTCTCTACGATACGGAACGCTTTGTTAAGTCCAAACATTCCTACACCGTAATCTTTATAGAACTTCACAACTGCATTGAAGAATGTATCTACATCTTCTGCCGCTGCCAGTTCATCAGAAAGGGCACGTACTTTTTCACTTACATTTTTATTATACATTCGCTCTGTCTTGCCGATTGCCTTATAATCTAAAATTGTGCTGAAACAATCAATACCTAATGTCTCCTCAATCGGTCTGAAGTCATAATGGAAAAGATTCATAAATACCTGGAAATCATTCTTTGCAAAGTGATTGACTGTTCCATTATTTGCTCCGACTTTCTCGCTTGTCATGCTGAAAGAGTTTTCATTGGTTACTAAGACAAATGTCAGGTAATTGTGCCATAAGTTCTTGTCAAATCCATATGTAGTCGCAAGATCTAAAAGCGCTTTCATTTCTCTGTAAATGTCTGTGATTAATTCGTCAGCCCTGTAATGGCAGCTATCGAATCTCTTAAAAATATCTGCCATATTTAAAAGAATACTGTCTTCTCCTAAATCCCGATATAAAATTAATTTGGATACTTCTCTGTACATTATCTATTCCTCCTGATTCTCAGAACGGTTTTTCAAAATTTCGTCTACGTTTAATGCTTCTATCTGAGAAGCAAACTGACTCTTCAACTGTTCTATTTTATCTTTCGCCTGTTCCCGGTCACCGTCAAATGCAGTATAACCTTTGTAAGAAGCTACCATCGGTTTTTCTTCCTCATCTTCAGACGCATCCCTATTAGAATACAACTCTAAGCCCGGAAATGCAAACTTGGGTTTATCTTCATCGTGAATATTGCCATTACGGATGTCTTCAAGTGTTACCAGACCTGGAAATGCATGCTTTGGTCGGTAATCTGGCATCTTAAATACTTCAAAACAGTCTAAAATATCTACATCTGTCATATCATCAGGAAGATTCTCCTTTAAATATTCTGGATGATGCTGTTTATAAAATTCATAGATAACCTGTTTTACCTTCGGGTCACGAATATCTGTGTCCACACGTTCGTCATTAATAAAAAGATAATATCTGTCCACATATGGAAGAATTCTCTCTTCTGCTGTAATAGACGTTATTTCCGGTACACTGTCATAGGAAACTTCCAGACGGCGAAAAGTTCTCTGTTTCTCCTTCGTCTGAGTAACCCCTTCTATTTTATATTTATCCAGTTCAAAAAACATGCTTTTTAGCAACGTAAATTCATACATAATTTATCTCCCAATACTCTGTTATTTTTTAATATATCAAATGCTTACCTCTAAATATACTGCCTCATTATACCGAAAAAATTCCTTGATAAAAAGCCTGCATTCCAAGACATAATTTATATGGCATTTTTTATATTTATTTTCTTACTATACCACAATTACAACATCTCTTCCATCTCGTCAAGAAGCTCACCAAATAACTTTAATGCAGATTCTATCGGTTCCTTTGCAGCCATATCTACATTACAAAGACGAAGTAAATCAATTGGATTCATGGAACTTCCACCACTTAAGAACTTAAAGTAGCCCTCTTTTGCCCTTTCATCTCCACTTAAAATCTTTCTACTGATTGCAATCGCTGCTGAATAACCAGTTGCATATTGATATACATAAAATGGTGTATAGAAATGTGGGATTCTTGCCCATTCTAAGGCAATTTCTTTATCAATAACAATGTCTTCTCCAAAATATTTCTGATTCAGTTTATAGTAAATGTCACATAATACTTCCGCAGTAAGCGGCTCTTTATTCCATGCCATCTCATGTGTAATTTTCTCAAATTCTGCAAACATGGTCTGACGGTATAATGTTCCCTTAAACTGCTCTAAGAAATAATTGATCAGATACATTTTCTCTTTTTTCTCTTCTGTATTCTTTAAAAGATATTCCATCAAAAGAGCCTCGTTACATGTAGATGCTACTTCCGCAACAAAGATACGGTATCCTGCGTAAATGTATGGCTGATTCTTATCTGAATAATAAGAATGCATGGAATGTCCCATTTCATGAGCAAGCGTAAACACATTATTCAGATTATCCTGATAGTTCATCAATACAAATGGATGGCATCCGTAAGCTCCCCAGGAATAGGCTCCGCTTCTCTTTCCCTCATTCTCATATACATCAATCCAGCCACTTTCCATTCCATCAGAAAGAACTTTACCGTATTCCTTTCCTAATGGTGCAAGCCCTTTCTTTACGATTTCTTTTGCCTTAGAAAATGGTACTTTCATCTCAAATTCATCGACCATTGGTGCATAGAGGTCATACATATGCAGTTCTTCTGCCTTTAATGCTTTCTTTCTAAGAGAAACATAGCGATGCATTAAATCCATATGCTCATGTACTGTATCAATCAGGTTCGTGTATACAGAAGTTGGTATCTCCCCACCTTCTAATGCCATTTCTAAAGAAGAATTATAATGTCTTTTCTTTGCGAAAAATGCAGTATTCTTCAAATTCGCTGCATAGAGCGCCGCTAAAGTATTTCTATATTGTCCATACTGTGAGTAAACTGACTCAAAGGCACTTTTACGAATATTCACATCTCTGCTTTCTAAAAGAAGCGTATATCTTCCATGACTTACTGGAATTTTTTCTCCTTCTTTTCCCTCAATAGATGGAAAACGGATATCTGCATTATTGAACATAGAAAAAATATTGGATACATCGGCAGACATATCGGACACATCAGCAAGAATCGCTTCCTCTTCTTTAGAAAGAACATGCTTCTGCTGGCGGAACAATTCGTAAAAATATCTTTTGTATAATTGCATATCCATGTTTTGTGTAAACCAGCTATCTATCGTCTTTTTCCCAATTGCAAGAAGTTCTGGTTCCTCAAATACTACAGCACTGTCTAACTGGATGGATAATGTCTGCGCCTTACCTGCAAGTCCCTGGTAAAAACTGTTTCCTGTGTCCTCGTGATAACGCTGATTTGCATAAACATAAATCGCCTCAAACTTTTTCATAAGCGCTTCTTTTTTACGCATATACTCCACAAATACTTCAGAACCTTCTTTTAAACGTCCCTCATATGCTGCAAGGCTTTGAATCTCACTCGTAAGACTTTCATAATCTTTCTCCCACGCTTCGTCAGAAGCATATAAATCCTGAATATGCCACTGGTAGGCCGGATCACATTCCTGTCTTTTCTTTACTGTTTTTTCTTTGTTCTCTTCCATGATCTCATTCTCCTATATCACTTTTCTTTACACTGCATCTATTATTTATATGTATTTTTATGTAATCCATACCGTTTATTTTTCTGTTATTTCGCTTTTACGCTGTCTTTTGAACTTGTCTTATCCCATTTTGCATGCAAAATAAGATTCTTTGTATTTCCCTTTGGAATTACTGTTACATTTTTTCCTGAGCTATCGTACCAGCCAACAAAAGTATAACCTTTTTTTCGCGGACTTCGCAATGTAACTGCTCTCTTTCCAGATAACCTCTCTCTATTCTTGGAAGAGTTAATTCCTACGTTCTTATAAGTAATCGTGTAGCCAGAAACTTTTACACGAAAAGCTCTTTTTCTTCCATTAATTCTGGTAGAAATATATGTCTTTCCGCTCCTCTTTGCTTTCATATATCCATTATTATCAATACTTACAATTGATGGATTTGCACTTGTCCAGCCTGCTGTCCTAAGCCCTCTGTCATGCATATGAATCGTTGCAAGCTGCTTTATTTGTCCTGCCTGCAGCTGTATGATCTTGCGACCACTCTTTGTAAGCTGACCAGATTGCTGTGCCCTTCCGAGAAAAATCTTTACATTTCCTCTCCTGACACCATGAAAGTCTGTCGTATAATAGGAAAGCCAGCCATTCTTATTCACAATGAATCTTCCAATATAAATAAGACTCCATAATGCTCCCTTTGTCTCCGCATTTTTATCCCGATTATCTACCTTTTTCAGTAAAACAGGATATTTATTTAAAAAGCTCATTCGATAGATTCCAGAATTCAATGACAGAATAATCCGATTGTTATACTGCCGAATCCACCCTATATAATTACCCGACCTTGGCGCATAAAATACAACCGCTTTATTTCCTCTCAAATTCGACTTTTTCAGATAATTATCCTGAGAAATCCAGTACCAGTATCCCTTATGATAGAATGTACATGTTTTATTCTCAAGCGCCTGCTTCATCTCTTTTGAATTCTTTATATAATCAGAAGATGCCAGTTTAATCTTCCGCATCTTCAGATTATTTGAATTGCCCTGTCCGTATAGATCCTGCTTCTTGTATCCAGGATGGGTCTTTAGAAAAGTATTCTTTCCCACAAGGAAACTATCATAAGTCACTACCATTCCCTCATGCTTGCCGACTCCCACACCATTGGTCAAATCAACAAAATACCAGATTCCATTAAGCTTTACTATATTCCAGGAATGGTTTTTTGAATAATTACTGATAACCGCGCATGGAATTCCAAGCGTATTCATCGCAAGAGCATAAGCATTAGCCAAACCGTCACACACACCCACATGACTTACCAACACATCATATCCTGTGTGTGCATCTTTTGACTCTTTATACGTCGTGTTCTCCGCAAAATAAATATACACTGCCATCGCTTTATCTGCCTGGCTCATAGAAGAATCTACGGTTGACAATGCCTCATCCAGCCCTCGTATAATCTTCTTATACCTTCTGCGAAACTTACTGCGGCTTATGAGCTTCGTACTGTTAAATGTTGTCGCTCCATCTCTCGTTTCTACTGCATAATACTGTGACCAGTTAGAATCAAGAAAATCTATTCCCTCAGCCATAAGAGCTGCTCTGTTTGAAATAGCTGCCGCTTCCATACACTTCTTACCAGATTTTCCCTGGCTCACCGTTCGGTAAACATCAAGATTTCCCGAAACCGTTCCCTCTATCATAAACTTTGACAGCACATTAATATATTCTTTTTGTGTATCTGAAAATGTCGCTGCATCTACATCTTTTGTGAAAAAAAGGCTTCCCGCCAAAATAAAACAAAGCAAAAATAGAATACTTCCTGCCCTTTTCAATTCTCTACTTAACCCTCTTCTCTCCTTCAATATTTCCCTCCATGAAAAACTCGGTACCTGAATTATCGAGATTCCTGCTTAATTTCTAAAAAATGTTATGTACTCCCAAAATCTTTTTATGTTTGATTTTATAAGAAATTTTTGTTAATTGCGCCCAAATTTTATTTATCCCTTAATTTTCTTTCTATAGTCCATGACAATCCCCAAAATACATTTTTCAAGAATGCCCACTGATACTGATTTGTTGCTCGCCACCTACAGATGTGGGAGTCATCTCACATCTGATATAACTATTAGAATATATTTTATACTCTGTCTTAATCTTATCATTATACAGAAAAAATAGCAATTATTGTCGAAACATGATAAACTATATCCATGTAATTTACTATTAAATACTGGAGCGTGCATATCCTTTTTGATTTCTCAAACACGCTCTGGACTGGAGGATTATTTTATGACAAAAACATCTGAATTCCATACCTTACTCCGCAACTATCGCGGCATTATGGGAAATATACGAATCAACAAAATCTGGATTTCTTTTGACTCCTGCTTCTTTAATTATTATGCAGATGATGATGAAATCCAGTTCAACCTTGCAGGACAGGAAGGTGTTATTACCATTCCTGCTGTCATTTCCTACGACAAAATCGATGAAGAAGATTTATTCGAAGACTCTGTAGCAGGGTATACTGCAACATTAGAATCTGGGGACACCGTGACTTTCTACTGTTTTAATGCAAAAAATAAAAGCTGATTTGTGGGATGAGAGAAACAAACAGATAGTATTCATCTGTTTGTTTTTCTCCTTTTATTATATTGTAATCCTCTGCAGTTCTTTAAGGACAGTCTGCACCCTCTCTTCGTCTACATCATAACTGACCACACATAATGCCTTATACAATAAGCTTATGTTTTCTTCTGTGCTGTTTATTGTATAAGATACCATTCCAGAAGCGATTTCATGACTTACATTCAAAAGCTGAAACTTTAAATCCCGTACAGTCTCACTTATACCAGACGCTTGCAGCTCATCCAGGTTATACTCGTCTGTATTGCCGCAAGGCGCAAAACAGGTGGCACAATCTGGGGCTACCGCAAGCTTTTCTTCACGGACACGTTGTAATAATTCTTCGCCATTCTCCTCTAAAGGAAATATTGACGCAAGACTCTTTATAATAATACCATCTGTATTCTCTGTTTTTAAGTGAACATTACATGCTTTCGCAAGTCCGATCAATGCTCCGATAAGTTTCTTTTCTTTTTTATTCATCTATAACATCCCCTTACCCGCTTCCTGCAAAATTATTATAAAAATATGCACGCCACATTATACCAGCCTGGCAAAATATGACGTGCATTATATATTTTATCTGTCTGTATTCTTTGTAAAATATCGTAAAAGCACTTTAGAGCGTGTTTGAAAAATATTTTAGTGAATTGCTGTTCCTTCTGGTACGCAGTCATCAACAAAGATAATCTTACATCCAAAATCATCTCCGCTGGCTGCAATAAGCATACCATTACTCTTCACTCCAGCAAACTTCGCTGGTTTTAAGTTAGCGATTACGATAATCTTTCTTCCGATAAGTTCTTCTGGTGTGTAGTCATCACGGATAGAGGATACAATAACTCTCTCATCTAATCCATCAAACAATGTGAGTTTTAAGAGTTTCTTAGCATTCTTTACAATCTCACAGTTGATAACTTTACAAACACGCATGTCTACTTTATCAAACTCATCAATTGTAATCTCTTCTTTGATTGGTGCGATTGCATTCTTACGAGCTTCCTCTTCCTCGGCAGCCTTTCTTCTTGCTTCTTCTTCAGCAGCTTTTCTCTCTGCCTCAGCCTTTGCTTCTGCTGCAAGAGTCTTCTCTTCCTCTGTCTGTGGAGTGGAGAAATCAAGAAGTCCAAGATATCTCTGTGGCTCTACAGCAAACAGGAATAAGTAAAGTCTTGGGCCTGCTGCCTTACCAATCATAAGGTTATATGCATTCTTGAAGAACTGTGCCTGTGCAGTCTTCTTATTCTCTTCCTGGAAGTCTGGGTCTGCTTCTCTTGGAATCGTGTAAATAAAGCTGTTAAGAGCATCTAAATCATACTCTCCCTTAGCAATAAAGTCATGAAGTAACTGAATCTCCTTCTTCTCTACCTCATTCAAAGTGTTATAGAAATCCCAGTTTCTATATCCAAGAAGAGTATTCATGTTCTCAGGGGAACACTTCTCTAACCAGTATTTTGCAAGTTCAAGACGCTCTGCAAACTCCTCTTTCTTATATGGAGTACCAATCTTCTCGAATACTGTCTCAAGCATATCTGCATTAAAGTCTACAACAGAACCAAAGTTTACAATCTGCTGCATTGGTACCGGATAAAGCTCACGCCCTTCAATCATACAGTTATGCATGATACCTTCGATGTAATCGTAGTTCTTACCCTTACCTGCCTGATATACCTTGAGCATCTTATCAAACTCAAAATACTGACGTAAAATCTCATCATCAAAACAGAAATCAAATGCCTTGTTTGGTTCTGACTTAGAATAAAGCCATAAAATCATTTCTGGCTGATAAATCTTAAGTAATGTATCTGGTGTAAGGTTAAGACCTGTAGAACCAGACATCTTACCTGTTGTTCCCTTAATACCTACAAACTCGTATCCCTTGAACATAGGAGCCTGTGCTCCGAAAATCTTCTTAGCAATAATCTTACTTGTATCGTAACTTCCTCCTGGGCTGGCATGATCCTTTCCGCCCGGCTCAAAGTCAACGCCTTCAATCATCCAACGCATAGGCCAGTCAATCTTCCATGCAAGCTTACAGTTAAAGTCCTTGCTGAAATCCCATGTTCCCTTATGTCCGCACTTACATGTGTACTCACAAGTTACTCCATCTTCAGAAGAAGATGTGATAGTAGTCTCATCCTTACCACATACCGGGCAGTAAATACTTACTGGATAATATGCTTCTCTCTCTTCTGGTGTTGCAACCTGCTGACGGAACTTATCAAGAATATCAAAAATCTCACGTCTCTTCTGTACAGCCTGAATAATATACTTCGCATACTTACCGCTACGGTAGTTCTCGCTCTGTCTGCGGAAGTCAACCTTTACTCCAAAACGTGAAAGAGATGCTTCGAACTCTTTCTCAAAATGTTCTGCATAAGAAGAACAGCATCCATATGGGTCCTTAACGTCTACATATGGCTTACCAATCTCGTTCTCTAACTCTGGTGCTACTTCTTTAACATTAACAGGTACTTTTCTGAAACGGTCAAACTCATCCCATGAAAACAACAGACGAGCCTTCTTGCCCTGTTTAATTAAAGCCTTATATACAAAATAACTTGTTGCTATATCTCTAAAATTACCGATGTGAATGGATCCGGATGGGCTAATACCCGCTGCACAAACGTACTCTTCCTTGTCCGGAGATCTCTTAATAATATCCTTTGCAATCTTCTCAGACCAATGCATTCTTCTTCCTCCTACTTTCCCTGTGCCGTACTTACCGGCATTCAAACAGTGTATCTATCTTCATTTATCATGGGACTTAAAATTTTTCCTCAGCCCATAGTCAATAAAACATTATATCAAACCCTATACCTCTTTTCAAGGAAAATCTCATATATTCAATCTTTTTCGACTCTTTATCCTTATGTAAAGTCCCCGGTAGTTGAATTGCCAGGGATTCCCGCTTAATCTCTTAATCCAGTTTCTATTATTGTCCCCATCTCTGTTCATCTTAGAAAAATATTATATACGCAATCTTCCTCCAAATATAATTTAAATTCTAATAGCCTGGCAATTCATCTCCCACCTTAGAGGTCGGAGTCTTCTTGCTGTAAGAGGATAAAATGTCCAAATACCACATTACTTGCTTCTTGTCCCCTCAATATATTTCAAAAAACGGATACAATCTGCTATTCCACAAAAATAACTCTCTGTCGCATACTCTGCCTCCGCTGCACTCTGAGCCTCAAAAGCCTCTTCAATAACCTCCCTCTGCTCCTCTGTCAGATTCAGCGTGTCCAGCTTCGCATAGGCTTCCTCTTCTTCTCTCACCAAACGCCTGTATGCTTCGGAATTCTTACGAAAATCCGCCATATTCTCATTACGAAAATGGTCTAAAGTAAGCCGAAGTCTCTCTTCCCATGAATCTATAACATCTCCCTGCAATGTTTCCCGCCTTTCTACTTAAGACACAATCCCAATAAACCTCTACTAATTATTAAATAAATTTATGAACATAGCAACAGCATAACACAGCCTTTGTTCTGTGTCAATATTTTCCTTTAAATAATTATTTTTACTTATAATTACTTAATTAGTAAACTACATCCATCCTCATTCCCAAATATTTTTCCCCTTTTTTATTATTTAATTCATTAGACAGATGCCCGAGAGAACCAATCCCCCTATTCCCAGTCATTCTCGAGTAAGCAGAATACATCAGCTTCCATCCCCAAATCTCCTCCCACTATTTAATTCACCTTCTCCAGCCACAGCACAAAAGCCATTGCCCCCAATAAGGCATATTTGTGGTCTCGGAGCAAGTGTTGAATGCGAGCGGGTAAGCGAACATTCAACACGTCGCGACTAAAATCACAAATATGCCTTATTGGGGGCAATGGCTTCGTCTGTTGTTTCTCTAATGAATTAAATAGCAAAAAACCATTGACTTAACTGGAAAAATCCTGTATACTGATATTTACCGTGCAGCTGGGAAGTTAGCGGCGTCCTGTACCTGAAATCCGCTATAGCAGGAGTGATGGTCAGCCTCGGATGTCTTATTGATGGAGCTGCCCTTTATAAGTGGTGTTGACAATTGGGTCTCGCGCAACAGGAACCTCTGAACCGTGTCAGGTCGGGAACGGAGCAGCACTAAGGAGTCTCTCCTGTGTGCCGTGAGGGTGCCTGGTTCGAGCTAACTGTAGAGGTAACGTCTGTTGGTAAGCATACAAAGCTGACCGCACGGTTTTAATAATTCGATTTTTATATTCACATAATAGAAAGCGTCATAATAATGAAGATTGTTATATATCTTTATTGCTATGACGCTTTTTTATTCAAGAATGCCTCCGCATTCTTGCTGAGAGATTTGTGTTATACAATGCATAGCATACTTTTACATGTTACTAGTTATTATCTCTTTAGGAAATCAGGCAGGAATCCTCGTTCACTTAATCACCGAGTACTTTACTGATTATTCGTTTCAAACTTACAATTTTATAAAAGAAGCACAAAGCCAGTCTCGCAACCAGCTTTGTGCTGCATTTTAATTCTAATTATCAGTCTGATTTTCTTCCTGTATCAGCTTTCGCTTTTTCTTTTTTTCTTTTTGAATTTCTCTTAATTTTCTAAAAAATGCAGAGAGCATTTCCGAGCATTCTTCTTGAAGAACTCCTCTTTCTACCTCTGCCTGGTGATTAAATTCCTGCATTTCAAGAAGATTAAGTATTGAGCCGCCACAACCGGCTTTCGCGTTCATGCTGCCAATAACGACTCTCGTCACTCTCGCCTGCACAATTGCTCCGGCACACATCTGGCAAGGCTCCAAAGTGATGTACATCGTACAGTCTTCCAATCGCCAGTCTCCAAGCTTTTTACATGCTTTTTTCATTGCAAGAAGTTCTGCATGTGCAAGCACAGTCTTATCCTTATTCCGCTTATTATATCCTCTGGCAATTATTTTTCCATCATGAACAATAACACAGCCAATTGGCACATCACCAATCGCCTCTGCTTTTTTTGCCTGCTTAATTGCCTCTTTCATAAATTTTTCGTCTTCTGTATATTTTCTCATAAAATATTCTCCCATTTATGAAACTCATAGTCCCGTAAAATAGCGACGTACTTATTTCAATATTTTGTGATACCCTCCTGCCTACAGATGGGAGCTTCCCTTCCCCCAATAAAATCACCATAATCACATCAAAAAATACATTTGCAATAATCTGCCAAACTGTCGATTTATATTCCGTCTCTCAGCAGATACAACCAGTATCCAAAACTTCCAGTTTTCATACGATTCTCTGTAAGTGATAAAAATACTGGAAACTGATAAATTTCTGCCATATATTTTTCCCGATTCTCATAAATTCCCGGCACACCGATACAGTAGCGTTCTTCTCCTGCGTACCTTACTTTTCCTGCCAGAATATGATGATATCTCCCATATCCTTTCAAAAGGAACTGATTGCTTTTAAGTACGCTGGCTTCTTCCCCAAACTGTGCCAAATCCGCGGTTGAAATCCTGCATCCTTCATAAAAAGCGGTATTAAAAATATTGTCCACAGAAGGGTTCTTTTTCATTGCATTTATCCACATTTTTTCAAAATTATCAACAACAGAAGTGGCTTCTGGCTCAGTTTCTGCTTCTATTTTTATTTGGGGTTCTATTTCGGAGTCAATCTTCAACTCTGATTTTGATTCCATTTCAGCATCAGTCTTTAACTCTGATTTTGATTCTATTTCAGAATCTGTCTTCAACTCTGATTTTGATTCCATTTCAGCATCAGTCTTTAACTCTGATTTTGATTCTATTTCAGAATCTGTCTTCAACTCTGATTTTGATTCTATTTCAGAATCTGTCTTTAACTCTGATTTTAGTTCTAGTTCAGATTTATTTTTTGATTCAATACCATCTTCTGAAAATTCTTTTATTTTAACACTTTCTTCTATATTTGTATTATTGCTATGTGCTATATCATTTTCTGAATCAGGCAAGTTTTCCTCTGATTTTATGTTCTCTATCTTATTCTCAGCTCTCTTTTGAAAATCCTTTTCCTCAAAACTCTCTGTGTTTATCTGACCTTTTTTTTCTAAAATATTTTCCTCTAATTCTTGTTGCTCCTGTAACATTTCATCAGTAATATTTCTTGTTGATACTTTTTGTTTTTCTGACATCTTATCTGGAAGAATCTTTTCTGTCTCTGTCTGTTTTTCTGATATTTTACCAGCAATATCTTTTCCAGATTTATTTTCCTGCATTTGAGATTTATCTTTTGCAGAATTCACAATCTTATGCCACCGAAGAGGCTCCAAAGTTTCTGTCGGAATTTCCTCTCCAATCCATACACTTCCGTAATAAAAAGCATCCTGATAATAAAGTAATACTCCCGACTGTGCTTTTATCCGAAAACCAGCCGGAAGCATAGCTGCAGGGTAGGTCAAATGTATTTCTTCCTTATGTTCTTGCGTAATGAGTGTGTCTAACTGCCAGACTTGCCAGCTTTCTCCCTGCCGCTCATAAAAACATAATTTAAGCTCCATTCCCTGCAATAAACGCTCATCGTCTATCTGAATCGTCAGTTTAAGGCTGCCTGACTTTTGTTCTGCCTTAACAAACCCGAAGCATTCCTTTTTCTCTGCCTTTTCATAACGATACAAATAAGAAAGTATCCTTTGATAATCTGCCATGATGATACTCCTTTTTTCACTAATGTATTCTGCAGAATGACTTTTATGCCACCAAATATCCTGTAAAAATATACCGCAAATTGGGACGTGCAGATTGCAGGAATAATTTTTCAAACACGCTCTTATCTTCCAAGAATATCCGATAACTTTGCAAACTCCTCTAAAGAAAGCTTTTCTCCACGAATTGTCGGAGTAAGTCCCATCTCTTCAAGCGCCGCTACTGTCTTTTCCTTTGGAATACGAAGTTCGCTTGAATTATAAAGTCCGTTCTGCAGCGTTTTTCTTCTCTGATTAAAAGAAGCACGAATAATCTTAAACATAAATGCGGAATCATTTACCTTAACTGGTTTTTCCTGATAACGAGTTAAACGGATAACTGCAGAACCAACCGCAGGTCTTGGAATAAAGCAGTTTGGCGGTACATTTGCCACGATATATGGTTCTGCATAATACTGTACTGCTAAAGAAAGAGCACCATAATCCTTTGTTCCCGGGCCTACCTGCATACGGTCAGCGACTTCTTTCTGCACCATAACTGTAATAGAGTCCAGTGGTACTTCACTCTCAAATAACCCCATAATAATTGGTGTTGTAATATAGTAAGGCAGGTTCGCAACGACTTTAATTGGTTTTCCACCATTCTTTTCTTCTGCGATCTTGCGAATATCTACCTTTAAAATATCTTCGTTCAATACTGTAACGTTATCATATTCCTTTAAAGTATCCTCCAGAATTGGAATCAGCTTTGTATCAATCTCTACCGCAACAACTTCCCTTGCCGCCTCCGCAAGATACTGCGTCATCGTTCCAATTCCCGGTCCGATTTCTAAAACAAAATCATCCTTTTCAATCTCTGCTGCACCAATAATTTTATCGAGTACATGCGTATCAATCAAAAAGTTCTGTCCATATTTTTTCTGAAAATTAAATCCATACCGCTGTAAAACTGCAATCGTTTCCTGCGGGTTTCCTAAATTCGCCATAAGACCTCCTTGGGCTGTCATAAGATTTTGAAAGCAATTTTATATTTGGGGAATCAATGTTGAAGTCTTCCCCTTAAATTTTTACTTAGTTTCTCTATAATAAGATAATAATACATGAAATGGATATCTCATTCAAGAGACGAAATCAAGAAAGGGACAATATGTAAAAGAGAAAGAATCCATATCTGTGGCCTGGGAGCAAGTGTTGGATGCGAGCGGCTAAGCGAACATTCAACACGCCGTGACGAAAGTCACAGATATGGATTCTTTCTCTTCCAGAGTTCGTCTGTCCTTCTGTTCTCCTAATGAATTAACCCATACAATCTCTGAGCATTTTCATAGGTTACATTTTCTACTTCTTCCGCTGTAATTTCCTTAAGTCTTGCGATTTCTTCAATCACCAGCGGCAGATATGCAGAGCTATTTCGCTTTCCTCTGTGTGGTGCTGGTGCAAGGTAAGGGCAGTCGGTTTCTACTACAATACACTCTAATGGAATTGCCTTTACAACTTCCTTCAGCACACGGGAATTTTTAAAGGTAACGACACCTCCTACACCAATGTAATAACCCATTTTTACATATTCTTTTGCCATTTCAGCAGAACCGGAAAAACAATGAATTACACCGCCTGTCGTTCCGGTGTGTTCCTTTTTCATAATGTCAAATGTATCCTGCGATGCGTCTCTGCTATGTATAATTACAGGAAGTTTTTCCTCTGTTGCAAGATGAAGCTGTCTGATAAACCACTCCTGCTGTACTTCTTTTGGCTCTACATTCCAGTGATAATCAAGGCCAATCTCTCCGACTGCCACGATTTTATCCCTGTGACAATATTCCCGAAGCTGCTCCATCCGTTCCTCATTAAGTTCACCAACATGGTCTGGATGAATTCCGGCTGCCCCGTACATAAAAGGTACTTTCGAAATAAGTTCTAAGGTATCCATCAGGTCTTTCCAGCTTGCACTGACATTGACAACCTGTGTCACGCCAGCATCTTTTAGCGATTCGAGAACGACCGCTCTATCTGCATCAAACTGTTTATCATTATAATGAGAATGTGTATCAAAAATCATAGTATACCTCTTTAATCCCTGGTTTGCCACAGGGAAAATAGACGCTCCCGAAGAGAGAAGATACCCTATAGCTGTGACCTTAGACCAAGGGTTGGATGCGAGCGTTTAAGCGAACATTCAACCTGCAGCGACGAAAGTCACAAATATAGGGTATTGCCTCTCTTCGGGAGCGTCTCCCCTGCCTGCGGCAACTCAGAATTTAATTAACAAATCTCTGCGCCTGCTGGCATCTTCTTCTCTGGTACCATCAGGGATAATTCCCCATTTTCGTCCTCTGCGCATAAGAGCATACCTTCAGAAAGTACACCGGCTAATTTCGCAGGTTTTAAGTTTACAAGAACCATAACCTTCTTACCAACCATTTCTTCTGCGCTATAATGTTTCTTAATACCGGAAACAATCTGTTTTACCTGGCTGCCAATCTTAACCTGGGAGCAGAGAAGCTTTTTAGACTTCTTTACTTCTTCGCAGGCAATGATTTCACCAACCTGGAACTGCATTTTTTCGAAATCATCAAATGTGATTTCTTCTTTTGGTTCGATGTCGATTACTGGTTCGTCATCTTTTTTCTCTTCTTCAGCTGGAGCCTGTCTTGAAGCATTCATCTCGTCTACTTTTGCCTGTACTTCTTTTGCATCAAGTCTTGCAAAAAGGATTTCTGGCTTGTCTGTTACTTTCTTTCCAGATTCGTAAAGACCGAACATTTCAAGTTCGTCCATAGTTCTTTCGGAAGAATTAAGCTGTGCAAAAATTCTTTCTGCCGTTTCTGGCATAAATGGAGAAAGTAAAGAAGCACCGATTGTAATGCTTTCTACTAAATTGTAAAGAACTGTAGCAAGTCTGTCCTGTTTTGCAGGATCTTTTGCTAAAGCCCATGGCATTGTCTCATCAATGTACTTGTTACAACGTTTAAATAAGTTAAAGATTTCTGTCATAGCATCTGCAACTCTGAGCTTAGACATACATTTTATTACTTTATGCTTTGTATCTAATGCTACGTCCATAAGATTCTTATCAAATCCATCTGTCACTCCACTGTTAGCTACAACTCCGCCAAAGTATTTATTAGACATGGAAATTGTACGGTTTACAAGGTTTCCAAGTGTATTGGCAAGGTCAGAATTCATACGTTCTACTAAGAGATCCCATGTGATTACACCATCGTTCTCAAATGGCATCTCGTGAAGTACAAAGTAACGAACAGCATCTACACCGAATAAATCTACGAGGTCATCTGCGTAAATTACATTACCTTTGGATTTACTCATCTTGCCGTCACCCTGTAATAACCAAGGATGTCCAAATACCTGTTTTGGAAGTGGAAGATCTAATGCCATTAAAAAGATTGGCCAGTAAATTGTATGGAAACGTATAATATCTTTACCGATCAGATGTAAGTCTGCTGGCCAGTATTTCTTAAATAATTCTCCACTTTCACCATCGCAGTCATATCCAAGGCCTGTGATATAGTTTGTTAATGCATCAAGCCATACATAAACAACATGCTTTGGATCAAAGTCTACAGGAATACCCCATGAGAAAGAAGTACGGGATACACATAAGTCCTGAAGTCCTGGTAAAAGGAAGTTGTTCATCATCTCGTTCTTACGTGATTCTGGCTGAATAAAATCAGGGTTATCATTAATATACTGAATCAGACGGTCAGCGTATTTGCTCATACGGAAGAAATAAGCCTCTTCCTTTGCAGGCTGGCATGGACGGCCACAGTCTGGACACTTGCCATCTACTAACTGAGATTCTGTGAAGAAAGATTCACATGGTGTACAGTACATTCCTTCATAATGTCCCTTGTAAATGTCACCCTTATCGTAAAGCTTCTTAAAGATCTTCTGAACCTGTTTTTCGTGATCCTCATCTGTTGTACGGATAAACTTATCGTAAGATGTGTTCATTAAATCCCAGATTCTCTTGATTTCTCCTGCTGTGTTATCAACAAATTCCTTTGGAGAAATTCCAGCTTCTGCTGCCTTTAACTCGATTTTCTGACCATGTTCATCTGTTCCTGTCTGGAAACGTACATCATAGCCTTCTTTTCTCTTAAATCTTGCAATTGCATCTGCTAAAACAATCTCATATGTGTTACCAATATGAGGTTTGCCGGATGTGTAAGCAATTGCAGTTGTAATGTAATATGGTTTCTTACTCATTTATCTATTATACCTCCTATGCAACCTGTGTCATTAGGTCTGTTATCTGTTCGTCAACTTTCCTTAATGTACCCTTAGAATCTTTTATCCCTGATTTATACAGCAATTGTATTTACAGGGTAATTTTGCGCGTACATATTATTATAGAATAAATCCGAATATTCGTCTATGGTTATTTTTCTGAAAAACTAATAGTTTTCCTGTATAATTCATAGTATAATACCAAATACTTTTTATCTTCCGATATAAAAATGCTATCAAAGGAGGGCGACTATGAAAAAAAATCATCGCAGACCATTGTCTAAACCACTATTTACCCACTTGTTTTTTCTACTTCTTATCCTTATTTGCGGAGTCAGTTTAGCAGGTTGTGGACAATCCAGTGCACATAATTCTTCAAAGCAGAAAAAATTTGACCAGTTTCTTGATTCCTGCTTTAAAGAATTCGCTACCGAAAACACAATTACTTTGCATTTTAAACTCTCTGATCCGTCTTCTTACGGTATTAAAAAGGAACCCTCTCCCACTTATGGAGAGCTTTCTTCGGATACGGCAAAGAAAAACTGCAAACGTTCAAAACAACTTCTTCAAGAACTTTATACTTTTCCAACAAGCAGCCTGACAAAAGAACAGAAACTTACCTGGCAGATTTTTCAGGATTATCTAAATGAAACTATTATGAGTGAAAAATATATTCTTTATTCTTCTCCTTTCGGTGCAGATGGATTACCTTCGGATATTCCTGTAACTCTTTCCGAATATCGTTTTGACAACGAAAAAGATATTAAAGATTATTTATCACTTGTAAATCAAATTCCAGAACTTTTTACGCAGGTTCTTGATTTTGAGGAAGAGCGCCGTAACGCAGATATTGTAAGCCCTGATTTTGTAATCTCTGATACTATCGACCAGATTAACCAATTTTTAAATGCAAGCGAAGAAAATAATCTTCTCGTTGAAAGTTTTGAGGAACGTCTGGATTCCCTTGATACTTTAAGTGAAGATCAGAAAGCAAGCTACACCGCAAATAACCGATTACTCATTACAAATAAAGTATTTCCCGCATATGAGCATTTAAAAACTGCTTTACAGGTCTCTACAGGCAGCAAACATACTACATCTGATAACAGCACAAAAGAGAGACTCTGCGAATATGAAAATGGCCAGGACTACTATCGTTTTCTTCTCCAGTCCGATGTCGGAACAGACATGTCCCCGGAAGAATGTATCACAGCTTTGGAAACACAGTTAAAAGATACGATAAAAGATATTTCTTCCCTGACAACACAAAATAAAGACCTGTATACAGAATATCTCAGTGCGGTTCCGACACTTTCAAAACCAAAGGAAATCATGGAGCAGTTAAAAGACGATTCTCTTGTGGATTTCCCGGAAATAAAGAACATTTCTTATGAATTAAAAAATGTTCCTAACGCTCTTTCCGGCACTTCCGCCTGTGCATTTTATCTTGTACCTCCAATTGACAGTAAAGATGCAAATATTATTTACATCAATAACAACCGTGTGGAGTCCAACGAAATGTTTTCCACACTTGCCCATGAAGGCTATCCGGGACATTTATACCAGACGAATTATTTTTTAAGTACGAATCCTTCCCCTCTCCGTACATTTCTTCACTGTGACGGATATGACGAAGGATGGGGGACTTATGCCCAGTTATACAGCTATAATTTTACAGAATTTAAAGATGTCGATGAAAAAACACAGGCACAGCTCCGCCAGCTATATCGGGATAATGACCTGCTCTCACTCTCCCTGTCCTCTCTGAGCGATTTATATGTGAATTATAAAAATTATGATGAAAATGCACTGGCCGATTATTTAAAGACTTACGGAATTGATAAATCCGCTACAAAACAACTTTACCAATACGTTATTGAAAATCCGGCTACTTATCTTTCTTACAGTATTGGATATTATGAATTAAACAAATTAGAAAAGGAGATGGCTGCCTCTCTTGGAAAATCATTTAAAATTTCTGATTTTCATGAAGCAGTTCTGAATGTTGGTTCTTGCAATTTTGCAATTTTAAGGCAGGAAATAGAAAAGGAAACAGAAATTCTCAGCAAGGTTCCTTAAAAATATTGCTTGTATACACGCGTTTTTTAAATATTTTTAATATTTTTACTCATAATTGGTCATTTTATTTGTTTTGAATAATTGACATTTCAATCCTGCATTGTTATACTAGAGCGTGTTTGAAAAAATAATAGAATTTCATTATTGGGGATTTTTATTCTTTTTTCATTGGAAAATCGACACAAAAAGTGTACAATAGACAACGTACGCGATAAAAAGTACAATAGTTTAATTTAAATACAACTTAGGAGGTAATACTATGGAAACATATGGTATCGAAAAACTTGGGATTGTGAATCCTAAAGCAGTTTACCGCAATTTAACACCTGCACAGTTAACAGAGGCAGCTTTAAGAAGAGGCGAGGGCAAGCTTTCTAACACTGGTGCACTCGTTGTAACTACAGGTAAATATACAGGACGTTCTCCTAAAGATAAATTTATCGTTGATACTCCTTCTGTTCATGATGACATTGCATGGGGAAGCGTTAACGTTCCTATCACTCAGGAGAAGTTCAATGCAATTCGTTCTAAAGTAATCGCTTACCTTCAGAACAGAGAAATCTTCATCTTTGATGGTATGGCTGGTGCTGATCCTGTCTGCACAAGAAAGTTCCGTATCATTAACGAATTAGCAAGCCAGAACCTTTTCATTCATGAACTCTTAATTCGTCCTACAGCAGAAGAATTAGAGAACTATGGCGAAGCTGATTTCACTATCTTCGTTGCACCTGGATTCAAATGTATTCCAGAAATCGACGGAACTCATTCTGAAGCAGCTATCATCGTTGACTACGAACAGAAACAGGTAGTTATCTGTGGTTCCCAGTACTCAGGAGAAATTAAGAAGTCTGTATTCTCTGTAATGAACTTCTTAATGCCAAAAGAAGGTGTACTTCCAATGCACTGCTCCGCTAACATGGATCCAGAAACTCATGAGACAGCTGTATTCTTCGGTTTATCCGGAACAGGTAAGACTACTCTTTCTGCAGACCCTAACCGTAAATTAATCGGTGATGACGAACACGGCTGGTCTGACAGAGGTATCTTCAACTTCGAAGGCGGATGCTACGCTAAATGTATTAACTTAAGCGCAGAGAACGAACCGGAAATCTACAACGCTATCAAGTTCGGAAGCCTTGTAGAGAACGTTATCATGGATGACGAAACTCGCGAATTTGACTTTGATGATGGATCTCTTACAGAGAATACTCGTGTAGGATACCCAGTTGATTATATTTCCAACGCACAGATTCCTGGTGTTGGCGGAATCCCTAAAGTAGTTATCTTCTTAACTGCTGATGCATTCGGTGTACTTCCTCCAATCTCCAGATTAGATGAGAACGCAGCTATGTACCACTTCGTAACAGGATTCACATCCAAACTTGCTGGTACAGAACGTGGAATCACAGAACCACAGCCAACATTCTCCACATTATTCGGTGAACCATTCATGCCAATGGATCCATCCGTATACGCTAACATGCTCGGAGAAAGAATTGAAAAATACAACACTAAAGTATATCTTGTTAACACAGGATGGACAGGCGGCCCTTACGGAGTAGGCAGCCGTATGAAGTTAAAATACACTCGTGCAATGGTAACTGCAGCATTAAACGGAACATTTGATGACGTAGAGTACAAACATGATGAAGTATTTAACGTAGACATTCCTCAGACATGTCCTAACGTACCTTCTGAAATTATGAACCCTCGTGACACATGGGAAGATAAAGCTGCTTACGATGCACAGGCTAAGAAGCTTGCTAAGATGTTCCAGGATAACTTTACTAAGAAATATCCTAATATGCCTAAGAATATTGCTGAGGCAGGTCCTAAGGCTGACTAATAATTCTTAGAATAATTAAGGCACAGATGTGAAGATAATCGCTGCGAGGAAAATACCTGTTTGGTATTTTCTCTTGCTCCGACATCACATCTGTGCCTTAATTATTTCTTCTGGGGCTGTAGGGCGATAGCGTAACAGCCCCATACTTATAGTTAATATCTTTTACTGCCAGCAAAGAATCAACTATTTAATACGTAATAACTTTACTGTCTCTGTTCCTTTATTTGGCATAAATTTAAAATAGTAATTCTTTTTCGCTTTTAATGCTTTTCCTTTAAACTTGGATACAGTGATTGACTTTCCAGCTTTTACTGTCTTTACTTTTTTGTATCCACCGTTTTTCTTAAGAGACATATAGACTGTGTACTTACTGATTCCTGCAACCTTTGGTGTAGTAATCTTTGCTTTCTTTGTCTTTCCTACCTGTTTTAACTTATACTGTGCTGTTGAGAAATATACAGAATTAGACCATGGAGTATATGGATCATAGGAATCTGTATCATAGTTTATCTTCATTCCTCTGACTCTGAAAGAATACAGTTTATTCTTACTAAGCTCAACAAAGAAATATCCAATTTCTCTTTGTGAAAAAACTTCTTTTCCCTTATTATCTCTTACCTGTACTTCAAATTCTTCATCCTGAGTATCCTTGCACTCAATACTAACATACTCATCTGTGAGTTCTTCGATATACCCATAAACTCCCTTTGATGTCCTTGCCTGCTTTGTTGCAGCATTTGCCGGAATCTGTAAGGTAAATATCATTACAAATGCTAATGCGAGCGCAAAAATTTTAGTGACTTTTTTTCCTCCTTTGTGTGATATGGTAATTATTTGTTATAATTAGAATATCATAATCATAATACCTATTCAACAACAAAAACAACACTATTGTTAATGATGACCCTTCTGCTTATCTCATATGTTTAATCTTGCTTTGTATGCAATCTCTTTACCATTTGAAGAATCCGGCCGAATAGAAACATTCGAGCAATATGATGGCAAAAAGAATTCTTGTATACATCTCGTTTGCCTTGAATTCATAGTCCGGATGTTTCTTTTTATATAGAAAGGATATGGCACACAGTATGAGGAGGACAATAACAGATGCAATGAATAATATTTTTGTGAATGTTATGATTTGCAAATCTGTTAATATGAATTCCAATATGAGTATGGGAGCTACGATGTAGTAGAGTATTTTGTTGACGAGGTTCATTGTTTTTTCGTTCATTGTGCTATTCCTTCCTGCTTAAATTTATGTGCAAACTATATGTAATCTGATATATTACCTACAAAAAGCCCTCTATCGCAAATGAGAATTATTCACGACAGAGGGATTCTTTAAACCTTATTTACAATATGAATTAATACTGATAAATAACATCGCTCTTTACTTTACATTTTAAATTAGGAACAATCTTGATATAATAAATCTGATTCGTCTTGATTGCCTTCCCTTTAAATTTGGATATTTTCACATTCTTACCCGGCTTTGCCGTCTTAACTTTCTTATAACCCTTACTTCTATCTTTGGATATATATACGGTAAAATTCTTTATACCCTTTGCATTCTTTGCTTTCGGCATTACTACTGTGTAGTTTTTCTTACCAGTGCGGTAATTATATTTATACTTAAGTTTTATATTCGTCAATGTAGTAAATGCTCTTGCTTTTGAAAGCTTTCCATAAATTGTAGTTCCATTCACTGATAAGTAAGTTCTAACCTTAACAGTATAAGTCTGATTTTTTGCTATTTTAAACCTCACATATCGAATCACTGTTCCATAAGATGCGGAAAGTGCATTCTGTGTTGAAACTTTCTTACCTTTATAATTATATAAGATAACCTGTACTCCTGTAACATCCGATGGAACGGCTACCTGATAAGTAATCTCTTTGTTTGATTTATAATATGGTGCAAAGTTCTGATTTATGACATCTGTCATCATCGTCGTAGCTTCCATTTCTCTGTCCATTACTGGCACCGCTGCTTTCTCTGCCGCATTAACCGGTGCCTGAAGTGCAAATGCCATCACTAATGCCAGAGCTAATGCAAATATTCTTGTAATTTTCTTCATACTGTATTTCCTCCTTTTTTCTGTGGTGTTTGGTTTGTTTCCACTTTATTTAGCATAGCATAATTATATCAAAACTGCAATCTATATTCCTGTCATTTTTATGCATTTTGTTAATTATTTTGTTCTTTTTTGAAACTTTTATCGTCATTTTGTCTTTTTTAATATAAGGTTACTCTGCTGCCAGCTCCCGGATTGCTTCTATCGCTGTCTTGATTTCTTCCATAGTATTAAAGCTTGAGAAGCTGAAACGAACCACTCCCTGTTCAGTTGTCCCAAGAGTTTCGTGCATGAGCGGGGCACAATGTGCCCCGGCTCTTGTGGCAATTCCATAGTCTTCCCAAAGTATTTCACTAACTTTTCCGGCATCTTCGTTACGAATATTCAAGGCTACAAGCGGTGCTCTTTTTTCCTGATCAAAGTTTCCATAAACTTTTACTCCGTCAATACGGCGTACTCCCTCATAAAACGTCTTTGTTAAAAGAGCCTCTCTGGTATATAACCTTTCTAAACCTTCCTGCTGTATGTACTCTAAACCTGCCTTTAATCCTGCTATTCCATGTGCATTTATCGTTCCAGCTTCTAAAAGTTCCGGCATAGAATGTGGCTGTTCTTTATCAAAGGAATGGATTCCGCTTCCTCCTGATTTTAATGGACGAATAATCACTCCTTTTTTAAGGCACAGGCCGCCCGTTCCCTGCGGGCCAAATAATCCTTTGTGTCCCGTAAAACACAGCGCATCTATATTCATTGCCTGAATATCAATTGGGAGAATTCCTGCGGACTGTGATGCATCTACAATAAAATGCAGCCCATGACGCTTGCAAGCCTCGCCAATTCGGTACAGATTCAGCGCCGTTCCAGTTACATTAGAAGCATGTGTACACACGATAGCCTCTGTATCTGGCCGAATCGCCTCCTCAAATGCCTCACTTGAAATTGTTCCGTCTTCTCCGACTGGAAGAATAGTGAGCGCTACACCTTGCTGTTCTTTTAAATATAAGGGACGTAACACAGAATTATGTTCCATCGCCGTTGTAATCACATGATCACCAGGCTGTAACATCCCATCAATTGCCGTATTTAGTGCCTCTGTGGCATTCGACATAAATGCAACCTGTTCCGGTCCATCTCCGTTAAAAAATTCATTAATCATCTCTCTGGTTTCATAAGCCATTCGCATACTATGTAAAGCGGCATCATAGGCTCCTCTTCCGGCATTACCAAGATTACTGATAGCTTCCGCTACTGCTTTTGCTACTGTTTCGGGCTTCTGCAATGTTGTTGCTGCATTATCAAAATATATCACTTTTGTCCCTCCTGCATCTGGAAATCTCATTGTGAATCACATATTTTACCACCAATCATATAGTGGCTTTGTAATTTTCTTCTGTAAATGACTTCTGTAAATAAGTTTCTGTCTGAATATATTACCATATTGCAGCTATTTTTCTCAACATTTATTGTTACTATATATTTTCTTAATTTTTACATAAATTTTTTCTACAGCATGCCTAGAGCGTGTTTGAAAAATGCTTTCTGCAAGATGCACATCACAATTTGCGGGAGATTTCGCCTGAATGAGGGCGGCGTAGCGGGCTACGGCAACCGAATGAAGGCAAAATATACCGTAAATTGGGGTGTGCAGATTGCTGGAATGATTTTTCAAACACGCTCTAAAGACAATTAATACTCAATTCTTAAATAATTCTTAATCTTGCTCCTAAAGATTTTACTTTCGTTTTTTATTATGCTATACTCAATCCACACTATTAGAAAATATTGTAAATACAGCGCAGGTTTATTACACGACACTTATATACTAATGTACTCTTGGAATCTTTTTGTTCTTGATTTTGTGAGAAGATTTTTTGTCAGTTGTGCCCAATTTTTTGAGACGTACGCGATGCGTACGTTGATGAAATCTGGGTGCGGCTGGCGGAAAATCAGCCACAAAAGCACGTGCAAGAAAGACTCCGAAAGTACATACTACATTCAAGGAGGTTTTCCATGTTTTCAAAGAATACATCTACAACATATAAGTATTTCTTTATGTTTGTTTTTTTCAGTTTATTTTTATGGCAGTCATTTACTATAAAGCCAGAGGCGAGCGAGATTATCACGGATCCGCTAATTTCCATGACAGTAGGGGATACAAAGAATCTCTATTTTTTTCACGGTGATTCTGCTTCTGCCTACTTTAGCTCTAACCCTAATATTGCATCTGTAACTACAGGTGGTGTTTTGAATGCAAATGATGTTGGAAGTGCCGAAATTATTTATAGCGTACATGGAGTATTTCATCAAAGAAAGATCAATGTTGCCGATATTGAAAATCCATCTTTTAGCACTACTCAGAGAGAGAACCTCATTTTGCCGGACAATGCTCTGACAACAACGGATCCTGTCCTTTTTATGCAAAAAAAGGATTCTTACACCATTCAATTCTCTTCTTCGAGCCAGGCACTTGCCACCCGTTATAAAGGACTTCTTATCTGGAAAAGTGATAAACCAAATATCGTCCGTGTAGATTCTAATGGAAAAGTCACCGCATTGAAGAAAGGTTCCGCAACCATTACCTGCACACTGGGCAATGTATCCTGTCACACCTATGTTAATGTAATTACTGACAGCTATACGGGGAAAGCAACCGATTTTTCCATGTTAACCGCAACCGGAAAGCAGCGCACTTACCGGCTTTTCAAACAAAATGCACACAACTATCCTCGCTACGATTCTTATCTTGCATGGCATGGATGTGCTACCTGCTCACTTGCTACGGTTCTTGGAGCCTATAACGATAATTACTCCGGCATTTTGCCAAGTTCTGTTATTGATGGTGTAGAGAAACAATTTACTTCGAACAAAGACTGGACAAGGGAGCATGTAAACCGCTCTCTCCGCGGACAGATGCCCCTCTCTCTCTACGGAATTTCTTCTATACTGAAGTCTTCCGGTGTTGATAATAATTATGTAAGAACCTATACCGACTCTGAGGCCAAGCACGATATTATCTCTCATTTAAAAACAGGGAATTCTATTATTTTTGAAGTACGTCAGAAAAATAGCCGCACTGGTAAAAGAACAAAGCGCTGGACAAACTCCTACCATACTATGGTGTTACTCGGTGTACTGACAAACGGCAAGGTGCTTTTATGCGATTCCGTTGACCGCTCCTGGTATAACGGTGGACAGCGTTTAAAAATTGTTGATCTATCTGATATTATGGAGTATATGTTCCCTTGTACTTCTTTTTCAGAAAGTATGTATTATAACGGAGCAAGCTCCGACGGCGGTTACATCAAAATATACGAAATTAGTTAATTCGTTCCTTGACTTTTTGGAAAATAGTTTATAAAATATTTTTATGGAGCGCCGCATTTTTCGGCATTTTCAACAATTTATGGGAGGATATCTCATTTCATCTATAGTTTTATTAATATGGAAATGTATAGAATCTCATAGCAATTTTTTAATAAAAGGAGAAGAAGTATTATGGCAGCAAAAATTTTAATGACTGGCAGTATTATGATGGATCTGATTTTACAGATGCCTCGTATCCCACATCCAAGTGAAAGTCTTCTTGGAACTAGCTATTCTAACGCTGGGGGCGGTAAGGGAAGTAACTCCGCAGTAGCAGCCTGCAAAGCTGGCGGAGAAGTTTCTGTTTGTGGTACACTCGGTAAAGATTCCAACGGTGAAGCACTTCTTGGCATGCTTACTGACATAGGAATTGATGTATCCAATCTTACATTAAAAGAAGGCGCAAACACCGGAATGGCCGTTATCATGCTTGAAGAAGACGGAATGAACCGTCTTGCTATTTATACAGGAGCTAACAACGACACAACTCCAGAAGCTGTTGATGCTGCCTTTGAAGGAAAAGAATATGATGCATTAATGATGCAGCTGGAAATTCCTTTAGAAACAAACGTACATGCATTTGAACTTGCTCATGAAAGAGGAATGATCACTTGTCTTGATGCAGGTCCGGCACAGGATTATCCATTAGAAAGATTCAAGGGCCTCACTATCCTCTCTCCTAACGAGACAGAAACAGAAGCTCTTGTTGGAATTCTTCCTAAAGATGATGAGACATGTATCGCAGCAAGTAAAATCTTAAAAGAACGCAGCGATTGCAAATACGTTGTATTAAAGATGGGAGACAAAGGCTCTTTCATCTATGGTGATGACATCTGCCAGATGGTTCCTACATTTAAAGTAGAAGCTGTTGACCCAACTGCTGCTGGCGACTGCTTTACAGGTGTTTTAGTAAAACAGTACGCTGAAACAAAGGATATCGTTGCTTCCGCAAGATATGCAAGTGCCGCTGCTGCTATTTCTGTACAGCATTTAGGCGCACAGCCATCTCTGCCGACAAAAGAGGCAATTGACGAGTTTATTGCTGCTCGTTCATAGTTTAAACAGACGCTCTCAAAGAGAGAAGAGAAAGGATACCCTATATTTGTGACCTCAGAGCAAGGTTTGGATGCGAGCACATAAGCGAGCATTCAAACCGAGTCACAAATATAGGGTATCCTTTCTCTTCTAGAGCGTGTTTGAAAAATGCTCTAACTTAATCAATTAAATAGTAGCACAAATCTCTTGTATTTTTGCGAAAAAAATGTTAACATAACCTGATTATACTTTTAGAAAGGAAGAGCTTTTCCATGAGAAATGATGAAAAAATAGATATCAATCTCGCCACAGAAGATACCTCAGAGAATTTATCCGAAGAAGAACTGGCTCAGCAAAATTATGAGACGGCACTCCGATATATTAATATTGCCGAACATATGAATAAGTTTGAAGACCAGGATAAATATTATCATCGTGCGATCCAGTATTTAAAAAAGGCAAAACCTTACAAAAAGGTTCAGCCACTCCTCAGGGAACTTCGAAATAAAAAGTTCGGCACTCGTGCCGCAGGTAAGATTGAATTATATAGAGAAGCCTGCCATATTCGTGATAACGCAAAGACACCTAGCGATTATTATTCTGCACAAACTATCTTTTCCCGTATCTATCATTACGAAGAAAAGCATCCTCTTATTGAAAAGTGGACTGATCCAGAGGTTTACGCTGAAGCAATCAAATGCTCTGATTCAAAAGAACAGATGGAACTTTGTGCTAAACTCGCTGATGAAAAAGCTGCCCAGTTAAAACGTCATAGTTTTTTCGTAAGCTGTGCTTTTATTGCCTGCCTTTTAGCAGCCTTATTTTTTACAAGAACTGTTTCTTTCAAGCAGTGTCTTGCCAGCATAAACTCCAGTTCAGGTAACTATGAAAAAGCATGGCAGAATTACCAAAATATTTATAATAGAACTAACAGCAAAGATGCTTTTGAAAAATATATCGAATACCGTTATAAATCTGCTGAAAAAGCTTTGAAAGCCGGAGATAAAGATACAGCTTACCGCAATTACAAGGCAATTGCAAAAGAAGATTATAAAGACAGTCAAGCTAAATTTGTAACTCTTGAGAAAGAACATATCAAAAATACCGCAATAGGCAAAAAAATTTCTTTTGCGTACATGGACTGGCGTGTTCTTGATAAGCAGGACGGCAAAGTTCTCTTATTAAAAGATAATTCCTTAGGATCTACTCCATTTGATGAGACTGGGAAAAATGTTACTTGGGAATCTTCCTCCGTTCGTAAATGGTTAAACGGTGACTTCCTCAATGACAACTTTTTTAAGGCAGAACAGAATGCTATTTTAGACACTACTGTAAAAAATACAGCAAATCCTGTTTATAATACACCAGCCGGAAAAGACACTACCGATAAACTCTTTTTATTAAGCTACGATGAAGTTGCACAGTATAAAAAGGGAATTCATAAAACAAAGTCCTGTTGGTGGCTCCGTACCCCAGGTGCTGCTGCAAATTCTATGAGTTTTGTATACAAAGACAAAACCGTTATGGAGTACGGCTATGAAGTAACCAATACAAAGATTACTGTAAAACCTGCCATTTGGGTGAACGTAGAGTAAATCCCGATTTGTCAGCGCAGCTGACTGGATGATAAACAGAGCTCCCACCCCCTGCAATATGTAAAAATGCGCCTGCTACAATAAAGATATGGTTAATCTACCTTACAACCAGTAAGGAATTATCCATCTTTGAGCAAACTCTTAATGCGATTTAAACATTAAGAGTGTAGCAATACAAAGCATTTTTGCATATGCAGGGTGTGGGAGCTCCTCTGTTTCTCGTCAGTTTCTCATCTGTTCCCTGTCTGTTTACAACAATCTCTTAGAACAATCCAGTTATCTTTCCATTGTCATCTACATCAATTCCAAATGCAGCCGGTTTCTTTGGTAATCCTGGCATTGTCATGACTGCTCCGGTAAGGATTACTACAAATCCTGCTCCAGCATTTACAAATGCATCACGGACATGGATATCAAATCCTTCTGGACGTCCTAACTTTGTCTGATCATCAGAGAGGGAATACTGTGTTTTTGCCATACATACCGGCAGATCACCAAATCCTAAATCTGTGAGTTTTGCAAGCATTTTCTCTGCGGCTGGTTCGTATGTTACACCATCTGCTCCGTAGATTTCTTTTGCGATTGTCTCTACTTTTTCTTTTAAAGATAAATTGTCTGGATAAAGTACTTTAAAGTTGCTTTCTTTTTCTTCTAATGTTTTCAGTACTTTCTTTGCAAGGTCAATTCCGCCTTCTCCACCTTTAGCCCATACTTCAGAAAGAGCAAATTCACATCCTCTTTCTTCACAGAACTGACGGATGAATTCGTGTTCTTTTTCTGTGTCTGTCTCAAATGCATTTAAAGTTACAACAATAGGCACACCGAATTTCTGAAGATTTTCGATATGTTTTTCAAGGTTGCAGATACCTTTTTTCAGTGCGTCCAGGTTCTCTGCTACAAGTTCTGTTTTTGGAACACCACCGTTATATTTTAAAGCACGGACTGTTGCTACTAAAACAACTGCATCTGGCTTTAATCCAGCCATACGACACTTGATATCCATAAACTTCTCTGCACCGAGATCTGCACCGAAACCTGCTTCTGTGATTGCAATGTCAGAAAGCTTTAATGCCATCTTTGTCGCACGCACACTGTTACATCCGTGAGCGATATTAGCAAATGGCCCACCATGAACAATTGCACCTGTATGCTCTAATGTCTGTACCATGTTTGGTTTGATTGCATCTTTTAATAATGCAGCCATAGAACCTACTGCATTAAGCTGACCTGCTGTCACAGGATTACCATCTACATCATAGGCTACGATAATTTTAGCAAGACGAGCTTTTAAATCCTTGATATCTTCTGCCAGGCAGAGAATAGCCATAATCTCAGTTGCTACTGTAATTACGAAATGATCTTCTCTTACATATCCATCTACTTTTCTTCCAAGACCGATTACAATGTTACGAAGCGCGCGGTCGTTCATATCCATACATCTTTTCCAGATTACCTGTCTTGTATCAATACGAAGTTCATTTCCCTGCTGAATATGATTATCCAGAAGTGCAGCTAATAAGTTATTGGCAGATGTGATTGCGTGGAAATCACCTGTAAAATGAAGGTTCAAATCTTCCATAGGAACAACCTGAGAATATCCACCACCAGCAGCTCCACCTTTAATTCCAAAACAAGGTCCAAGAGAAGGCTCACGAAGTGCAAGAACAGACTTCTTCCCTAACTTTTCAAATGCCTGTGCAAGACCGATACTTGTTGTTGTCTTTCCTTCTCCGGCAGGAGTCGGGTTAATCGCTGTCATTAAAACAAGTTTGCCATCTGGCTTCTCATCTAAGCTATTCATGAATTCATCAGAAAATTTTGCTTTATACTTTCCGTATAACTCTAAATCATCCTCTGTAATCCCATAATTGGCAGCTACATCTTTAATTGGGAGCATTGTCGATTCCTGTGCAATCTGAATATCTGTTTTCATATTCCTCTTCCTTTCCTTTGCGTATATCAAAGTTTATACACTTTCTCTTCTGCTTCTGTACTCTTAGAATACAAAAACAAAAAGGGCAACTTCAAAAGAAGCTGCCCAGACGGTCGGCTAAAATAAGATGTTTCCATCCCTCCGGCTACATTGTGTTTCTTCACATATCCGTCAGTAACCGGAATTTCTGCTTTGGCAGATTTATGTTTATATATTTACACACTTACAAGTAAAAGTCAACTTTTTAATTTGAAAACCTGAAAATGTTCTGTCTTTCATATAATATTCTTTACCAAAGAAGATATACTTTATCTACTTTATTATTTTTAACATGGAATTTATCTAATGTATAGTAACAGGCCCCATTTATATTTTTTAAAATTCTTTTGGCCTTTTTCTTGCTTATTCTCTTATAAACATAGGTGCACTCATCTATGCTATAAAACTTACATTTAGAACTAAGTTTTAACTTTAGAGGATCTGATGTGTATACCCGGCCGCTACCCTTTTTCTGTACACTTGAGCTTAAAACAAAGTATTTGCCCAGTTTTAATTTTACAGAATCTTTCTGCCATGACTTATATTCATAATAATCAGTCTCAATCGTATATGTTCCATTCGGAAGCTTTGTATACTTTCTCCATATTCTATGTGCCTGTACCTGTGTAGCTGAAAATACGCTCAATCCTACAATCAGGCAGCAAAATAATGCCAGTCTGGTTAAAACTTTTTTCTTCATTTAAACTTCCCCCTTTGTCTTCCATCTCCAAATTAAACATTCTATTCCGAGACTTTACTTGTGCTTTCATTCTACCTCTTCCACTAACTTTCTGCAAGTTCTTTCTACAATGAATTTTTCCTTAAACATTTTATATTCATCCCTCACTTTATGCTTAAAGAAGACGTCAGTTCTTAATTACATTTCTTATAATACACCAATACATCCTATTATTTTTTATCTATCACAGCACATTTTTTACAAATTTATCCACAAATCTGTCAAACTTCTCCTATTCTTTTCTATCCCCATAAGGTATAATAAGAACAAATAACGTATCTATATAAACTGACTTTCTCACGCATAAAAAGTCACAGCCAAGAAAGGAATTACACTATGGAAAAAATCAAAACATCCAAACAACACATTCTTGTTGTCACATTAACCCTATGTATGCTCTTTACATTATTCGCACCTGCAACTAATGTAAACGCAGCTTCTAAACGTACAAAAGCACTGACTGCCTACCAGAAAAAGCTTAAAAAACTTGATTCAAAAATATATAAATTTGCCTTAGTTTATTTAGACAAAGATTCTATACCGGAACTTCTCATTACACCGGATTTTAGCGTACATGCCGTTGCCGGAGAAGTTTATACCTACACCGGCGGCAAACTTAAACAGTTAAAATATGCCGGCAGTGATTATGGTCGCCTCATTTACTCCAAAAAGAAATCTGTAGTATCTAATTCTGCATGGATTAATGGATATGGCGCCGTTTCAACATTTTATCGTTTTAACAAAAAGGGAAAAGGAACGAAACTCAAAAAGTTTGAAGAAGCCTATCTTCCAAAAACTCTTTACAAAATTAATGGAAAAAAGGTATCAAAGAAGAAATTTAATTCAGAATACAAAAAAATGGTCAAAAAATATCCTTTAAAAGAGATTTGGCCATCTGTCACCTTCAATCTTACTATAAATAACATTAATAACCTTGTCAAAAATTACAAATCTTTCATCATAACAGGGAAGAAGTTTTAGAGCGTGTTTGAAAAATGCTTTCTGTAAGATGTACGTTACAATTTGTGGGAGATTTTGCCTGAATGAGGGCGGCGTAGCGGGCTACGTCAACTGAATAAAGGCAAATGGAATTCTAATCATAGGAACTTGGGACTCGTTTTTCCCAAGTTCCTGTTTTTCTGGGCAGAATGGAATGTTTAGAGTGTGTTTGAAAAAGGCTTTCTGCAAGATGTGCGTCGCAATTTGCGGGAGATTTCGCCTGAATGAGGGCGGCGTAGCGG